>Ga0194121_10008778_pt1 | contig 12705 bp, 7 predicted proteins | sample TA2MahCa50mmetaG_FD_148609 | JGI IMG/M metagenome (GOLD analysis project Ga0194121, IMG submission 148609) | Freshwater microbial communities from Lake Tanganyika, Tanzania - TA2015020 Mahale Deep Cast 50m | ecosystem: Environmental > Aquatic > Freshwater > Lake | place: Tanzania: Lake... | reverse complement strand
ACCCGCTCATAACTCATCTATATCACGAAGAAACGAAGTGCGTCTTGGGGTCTGATCTTCCAACTGAATCGACGGCTCTTCCCATCCCTCATCTTCTGCTTGGTTCCTGGTTCTTGGATCTTGGTTCTTCCACGACTCTCGAAGTTCGATTCGTTCAAAGAGTCGTGGAGATACTTCATCAATAAATGTACTCGGCTGATTAAACATGAGCGTGTCATAGCCCATGGTCATAGGATACGTCAAAAATAGTCGATGCTGGGCGCGAGTAATTGCTACATAAAACAGCCGGCGCTCCTCCTCCATCCCCCCCTCTTCACTCAGTGCACGCCGATTTGGAAACGCATTGTCTGCCAAATGAATCACAAACACCGTGTTCCATTCCAAACCCTTAGCCTGATGAATGGTCGATAACACCATTCGCTCTTGGTCGACCCGTTCTCCTGTCTCTTCCCTCTTTGCAACGACATCGTCATACAACGCCATGTCTGTTAAAAATGCCGTGATCTCATCATACCCCTCTGCAAACAGAGCCAACTGTTCCAAGTCTTCCAGTCGCTCACGCCAATTTGGATATTCCCTCTGCAAATAATCTTGATAATGAGATTTACACACCGCACGGATCATCTCTGCTGGTCCTGGACCTTGAGCTAGCATGTTGGTCGCGAGTTTATGAAAATCCTGCCATCCAGCTCGGCCACGAGAAGGCACGAATGTATCAACATCGACCGCGAGAATCTCTGGCAAAGCGGTAAACGTTTTCGCTTGAGTTGCGAGCATGGAAGCGGTTGAGGCACCGATTCCCGATTGAAGTCCAAGCACGCGCATCCAGGCGACTTCGTCCTGCGGGTTATTTGCCACACGCAAAAATGCCATCACATCCTTAATATGGGCGCGTTCAAAAAACTTTTGGCCACCTCGATACTCATAGGGAATATCACGCTTCATCAACTCAAATTCCAATGCTTGCGAGTGTGCGCTGGAACGAAACAAAACAGCAATGTTGTGGAGCGCTAAACCCTGAGCCCGGAGCACCAAAATTTGTTCGGCGATATAGTGTGCCTCCTGCGAGGTCGAGGCACAGGGAATCAGTTTCGGTTTTTCTCCATGCGCATGCATCCCGACCAGCTCTTTTTCAAACTGATTCACGTTATGTGATAACGATTCGTTGGCTAAATCGAGAATCTCCGGTACGGATCGATAGTTGGTCAGTAGTCTAAAGATCTTGGTATTGGGCCATTGTTCCGGGAACCCTAAAATATTTTTTATATCCGCTCCCCGAAACGCATAAATGGATTGCGCATCATCCCCCACCACCAGAACATTTTGATGCACACGAGCAAACCCATGAACAATGCGAGCTTGAATCGTATTGGTATCCTGATACTCATCGACCAGAATATATCTGTAATGAGTAATAAGTAATGAGCAATGGGGGCTCGAATGATCCAGTAACAAGGCTAGATTTGCTAGAAGATCATCAAAATCCATGGCATTGGCAGACTTCTTTCGTTGTTGATATTGCCGCGCGATCTCTTCTATGTCGCCGCTGAAGGCAAAAAAATTTGGGTAGCGATCTTCCAGCACCTCATCCACCCGCATTTGCACGTTGCGTGCGTACGAGATCACGTCTTGCACAACCGAAGCCGACGGAAAGCGACGCGCCTTGGGATCAATGCTCAGATCTTTCATGACGGCTTTGATCAAGTCCCGTGAATCATCTGAGTCAAAAATGGTGAATTGCGACGTATACCCAAGATCTGTGGCAAAACGACGCAAAATACGACTGCCAATGGAGTGGAATGTTCCGCCCCAGATCCCCTTTGCTTCCGTTCCGATCAATCCGCTGACCCGGGACAACATTTCTCGAGCCGCTTTGTTCGTAAACGTGAGTAACAAAATCTGCGATGGATCAACCCCCTGTTCAAGTAAATATGCCACGCGATACACCAGCGTCCTTGTCTTCCCTGACCCAGCTCCTGCCAACACCAAACACGGACCATCCCCATGCAAAACCACGTCTAACTGCTCTTGGTTTAAGGCTTTGGAATAGTCGATGCGGGTGTGGACTCTCCCGCTTGTCGAGGGAGAATCAGACGAAGAGTCATCGCTCAAAATAAACATCGACATGCAAAAGAGGGTAACACAAGGTCACACAGCATGCATCATGTACAGGTATCACAACCGGCCTGCGGTAATGGCCTGTCTAATCTTTTCCATCAACTCCAAGTAAAATCGCACATTATTCATGGTGGCCAAGCGTTGGGCGAGCGTTTCGTTAACGGTGAATAGATGACGGAGGTAACCGAGGGAGTAGCGTGATAACTCGGCTCCAACCCCCTCTAGCTCCCCCTTCGAAAGGGGGAGAATTTTCTCATCTGAACATTTCCATTTCTCATTTGTTATCTGAATCTGTTCGTAGAAATCTGGCTTGGTCAAATCGTTGTGGACAAAGCGATAGAGCTGACCGTGACGAGCATTGCGCGTGGGCAAAACACAATCAAACATATCGATCCCCCGTTGCACATACGCGACGATCTCATGTGGTTGTGCTCCACCCATAAAATATCGCGGCTTGTCTTTGGGCAAAATATCATGCAACGCATCCAAAACAGCACATGCTTCTTCAAACGGCTCTCCAACCGAAAGTCCACCGATCGCATATCCGTCAAAACCTATGTCCACGAGTTCTTGAGCGCTACGCTTACGTAATGCAATGGTGGTTCCACCCTGCACGATGCCAAATAATTTTGCTCCGGGATTTACCGATCCCTCACGCGTCTTCTCAAATGCTTCTTTGGATCGTTGGGCCCACCTGGTTGTAAGCTCAAGAGCCTCTTCCAATTCCGCATCACGAGCCGGTAATTTAGTACAGACATCCAACACCATACAGATATCACTCCCGATCGTACGCTGGATCTCCATACAAAGCTCCGGCGTCAACGTGAGATGCGCGCCATCGATATGTGATTGAAATTCGACCCCATCTTCCGTGAGCTTGCGCAAACCTTCCAAACTAAACACTTGGAACCCACCCGAGTCTGTCAGGATCGCCCCGCTCCAATCCATAAAACGATGAAGTCCCCCAAACGTGTTCAAAACCTCCAATCCTGGCCGTAACCACAGGTGATAGGTATTGGATAAAAGAATGGGTGAGCCAAGCCGTTCTATATCAAAAGAGGAGAGCGTTTTCACCACACCTCGAGTGGCGATCGGCATAAAAAAAGGCGTCGCCAGATCCCCGTGAGGCGTTTGAACCACTCCTGTGCGCGCGTGACTCATTGCAGTTCTTCCTTTTTCTCTTTCATGAAGGCAAACCACTCTTCCAAAATATTTAAGAAAATTTTGAGTGGGGTCTCAATAATAAAATCAAAAAGAAGAATAAAGATGTTAATACGAGAGACGGATTCTGACAACCACTGTCCCGCACGCAAAATCGGTAAGGAAAAAAAGTCTATCAGGACGGTGCGGAACTGATCTTTACGATGGACGATGACATATTCACGCGCAGCCAAACGTAACCGAAATGCAAAGAAACTGACGACGCACAAAAAGAAGACAAAAATCAGGGCACTGACCCAGGTAAACTTAAGCAAATCCAATCCCCAAAACACCAACCCAAACGTCAGGAAAAACGTTGCTGCATAGGTCAGACGGAACAAGAAACGCCCAATACCTCCTCTTGCTTTCGGAATCTTCATCTCCTTGCCCTTTGGACCCTCAATCGATAATAGCTCATCGATACTTTGTTGAATCCGCATGATATTTTCTTTACCCGGAACGCTGATCAATGCACCAACCAAAAACATGAGCACAGGCGGGAAAAGGACATTGATCAAAAGCGAGGTTTGGTGGAATTCTTTGTACAAAAATATTTCAAATGGCACCTCAATGGCCAACGCGAACAGAATCTTGGTAATAAAAAGATACACAATCGCCCGAGAGGTCCCACGCCGAAGCTTTGCACGCGATTCCTGATATCGTCGTTGAGCAATCTTGCCCACCACGGCGTGTAATGCTTCTGGTTTTTCTAATAATTGATCTGCCTGTGCAGGATTTTCTCGCAAGGCATCACGCAACATGTTGAGCGGCACCGCCCAAGTTTTTACCGCCTGCAAAAACTTTTGAGCCAGGGGGGATTTTAATTGTTGGCGTACACTCATCTCAACCCCGATCATCTGCAATGCCATGTCTTCTGGATGGTCGATCCATTGCTCCGGATGCATCCAAGCAGAATGATACGCACGCACCAACTTATACCCCATCATTTCATCATCTGCTTTTGAGAGAGAACGGTGACAGGCGATGTACACCTGCAACCGCCGCTCCGTTTCTTCCATCTGCACCCCTTTGATCGTGATCCGCTCGCCTAATTGCTCAAACAAAAAATGGACTAACGCTTTTTCCTGGTCATGGTTGTCCAACACTTCCTCCAACTCGGCCGAGAGGATACCAAGGAGCCATCGATCATGGCGATCAAAACCGATGGAACGACGCTTGACCACCTGATATTTTTTGATAATGACCGCGACGTCCGTTACAAGCGATTCCGGTAAGGCCCCGTTGGGAAGATAGCGGGCGGCAATCAACTCGCGAATCAAACGCATGGCAATCAATGCCGAATCATCCTCCAGTACGAGTTGACGCTTTAAGATACGCAAAATCGCTGCCTTGCGTAGCAGATGTTCATCTTTGTAATCAATAGCGTTCCGAATCTTTTCGTATAAAACCGCAAAACGACTTACCGCTGCGTGCACGGTAATACGAGAGGCTTCTGGTACCTCTGGTGCTGGTCGATCTTTAATGGCCGCCAAAACTTCCGACATCTTTCCCCGCGAAAATGGGGTCATACCTTAATCTTTCCATCTGGATATTCCCCATTTGCAAATTGAACACAGTTTTCTAAATCACGAAAAAAAGCATCAGAATGCCTCTCTGAATCCAGCTCTTCCACCCATCCAACCTCTTTGACATATACCAACCGACCAATCTTTTTTCCGTTTACCCCAAGTGATAAAAATTTATTTTCTTCTGAAGAACGCGTCACTTTTATTGTTCCTGATGCAAACACCTCTGTTCCTGTAAGCTTTTTCTCTTTTGGAAATGCAGCATTGAGTTGTTGTAGAAAAAATTCAAGCTGTTCGGGTGTTACATATGTGTGTACTCCAAAACTCGTTCTACCATCAAGTACCCAACCCTTATCTTGAAGCTTGAAACGCGCATATGGATGATGCGTCTGATCATAGACAACGACCTTCCCTCCAACAGGAGTTGTCACGAAATACCCATCCCGTAACTTAACCACTCCCTCCGGAGGCGCCCAACGTTCTCCCTGAGGAGCCGCGCTTAAAATCTGTCTCATATTGTTGAAAAGCATAGCTCTTTTTCAAACAAACAGCAATCCGTTCGTCCAGACTTCCACTTTCAAACAGCATTTGTTATGCTCCTGCTCAACCATGGAGGGAGCGACATGCTTTTCTCATTGGACATTCAGCCGGGCGACATGATCGAGTTCACCGTGGATCGTCTCCGTGTGCTTCGTCCAGGAATGGGCACGCGATTCGAGGTCACGATCGGGAACCTCGCATACGCGGATCAGAAGACCATGATCGCAAGCCTCGTCGCGCGACATGGACTCCACGCGAGTCGTGGAGGCTGGAACGGAGAGAGCACCTTCTACAACCTGTCCTGATCATGCACTGACCACGCCGCCACCCAGCATCAAGGAGATGCTGCTCTCGGGCGGCGTTTCTGTTTTACAGTTTTTTGAACTCGCAAATATCTTTAAAGTCACAGTACTTGCAGGTAAACGGATCGGGAGTGGCTTTAAAATCACTCATCAAAATATCATCCATGCGCTGAGTTATTTTTTGCAAAAATGCATCGCGTTTTTCTTCTTTAAGCAATTCAACCTCCGTGATGACCCAATCCAAAACATAAATGTAGGCGAGCTTTGACACCTTAATCCCCTTTTCTTCCAACGCGAGCTGATACAGATGGAGCTGCTCTTTGGCTTCTGCATCCAATACTTCTTTGGCTTGTCCCGTTTTATAGTCATACACGACATACGATCCATCGGGCAGCTTGTCGACGCGATCAATTTTGCCTTTCAGCGAGTGGAGTCCGAGAACGAGCGTAAACGGAATTTCCACTCCGTACACATCCGGCACCTCTTTTTGACACGCCGAAATAAAATGTTTTACCGCCTGTCTCCCCTTTGTTTTATACGTATCGTGATCACGCCGCGACTCATACCACTCATCGATCCAGCACTCGTCGAAGATTTTGAGGGCTTCGTCTTCGCTCACCCGGAACGCGGAGTGCGGAGCGCTAAGCTCGGGCGTTCCGTGTTCCGCGTTCTGCGTTCCGCTCACCAAATCAAACAGATTCCCTTGGCTCGATCGGGAGCGCAAGAGATGCAAATTCAACATATTCTGATACGCATTGTGCACAGATTGGCCGAAGCTTTTTTGGTACGTGCCAAATTTTGGGATGCGATAAATATGTTCGAACTTATATTGCAGAGGACATTTACGAAATGCTGCCAATTGCGTGAAACTGAACTTCTTTTTGAGTTCATAGTGCACCAAATCACCGCGCGCCATCTGATCTTGATCGATCGTCTGCAATTGTAAATGACGCGCTTGATCCTCGGCGGATACGATATGTTCTGGAACAACCAACTCAGCTTCTTGAAAAAACGATGAGGGCTTCTTAGCCCGCGAACCGCCATAGTTTGTCGCCCCGGTGATTGTCAGCGTATCTTTGGCACGAGTCAGAGCCACGTAAAACAAACGCCTCTCCTCTTCCAAGTGCGCATCTCCTTCTGGGAGCCGCTCTTGGACCAGCCCATCTGGGAGCGGGATCGTTTCGCTTCTCGCACGCGTCGGAAAACGCTGATCAACCATCGAGACGATAAAGACGTGTTTAAACTCCAACCCCTTAGCCGCATGTACGGTCATTATTTTGACGAGCTCAGGCCCAGAATCTGGGTCAAAATCGAGAGCACCTTCTTCCCCACTTTCCATTTCCACTCTCAATTCTTCTAAAAATCCTCTAAGTGATGGACCGTGTGTGGAGTGCTCGTATCGCTTGATGCGATCTGCAAATCCATTCAAGTGTTGGAGATATTCCCGTTTCTCCTGCTCCGGCAAACGCATAACCCAGGCCAGATACCCCGTCTTCTCCAGGGCAAGCTTGAGCATGCGCAGGGGCAACTCACGACGCGACGCTTCGGCCAGCCCCTCAATATGCGTCACCAGTTTATTGGCGATGCGATACCCATCCTGACTGATATGCGCATCTGCTGCTTGCTTCAGCACCTGCCAAAGAGACAAGCCTTTGCGTCGAGCATACTCAAGAAGGAGCGCCACGTCTTTTGAAGGAAAGTGGTAGCAACCCATGTGCATGGCACGCCACACCGCCGGTGATTCATGACCACTGTCGAGCAAAGACAAGAGAGCTATCACATCCAACACGGCTGGTTTGGCATACAAACCTCGCAACGCCATGAACTGAAACGGGATGTTAAACCGCTCAAGGGCACGGACAAAAGGTTCTGCTCCATCATTAGACCGAGTGAGAATCACAAAATCATTCCAGCTTGTTTTTGGTTCTTGGTTCTTGGCGTCTTGGATCTTTTTGGCCACATACTCTGCCTCGTCTTCAATCCTGTTCTTCCAAGCTACATCCATCAATCCTCCTTCCCCTCGAACCGACGTCAACTGCTTGGATAATCCCGTATCCTTGAGCTTCACTTCCAAACGATTCGGGTCGTTCCTTTTGATAAACGTATACGCCGTGTCGAGAATCTCTTTGCTGGAACGATAGTTCTCGGTAAGCGCGACGGTCACTGCATCAGGAAAATCATCACGAAATTGCAAAATATTTGCCAGAGAGGCGCCGCGAAATTTGTAGATCGCCTGATCGTCATCACCAACCACGGTGAGGTTACGCTTGGGCGCAGACAACAACTTTAACAATTCATACTGTGCCCAATTCGTGTCCTGAAACTCATCGACCATGACATGATGAAACTGCTTGCGAAAGGACTCAAGAACCGCCGGGCGCTCTTTAAACAGTCGAAGTGTTTCCAAAATCAAATCACCAAAATCCAAACACCCTTCATCCAACAACATTTTGCGATAGGCAAAATAGAGATCTGATAATTCCTGCAAACGCTTTCGTTCACCATCCACAATCTCCGAATCATCGTCGAGCGTAAAATTCTGCACAAATTCCTGATAACGTTCTGGACTGATCCCTTCATCTTTGGCGCGAGAAATGTGCTGCAATAGACTGCGCAAAAACTTGACCGGGTTTCCCAGCGGACGATAGTGGTCCAACGGCAAATCATTCAAATGACGCTTCAGGAGAAGCCAGGCATCCGTCGGAGACAATAATCGAAACTGATTTGGCAAACCGATTTCCAATCCATGCTGCTCAAGCACGCGCTGGCAAAAACCATGAAAGGTGGAGATCCAAAAATCGTACGTGCCGCTCGGCAAAAGCTGGAGCACACGGTCCTCCATTTCACTCGCGGCCTTTTCCGTAAACGTCAGTGCGAGAAGATTGTGCGTTCCACGCTCCGCGTTCTGCAGTAAATGAACATACCGCCGCGTCAGCACGGTTGTCTTTCCCGTTCCCGCGCCGGCCACAATGAGCAACGGCCCATCGGTGTGGGTAACCGCTTTGAGTTGGGCAGGATTCAAGTCACTCATGTTCAAAGATTCTGCCTTCCGATCTTAAGTTATGCAAATAAAGAAAAGCGCCCCCATCGATTGTCAGTCGACGGAGGCGCTCGGTTAGAGGTTGCGATTCGTTTCATCATCGGCTTTGACAGGGCCGATGGGGTGTCCGACTACTTTGCGCCGCGGCGTGGCGCTAACGGGGGTAGTTTTCCCCGGCCGGTAGATCTACCGGCAGATGCCGTTCTGGTCCCGCTTGAGGCGGGCCGGGCACGGCGCGGACTTGACGGCGAGGTTGAGCCCGCCGCCGGCGTTGGGCATCTCGACGAGCTGCTGCTCGACGCCGCCCGCCCAGACCCGGATGGTGCCGTTCTTCACGGTCACGCCGCCGGCGATGCCGATGGCGTAGCTCGTGACGCTACCGTTGACGATGCCCTCGCCCTGGAACGCGGCCGGCTTGTCGTTGCCGACCTGGATGGTGCAGCTGACCGTGTTGCCGTTGGCCGTGCACCCGGGCTGGTCGACCGCCGAGGTCCAGTCCTCCCACTGCCGCACGCGCGTCTGCGTCGGGTTGCCGTTCATGGTGACCTGCACCGTGTACGCCACCTTGCCGCCCCCCTGGATGCAGGTGCCGGCCACGCACGCGTTGGACGAGCAGTCCTCGGCGAAGCGGCACGTCTGGCCGAGCCCGCACAGCGCGTTGCACCCGAGCCCGCACCCGGCGCCGTTCGCGCACGCCTGCTGCTGGTTGCCGCACCGCCCACCGACGCACGAGAGACCCTGCTGGCAGTCGCTCGAGAGCTTGCAGACTCGCCCGAAGGCGCAGCCGGCGCAGCTCTGGCCGCCGCAGTCGACGTCGGTCTCGCCGACGTCGGTCTGCCCGTTGTTGCACGTGTTCGCGTTGGCGCAGAACCCGCCGGAGCAGGTCAGCGAAACGCAGTCCGTGTTCAACTGGCAGCGCCTGCCGTTGCTGCAGCGCCCGCAGTTCGGGCCACCGCAGTCGGTGTCGGACTCCTGGTTGTTGTGGAGCCCGTCCTGACACGTCGCCCCGCCGCCGCCCTGGTTCTGCGTGCACGTCCCGTTGGAGCAGAAGCCTCCGCCCGGGCACGTGTTGTTCGCACAGCACGCCTGACCGACCGACCCGCACTGACCTCCCTGCTGCTGGGCGCAGAAGCCGCCCTGGCAGTTCCCGCTCACGCAGTCGCCCCCGACCCCGCACGCGACCCCGTTGGGGCACCGGCTGCAGGCGTTGTTCCCGCCGCAGTCGATGCCGGTCTCGAGGCCGTCGCGGATGCCGTTGGAGCACTGGTTCTGCGGCTGCTGGCAGGTCATCGTGTTTCCGCTCGTGCGGCACACGAGACCGACGCGGCAGTCGGAATCGATGCCACAGCTCTGCCCTTCGATGCACGGCGGAGCGCATCCGCCGCACAGCTTCAGGCACTGGTTCCCGCCGCCACAGATGTTGCCGTTGCACGAGCCGTTCACGCAGTCCGCGTTCGAGGAGCAGAACTTCCCGTTCGCGCACTTCGCGCAGACGCCGCCGCAGTCGACGTCCGTCTCGTTCTGGTTGCGGAGGCCGTCGTTGCACGACGGCTGCGGGGGCTGCTGCGGGGTGTAGCACGTTCCGTTGCACGCGCCCGACTGGCAGTCGTTCGCGTTCCCGCAGTTCCTGCCGTTCGCGCACTTCGCGCAGACGCCGCCGCAGTCGACGTCGGTCTCGTCCTGGTTGCGCACGCCGTCGTTGCACGAGGCCACGACCACGCACCGCCCGCTGGAGCAGAGCCCGGACAGGCAGTCGGCGTTGCCGCCGCAGAACTTGTTGATCCCGCACCGCGGGCACACCCCACCACCGCAGTCGACGTCGGTCTCGGCGCCGTTGAAGACGCCGTCCTGACACGTGACCTGGTTGACGGGGTTGCACGTCCCGTTGAGGCACCGGTTGGACGCGCAGTCGGCGTTGGAGTTGCAGCTCCGCCCGTTGACGCACGGGTTGCAGACGCCACCGCAGTCGACGTCCGACTCGTTCTGGTTCTGGAAGCCGTCGTTGCAGGTGTGGGTGTTGGCCGCTCGCTGGCACGTGTTGTTGAGGCACGAGCCGCTCGCGCAGTCCGCGTTCACCGCGCACTGCTTGAGGTAGCCGCACGTCGCGCCGCACCGCCCGCCGCAGTCGACGTCGGTCTCGGTGCCGTTGCGGGTGAAATCCGAGCAGCTGCCGGTCGAGGGCGTGGTCGACGCGCACTTCCCGGTGTTGTCGCACACGAGGCCGGTCATGCAGTCGCCGAAGTTCGTGCAGGACCCGCCCGCGCCGCACAGGTTGGTGCAGCCCTGCCCGCACGGCTTGCCGCACATGGCCGGCGACCCGCCGACGCACTTGCCGCTCGCGAGATCGCAGGTCTGGCCCTGCGCGCACTGGCTGTTGGCCGTGCACGCGCAGATGCCGTTCCTGCACTCGCCCTTGGCGCAGAACGTGTTCTTGTCGTCGCAGGACTCCCCGATCGCCCTGGTGCCGTTCCCGAGCGCGTCGGGGTTCGCCGTACAGGCGAGGTTGACGGTCCCCGCGACCACCATGGTCGCGAGGGTGATGCCGAGGTTCAGGTTTCGCATGGTCCATCCTCCTTGAAGGTCGTCGAGATCTCTGGGTGGCGTCACCGCCTCTTCAGCTTTTGGCTGATAAGGGGGTCCCAGCACCACCCCGTTCTCGCTTCAATCGATAAAAAAATCAATTGAAATGAGAACGTGTGGGGCTGGTTGCCTTATCCATGTATATCACTGAATCGCAATGTCTAAAGTCCTGACTATCAAGCCTAGACTTAATAGTTGATTTGAAGCGACCTCTGAGAGATCGGTTCGAATCTAGCCGCCGCGACAAGTAAATGCCGCGGCGACCAGGGTAGTTCAGGAGAGTTACAGGTCGACGCCGAGCCCGAGCGTCAACCGGAGGCGGAAAGCCGCGACCGTCGCCGCGCTGACCTTCCCGCCGTCCTCGTTCTTGTGGACGGTGGTCTGGCACCCCTGGGGCGCGATGCCGAGGTTGAAGAACAGGACGTCCTTCACCGCGTACACCTTGCCCTGGAGCTCCGCGCCGCCGCACCACTCGAGCACGTTGGTCGAGTCCTCGCTGCCGAGCAGCTTGGGCCCGTCCTGCCGCACGACGGCGTCGAACAGCGCCGCCGCCGAGATCGCGATGCGGCCGTCGGCGAACTTGCGCTGGACGCCCAGGGTCGCCGCGAGGTAGGCGAAGCTCGCGTCGAGCTTGAGCTCGTCGTTGCTCGCGTGGACGACTCCGATGTCACCGGCGGCGAGGAGCTGGTAGTCCTCGTTCATCCGGATGAGCGTCCCCATCCGCAGCTTCCCACCGATCAGGTTCGCCGCCCGCCCGAAGGGGGCCTTGAACAGGATGTTGGTGTCGAAGTGCCCCCACGCCGTGCGGTCCGACGTCGCCGCCGTCGCCGTGGTCGTGGTGACCGGCTCGGGGGGCGAGGGCGGCGCCGGGGGTGCCGGGAGGGGCGGCGCGGGCGACGGGTTCATGATGTCGCCGATCTCGTCCGGACCCGCCGCCTTCTTCGCCGGCAGGAGACCCGCCTTCTCGAGGATGCGCTCGATCGTGCTGAACCGCACCTCGTGCTTCTCGAACCGCGCGTCGTGGGCGTTGACCTTCTCCCACACCGGCTCGAGCGCCGCGTCGATCTGGGCCTGCACCTTGGCGGCGACGATCTCGTGCATCAGCTTCGCGATCTCCTCCTTGGTGTCGGGGTCCTCGTCCGCGATGGTCTGGAGGAGCTCGAGTAGCACGCCCTTGCGGGCGACGAACGAGGCCGTGCGCGGGATGCACGCGACCTTCTCGCGGCAGGCCCACTTGATCTTGATGGTGTCGACCTCGCCGCCGCTCGCCTTGCACCGGGCGTACCCGCTCGCCCTGTTCTCGACGCAGATCCCCGCCTCGAGCTGGCCTTCCGACCAGCAGCGGGACTTGATCGACTTGCACTGCTTCCCCGGCGCCTTGCTGACCGCCGGGTCGGCG
>Ga0194121_10008775_pt1 | contig 12706 bp, 11 predicted proteins | sample TA2MahCa50mmetaG_FD_148609 | JGI IMG/M metagenome (GOLD analysis project Ga0194121, IMG submission 148609) | Freshwater microbial communities from Lake Tanganyika, Tanzania - TA2015020 Mahale Deep Cast 50m | ecosystem: Environmental > Aquatic > Freshwater > Lake | place: Tanzania: Lake... | reverse complement strand
AGCTTCTGCCTCCACGCACCAACCGAACCATCCTGCGACGCGCTCGCTCAATATGGAGTTTTTAGCCATGACCCACCCTCCACAAAAAACCAAAACCTTACTGCAACTGTTCTGCGAACGCTGATACATGGGTGTTCTGCGAACGCTGATACTTACCCCCTCAATCCTCAGTCCTCAATCCTCAGTCCTCAGTCCTCAATCCTCAGTCCTCAGTCCTCAATCCTCAGTCCTCAATCCTCAGTCCTCAATCCCCAATCCTCAGCCCTCAGTCCTGCCGTCAGGTGCTCTGAACGACGATCTTCGGGAACACCGCCGTATGGTCCTGCGCCTTTTCGGCGATCTTGACCGCGACGCGGCGGGCGATGCGCTTGTAGATCTCGGTCACCTGCCCGTCCGGGTCGGACACCACCGTCGGCTTGCCCGAGTCGGCCTGCTCGCGGATGTGGATGTCGAGCGGCAGCGCTCCCAGCATTTCCACGTTGTAGTCCCCGGACATCTTCTCGCCTCCCCCTGCACCGAAGATGCGCTCCTCGTGCCCGCACCGGGAGCAGACGTGAACACTCATGTTCTCGACGATGCCGAGGATGGGGATGCCCACTTTCTCGAACATCTTGAGTCCCTTGCGCGCGTCGATCATCGCAATGTCCTGGGGGGTGGTGACGATGACCGCGCCGGTAACCGGCACGCGCTGGGCAAGCGTCAACTGGATGTCGCCGGTACCCGGGGGCAGGTCCACCACCAGGTAGTCCACTTCCCGCCACTTGGTCTCGTTCAGGAGCTGCTCCAGCGCCTGCGTCACCATCGGGCCGCGCCATACCATCGGCGTTTCGACATCGATGAGGAAGCCGATGGACATCGCCTGCAGGCCGTGGCCCTCCATCGGCTCCAGTCTCTTGCCGTCGTGCGACTCGGGCCGCCCGCGGATGCCGAGCATGGTCGGCTGCGAGGGGCCGTAGATGTCCGCATCGAGCACCGCGACCTTGGCGCCCTCGGCGGCGAGCGCGAGCGCGAGGTTGACCGCCACGGTGCTCTTGCCCACGCCGCCCTTGCCGGAGGCGACGGCGATGATGTTCTTGACGTTGGGGACGAGCTTCACCCCGCGCTGGACCGCGTGCGAGACGATCTTCATCTGCACGTTGACGCTGACCTTGCCCACGCCCGGCAGCGCCTTCAACGCTTTCATCACCTGCTCGCGGATCGGCTCGAGCTGGCTCTTCGCCGGGTAGCCGAGCAGGATTTCCACCGCCACGGCGTCGCCGTCCACCTTGATGTTGCGCACGGACTTGGTGGTGACGTAGTCCGCCTTGGTGTTGGGGTCGACGAGCGCCTTGAGCGCTTCGCTTACCTGTTCTGTCGTGACGGCCATCGTTCCTCCAGCTACCGGAGATCCGGCGGAACCCGCAATGAAACGGAAAGTCTAACTTATAACTGCGAAGCCTGTAATCCGCATCGCGCGACCCGGCCCCGGAGAAATGGAGCGGGGCGCGCTTCCGCACGCAAGCACCCGGCCGAAGTGAGGCTGCGCGTGCATTTTTTTGGATCAACCTTTTGAAAGGGGGTTTGCATGAATAGAACCATTATCGTAGCCGCTTTGACCGCCGCTCTGGGCGCCGCTGGCTGTGCGACACAGCAGCAGACGGAAACCGCAGTCGGCGCCGGAGTCGGGGCCGCCACGGGTGCCGTGCTCGGCACGGCAGTAGGAGGTTCGGGCCGCGGCACGGCGGTCAGTGCCGCCGTGGGTGCCGGGGTCGGTGCCGCGGTGGGCTACAACTGGCAGACCGTGAAGGAAAAGCTGGGCATGGCCACCAAGGACTCCGGCGTTGAAGTCCAGGAGCAGACGGACGGCACGCTGAAGCTCGCAGTGCCGGGCTCGATCTCGTTTGACAGCGGCAGGTCCAGCATCAAGCAAGAGTTCCATCCCACGCTCGACAAGATCGCCAACACGCTGACCGAGTACAAGGAGACGACCGTCACCGTGGTCGGCCACACCGACAGCGTCGGCTCCGCGCAAATGAACAAGGAGCTCTCGCGCGAGCGCGCAGCGTCGGTCGCGAGCTACCTGAGCGGACGCGGTGTTGAGCCCGCGCGCGTTCACATCGAGGGGCGCGGTGAGGCCGAACCGGTCGCCGACAACACGACCGATGCCGGGCGTGCGCAAAACCGCCGTGTGGACATACTCGTCCGGCCGATGGCCCAGCAGGGCTGAACGCCGGCACGATTGCAAAGAGCCGGGAGGCACTCCCGGCTTTTTTTGCGCCCGATTCCGGCGCGAAGGAAACGTAAGGGCTTGATACAATCCTCTTTTTTCAGGGCACACCGGCATGCCGCGTAGAATCTTCGTCACCTCGGCCCTGCCCTACGCAAACGGGGCGATCCACCTCGGGCATCTGGTGGAGTACATCCAGACCGACATCTGGGTGCGCTTCCAGAAGATGCAGGGGCACGAGGTCCATTACTGCTGCGCCGACGACACGCACGGCACGCCGGTCATGCTGCGCGCGGAGCAGGACGGGGTCACGCCCGAAAACCTCATCGCGCGCATGCACGAGGAGCACAAGCGCGACTTCGCCGGCTTCCACGTCGCCTTCGACAATTACCACACGACCCACTCGCCCGAGAACCGGGAGCTGTGCTACGAGATCTACCGGCGGCTGCAACAGGCCGGGTACATCGAGCAGCGGGCGATCGAGCAGTACTACGATCCGGTGAAGAAGCTGTTCCTTCCGGACCGCTTCATCAAGGGCGAGTGCCCGAAATGCCGCGCCAAGGACCAGTACGGGGACGCGTGCGAGGCGTGCGGCTCGACCTACGCGCCGACCGACCTCGTGAACCCCTACTCCGCGATCTCCGGTGCGGTCCCGGTCAAGAAGCAGTCCGACCATTACTTCTTCAAGCTGAGCCGGTGCGCCGAGTTTCTGAAGCGCTGGACGCGCTCGCCGGGGACGCTGCAGCAGGAGGCGGCGAACAAGCTCGACGAGTGGTTCAAGGCCGGGCTCAACGACTGGGACATCTCGCGCGACGCGCCCTACTTCGGGTTCGAGATCCCGGATGCGCCCGGCAAGTACTTCTACGTCTGGCTCGACGCCCCGATCGGCTACCTCGCAAGCTTCAAGAACCTGTGCGCGAGGAACGGCGCGTCCTTCGAGGCCTACACCGAGGAGGTAAGGGCCCGCGACGAAGGCACGGAGATGATCCACTTCATCGGCAAGGACATCCTCTATTTCCACGCGTTGTTCTGGCCCGCGATGCTGGAGCAGGCGCGGCTGCGCAAGCCGACCTACATCTACGCCCACGGCTTCCTCACGGTGAACGGGGAGAAGATGTCGAAATCGCGCGGCACCTTCATTACCGCCGGAAGCTACCTGAAGCAGCGGCTCAACCCGGAATGGCTGCGCTACTACTACGCCGCCAAGCTCGGTCCCACGATGGAAGACATCGATCTCAGCCTCGAGGACTTCGTCGCGCGCGTGAACAGCGACCTCGTGGGCAAGTACGTGAACATCGCGAGCCGCGCGTCCACCTTCCTGCTCAAGCACTTCGACGGCAAGCTGCCGGCGGCGGCTACGGGCTCCGCGAACCGCGAGGCGCCCGCGGTAACGGCGACCGGCGTCGAGGACGAGGTGCGCGACGCCTACAACGAGCGCGACTACGGCAGGGCGGTACGCGCCATCATGGCCTACGCGGACAAGGTGAACCAGTACTTCGACGCGAACAGGCCGTGGGATCTCGCCAAGCGCACGGACGACCACGCGCGGCTGCACCGGGTCTGCGGCGAGGCGATCTTCGCGTTCTACCGCATGACGATCCTGCTCAAGCCGGTGCTGCCCGCGCTCGCGGCGCGTGCGGAGGAGTTCCTCGGCACGCCCGGTCTCCAGTGGCACGATCTCGCTCGCCGCCCCGGCAGGATCGGCCAGTACCAGCACCTGATGACGAGAATGGACGCGAAGCAGGTGCAGGCCCTTGTCGAGGCCAACAAGGAGAGCCTGCAGCCCGTGCCGCAGCCGCATTCCCAGCAACGCCATGCCGAGCACCAGGAGCACGCCGTGGACACCGCAGCCGCCGCCAGCATCAACATTGACGATTTCAACAAGGTGGATCTTCGCGTCGCGAGGATCGTGAACGCGGAGCACGTCGAGGGCGCGGACAAGCTTCTGAAGCTCACGCTCGATCTCGGCGGTGAGACGCGAACCATGTTCGCCGGCATCAAGTCGGCCTATGATCCTGAGAAGCTGAAGGGACGGCTCGCCGTGGTGGTCGCCAACCTCGCACCGCGCAAGATGAAGTTCGGCGTCTCCGAGGGCATGGTGCTCGCGGCCTCCGGCGAAGGCCCCGGGCTGTACCTGCTTGCGCCGGACTCCGGCGCGCAGCCGGGCATGCGCGTGAAATAACGGGAAATAGGAAATGGGAAATGGGAAATGGGAAATATGACGGCGACGTAGGACTTGCGTTTACCATTCCCCATTCCCCATTGCCCATTCACCGATAATATCGTGCTGACCAGAGGCAACCGGACGTTCATCTGCAGCGTCGCGTTCATCGACATCGTCGAGTATTCGCGCAAGCCCGTCGCCGAGCAGATCCGGCTGCGGGAGCGGTTGAACGGGCTGCTCGGCGAGGCGCTGAAGGACGTTGCGGCCAACGACCGCATCATTCTGGACACCGGCGACGGAGCGGCCATCAGCTTCGTGGGCGACCCCGAGGACGCGCTGTTCGTGTGCCTCGCGCTGCGCGACGCGGTCTCCGCGCCGCCGTTCGGAGGCGAGCCGCCGCTCACGATGCGCATCGGCATCAATCTCGGCCCGGTCAAGCTGATCCAGGACTTCAACGGGCAGCCGAACATCATCGGCGACGGCATCAATGTCGCCCAGCGCGTGATGAGCTTCACCGAGCCCAACCAGATTCTCGTCTCGCGCTCGTACTACGAGGTCGTGTCGTGCCTGTCGGATGCCTACGCGAAGCTCTTCCGCCACCAGGGCTCGCGCACCGACAAGCATGTGCGCGAGCACGAGGTCTACGCGGTGGGCGCGAGCACGGACGAGATCAAGCGCAGGCCGGGATCGGGGAGCACCACGGCAACGGGGATCATTCCGCTGCCCGCGGCGGCGCAGACCGTGATCAACCATCTGGCCCACTCGGCCGAGCAGGTAACGGAAAAGCTTCGCGCCCGGCCCCGGCTTGGCACCGCCGTCGCCGTGGTCGCGATCCTGGTGACCGCGGTGGCGCTGCGCGGGGTGCGCGAGGAGCCGGCACCCCGGCCGATCGCGCGGGAGCTGCCAGCCGCGCCCGTTGCAGTGCAGCCGCCCCCCGCCGCGCCCGAGAAGGTCGCCGAGGCGCCCCCGCCCCCGAAGCGTGCGCCCGCGGCACCGGCCAAGCCCGCCGCGAAAGAGAAGCCCCCCGCTGCGGCGTCCACACCCGAAAAGGTTGTTGCGGCGCCCGAAGCCGCGAGGCGCCCGGCCGAGCCTCGGGCTGCGGCACCGGTTGCGGAAACCGGAACGGTCGCATTTGCCATCACCCCGTGGGGCGAGGTTTTCGTGAACGGAAAGCGGGAGGGAGTGAGCCCCCCGCTGCGGGAAGTGCAGCTCCCTCCGGGCCGGCACAAGATCGAGGTCCGGAACACGAGCTTCCCGGCCCACTTCGAGGCGGTGGAAGTAAAGCCCGGCGAACGGATTAGAATAAGGCACAAATTCCAATAGCGAGGAGACGATGAGACAGGCGCGACTGCTGCTCGCGGCCGTGGTGCTGCTCGCCGGCTGCGACACCGCCCCGATCAAGGAGATCCGGGGCCTGATCCAGGGGCACAAGGGCGAACCCGAGCTCGCCGCCGGCGTTCGCGCCTACGAGAACGGCAGCTACAACGAGTCGGCGCGCCAGCTGCAGAGCGCGCTCGATAGCGGCCTCTCCCGCTCCGACCAGGTGCAGGCCCACAAGTACCTCGCCTTCATCCACTGCGCGTCCGGCCGCGAGCGGCCGTGCCGAGACGAGTTCCGCAAGGCGCTCGCCGCCGACCCGGAGTTCGAGCTGGCGCCCGCCGAGGCGGGTCATCCGACGTGGGGACCGGTGTTCCGCAGCGTCAGGGCCAGGAAGTAAGACCTTTGAACCGCAAAGACGCCGAGGCGCAAAGATGACGCAAAGCGTTCTCCATTCTTGCCCGCGAAGCTTCCTTCGCGTTTCCCCGGCGCCTCTGCGCCTCTGCGGTTAATCCGCACGGATGGAACCGCTCGTCTTCGGACGCTACGAGGTCGTCGGCGAGCTCGGCAAGGGCGCGATGGGCGTCGTCTACCGGGCGGTTGACCCCCTGCTCAGCCGCACGGTGGCGATCAAGACCATCAACATGGGCCTCGAGCAGGACGAGTTGGCCGAGTACGAGGCGCGCTTCCTTCAGGAGGCCAAGGCCGCCGGCGGGCTCAATCACCCGAACATCGTCACCGTCTACGATATCGGCAAGAGCGGAACCACCGCGTACATGGCCATGGAGCTGCTCGAGGGCAAGGAGTTGAGGGCGCTGCTCGCCCCGGGCAAGCCGCTGGCGGTCGCGCAGGCGATCGACATCGCCGCGCAGACGGCCGAGGGCCTCGGCTACGCCCACGAGCACGACGTCGTGCATCGCGACATCAAGCCGCCCAACATCATGATCGTGCGCGACGGCCGGGTGAAGATCATGGACTTCGGCATCGCCCGCATGCGCTCTGCCGAAGTGCGCACCCAGACCGGGATAGTGCTCGGCTCGCCGAAGTACATGTCTCCCGAGCAGGTAGCGGGCAAGCGCGCGGAGCCGCGCTCGGACATCTTCTCGCTCGGGGTGATCCTCTATGAGACGGTGACCGGCAAGGCGCCGTTCACCGGCGAGGACATGAGCGCGATCATGTTCCAGATCCTGAACTTCGTCCCGCCCCCGCCGAGCTCGCTCAACCGGGAAGCTCCGGAGATGCTCGATTACATCGTTGCCAAGGCCATCGCGAAGACCCCGGAGGACCGTTACGGCGACGCGCGCGAGATGGCGCGGGATCTCAGGGAGTGCCTGCAGCGCGTCGCGGAACGCGCGCCCCCCGCCAGCGCCGCCACCGCGAAACCGGCGCAGGCGAGCTTCGATCCGGAGCCGGCGGCGGAGCTGCTCGCGAGCACGGCCCCGAGCACGCGGCGCACCGACGCGGAAACCGACACGGTGGATCTCGCCCTCACGCTCGGGCTGTCGAAGTCGTTCGACTCCGGCGACGCCACGATGCGGCTCGCGGCGCAGACCGGCATGGCGGGTGAGATGGAGGATTTCGCGAAGACCGTGAAGGTGAGCGCCGACACGCAGCGCGCGTTCCCGGTCGCGCGCGGCCCGGGCTGGAGCCGCAGGGACAAGCTCGTCTTCATCGTGGCCGTGACGGGCGCCGTCGCGATCGGCGCACTGATCGTCTTCTCCTGAAGACACGCACCGATTCTCGCCGCGCGGGGCGCGGATAAAACAAGAACCGTAGTCGAACCGCCAAAACGCCAAGAAAACCAAGATCTTTAACCGCAAAGGACACGAAGGACACAAAGGAAAAACAAGAATTATTCCTTCATCCCTGCGCCCTTAGTTTTCGCCGCCGATGCACGCCGATAAGAACCGGAGCTGAACCGCGGAGACGCGGAGAGATACCTCGTACCAATAGATCCTGCTTCTCTCTCTTTTTCTCTGTGGTTCAGGTTGCTCTGTTCTTGTTTCTCCTGGCGCCCTGGCGGTTCAATCGCTTGCCATGAACATACACAGCGTCGAAGCGATCGCGATCGACATCCCGCTGAAGAGGAATTTCGGCGGAGCCACCTACTCCGTGCTCAAACGCTCGACCGTCATCACCCGGATCCGCACCGCAGAAGGGCTCGCAAGCGAGGTCTACAACGGCGACAACCGCGAGCACGGGCCCGTGATCGCGCGTCTGATCGAAGACGAGCTCGCGCCGCGCCTGAAGGGCATGAGCATCTTCGATGCCGCTCGCGCGTGGGATACGATGTTCGCGCTCACGCACGCGAGCCGCGACCGCAAGACGCTGATCGAAGCGATTTCCTGCGTGGACTGCGCGCTGTGGGACCTCGCGGGCAAGGTCCAGAACAAGAGCGTCGCCGCGCTGCTCGGCGGCGGGCGCGACGTCCTTCCGATCATCTCGATCGGCGGCTACTACATGGCCGGCAAGACGCTCGCCGACATCGGGCGCGAGATGGAGAGCTACCGCGAGGCGGGCATGGCCGGCTGCAAGTTCAAGGTCGGGGGTCTGAGCCCCGAAGAAGACGCGACACGCGTGGAAGCCGCGCGCAACGCCGCGGGCCCCGACTACATCCTGTGCGTGGACGCGAACCGCGGCTGGAGCGTGGAAGAGGCGATCCGCTTCGCGCGGCTGGTGGAGCCGCTCGATATCACCTGGTTCGAGGAGCCGTGCCATTGGTACGATGACGCGGCGATGATGGCGCGGGTGCGCGAGGCAACCCGCGTCCCCGTCACCGCGGGGCAGTGCGAGATGACGAGCCACGGCGTGCGCCGGCTGGTCGAGGCGAAAGCGGTGGATTTCGTCAACTATGACGCCTCCGAGGGCGGGGGCGTGACCGACTGGCGGCGCGCCGCGGCGATCTGTGCGGCGGCGGGGGTGAAAATGGCGCATCACGAGGAGCCGCAGATCGCGGGCCATCTGCTCGCCGGCATTCCGCACGGTACCTACGTCGAGTGCTTCGCCGATCCCGAGCGCGACCCGGTGTGGCAAAGCCTGTGGGCGAACCGCCCGGCGGTGAAGGACGGCACGTTCGAAGTGCCGGGCGCGCCCGGCTTCGGCATCGAGCTCGACTGGAAGCTCGTGGAGCGCTACCGCGTCGCCTGAAACGCGTGAGTCGTGATTTGTGAGCGAACGAACCGGATCAGGGCAAGTTTTCTGAAAAGTCGCTCCGATCGCAATTGGGGCCAATGAGAAGGGCGGCCAAGCCGCCCTTCCGCTCGCGAGGGGAACGCCATGCGCCCCCGCGCGAAGCACAGCTGCCGTTCACGCCGGCTACTGGAACGCTCCGCGCAGCGGCTGGACCTCGGGATTGCCGTACTGCGGTTTGGGCAAAGGTTTCACGACGCGGATCCGGTTGGGCTTCGGATCGACTGTCTTGTCCGGCCGCGACTGCAGGTAGCGCACCACCACCTCCACGCCATCAAGAACGTTGCCCTTTTCGTCGCGCAGCACGCTGATGTTGGTCGAAGGAACGACGTTGATCAGTTTCGGATCCGACGAATAGTAGTACGAGGCATAACTGTATTCGGCCTTGACGTCGAGCGGCTCGTATTTCGCCGAGCCAAACCGTTGCACCTGGATGCCGGAAGCGCGCGAGCCGCGGCCCGCGTAGGCATTGAAATCCATGGTCACGCCGCTGAAGCCGAACAGCCACCCGCCCGTCCAGTCAGCCACGCTGGGATCAAAGGAGCCATTGGCCGCGTTCTCGATCTGGTTCTTGAGCTGCTGGCCCCGGATCGTGCCGCGCGCGATCATCGGTCCGATCGGAATGAAGTGATAGAGGTCCTCCATCTTGATCGGACCGGGCGCCACGTGGGTGCCGTAACGAAAACCGCGGATCGCGCCGATATCCGCCTTCGCCTGCTCGCGGAACGCGTCGGTCAGGAAATTGTGCGATGAACCCTCGATCACGCCGGCCATCGGCTCGTGCGAAAAATTCGACCGGTGCAGCGCCGCCCTGGTATGGCCGACCACGGTGTCGATGGGGCGTGCAAGCTGCGTACCGTTGAACGGATTCACGTGTTGCTTGAAGTGAGGCCCCGCTACGAATGTCTTGCGGATTTCCGCGATCTTCGCGGCAACACGCTTGTGCTCGGCAAGGCGATCATCGATCGTGTGCGACCTCCAGTCCCACTTCTCCACCTTGCCGCTCTTGATCTTCAGCGTGAGCTCGCCCAGCACGGTCCCGTCCTGGCCTTCCTCCACGATAACGGTCCCGGTGCGCGTCACGATCGGCTGGCGCGTGATCTCGTGCATGTCGGACGAGAAAATCACGTCGATGCCCGGATTGGCTTCCGCGAGGCGCACGTTGTTGGCGAGCTCCTGCTCGGACAGCATCACCACGAGATCCACCTTGATCCTGTCGCGCAGCACCCGCAGATACATCGGAACCTCAACGTCGCCGTTCGTGAAGCGGAAGCCTTTGGTGACGGCGGTTCCCACGACCTGCGGCCCGCGCCGGGTGGTGAGCCCGATGAAACCCACGCGCAAGCCACCGATGTCGCGCACCATGAACGGCGGCAGGACATGTTGGCCCGTCCTGTTGGCATACGGCTCACCGTCGTAGTAGACGTTTGCGGCGATCGTGTTCCACGGCGCTTTCGGCTTCGGGCCCGCGAACAACTCGAGGAAACGATCGGTGCCGTAGACGAACTCCCAGTTTCCCGGTGCGTAGGCGTCCAGCTTGAAGAGGTTGACGACATCCACCAGCGCCTGGCCGCGCGTGTAAAGCGCCTCGGCCGAGCCCTGAATGGTGTCCCCGGTATTGAGCAACAGCGTGTGCTTGTGCCGCTTGCGAATCTGCTCGATGAGCGTATACATCCGAGCCAATCCGCCTACCATGCGCCCCTCACCATCGCTGCGCATGTTGGGGCGCGGGGTCAGGTGGCCGTGGATATCTCCGATATGGATCAGCGTGATCTCGCCGCTTCCGCCCCCTCCGGCCCCGGCCGCGCTCGCGGCAAAGATCGCGGAGCTCGTTGCAAAAATCCCCAAGAAAATAAGGGCATACCCCAAGAGACGCGTGCCAGCGTGATGCGCCATTTACTTTCCTCCCCTCGGTTGTCGAAGTTCGTGTCGATTCGTTTCGCCCGGAGTACGCAGACCTTCCCCGTTCCGCGCTCCGCCCCGTTTTTACATACCGGCGGCAGGAGCGATATATTCCGTGCGGGAATAAAATACGCTGCTGACGGGTAGTCGAGAAAGGACGGTTGTTGTCCGAAGAAGCGAAACGGGAGCGGTTCGAGCGGCTTGTGCTTGCGCACATGGACGCGGCGTACGGCTTGGCGCGGTGGCTCACCCGCAACGAGGCGCAGGCCGAGGAGGCGGTGCAGGAAGCCTACCTGCGCGCGTACCGCTTTTTCCACGGGTTCCGCGGCGGGGACGCGCGCCCGTGGCTGCTTGGCATCGTGCGCAACTGCTGCTACACGCTGCTCGAGCGCGAGCGCGCCGCCTCCGGGCCCGACGAGTTCGACGAGGACGCGCACGGCGAGGACGCGGTGGCCGCGGGAGCGGTGCTCAACTTTCCGGCCAACCCCGAGTTGGCCGCGATCGAGAGCGCGGACCGGGAGCTGGTGCAGCGCTGCCTGCGCGCGCTGCCGGATGAGTACCGCGAAGCGCTGGCGTTGCGGGAACTGCATGACTGCTCCTACAAGGAGATCGCCGCGATCGCGGGGATTCCGATCGGCACCGTGATGTCGCGCCTGGCGCGGGGCCGCAGGCTCCTGCAGCAGGCGCTGAGGGAACGCATGAAGAAGGAAGACACCGGAACATGAACTGCCAAGCGACCATGCGGCTGCTCCACGCCTACGTGGACGGCGAGCTCGACCTGCCGAACGCACTGGCGCTGGAGGAGCACGTGCAGGGTTGCCCGCGGTGCCGGTCGCTGCACGCGAACCTCCTCGCGCTGCAGACCGCGCTGCGCCGCCACGGCGGATGGGAGACGCCGGATGCGCTGCGCGAGCGGCTCCAGGCGCACTACGCGAGGCAACCCGAGGTCCGGATGCCGCGGCGAACTTGGCTCGCCCAGGCGGTCCCGGCGCTCGGCGCGTTGGCCATCGTCGCCTTGATCGGATACTCGGGGTACGAGCACACGCGCGTGCCTTCCGCGCCCGAACCGGCCCGCATCGTCTATCACATGACCAACAGCGATGCGGCGGGCGCGGCGTTGCGCACGCTCGGCAACCATCTCGATGCGGCCCCGGATGTGGCGGTCGTCGTGGTCGCGCACAACAACGGCGTTGATTTCCTGCTGCGCGGCGCGCGCGACGAAACCGGGCAGCTCCTCGAGACGGCGGTAAGGCGCTTCAAGGAGCGCGGCGTGGAGTTCCGCGTCTGCGGCAACACGCTGGTGCGCCGGAAAATCGATTCGGGCGAGGTGATCCCGGAAGCGAAGCTGGTGCCCTCGGGCATCGCCGAGATCGCGCGCCTGCAAGGCCAGGAAGGCTATATCTATCTGCGGCTGTGAGCGCTTCCCCGGCGCGCCGCTGACCGCGTCTCCTGTTGTACCGCCGTGCATGCCGCCCAATGGCTGCGCGCCCGCGTCGGGATTATCCTTTTCTTATGAACATTACACGGCACCTGCGCATCACGGGCCGCGTCCAAGGTGTCGCCTACCGCTACTCGGCGGTGCGCCAGGCGCGCGAGCTCGGGGTGACGGGCTGGATCCGCAACCGCCGCGATGGCAGCGTCGAGGCCGTCGTTCAGGGCGCGCCCGCGGCGGTGGAGGCGATGATCGTGTGGACGCGGAGCGGCCCGCCGGGGGCACGGGTTACCGACGTGCAGGTGACGGACGGCGAAGGCGAATTTGGCGAATTCTCCGCGCGGCCGACCGAGTGAGCGACGCCCGGAAGCGGTAAGCGGTAAGCGGTAAGCGGTAAGCGGTAAGCGGGCGAATCTCAGCGTTCGCAGAACACTTTTTTGACGTGGACGTGACCGAGTCTCAGCGTTCGCAGAACAGTCATAGCTCGCCTTTAAAC
>Ga0194121_10008774_pt1 | contig 12707 bp, 8 predicted proteins | sample TA2MahCa50mmetaG_FD_148609 | JGI IMG/M metagenome (GOLD analysis project Ga0194121, IMG submission 148609) | Freshwater microbial communities from Lake Tanganyika, Tanzania - TA2015020 Mahale Deep Cast 50m | ecosystem: Environmental > Aquatic > Freshwater > Lake | place: Tanzania: Lake... | reverse complement strand
AACCGGGGGCGCGGGAGTGGCGAACGGAGCGAAACTCGTTTCTTCCGCGCTCGCCGGCGGCGGGGAATACCCGTGCCGCGTTTGCAAATTCTGAAAGGTCGCGCGGGTCCCTTCAAAATAGAGTCGCACCTTGCCGGTCGGTCCGTTGCGGTGTTTGGCGATGTGCACTTCGGCGATGTTGCGTTCTTCGGGAGGGATGTCCTCCGGCTGGTAATTGCGGTCCGCAGATTTGCGATAGATGAATAAGACAACATCCGCATCCTGTTCAATGGATCCGGAATCGCGCAGATGCGAGAGATGCGGGATGGCCGGCTTGCTTTGTTCCACCGCGCGCGAAAGCTGGGCGAGCGCAAGCACGGGCACGTCAAGCTCTTTGGCAATTTGTTTTAAACCGCGCGAAATCTCCGAAACCTCTTGTACGCGGTTGTCGGATCCTTTATAGGATCGTCCTTCCATCAGTTGCAGGTAATCCACCATGATGATTCCAAGGCCGTGTTCCGTTTTGAGCCGCCGCGCTTTGGTGCGCAACTGCATGACATTGAGCATGGGGGAATCGTCAATGAAAATCGGCGCTTCGGAGAGTTCACCAAGCGCATGGCCGATGCGCGGGAAATCATCGTCACGGTCCGAGAGCCGGCCGGTGCGCAGTTTCCACAAATCCACGCCGGCCTGCGCGCAAATCATGCGGTCCACCAGTTGTTCCTTGCTCATCTCCAGCGAGAAAAATCCGACAGGCAATTTCATGTTCGTGCCGATTTGCCGGGCAATGTCCAGCGCGAGCGATGTCTTGCCGACGGACGGACGGGCGGCCAGCACGATCAGGTCCGAGCGCTGGAACCCGGCAAGTAGATTGTCTAGTTCATTGAATCCGCTTGAAAGCCCGCGCAGTTTCCCACGTACTTTATGAAGTTCGTCAATGCGGTCAAATGCGTCGTTGAGCACGCTGCGGATAGAGATAAACGTATTCTTGTTGTACTTTTCGGACACTTGGAAAAGCGCACGCTCGGCCGTATCAAGCGTGATGTCAATTTCTTCCTCTTCATTGTGTCCCATCTGCGCGATCTGCGTAGCTGTTTGCAGGAGGCGCCGGAGCGTGGCCTTTTTTTGGACGATGTCCCCGTAGTGCAGAATGTTTGCGGAGGTTGGTTCGGTATTGGAAAGCTCAACGAGATACGCGCGCCCGCCGATTTGCTGGAGCCACCCGTGTTCTTCCAGTCGATTGCCGGCGGCAAGGATATCAATGGGATCATGCCGATCAAACAATTCAATCATCACCTCAAAAATTTTTTGATGGGCGGGCCGGTAAAAATCTTCCGGACGCAGACGGTCGGCAACTTTGACCATGGCATCCTGATCAATGAGCAGACATCCCAACAGAGACTGTTCGGCCTCAATATTTTGTGGCGGAAGTTTTTCCATACAGATGTTCCCGCATCTTAACACGCCGCGCGCGACAGGCAACCGGCCGCGTGTGATATACTGTTTACAACCTGTGCTTACCCGTGTGCATGCCTCCCGCCTCAACCTGTTTCGTTCCATCGGCATGATGATCGGCGCCATTGTCGGCGTAGGCGTTTTTGGTCTCCCGTATGTGTTTGCGCAAGCCGGATTTCCGTCCGCCCTTTTATGGTTGATCGTGATGGGCGGCTTGCTCACCGTCTTGCAACTGATGCAGGCAGAGGTCGCGATTCAAACGGGCGGTCATCACCGCCTTCCTGGCTATGTGCGCGAATACCTTGGGAAAGGATGGTCGCGTCTGGCGCTTGTGGCGATGGCCCTTGGTGTCTGGGGCGCGATGCTTGCCTACATGATCGTCGGGGGACGGTTTCTCTTTTTGCTCGTCTCGCCGCAGGGGGACGGTCCGGAGGCGCTCTACGCTCTGATCATCGCTATTGTGGCTTCTGCGTTCATCTATCGGGGTCTGCGGTTTGCCGCGCGCCTGGAAGTGGTTGTTGTGGGCGCGCTTCTCTTCCTGTTTCTGTTTATCATCGCCGCGAGCCTTCCGCATCTGGAGCCGTCTGCCTTGGTCTCAACCACGATCGGCGATTTCTTCCTGCCGTACGGCGTGATCCTGTTTTCGCTCGCGGGCATTGGCATCGTGCCGGAAATCCGCGATGTGCTGGGTCGGCGGGCACGCCTTGATCTCGGACGCGTCGTGGTGATCGGGATGGTAATCATTGTTGCGCTGTACGCTCTGTTTTCTGCGGCGGTTGTTGGCGTCACCGGCACGGCAACAACCCCAATTGCCTTTGACGGTCTGATCCCCGTACTGGGAGACGTGTTCCGTGTCGTCGCAACGGCTTTGGGCGCGCTCACGATCTTATCCATTTACTTGATGCTCGGCATTGAACTGCTCAACACGCTCAAATTTGATTTCCGCCTGCGCCATGGCCTGTCCTGGGCGTTGGTGACGCTTGTGCCGGTCGCGGCGTATCTGTTAGGCGCACGGGCGTTTATTGAAGTGATTGGATTTGTCGGTGCGGTGTTTGCCGGCGCGCTTGGGATTCTCGTCGCGCTGACGTATGCGAACATGCTCCGCAGTGGCGTGTGCAAGACCCACCACTGTTTGCGCTTTCCTTCGTTATTCACTTGGATCCTCATCTTGCTGTTCGCTGCTGGCATGGTCGCTGAACTGTTTGCCTTGTAAGTCGTACGCTTTGAGCACGTTGACAAGGAGCATGGCGACCGTCATGGGACCCACTCCGCCGGGAACCGGCGTCAGCGCACCGGCGACAGATGCTACGGACGCGCGGTCCGCGTCGCCGTAGAGCACGCCGTCTTTTTTTGTGGTCCCAACGTCAATCACGGTTGCCCCCGGCTTGACCATTTCACCCGTGAGGAACTCGGGACGACCAACAGCCACGACAAGAATGTCGGCTGTTTTTGTTTTTTGTGCCAGGGAAGGATCGTCTCCATCAACGACGATCGCGTTGATGCGCCGTTCTTTCATCAATGTGATGAGCGGTTCGGCGAACAATGGACTGGAAACGATGACGGCATCGCCCGTGCGCGGGCCTATGAGTTTCATCACACCAAGCGCAACCGCAGAGGCGATCGCCGGTTCACCCGCTTTGAGCCGCCGTACGTTTTCCGGATGGAATCCATCCACGTCTTTTTCCGGATTGATTTCGGCAATAATGCGCGTGGCATCCTGCGAGGGCAGGGGAAGCTGGACGAGGATGCCGTGGATATCCGCACGCGCGTTCAATGTGCGGATGTGGTTGATGAGCGTTTCTTCTGTTTCGGTCGCGCTGTAGGAGGTTTTTTCAAAATGGATACCGACCTCCTCACACGCTTTTTGCTTAATGTTGACATAGGTATGCGATGCGGGGTTCGATCCCACCAAAAGAACAGCCAGTCCCGGCTTGGAGGGTAGGTTGGCGACGCGCTGTTTGATTTTTTCGCGGATGCGCTCTGCGATCGCGCGTCCGTCGAGGATTTCTGCCATAGGCCGGCTACGCGTTCAATTCTGGATACAGCGGAAACCGGTCGGTCAGCGTTTTGACTTCTGCGCGGATCGCGGCGAGCGCGTGCGGATCGTGATGATGCTCGATCGCGCGGTCAATCCACTGTGCGGCTTGGCGCATCTCCGTTTCCATCATCCCACGCGTCGTGAGCGCCGGCGTGCCAAGACGGATGCCGGACGGATCCAGCGGGGGACGCGGATCATCCGGAATGACATTTTTATTGACGGTGATACCGGCCTGGTTAAGCGCGTTCTCCGCCTCGCCACCTGTCAATCCTTTGGACGTCACATCCATCAGTAATAAATGGTTGTCTGTGCCTCCAAACATCAGCCGGTATGATCGTTTGGAAAACTCTTCCTCAAGCACTTTGGCATTTTTTTTGATTTGCCGCGCGTACTCCTTGAAGGCCGGTTCCAGAGCTTCCTGGAAGGCCACCGCCTTGGCGGCAATGACGTTTTCATGCGGCCCGCCTTGCAATCCTGGGAAGATCGCTTTGTCCACCGCCTTTTTGTGCTCCTGCTTGCACAGGATCATCCCGCCGCGCGGCCCGCGCAGGGTCTTATGCGTGGTGGTCGTTACGATATCAAAGAGCGGCACCGGGTTGTTCATTTCGCCAGCGGCGATGAGCCCGGCGATGTGCGCGATATCCGCCATGGTATACGCCCCGACCTCCTGTGCAATCGTTTTGATCCGCGCGTAATCAATCTCGCGTGAGTAGGACGAATAGCCGACGAGAATCAGTTTTGGATGATGCGCGCGGGCGAGTTCTTCAATCTGTGCGTAATCAATGGATCCGTCCGCGGTCGTCTTGTATCGGATGAAGTTCCAGATGCGCGACGGGAAGGTCATGGGATGGCCGTGCGTGAGGTGACCGCCGTGGGAGAGCTCCATCCCGAGCACGGTATCACCCGGCTGTAAAAGCGCCGCGTATGCCGCGAGGTTTGCCGGCGCGCCAGACAGGGGCTGGACATTCACATATTCTGCTCCAAACAGTTGTTGAGCCCGGTCTGTTGCGAGCGTCTCTATCACGTCTATTTCCTGGCATCCTCCGTAGTACCGTTTTCCTGGGAGGCCCTCGGCATATTTATTCGTCGCGATGGAACCAAGCGCTGAAAGCACGGCGGCGGAGACAAAATTTTCGCTTGGAATCATCTCCAGTCCCTCGCGCTGCCGCGTCAGTTCTCTGTTGAGCGCCTGCGCAAGAGCCGGATCAGAGTAGGAAATCATACGCTGCGTATTCTACGAGATGCAGGGGGATCTTGACAAATGCCGGTTTTCTCGTTAGGTTGGAATGTCCGTATTGTTCTTCACAAGGTGAAACATGTACGACTGTTGCCACGTGCCTGCGCACATCACGCAGACACACTTTACGGGTTCCTACCGTCATGCGGCCCACTTGGATGGAGCCTTCACACGCAATCATCTCCTGTACCTGCGGGCCGCCGGCAAGCTCGCGGTTGCCCGGGACGGAATGCGCGTCGCGACCTGGAAACAGGCCGCGGACGGCACCATCTCTCCGCGTCTGGGTTATCCCGTTCCGTCGTTTTACTGCGAAGGTGGACGTATCCTGTCGCTGGATGAAACGGGAGGCGATCTGGTCAGCGGAACGCTCATGGATGGACGGAGCGGAGTGTTCCGTCTGGGACCCGGGCGCATCAGCCATGTCTCTGAAAACGACGGGCTGATGGGAATTCAGAACGGTCGCACCGGAGCCGTCGTCTACCTGAGAGAAAACCTGCCGTTCGACAGCGTCTTGAGCCAGGTCATTCTCCCGGCCGTGCCCAGGGCGCATGCCTTGCATCGCGACGCGCGCGTGTTCGGCCTGCCGGACGGTGGAGCGCTGATTGTGGAACCGTTCGACGACACGGTCTATCGCTACGAGCTCGGGGCGTGTGGCGTCTCGGATTGGCAGCCGCTCGGCCTGCCCAAGGACTACCGTCTGGTAGGCATGGGGAAGTGGTACGGGATGGTCGTGATCGGCATCGACGCCAAGAAGGAGGGAGGCGCCATTCAGTTCCTTGGACCTGCGGCCAAGGACATGCCGTTTCGTCGTACGGATATCCGCGGGCATCTTGAACACCTTTGGTGTTCACCGTCCGGTCTTGGACTGGCGTGGCTGGAGAACCTTGAGGTTCAGGGAAAGCCGTGTCGCCGGTTGTATGTCAATCATCGCCTGATCTTTGAAGGCGCGTTCGCGATGAACGCGTTCGGACTGGCGTGGTCTGCGGACGGAAAATCCGCCGGCGCCCTCGTCCGTCTTCTGGATGCCGGCGAGACGGAGGTTCTCCATCTCATCGGGGAACACGGTCCAGCGTTCAGCGTGACCCCAAAGAACTCGGTGCACGAGTTCACGGTGGACAACCACGGACGAGTAGCCGCGTGGATTGAAGACAACAAGCAATTCCACCGCGTGTTTTGGAGAGGCAGGTTTCTCGAGTCCCATCCCCAAGCGTGGAACTTGGGGATCGTGGAACAGGGCATTGCCTACAACGGCGTTCATGCGGATGTCCTCTTGCGGATTGAGGGCTCTCCGCACTAGCACGACTGGAGTGGAAACATTCCAGTTTTTTTGTTGAGAGACATCTTTGCGCCTGTTGTGCCTGTTGACGCGGCGGTTATATTCTGGCATGCTCTATGCTTGGATATGTTTGAAAGCATCCATCGAATCCACCTGATTGGCATCGGAGGAATCGGCATCTCGGCGCTTGCGAAATTGTTATTGCACCAAGGGAAACAGCTTACCGGATCCGATGTCCATTTGAGTTCAATCACAGATGACCTGGTTCGTCGAGGGATCCAGGTTTGGCAGGGGCATGACCCATCAGCCGTTTCGGATGCCATAGACCTGGTGATCTATTCCCCGGCCGTTCAAGAAACGGATCCGGAATATGTTTCCGCTAGAAAACTCGGCATTCCGCTCCTTTCGTACGCACAAGCGCTCGGGGAACTTTCTAAACAGTATTCCACGATCGTCGTGACCGGCACGCATGGAAAGAGTACGACGACCTCCATGCTTGGATTGATTTTGGAAGCGGCCGGATACGATCCTACCGTGATCGTCGGATCCATCGTTCCGTCGTTTGCGCAAGGGAACCTCCGCGTTGGCGGCGGACGATTTTTGGTGGTGGAAGGGTGCGAGCATCAGGCAAATATGTTGCAGCTCCATCCCGAGATGATTGTGCTCACCAGTATTGAGGCCGATCATTTGGATTACTACAAAACGCTTGCGAATGTTCGTGAGGCGTTTCAGACGTTTGTCAATCGGCTTTCCGGGAAGGGGCTTGTGGTGATGAATGCGGACGATTCGGTTTCCCAAACACTGACGGTTGATGGGGCTGTTCGCTATGGAACCGGTTCGGACACCCATTATCAATTCGGGGGGCGCCGAATAGAAAACGGACGGCAACACGTGACGGTTCGCCGGAGGGTGCCGGAAGAAGAACTTGGGGAACTTTCTCTGACGGTTCCAGGCGCGTTTAACGTTTCCAATGCGCTTGCGGCAACGGCCGCGGCGATGGAGCTGGGCGTCCCGTTTGAAACCTGCGTACGCGCGTTAGGAGCATTTCCCGGGATTTGGCGAAGGTTTGAACGGCTTGGGCGGTGGAACGGTTGTGAACTCATCTCCGATTATGGCCATCATCCCACGGCCATTCGAGTCACCCTCGAGGCCGCGCGTGAGTTGTTTCCTGGCAAGAAGTTGATTTTGTGCTTCCAACCACACCAACATTCACGAACACAATCGTTGTTCAATGAATTTGTGGAGGCGTTGTCGTTCGCTGATGCGGTTGTTCTGCCGGAGATTTACCGCGTAGAGGGGCGAACGGAGGATGAGAGCGTTTCTAGTAGAGATCTCGCTGCCGCCTGTCATCTTGCCGACTGCCACTACGCGCCGGATTTTGAAACGGCAGAGCGCATTCTTAAAACGCTGTCTCACAAATATCCAGATTCCGTGATTATTATCCAAGGTGCCGGTACGATCGATGAACTAGCGAGGTCGTTGATTGACAAATAGAGCATATTTTTTTCGTATTTGGTGTTGGGGTCAGGTCGTTACATGTAGCATTTTATAGAATGCTACATGTAACGACCTGACCCCATAGGCGAAAACCCAGGAAAGTGGGTTGTTTTTTTATCGGTCAAGACAAGGGGGCCGACAAGCCGATGAAGAGATGCCTTGAGATCCCTCGGCTAACTGATAAACGCTCGCTCGGGATGATTTTTTCTCGTCTCTTATTTTGCTCAAGGTCTTATGATAAGGTAGGAACGACCTATGAAGATTCTCCAAAACGAACCCATGAGCCGACATACGAATTTCCGCATTGGTGGGCCGGCGCGGTGGTTTGTGGAAATCAAAAGCGTTGATGAGCTAAAAGAGGCGTTGGTATTTGCGCGTGAAAAAAACGCGTCCATTTTTGTCTTTGGCGGCGGATCCAACACGCTCGTGGCGGACGAAGGGTTCAATGGCGTGGTTATCAAAATCGCCATGCGCGGTATCACCATTCAAGGAACACACGTGCGCGCCGATGCGGGTGTCCTCTCCGCCGCGCTTGCCCGCGCCACAGCCCATGCAGGTCTTTCGGGCCTCACATGGGCCATCTCTCTTCCGGGAACGATTGGCGGCGCGGTGCGCGGGAATGCTGGATGTTTCGGCGGTGAAACACAAGATCATCTCATCTCCACAGAGGTGTTCCGCGACGGCGAAATCCTGACGCTCACAAAAGACGATCTGGCATTCCGGTATCGTGAATCGGCAGTGAAGCACAATGACGATATTATCCTTTCGGCGACCTTTGCACTGGAGAAAGGCGATGCACAGGCGCTCCAAAACGAACTGGACGAGACGCTCGCCAAACGCAAATCTACCCAGCCGCTGGACGCCGGTTCAGCCGGCTGTCTCTTTAAGAATTACGAAATTCAACAGGACGACGAACTGCAACGGATCCGATCGAAACTCGATATTCCTGTAGAGATGAGCCAATCCCGGCGGCTTTCTGCCGGGTGGCTCATTGACCAGCTAGACCTGAAGGGGACAAAAATCGGCGGTGCCAAAGTGAGCGAGAAGCACGGGAATTTCGTCGTCAATACCGGCTCCGCATCGGCCGACGATGTGATGCAACTCGTGGCTCTCATCAAAACTCGCGCCCGAAATCAGTTTGGGATACACTTACAAGAGGAAGTACACTATCTATGCGACTCACCACGTTGAAAGCAACCAACATGGAGCTGACCGACGCGATCCGCGCGTATGTGGACGAGAAGATTGAACAACTGCGCAGGATCTGCGGCGATTTTGATCCAGCAGACGATCTCAAAATGGAGGTGGGCAAGTCTACCCAGCACCATGCCAAAGGGCCGTACTACCACGCGGAGATGCATCTTGTCTTGCCCGGGAAGGAACTGCGGGCCGTGCACGAAGGCGAGGATTTATACGAGGCGATTGATAACGTGAAGGACCAATTGCGCAGGCAGATCAAGGAGTACAAGGACCGGTTGAAAGACAAGTCCCAGCGGGCATCGCGTCCGGGCAAGGAGTAATTGAATTTGGGACGAACAAGCCCCTTGTTTTATTTACTCTGGCGACGCATAATATCGCCCGTATATGCCTAAACTTTTGCATTTGATTTTTGGGGATCCCAATAAAAAAGTTCTCGCAGAACTCCGTCGGGATGTGGACCGGATGAACGCGTTGGAACCGCAAACCGCCGCGCTTTCTGACGAAGAATTACGCGCAAAAACAGACGCGTTTAAACAGCGTCTTCAGGCAGGCGATCCCCTGGACGCGTTGACCGACGAGGCGTTTGCGGTTGTGCGCGAGGCTGCGAAGCGTACGCTCAGCCAGCGTCATTTTGATGTTCAGCTGATGGGCGGACTCGTGATGCATCGCCGCGGTATCGCGGAGATGCGCACCGGCGAGGGCAAAACGCTCACCGCCACGGCGCCGCTTTACCTCAACGCGCTCACCGGCAACGGTTGCCATCTTGTGACGGTCAACGATTACCTCGCTCTCCGCGACGCTGTGTGGATGGGGAAGGTCTTCGCGTTTCTTGGAATGAGCGTCGGGTGCATTCAGCAGGAACAAGCGTTCGTCTATGATCCTTCCGTGGAAAGCGGTTTGCGCGAGGTTTCCCGCAAGGAAGCGTACGGCGCGGACATCACCTACGGCACGAACAACCAATTCGGCTTCGATTACCTGCGCGACAACATGGCGCCGAACGTGGACGCGCAAGTGATGCGCGATTTGCATTTCGCGATCGTGGACGAGATTGACTCCATTCTGATTGACGAGGCACGTACGCCGCTCATCATCTCCGCGCCCGCGCAGGAATCCAACGCGCTCTATCAGCGTTTCGCCGCCATGGTGACAAAGCTCGTGGAGAATGAGGATTACAATGTGGACGAGAAGATGCGTACCGCGACGCTGACGGACCAAGGTATTGAACGCATTGAAAAAATACTCGGCGTGGAAAATCTCTATGCCGTCGGCGACGGGATGTATGCGCGATACGCGGATACGGCCTTGCGCGCTCGCGCGAATTACCAAAACGATGTGCACTACATCGTGAAAGAAGGCGAGGTCGTGATCGTGGACGAGTTCACCGGACGGCTCATGCCGGGCCGGCGATTTTCCGAAGGGATTCATCAGGCGATTGAGGCCAAAGAAGGCGTGGAGATTAAACAAGAAAGCCAGACGCTCGCGACCATTACGTTCCAAAACTTGTTTCGGATGTACAAAAAACTTTCCGGCATGACCGGTACGGCCGCGACCGAGGCGGAGGAGTTCGGCAAAATTTATCAGTTGGAAGTTACCGAGATTCCGACGAACCGTCCAAACGCCCGCGTGGATCTGTCCGACCGCGTGTATAAGACGGAAGCGGGGAAGTTCAAAGCGGTTGTGGAGGAGATTCGCCTGCGGCGTCAAAAAGGCCAACCGGCGTTGGTTGGCACTGCATCGGTTGAGAAAAACGAATTCCTTTCGCAACTGCTTACGCGCGCTGGCATTCCCCACGAGGTGCTCAACGCGAAAAACCATGCGCGCGAGGCGGAGATTATCGCGCAGGCCGGGCGTCATGGCGCGGTCACGATCGCCACGAACATGGCCGGGCGCGGTGTGGATATTAAACTGGGCGGGTCGGATGCGACGCCGGAAGAAGAAGCGCGGATCAAAGAACTGGGCGGTTTGCATGTGATCGGCACGGAACGCCACGACGCGCGACGTATTGACAACCAGTTGCGCGGACGCAGCGGTCGTCAAGGAGATCCGGGCTCCACGCAGTTTTTCATCTCCATGGAGGACAGCCTGATGCGCATTTTCGGTTCCGAACGCACCAAGGGGATGATGGATCGCCTAGGCATCCCCGACGATATGCCCATTGAGAACGGGTTGGTCACGCGTTCCATTGAGAAGGCCCAGCAGAGGGTGGAAGGGTACCATTTTGATTCGCGTAAGCATCTGCTGGAATACGACGATGTCCTGAACAAGCATCGGGAAGTCATCTACGGGCGGCGCCATGAAGTGTTGGAGATGTTCGCCCGCGCACCCGAGCGGTTGCGCGAACGGATTTTGGATATCGTGGAAGGCGAGGTGGAACAGGTCGTGTTGTTTCACATGGGAGAAGCGCCTGTCGTCTCGCACGAATCCTCCCACGGCGGGACGAAGGAAGGATCCAAAAAAGAGATTATTGAAACCGTGCAGACCATCATTCCCCTCACGGACGCGCAGAAAGCGGAGCTCAAAACACTTGAGGAAAGTCACACGGAAGACAAAAATGGGCTAGCCGAGAAACGCTCGCGGTTGATTGAGGCGATCATGAAGATGGTGCGGTTGCATTACGATGAAACGACGGCCGTGTTTACGGAAGCACAAGACCTGCCCCAGATTGAACGCGGCGTGATCTTGCGCTCCATGGACATGCTTTGGATTGACCACCTGGCCGCCATGGGCGCCTTGCGCACCGGCATCGGTCTTCGCGGATACGGCCAACGCGATCCGCTCCTTGAATATAAAAAAGAAGGATACAACTTGTTCCAGCAGTTGCTCGGCACGATTAATTTTGAAATCACGTATTCCTTTTTCAAATACGTCAAACACGCGGTGGACATGCGCGTGCAGAAGGAACTGGAGAAGTCGGTTTTTGAACGGCGCGGCGTTTTGGCAAGCGGCGATTCTCAAAGCCGCGGGCTGCAACCTGCGCAGGAAAAAATCGGACGCAATGACCCGTGTCCATGCGGAAGTGGCAAGAAGCATAAGAAATGCCACGGCGCCTGAAGCGGCAACAGATCCTCGTTGTCATGCATGCGCAAACGTCTGTTTGACGAAGTCGCACCTCCACTTGCGCACCTCTGACGTTTCATTTACAATCCCCGCGACTTTTCTATGCAAACCTGGAAACTCAAGAAGAAGACCATCAAGAAGGCGAAGGGCCCGTGGGGACGGCGCGCCACCGCGATCGGCCTGCTGTTGCTGACCGTCCTTTTTGCCGGCTTCGCCTTCCCGTCGCAGTGGAACGGGGTGGTTCATACCCTGCGCCTGCCGGCCGGTTTTCGCATGACGGAGGCACCGTATCGCCTCGGCCTGGATCTCAAAGGCGGCACGCATCTTGTCTACGAAGCGGACATGAGCCAGATTCCCGACGTGGAACGACTGGACGCGCTGGAAGGGGTGAAAAATGTGATTGAACGGCGCGTCAACGCGTTTGGCGTATCCGAACCGCTCGTGCAAACAACGGCTTCTGGCGACACGTACCGCCTCATTGTGGAACTTGCGGGCGTCAGCGATGTCAAACAGGCGATTGAGATGATCGGCAAGACGCCCGTGCTTGAGTTCAAATCGCCCGGTCAACAATTGGACAGATCGCTTACGCAAGAGGAACAGAAACAGTTGAACGATCGGATCAAAGAGGATCGTTCCAAAGCGCAGGTCGTTCTTGGCCGAGCGCTTTCCGGCGAGGATTTTGACACGCTCCTCTCAGAGAACAGTCGTGAACCCGCCGAAAGGGCCGTGGTAAAGAACTTGACGCAAGATTCGCCCTTGCGTGAGCTCTTTGATTCCATCCGGCGTCAACAGTTGCGCCCAGGACAGGTCTCGCGTACGACCTATGAAGGGCCGGATGGTATTTGGGTATTCCGTTTGGAGAGCACCGAGCAGGTGCAGGAGATGTTGTTGTCGCATGTCCTGGTCTGTTCGGAAGGGAACATTGGCTGTGCCAATCCCATTCCAGAAATGGAAGCATCGATCAAGAT
>Ga0194121_10008766_pt1 | contig 12713 bp, 9 predicted proteins | sample TA2MahCa50mmetaG_FD_148609 | JGI IMG/M metagenome (GOLD analysis project Ga0194121, IMG submission 148609) | Freshwater microbial communities from Lake Tanganyika, Tanzania - TA2015020 Mahale Deep Cast 50m | ecosystem: Environmental > Aquatic > Freshwater > Lake | place: Tanzania: Lake... | reverse complement strand
CTGCGCTGGCGTCGTCTGTGTCATGGTGGTCCTCCTCTGGCAAGGAATGGACCGGAGGATACAGATTTGACGCCAGTTATGCCATGTGACTATTCTCCAGGACTACCAGATTCTTCATGTTCCTATTTTTATGGAGGCGTATATTATAGATTTTGTTAAGGAGGTGTGCACTGTGTCAGTCCACGGCTGGGCCTAAGAGATTATCCGCCTGGCTCTGGCCACGGTGCTTGCCTGAATCTATCGTACCGCCGGGGGGCAGAGCTGATGCGCTTGTCGTGGAAAATGCTAGTCACGGTCCATCCCGTCTCGCTGACTGGTGGTACGATACTGCTGGTGGCTCTCCTCTGCATGATCGGGGTGCCACTCCTCGACCTGATTGAATTGAAAACGTACGATTTGCGTTTGCTCTCCCGGGCGTCCCTCCAGCCCTCGCCTGCAATCGTCCTGGCACTTGTGGATGAAAAAAGCCTGCATACCGAGGGGCGCTGGCCCTGGCCACGTGCCACACTCGCCAGGCTGATCGATCTGCTGTCGCAGGATGGCGCGCGTGTCATCGGTTTTGATATTGGGTTTCTGGAGCCAGACGATAACTCCCATCTCGCCTTGCTCCAACAAGTTCGTCAACAGATTGCTGCCCTGGAGTCACCGCCCTCAGCGCTCCTGGACTTTCTCGACGCCAGCGCGCAGCGTGCCGATAACGATCGGCTGCTGGCCGAGGCGATGCGCCGGTCGTCTGCGGCTGTGGTGTTAGGCTATTTTTTCCACATGAGCGCCCGTGAACTCAATTACCAGATGGCTCCGGAAGACATCGAACGCCAGCTCCAGCAACTGCAGACGTCCAGATACCCCGTCCTCGCCTTGCAGGGGCAGGCGGTGCAGCCACCGCCGTTTTTCCATGCCTATGCACCTGAAAGTAATCTCCCCCTGTTCACAGACGCTGCTGCGGGCTCCGGGTATTTCAGCTTAAAAAGTGACCCGGATGGCGTGATTCGTTGGATGCTGCTCATGCTCCAGGGGGGAGAGGATCTGTATCCCCCCCTGGCGGTGGTGGCCGCCTGGCATTACCTGGGGAAACCATCCCTGGCAGTGCACGCTGGCCCTTATGGAGTCGAGGGGGTGCAGCTGGGCACCCAGTTTCTGCCCACGGACCACACTGGGCAATTCCTGATCAACTATCTAGGTCCTCCACGGACGTTTCCGCACTTCTCCATCAGCGATATTCTCCACGGCGCGTTCGCCCCGGGAACGTTTACGAACAAGATCGTGCTGGTGGGCGCCACGGCGACAGGTACCTATGATCTGCGCAGCACACCGTTGAGTCCGGTCTATCCGGGTGTCGAGATTCACGCCACAGTCCTTGATAACATCCTCACACAGCGTTTCCTGACGCGTCCTGCCTGGGCAACCCTGAGTGAATTGGGGGCGATCCTGGTGCTCGGTGTGTGTCTCGGGATCGCTCTCCCACGCCTGGGAGCGCTGCAGGGGCTTGGTTGTGCACTGCTGCTGGGGCTCGCCTATCTGAGCCTGGTACACTGGCTGTTTGTACACCTGGAGCTGTGGCTGAATGTGGTCTATCCGTTGCTGTCCTTGATGAGTAACTATACGGTGCTGACGGTGTATGCCTATATCTCGGTGGAGCGGCAGCGCAAACATATTAAAGGCGCCTTTGAGCATTATGTGTCACCGGATGTGGTGAATGAAATCGTGCGTTATCCAGAGAAGCTGAATCTTGGTGGTGAGCGTCGTGTCTTGACCGTGTTGTTTTCTGATATCCAGAATTTTACGGGGATTTCCGAGAGCATGGAGTCGCCAAAACTGGTCGAATTGCTCAACGAATATCTGACGGCCATGACCAACATTGTGCTGCACCATCGCGGCACGTTGGATAAATATATTGGCGATGCCATTATGGCGTTCTATGGTGCGCCCATCGCTCTCCCGCATCATCCGTTGCTGGCCTGCTACACCGCCCTTGACATGCTGGCGGAGCTCGACAAGTTACGGATGAGCTGGGCTGACCGGAAATTGCCTCAGATCCGCATGCGCATCGGGATTAATACCGGGGATATGATTGTTGGCAACATGGACTCTGACAAACATTTTGACTATACTGTCATGGGTGATACCGTCAATCTGGCTTCGCGCCTCGAAGGGCTCAATAAAGCGTACGGTACGTCAGTACTGATTAGTGAAACCATTGCAGATCTGGTCGCCGAGCACTGTATCCTTCGTGAGATCGACATGGCACAGGTGGTGGGTAGGAAACAACCGGTCCGCATCTATACTCTCCTGGGGAGGGTGGGCACCATGCATGCTGCAGCGCAGACACAAGCCTACAGCGCCTATGCCGCAGGGCTGGCTGCCTATCGCCAGCAGGACTGGGATGGGGCCATACAGCAGTTCCAGCATGCTTTGAGCCTCTGGCCTGACGATACTCCGTCACATACCATGCTGTATCGCTGCCATATCTACCAGCAAGCGCCTCCCCCTGCTGAGTGGGATGGCGTGTTTGAACATCTCCACAAATAAACGCGACGCTCCAGGAGACGAGGGGCTATGCCAGTCGTCGGTTTTCTCGTGGCGCATGGTCTCGTGTTGCTTGCATCGCTGACCCTGGTCACCCGTTTCCACCTGCGTCATCCTCTTGAACGCTTTGCTGCAGCCGGGATCGTGTGGGCGGCGTGCGTGGTTGTCCCAATGTATCCTCTGGGGCTCCTGGGGCTGGCATCCCGTCCTGCGCTCGTGGCGTTGCCGGTCTTACTGGCGCTGACCATCCTCCTGACGCACCGCCGGTATATTGTCGCCTGCTACACCACAGGACACCTACGATCATGGTTACGGCACTGGCTACGGGCGCTGGCTCGAGCCAATGGGATTGCTGTCAGTCTCGTTGTCGGTTGTGTTGTTCTGTGGTTGTGGCTTCTGCTCACCACGTATCTTGCACCCGCCCATAGAGCCTATGATAGTCCGTGGTATCATGAACCACTCGTTGCCCTATTTTTGCAGCACGTTGGTTTCCAACACGTACAACTCCCAGAGTCCATGGCCTATATTAACGGCATTCCGCGCGCTGCAGAGTTACTCAGTGTCTGGTTCGTGGTGCTGAGTGATCGGCGGCTGCTTGAGTTGCCCTCGGTGCTGGCCGCGCCTGTGTTCTGGGCACTGGCCTATCTCTTTGTGCGGACAGTGATACACCGACGCGACTGGGCGGCGGCCTGGGTAAGCCTGATTGTGTTCATGCCAGCCGTCGTGGTGTATCTCCAGAGCACGTATGTGGATCTGATTGCGCACACCTTTTTGCTCGGGGCCTTGTATTGGGGCCTTGCCACACGACCACACCCGGGGCGTTGTCTGTTGGCCGTCATCTGTCTGGCGTTTGCTGTAGGTGTCAAACAGTACTGCTGGCTACCAGGTCTGGTCATCGCATTGTTGGGGGCACGGAGACTGGCCTGGGGCTTCTGGAGAGCAGACTGGCCCAGGCGTTGGCTGCTGATCGGTAGTGCTCTGCTTGTGCTTCCGGTTGCCGTGACCTTTCCAGTCCGTAACTGGGTCCTGTACGCGAATCCACTCTACCCTGTTGAGGTGCGCCTGGCCCATGGGGCTCTGCACTGGCCTGGACCGTTGACCGCTGACCGTTTGCAAGAAATTGTCGATCCGCCTGGTGTGCTGTGGCACGATTGGACTGCAGCACCCCAAGCGTATCCACCACAGTATCCACACCACGTGGATGTCCATACCCCCCAGGAACGTGCCCCGGCATTCAACTATGGCTATGCGTTTCCCTGGGTGTTGCTACCCTGTATTCTTTTTGGGTTGCTGGTACTCCTGGGCCGTCTGTTGCGCAAACGCGCCGACACCCCACGACTCCTCTGGCAAGCCCTCATCGTCATCTTGGCCTTTCACGCAGCTTTTCCTCTGCATCGCCTGGCTCGGTATTATGCATGTACGTTTGTCGTGATGGTCGCGGTTGGCTCGTGGGCCCTGGTACATCTGCGCTGGTGGCCGCTCGGCTATACGCTGCTGGGAGCCGCCCTCTGTGCTACCTGTCTCACCTATGTCTGGCAATCTCCCCGTATCCTGTATGCCTGGCACGAACTCGCTGCGCTGTATGCGCTGCCAGCTCCTCTCCGTGAGGTGAGTGCTGGGCATGGCGCACCGGCGCTGGACGAAGTCGGTGCGCTCCGAGAACGTGAACTGTCGGCAGGCACAGTGGTCGTTGCCTGCTATGATGTGCAGGAGAGCGGAGCACTGTGGAACAACGCCTACACGAATGTGGTGCGTTATCTGGACGATGTCGCCTTGCTTGCTGCTGTGCAGACTGGCCAGGCCGTGTGGGCGGTCTGTGCTTCCCATCGTACGGACCTGGCACGTGCTATACACGCGTTCACCACGCCACTTGGGGCTCTGGTTCAAGCCCCAAGCGGCGCCACCTATGATGCCTACCGCATACGTCCTCTGTCTCCATAGGGGCCACAAGCACCGGGCGAAACGCGCTGTTTACTGCACAGCACGTTCGCTTTCACACGTGGGGTCTATGCTATCGCTATTCCCTTTCGGTCCACCATCACAGACATCACGTCCCGCACCGCCTTCGAGGCCATCGTCGTCTGCCTCTCCCAAGAGCGTGTCGTTGCCAGGGCCACCACGTAGCCAGTCTTTCCCCGCCCCACCGTGCAGGATATCATCGTCCTCTCCACCGTCCAGAATATCGTCGCCGTCACCGCCAAAGAGCATATCATTCCCGTCACCGCCTTCCAGGCCGTCCGTGTCACTGCCACCATCCAGCAGGTCGTGGCCAGGACCGCCAAGCAACCAGTCTGTCCCTGCTTCGCCAAAGAGAGCATCGTCGCCCTCGCCACCGTCGAGGATGTCGTTGCCGTCGCCTCCGAACAGGCGATCGTTGCCACGCCCACCCAGGAGCACGTCATCCCCCTCGCCGCCACAGATCACATCGTTGCCCCCACGGCCATCAATGATGTCATGGCCACCCAGTCCAACGATCACATCGTCCCCTTCGGTGCCAGTCAGGACGTCATTTCCAGGGGTGCCTTGCAGGGTTGCCGCCTGCCCATCACAGCCCAGGGTTCCACGCAGCGCCAGTTCGACATCGCCTCGCACGTCATCATTGGTCACCAGACGCAACCCGCAGGCATAGGTCCCAGGACGGGGTGGCTCAAAAGTCAGACGCAGCAGTGTCCTCTGTCCAGGCGGGAGAGTGAAGGGGAGCCGTGGCACCGACATGCGAAAGGCATTACACCCATCCGGCACGCCAGTCTGAGAGAGGAAAGCGAGCTCGCGTACCACGAGATCCTCACCACCCGTATTGCTCAGCGTGATGGTCTTGGTCTCGCTGGTGGTCAATAAATCGAAAAGAACCTTAAGAAGTGCCGGGCGCAACAGCAGCGTTGTACCGTAGCGTACCGTGGTAAACGCGTCATTCCGTTTGCTCGCGACGTAGGTACGTCCTGAAGGCCCATGGGCAATGCCATTGCCAATACCATGATCTTCGAGCGCGAACCAGATTTGTTCCCCTGTGGTGGCATGCAGGCGCATCGTGGTAATTTGCTGGCCGTTAAAACACAAGTCGTTGGAGCAGGTCACGCCTGTCACATAGGGTACATCCGTACTGCTGAGTGCAATGGCCGTGGCTCTATCTGCTGTGCTGCCTTGCGGGATCTGACTGTACAAGGTGGTCCACAAGGTTGCCCCGGTGGCGCCGTTGTGCTTGCGGACGAACATGGTGGTGGGCATGGTGAAGGCCGGCGACAGGCGCTGCTTGCCGACGGTATACACATTCCCTGCAGAGTCGACGGCGATATCAAAGGCCGCGTCACCCCCATTGCCTGGTTCAACAACCCAGAGTTCGTTGCCGTTGGTGTCATATTTAATTACCAGGGTATCGGTTTCGAGTACATCATTGTTGCTCGATCCCGCCACATATACGTTCGCGTTCGCATCGAGCGTGAGGGCGTTGGCTTTGGCCATCCCAATGGCAAAATCAGGCTGATAGTTGGCCACTCAGAGCTGCGTACCGCTGGAGTTGTATTTGACGGTTGTGGCACCGTTGGCTGTACCAGTGACGTAGACGTTGCCTGCGGCATCAACAGCCAGAGCGCTGGCTTTCCCACCGCTCAATCGTTTTGCCCAGAGCTGGTTGCCATTGGTGTCGTATTTCACGGTGGCATACGCTGAAGCACCCGTACCAGCGGGACGGCTCTCACCGGTAACATAGACATTGCCAGTAGCATCGATGGCGATTGCTACGGCCTCGTCATCATCGCTGTCCGGGCCATTATAGCGTGCGACCCACAGTTGAGTACCATCCGGAGCATATTTGATCGTTGCATAATCCAGCTCGCTGCCGTTGCCCTTACTCCGCCCGGTGACGTAGACGTTGCCCGTCGCATCCACTGCGATCGCCGTGGCAATATCTGTCCCGCTGCCAGGGCCGTTGTAGGTCTTGGACCAGACAACGGTCCCCGTTGAGGTGTAGCGCACGGTTCGATAATTCTCTGTGGCTCCCACAGTGTGCCCAGTGACATAGACATCCCCACCAGGTCCCACTGTCACCGCATTGGCACTGCCAGTCCCCGCGCTGACGCTCCACTTGGGGGCAATCTCAAACGCTATGACAGGCCCGGCGTCCAACAGCACTATACACCCTAGGAATGCCAGAAAGCATGCCTCGATCCACCTGTGTGTGCCGTGAGTCTTGGATGTCATTGTCTACTTCCTTCTCTCGAAACTGTCCTGCATCAATTGACTGAAAGAACATTACTGTACCGTGTAGATGGTCTGTAGGAAAGGAAAATATCTAGTACTTTGCATGGAATTGCCAGTATGACACCTGTTATGAACTCTAAGCGCAATCTGAGTCAGAAAAAGTCCTTGTTGTCGCGTTGGGACGATTAGCTTATCGAGCCGCTACAGCTAGGCCCGTGTCACCGCCAGTTCCTCGTGTCCGTCCGTCTTCAGGGACATGCTCTCACCCTCTTGCAGACCCAAAATGCCCGAAATTTACCTCGAAAATGCCAGCTCCGTGTAGGGCACCCGGATCGTGTACTACCCCCAGGCGCCTGGGGCGGGGTCCAGCCAGGCTGGGCGCGAGCCCCAGGTGGAGTACACCGGCCCGGAGGGGCAGAAGGAGGTACTGATCGCTCCTCACGATGTCCGCGGTATCGAGGCGCGCCCTGGCATCGAAGAGGAGCTGCACCCCGTTCTCTAAGCCTGATCCACCGACGGACATGCTCGTAACCGGTTAGCCGGCTACGAGCACCGTCCACGACGCCATATCCACTGCTCATGCCTGGCTCCCTTCATGGTTTTTGAGAAGCCATCGCCGACCGAGCGCTTCTGGGTATATGATACGGACAAGTGCGCGGGATGAACTACGGCGGGGGGGAGCCCGTGTCCCACTGCGCCGCAAAGTCTTTCAGGTGCTGAGGTATTTGATCGAGCAGCGTGACCGGGTCGTGAGCCGCGACGAGGTATTAGCCCAGGTGTGGCCTGACCAGTATACGGCCGATCTCCAAGATGCCAGGGCCCTGCTGGCGGACCTGGCCCTGCGCGGTCACGCATGCCGGCTTCGCCTGGCTTCGTAATACGCAGCCCGCGCGTAGCGCGGGCGCGTGCTCCGCGACCACCACGACCACAGGTTCTTGTGCCTGTGCCGTATGGGTCGCGAGGCAAGGCGTATGGGTTGCCAGGTCGCTGCGAGACATCTTGCCACCAACATACCCGCTCGCTGTCCCCACCATGCCAGATCGCTCGCGTATCGTGTCTTGCTGAAGGCGCCCCTCTATACCACGGCGTAGACTGTTGGACGTCATTCTACGCCGTTCCCTATCCGAGCGTATTATGAGCGGACCCTGGCCTGATGGTACAGCAGAGACGCTCAGTACGTTGCCCTCACTACGTCTACACTCCGCCACGTGATCCCACTGACCCATGACCAAGCGTTGGTACTCGACACGAGCTTTATCTCGCAATACTTGCAACCCCTGTGGCTTTCTGTTACACCAGAACGGCGTTATACTGAAGACGTGATCGAGACACTCTACAGGGAGGACGAGGCATGAAAGGGCTGGGAAGAGCGCTGGGGGTGAGTCTTGGGCTTGTGGTGGCGGCTTTTGTGAGTATAGCAACAGCCCAGGGCACCATCAAAATCGTCACGAGCTGGCCTATGCAAGGTGCCATGATCCCGGAAGGGACGGCCATGAAACAGGCCGTGGATCTCGCTGTAAAGCATGCTGGTGGGACGGTGGCTGGCATGAAGATCGAGGTGGTCAACCGCGATGATGCTTCACCGACCACAGGCAGCTGGGATGGCACAGTGGAAGCGGAAATTGCTCAGAGAGCCGTCGCCGATGCGGACGTCATGGTGTATCTGGGCACATATAACAGCGGCGCCGCCAAAGTCAGTATGCCGATTACCAACAAAGCCGGGCTGGCGCAGATTTCTCCTGCCAATACCTACCCTGGTCTCACGAAAAAAGGTTTTGGTGCCGGTGAGCCTGAGGTCTATCGGCCGTCTGGGAAAGTCAATTATTTTCGGCCCTTTCCTGCAGACGATATCCAGGGTTCTGCAGCGGCAGCCTGGGCCAAGTGTTTAGGCTTCAAGAAAGTCTATGTGTTGGATGATCGCCAACTCTATGGCAAGGGCATCGCGGACGTCTTTGTGGCGAATGCGCGCAAACTGGGTCTGGAGATCGCCGGGCATGATGGCGTGGAATCGGTGGACGTGGACTTTCGTGCCCTGCTGACGAAAGTCAAAGCCTCAGGTGCGGATCTGGTCTATGGCGGCTTTGTCATTGATTCTGGTGGCGTGCAGGTGCTGCAGCAGATGAAGTCCCTGGGATTGTTTGATCAAAAAATGAAATTCATGGGGCCAGACGGGCTGTATTCTCCGGCGATGATTGACCAGGCGACCGCGGCAGCGGTGAACGAGAACGTGTATGTGACCTTTGCCGCTATGCCTCCCGATAAGCTCCCGACAGATCTCGGCAAGCGCTTTTTCAAAGATTATGTTGACACCTATAAAGCGGAGCCGATTGGCTGGGCCATGTATGCATATCAGGCCGCGGCAGTGGCCATTGATGCGGTGAAACGTGCTGGCAAAAAAGACCGTGCGGCGATCTTGGAGGCCATGCGCGCTACCAAAGATTTTGAGGGTGTCACCGGCAAGTTTAGTTTTGACGACAATGGCGATACCAATCGGACGGACATGGTAGGCTGGGCGGTGAAAGACGGCAAGTTCGTGTATGCTGAGAGTATTAGCGCCAGTATGCAGTGTAAGTAAGAGCAGCGTCTGCCGACGATGAGGTAGCGATGACCGCGTCTGAGATTTTCACGCAGCAGCTCATTAACGGCCTCACCACGGGTTCGTATCTGGCACTGATTGCGCTGGGCTATACCATGGTGTATGGACTCATTGAGCTGATTAATTTTGCTCACGGTGATATTTACGCCCTGGGCTTCTTTCTCTCCCTCACCTTGCTGACGTGGCTTGGCGTGCCACGCACGCTGGTGGCCGCTTTGCCAGGCAGTACCTTGTTGTGGATGTTGCCTGTGGTCATGCTGCTGACGATGCTGGGTACCGGGCTGGTCAATGTCAGTTTGGATCGCCTGGCGTATAAGCCCTTGCGCCGGGCTCCACGTATTGCTGTTTTGATTACCGCGGTAGGTGCGTCGTTTGCCCTGGAAAACCTCATGCAAAACTGGTACGGACCCAGCCAGGTCCTGTATCCGAATGTGCTGCCAGATGTGAATCTGGCCCGGCTGGCATTGGGGGAAAGTAGCAGTCTCTTGCTGTCTACCAAAGATGTGTTTCTCTTCAGTATCACCATGCCTATGCTTGGGGCATTGGTGTGGTTTGTGCGCTCCACGCGTCTTGGCAAAGCTATCCGTGCAGTGGCGCAGGACCGTGAGGCAGCGGCTATGATGGGGATCAATGTCGAGCGTGTTATTGCGATGGCGTTTTTTCTCGGAGGGGCGCTGGCCGGTGCGGCTGGCATGGTGGTGGGCATGTACCTCAATACCGGGCGCTATCTCATGGGGTTTGACGTTGGGCTGAAAGCATTTACCGCGGCTGTCCTGGGTGGCATCGGTAGTCTGCCAGGCGCTGTGCTGGGTGGGTATGCGATCGGCCTCCTGTCTGCGTTTAGCGATCAGTATATCTCGTCCACCTGGACACGCGCTGTGGTGTTTGGCATCCTCGTGCTGGTGCTGGTCTTTCGTCCATGGGGCTTGCTCGGACAGCCGCCTCCGGAGCGTTACTGATGCGACACCGCTGGCAGTCTTTCGCCCTGGCCCATCGACAACGGCTTGCCCGCAGTGCTGGCGTGCTCGCCTTGCTGGTCTTTCCGTTTGTGGATCTGTGGTGGAATCTCCAATTGGTCAACGCGATCACCGATGCGTCAGTGTTTGTCATCCTGGCGCTGGGCCTCAACATTGTGGTGGGATATGCTGGCCTGCTCGATCTCGGGTACGCGGCTTTTTTTGCTATTGGGGCGTATACCACGGGCATTCTCACCTGGCCACCGCATGGCCTGGAGCTGAATTTCTGGGTTGCCATGCTGCTCAGTGTGCCGGTCGCGGCAGTGTTTGGCATCATCCTGGGTGCCCCAACGCTGCGTGTACGGGGGGACTATCTCGCCATTATTACCCTGGCGTTTGGGGAAATTGTGCCGATTGCCTTTCGGAATCTGTGGCACATTGACCTGCGTATTGGCCCGTGGACCTTGTTGGAAAATTTCAACCTGACGAACGGGCCACAGGGACTCAACCCCGTGGGACGGCCACGTTTGTTTGGCTACGAGTTTGGCTTTGAGCCTATGCCCTGGTACTTTCTCATGCTGGCGGTGGGCTTACTGGTCATTCTGGCCAAGTCACGGCTGGAGCATTCGCGGCTCGGCCGCGCCTGGATGGCGATTCGGGAAGATGAGGTGGCGGCGGATTGCATGGGTGTGGATCCCATCAAGACCAAGCTGCTGGCGTTTGCCCTGGGGGCGTCGTTTGCCGGGCTGGCTGGCGCGGTGTATGCCGCCAAACTGCAGGCGATTTTTCCAGAGCTGTTCCGCTTCCAGGTGTCAATTATGCTCTTGTGCATTGTCATCATGGGCGGTATGGGCAACCTCAAAGGCGTCATCCTGGGTGGTATGTGCATTATGTTTTTTGATCGCGTCGTCCTGGCGCAATCGACGCAATGGGTACGCGCTCTGGGGCACCTGCTGGGTAGCGACGTGCTGATGCGTGCTGATCTATCGCTCTGGCGCTGGTTTTTCTTCGGGCTCACGCTCATCATCGTGATGGTGTTGCGGCCTGAGGGGCTGTGGCCTGGAGCGCGCCGCGTCGGTGCCGCACCGCTCAGGAAGGAGGCGGCATAAGCATGGCGCTTCTGGAAGCCCGACAGATTGTCAAACGCTTTGGGGGATTGACTGCCCTGAATGGCCTCGACTTCAGCCTTGAAGAGGGCATGATTGCTGGTCTTATCGGACCAAACGGTGCGGGTAAGACGACGTTTTTCAACATGATTACCGGCTTGTACCGACCGAGTAGTGGTCGTCTGCTCTTTGCTGGGCACGACATTACGGGCCGACGTCCGAACCGTATTGCACGGTTAGGCATCAGCCGCACGTTTCAGACCATTCGGCTGTTTGGCAACATGACGGTACTGGACAACGTGCTGGTCGGCATGAATTGCCGTCTACGTGCCTCCTGGCTCGGGGCGATGCTGCAGCCGCCGTGGGTCCAGCGTGAGGAGCGGCAGGCCCAGCGGCGGGCGTATGCGTTGCTCGACTATGTGGGACTGGGACAGCGCACTGCGGACCTCGCACGCAATCTCCCGTACGGGGAACAGCGCTTGCTGGAAGTGGCCCGGGCGCTGGCTACCGAGCCAAAGCTGCTGTTACTGGATGAGCCCTCTGCTGGCATGAATCCGCGTGAAACCGATGATCTCACAGCCTTTATTGGGCGCTTACGGCAGGAGCGGGGCCTGAGCATTTTGCTCATTGAACATCACATGGAAGTGGTCATGGGTATTTCGGATCGGGTCACCGTGTTGAATTACGGTGCCAAGCTGGCCGAAGGGGCGCCGCGTGCCATCCAGCGTGATCCACAGGTGATTGAAGCCTATCTTGGCAAAGGGGGAGCACTCGACCTTGCTGGCTCTGCAGACGGTGCATAGTGCTTACGGTAATATCCAGGCGTTACGCGGCATTTCTCTGACCGTAGAGCGTGGGGAGGTCGTCACGCTCATTGGCAGTAACGGCGCCGGTAAAACCACGACCCTGCGGACTATTATGGGGCTGTTGGTGCCGCGTCAAGGACAGATTACGTTTGAGGGGCAGCGCATTGAAGGGCTGACGACAGACCGTATCGTGCGGCTGGGTATTGCCCAATCGCCTGAAGGGCGTCGTGTTTTTCCCCGCATGAGCGTCTTGGAAAATCTGGAAATGGGTGCCTTTGCGCGCCGTGACCGGGCGCAATTACCGGAGGACCTGGAACATGTGTATACGCTCTTCCCGCGTCTGAAGGAGCGCCTCCGTCAGCGGGCGGGTACGCTGTCAGGCGGTGAGCAGCAAATGCTCGCGATGGGGCGGGCCTTGATGGCACGCCCCAAAGTACTCCTCCTGGATGAACCCTCCATGGGTCTGGCACCGATTTTTGTTGAGACCATTTTTGAGATCATTCGGACCATTAACACTGAAGGCACC
>Ga0194121_10008762_pt1 | contig 12718 bp, 10 predicted proteins | sample TA2MahCa50mmetaG_FD_148609 | JGI IMG/M metagenome (GOLD analysis project Ga0194121, IMG submission 148609) | Freshwater microbial communities from Lake Tanganyika, Tanzania - TA2015020 Mahale Deep Cast 50m | ecosystem: Environmental > Aquatic > Freshwater > Lake | place: Tanzania: Lake... | reverse complement strand
GCCGATTCGTCCCTCGCTCATCGACGACGTGGTCATCGAGCTGCAGCAGATCGACAACGAGTTCTCGCGCCTCGAGGAGCTGCCGCGCGGCGAGCGCGCCGAGCGCCGCCGCGCGCTCGAGGCGCGCGCGGGCCTGCCGAAGGCCGACTTCCGGCGCCGGTTCGCCCGCGTCAAGGCGGCCGAGGACGTCGTCCGCGAAGAGAAGCGCCAGTTGATGGAGGCCAACCTCCGGCTGGTCGTCTCCATCGCGAAGCGGTACCTGAACCGAGGCCTGTCGTTCCTCGACGTCATTCAGGAAGGGAACATCGGCCTCATGAAGGCCGTGGACCGCTTCCAGTTCCGCCGCGGCTTCAAGTTCTCGACCTACGCGACGTGGTGGATTCGCCAGGCAATCACCCGCGCCGTGGCCGATTACGGCCGGACGATCCGCCTCCCCGTCCACGTCATCGAGTCGCTGAACAAGCTCGAGAAGGAGCGCAAGGCGCTGCGCGTGGAGCGCGGCCGGGAGCCGACGCCCGAGGACCTGGCGCGCCGTCTCAACATCCCGGCGAGCAAGGTCCGCCTGCTGCTGGACGCGCAGAAGACGCCCTCCTCGCTGGAGATGAAGATCGGCGAGGACGAAGGCACCGAGCTGGGCGACATCCTCGAGGACAGCACGATCCGCTCGCCGGAAGAAGCCGCCCTGGAAAGCGACCTGTCCAACGAGGTCGAGCGCGCGCTGGCGCCGCTCTCCGACCGCGAGAAGGAGGTCCTGCGGCTCCGCTACGGGCTGGGCGCCGACCGCGAGTACACGCTCGAGGAGATCGGCCAGCGCCTCTCGGTGTCGCGGGAGCGCGTCCGGCAGATCGAGAGCCGCGCGCTGCAGAAGGTGCGCGCCGCGCGCGAGCGGGACCAATCCGCCCGGCGTCGTCCCGCGTAGGGGCACGGCGGCGCCGCGCCCCTACCGGCCGCCGAGCACCTTTGCCGTGGTAATCGCCTGCCCTGCGTGGCGCGTGCAGTGCTCGGCGGCGTGAAACAGCAGGCCGAGGACGTTCGACGGCAGCGCCGCGCGGCCGACCGCGCGATGCTCGAGGAGCCGATCGCGCGTCAGCGCGCGGAGATGCGCGAGCGACTGGTCGATGATCGCGCCGGTCTCGCGAACGACGTCGCCGAGCGACGCGGCAGGGTCGCCCGGCGCGGCTTCCCCTTTCAGCGCGGCGCGCTGCGCATCGGACAAGCTCTCCCCGCGTGCATAGGTGAACAGCCTGTCGAGCGCGCCGCCGAGATGGCGGACGTGAAATCCTATCGACGCGGCGCCGCCGGGGCGCTCCCACACGGCGCTCTCGGGCACGCGTCCCACGAGCGCTTCCACATCTTCACGAGCCTGGATCAGAGCGTGCGCCACCGGCATCAGGATCGGATCGATGCCCTCCACCGGGCCGCGCAGCCACGCTTCGGGTGTGTCCAATACATTTGTGATTTGCGATTTGTGATTTGTGATTTGCGATCGTAATGATGAGCCAAAGTTCACAAATCGCAAATCAGCAATCGCAGATGGGCTCTGGCCCCGGAGAATCGCGAAGACACCTACGCTCCGCAGAACCCGCCCAACAGCGTCGAGCCTGTCGAGCTGAAGGACGTGCCGGCGTCAGCCGCGGGCGTCGCCGGAATGTGGTACGTCCTCGGGACGGCTGGGGAGGAACGGCCCGGGCCGCAGCCCTAGCGCGGTTTCGACTTCTTCGTAGTGTCCGGCTTTAGCCGGACCACACACGGCGGTGCCGATCAACGTGGTCCGGCTAAAGCCGGACACTACGACGTTTCAGAAACCGCTCTAGGCAGCCAGCCGGGCGGCCGCCACCACGGCGGGCGCGCCCGCCATCAGCGTCAGCCACAGATCGAGCGCACCCGGCTCGTTTCCCCACATCGCGACGGGATCGACGGGACGCTCGCGCAGCGACGTGATCGCCTCGTGCGGCACGAGCACCTCGGCCGCGCCCGCGCCGCTGCGCGACGACGTTGGCGCGTCGATTCAGCTCACGGTACGTGAGCGAGCGGTCACCGTCGGCGAGCGCGGTGGCGTCGGGATGAGAAGCGGCGTGCTGTTCGATCGCCCGATGAATACCCAGCGCGGCCACGCGCCAGGCAAGAGTGCAAGCGCGGGGCCGTCTATCTCCAACGGAAGAGCTTGAGCGCCAGCGGAAACGGGACCACCGTCCACACGGCCAGAATCGCCAGGTCTCCGCGCACCTGCGCGAGCGAGCGTCCCTCCAGCACGACGTCCCGAAGCGCATCAATGAGCGCCGTCAGCGGCAGCACCTGGATGAACGGCTGCACGGCATCGGGGAAGTTCGCTGCCGAAAAGAAGACGCCGCCAAGAATCCACATCGGCAGCATCGCCAGGTTGAGCAGGCCGTTGATGGCTTCGAACGTCCTGGCCCGGCTGGCGGTCAGCAGGCCCAGCGCCCCGAATGCCAGCGCGCCCGCGAGCGAGACCGCCGCGATCGCCGCCCACGAACCGGCCACCGGCATGCCGAGCGCCAGCGCGCCGAAGGCAAGCGGCAGGATCACCTCCGGCGCAAGGAAGACCAGGCGTGCACCCAGCTGCGCGAGCAGGTACTCGCGCTTGCGCATCGGGCTCGCCACGAGGCGCTTGAGCAGCTTCCGCATGCGCGCCTGCACGATCGAGAAGCCGATGCCCCACATCCCGGTGGACATGATGCCCAGGCCGACGAGGCCGGGAATCAGCCAGTCCACGTAACGCGAGCCGGCCACCTCCACCGGCTCCTCCCGCGCCTGCCACGGATCCCCGCGGCCGGCCGCCCGCTTCAACGCGTCGTCCACGACGAGCCGCGCGATGCGGCTTTCCTCGCGCGCGGGATCGAACCGGTAAGTCGGCGGCTCCGCGGGGACCAGCACCACGTGCACGTCTCCCTCGCGCACGGCGCGCTGTTGGTCGCCGGGCGCAACCGTGCGCAGCGTCACGCCGGGCACCGACGCCAGCGCCTGCCGCGCGCCGGCCGCACGCGGCGTGTCTTCGACACCAACGATGACCGCCCGGTCGCCGCGCGCGGGAAACGCCACGGCCATCGCCACCGACATCACGATCGGGAAGACGAACGCCCAGAAGAGCGCCTCCGGCTCGCGCACGAACTCGCGCAGGCGCGCGAGCGTCAGCTCGGCGAGCGGATGCCGCGCGCCGCCGCGGTCGCGTGCACGGGCGAGGCGTGCCTCGCCCCTACTCGTCGTCACGGAGATGTCTGCCCGTCAGCGACACGAACACGTCCTCGAGCGTGCCCTGGTGCACGACGACCTTCGGCGCGCCGAGCGAGCCAATGAGATCGGCGGGCGTGCCGAGCGCGATGAGGCGCCCGTGATCGACGATGGCAACGCGGTCGCAGAGCGTCTGCGCCTCCTCCATGTAGTGCGTGGTGAGCATGATCGTGCCGCCGGCGGCGCGGAAACGCCCCAGCAGCTCCCATAACTGCCGCCGCGACTGCGGGTCGAGCCCCGTCGTCGGCTCGTCGAGGAAGAGGAGATCGGGGTCGCCGGCAAGCGCGCAGGCCACCGCCAGGCGCTGCTTCTGGCCGCCAGACAGCTTCCCGACCCAGCTTCGACGTTTGGCCTCGAGCTCCACGAGCCCGACAAGCTCATCAATGGAGCGCCCCCGGTGGTAGAAGGATCGGAACAGCCGCAGCGTCTCTTCGACCGTCAGCTTCTCCGCGAGCTGCGTCTCCTGAAGCTGGATGCCGAGACGCTGGCGCAGTTCGTCTTCGTCGCTGCGCCACCGGAATCCGAGCACTTCGACGTCGCCGGCGTCGGGCGAAAGCAGCCCTTCGAGGATTTCGATGGTCGTGGTCTTGCCCGCGCCGTTCGGACCGAGCAGGCCGAAGCACTCGCCGCGGCGTACCGATAGTGAGAGTCCGTTGACGGCGACGAGGTCGCCGTAGCGTTTGGTGAGATTTTCGCAGCGGACGGCGAGCGTGGAGGAATCCATCGAGTTCCCGAGCGGATCGTGTGGACCATTGTCTCTGGATTTTGAGATAAACTGACGGCCAGTGTCCGTTATTGTCCTTATTGCGTCGCCGGAGTATCTGCCGGCGCTCAAGGAACGAGAGGAGCTCGCGGGCGCAACCGCGTTCACCGACGGCGACGCGCTCCGGGCGCTCGACGCCATCACGCGCCAGCGCCCCGAGGTCGTGGCGGTCGAGCGGATGTTTGCCGCCAGCTCGCGCGGATCCGCGCTGATCAACCGCATCAAGGCCGACCCGTCGCTCGGCGCGTGCGAGATCCGGATTGTCGCGCACGACACGGAATACTCGCGGGTGTCGCCTCGGCGCAACGGCGACGCCGGCGTGGCCGCCTCGTCCGCCGTGGCGGTCGCGGAACCGCAGGCGGCGCCGGTGCCGCTCGACAAGAAGGGCACGCGGCGGGCGCCGCGGTACAGGATCGCGGAAGGCGTCGAGCTCCAGATCGACGGCAACCCGGCCTCGCTGATCGACCTCTCGCTCGTCGGCGCGCAGGTGATCTCGCCGACCATTCTCAAGCCCAACCAGCGCGTCCGCGTCTCGTTCGTCAACGGCGCCAGGCCGGTCCGCTTCAGCGCGGCCGTGGCGTGGGCGTCGTTCGAGATTCCGAAAGGCGGGCCCCGCTACCGGGCCGGCATCGAGTTCTTCGACCCCGACCAGGACGCGGTGAACGGCTTCATCGACGCGAAGAAAGCCAGCGCCTCCCCGCCGTAGGGGCGCGGCGCCGCCGTGCCCCTACCGTAGCCAGCGGCCGACCACCGAGTCCTTCCTGATAATCGTCTCCGCGCGGTCGGAGCCGGTCGAGATCACCGCGCACTCCACCCCGCTCACCTCTTCCAGCTTCCGGATGTACCGCTGCGCCTCGGCGGGCAACCGGCTGAAGTCCGTAACGCCCTTCGTCGGCGTGCTCCAGCCGGTCATCGTCTCGTAGACGGGCTCGGCCGCGGTGAGGGCGCGAAGGTCGGCCGGGAACTCGGTGATGAGGCCGCTCGCGGTCCGGTAGCCGGCACAGAGCTTCACCTCCGGCAGGCCGTCGAGCACGTCGAGCTTGGTCAGCGCCAGCGCGTCGAGGCCGTTGATCCGCGCGGAGTAGCGCACGACGACCGCGTCGTACCAGCCGCAGCGGCGCGGCCGGCCGGTGGACGCGCCATACTCCTGCCCGCTCTCGCGCAGCCGGTCGGCCAGCTCGCCGGAGAGCTCCGTCGGCAGCGGTCCCTCGCCGACGCGCGTCGTGTAGGCCTTGGCGACGCCGAGCACGCCGCCAATGGCGCGCGGCGGAATGCCCAGCCCGGTGCAGACGCCGCCGACCGACGCGTTCGACGAAGTGACGAACGGATACGTGCCATGGTCGATGTCGAGCAGCGTCGCCTGCGCGCCCTCGAACATCACCGCCTTCCCGTCCCGCACCGCGCGCGCCAGGAACAGCGAGACGTCGGTCGCCCACGGCCGCATCCGCTCGCCGTAGGCGATGAGCTGGTCGAAGAGCGGCTTCCAGTCGAGCGTCGAGTCCTTGATGATGCGGTTGCGCGCGCTGACGTTCTCGCGGACCTCCTCCTCCAGCGCCGCGCGGTCGCCCAGCAGGTCGCAGATGCGGATGCCGCGGCGCCCGATCTTGTCCTCGTAGGCCGGCCCGATGCCGCGCGACGTGGTGCCGATCTTGCGCTCGCCCCGCCGCGCCTCCGACAGCACGTCGAGCTCGCGGTGGTACGGCAGGATGACGTGCGCCTTCTCGCTGATCAGCAGGCGCCCGTCGACGGCGACGCCCATCTTCGCCAGCTCATCGATCTCCTTGAAGAGCGCCTGCGGGTCGATGACGACGCCGTTGCCGATGATGCAGGTGACGCCGGGGTGCAGGATGCCGGAGGGAATGAGGTGGAGGACGAACTTGCGGCCCTGCACGTAGACGGTGTGCCCCGCGTTGTGGCCGCCCTGGTAGCGCGCGACGGTCGAGAAGTGCGGGGTCAGCAGGTCGACGATCTTGCCCTTGCCCTCGTCACCCCACTGCGCGCCCAGCACGGCGATGTTCGTGGACATTCGGTTATATCGTAATGCCAATGATCGAACTGGACGGCAACTCGCTGACGCTTGACGATCTGGCCGCGATCGCGCAGGACTTCGCGCTCGTCGGCCTGAGCGCCGCGGCGCGCGATCGCGTGCGCGCGGCGCGCGTCGTCGTGGACGAGTTCGCGCAGCGCGACGAGCCCGCGTACGGCATCAACACCGGCTTCGGCAACTTCGCCGAGGTGAAGATCCCGCCCGAATCGCTGGCGGAGCTCCAGGTGAACCTGCTGCGCAGCCACGCGGCCGGCGTCGGCGACCCGCTGCCCGTCCCCGTCGTGCGCGCCACGATGGCGCTGCGCGCCAACGTGCTGGCGAAGGGGTTCTCCGGCATCCGGCTCGAGACGCTGGAGCTGCTGATCGAGCTGCTGAACCGCGGCGTGCACCCCGTGGTGCCGTCGCGCGGGTCGGTTGGCGCGAGCGGCGACCTGGCGCCGCTCGCCCACCTCGCGCTCGTGCTCATCGGCGAGGGCGAGGCGTGGACGGAGGCCGGCGGGGGCACCGACACGGGCGCCGCGGCGCTCCGCCGCGCCGGGCTCTCCCCTGCCACGCTCGCCGCGAAGGAGGGGCTGGCGCTCATCAACGGCACGCAGGCGTCCACGGCGCTGCTCGGCCTCGCGCTCGACGGCGCGCGTCGCCTCGCGCGTGCCGCCGACATCGCGGCGGCGCTGAGCATCGACGGGCTGCAGGGGTCCACGCGCCCGTTCGACGCCCGGATTCACGCCGCGCGCGGCTTCGCCGGGCAGGCGACGTCGGCGTCCAACCTGCGCACGCTGCTCGCCGGGAGCGGGATCAATGCCGCGCACGCCAACTGCGGGCGCGTGCAGGACGCGTACTCGATGCGCTGCACGCCGCAGGTGCACGGCGCGGCGCGCGACGGGCTTCGATTTGCCTTCGACGTGTTCCGGATCGAGGCAAACGCGGCCACCGACAACCCGATGGTGTTCGCCGACACGCGCGAAATCGTGTCCGGCGGGAACTTCCACGGCGCGCCGGTGGCCATGGCCGCCGATCTGATGGTGATGGCGCTCGCCCAGCTCGCCACGATCAGCGAGCGAAGAGCCGAACGGCTGGTGAACCCGGCGCTCAGCGGCCTGCCGGCGTTCCTCACGCGGCACGGCGGGCTGCAGTCGGGGCTGATGATGGCGCAGGTGACGGCCGCCGCGCTCGCCTCCGAGCTCAAGACGCTCGCGCATCCCGCCGGCGTGGACACGATCCCGACCTCCGCCAGCCGGGAAGACCACGTGAGCATGAGCATGGCGGCCTCGCTCAAGGCGTCGCGCGCGGTGGAGCTCGCGCGCCAGGTGCTCGCGGTCGAGATCCTGTGCGCGTGCCAGGCGATCGACCTGCTGCGGCCGCTCGCGACCTCGGCGCCGCTCGCGCGCGCCCATGATTTCATTCGCGCGCGCGTGCCGATGCTCGAACACGACCGTCCGCCGTCGCGCGATCTGGCCGCGATTACCGCAGCGATCGCGTCCGGCGATCTGGAGACCGCGTGCGCGCTGATTGTCAACTGAAAATTTTTTTTGATTTCATTTGACAAGCCGCCGCTCGACTCCTAGCCTCTGATCTTTCGTTCGGGACGTCCTTCCAGTTCGTTACAACGCATGACGATCAGCACGCGCATCATCCGGGCGCCACGCGGCACTGCACTGACGTGCAGGGGCTGGCTCCAGGAAGCGGCGCTGCGCATGCTCATGAACAATCTCGATCCCGACGTCGCCGAGCGTCCCGACGATCTGATCGTCTACGGCGGCTCCGGCAAGGCCGCACGCAACTGGGACGCCTTCGACGCCATCGTCGGCGAGCTGCGGCGTCTCGGCCACGACGAGACGCTCGTCGTGCAGTCGGGAAAGCCGGTGGGCGTGTTCCGCACGCACGCGGGTGCGCCGCGCGTCATCATCGCCAACGCCCTGCTCGTGCCCGCGTGGGCCACGTGGGAGACCTTCCGCGACCTCGAGGACCGCGGCCTGACGATGTACGGCCAGATGACCGCCGGCAGCTGGATCTACATCGGCACACAGGGGATTTTGCAGGGAACCTACGAGACTTTCGCCGCGGTTGCGCGTCGCCATTTCGGCGGCACGTTGAGCGGACGCGTGGTCGTGACGGCCGGACTCGGCGGCATGGGCGGCGCCCAGCCGCTCGCCGCCACGATGAACGGCGCGGCGGCGCTCGTCGTCGAAGTGGACCGCGAGCGCATCGCGCGCCGGCTCGCCACCCGCTATGTCGACGAATCGACGACAAATGTGAGCGAGGCGCTCGACAAAGTCGAAGGATGGCGGCGCCGCGGCATCGCGCGATCGATCGCGCTCGAGGTGAATGCCGCGGATGCGCTGCCGGAAATTCTTCAGCGTGACGCAGTTCCGGACGTGCTCACCGATCAGACGTCGGCACACGACGCGCTCAACGGCTACGTGCCGCACGGCATGTCGCTTGCTGAGGCCCGCGTCCTGCGCGAGCGCAATCCACAGCAGTACATGTCGCGATCGACGGCGTCGATGGCACGCCACGTGGAAGCGATGCTGGCGTTGCAGGCGCGCGGCGCGGTGACCTTCGACTACGGCAACAACATCCGCGCTCAAGCGCAGCGCGGCGGCGTCGAGAATGCGTTTGACATTCCGGGCTTCGTGCCGGAATATGTGCGTCCTCTCTTCTGTGAGGGCAAGGGACCGTTCCGCTGGGCCGCGCTCTCCGGAGATCCCGACGACATCCGCGTGACCGACGATGCCGCGCTCGAGATGTTTGCGCACGACGAGGCGCTGTGCCGGTGGATTGCGATGGCGCGCGAGCGCGTCGCGTTCCAGGGACTGCCGGCGCGCATCTGCTGGCTCGGCCAGGGCGACCGCGCGAGGTTTGGCGTGACGATCAACGAGCTCGTGCGCACCGGGAAGGTCAAGGCGCCGATCGTCATCGGCCGCGACCATCTCGACACCGGCTCGGTGGCCTCGCCCAACCGCGAGACCGAAGCCATGCGCGACGGCAGCGACGCGATTGCCGACTGGCCCATCCTCAACGCGCTGCTGAACGCCTCGGCCGGCGCGACCTGGGTGTCGGTCCACCACGGCGGCGGCGTCGGCATCGGCTACTCGCTGCACGCGGGCATGGTGATCGTGGCCGACGGCACGGCCGAAGCCGAGCAGCGACTCGAGCGCGTGCTGACCTGCGATCCGGGCATCGGGGTGGCGCGGCACGCGGATGCCGGCTATCCCGAGGCGATCGCGACGGCGCGCCGGCATGGGGTGAGAATCCCAATGAGCGGGGGGAAAAGGGAATGACGGTTCCACAGGCTGGGTTCGAACGACGGGTGCAGAGCGCACTGGAGGCCTCGCCTTCCCGAATCCCGGTCGTCCTGGGCGGCTGCGGCACGGGCCGGACCTGGCTCCTGCAGCGCCTCCGGGACCGCATCGGCCGTGGCGCGGCGCAGTACATAGATGTCGAGCGGTGCGCCACCACGCCCGAGCGCTTCCTGCAGGCGGTGACCGGGGCGTCGCCATTCCCGTGGCACCGGCCCGACCCCGCGCCCGCGACCGCACGCGAGGCGTTCGAGACGCTCCGTACCTACTTCGATACCGCCCGCGCGCCCGGCGGCGAGCCCTGCACGTTCCTGCTGGACGAGGTGCTCGAGCTGCGCACGTTCGAGAGCTTCCCGGGGCTGCGCCACGTGCTGCGCGATCTGGTCGAGTCGCTCTCCGCCAGCCCGAACCGCTTCGTGCTGACCACCCGCTACGTCGCGCGTGCGCACCGGCTGCTGCGCGACGCCACGTCGCGCTTCGAGGTCATGCACCTCCCGCCGCTCACCGCCACCGACGCCACCGATCAGCTGGCGCCGACCTTCAACGGCTACGAGCAGATGGCGACCGAGGATCGCGACTACCTGGGCCGGACGGTGCAGGCGCTCTCAGACGGCCGCGCCGTCTACGTGCGCGCGCTGGGCGAGACGATGGGCCAGATGGGCCGCACCGCGGATCCCATCAGCGCGCTCACCGCGCTGATGACCGTGGACGGCGCGCTCAACCACTGGTGCCGGTTCTGCTACGAGCTGCGCCTGCACCGCGCGCGCGGCTACGGCGCGCTGAAGGCCATCCTCGACATCCTCGCCGACGAGGAACCGCTGACGCTGACCGAGATCTCGCTGCGCCTCCACCGGACGCCGGGCTCGACCAAGGACTACCTGTCGTGGCTCGAGGACGTGGACCTTGTCACCGCGCGGCAGAAGCGCTACAGCTTCACCGATCCCCTGCTCCGCCTCTGGGTCCGCCTGCACTGCCGTCCGGTCCCGCCGGGCGAGGAGGACGTCGTCCGCGAAGTGCAGCAATACGCGCTCGCGCGCGTGCCCCAGGCCGAGCCGGCGCCCGCGCTCGCCTACGCGGGCGTCGAGGCGACGCCCGACGAACGCAAGGGCTGGGGCATCATCGAGATCGATTGATCCGGCGCGTCTGCGTCTTCTGCGGCTCGAGTACCGGGGCTGATCCCGAGTACGCCCGCGCCGCGGACGCGCTCGCGCGGGAACTCGTCGGGCGCGACGTCGCGCTCGTGTTCGGCGGCGGCGGCGTTGGCCTGATGGGTGTCATCGCCGACGCCGTGCTTGCCGCGGGTGGGACGGCCATCGGCGTCATCCCCCAGCACCTCGTCGATCGCGAGATCGCCCATCGCGGCCTCACCGAACTCCGCGTCGTCAATTCCATGCACGAACGCAAGGCGGTCATGGCGGAGCTGTCGGATGCATTCGTGGCCTTGCCGGGCGGCTTCGGGACCGTCGAGGAGTTCTGCGAGGTGGTGACGTGGACGCAGCTCGGCCTGCACCGGAAGCGCTGCGGGCTGCTGAACGTGCGCCGGTTCTACGACCCGCTGCTGGCGCTGTTCGATCGCGCGGTCGCCGACGGCTTCATCAAGCCGTCGAATCGCGAGCTGGTCGTGTCACACGAGACGCCGGCCGCCCTGCTCGACACGCTCGCCCGTCCGCTCGAGAACATCGAACCGAAGTGGATTCGTTCACCTGAACAGACTTGAACCGGGAACCCGAACCCGAACCCGGAACCCGAACCCGGAACCCTGAACTCGGAACTCGGAACCTGCGCTCATGCGAGCCTCGCGAGAGCGAGGCGAGCGGCCTCCTGTTCGGCTTCCTTCTTCGCCCGGCCGGTCGCCGCGCCCAGCACTTCACCGGCGACGACGACTTCGATGTTGAACTCCTTGCGGTGATCCGGGCCGGCCTCGCCGGCCAGGCGGTACTCGGGCAGCGGCTTGCCCAGCGCCTGCAGGCGCTCCTGCAGCGCCGACTTGAAGTCCTGCCCGACCACCGTCTGCACGGAGCCCGCCTCGATCGCATCGGTGAGCTCCCGCTCGAGGAAGGCCGCCGCCGCCGGCAGTCCGCCGTCGAGGTAGATCGCCGCGATGAGCGCCTCGTAGGCATCGGCCAGCAGCGCCTGCTTGAAGCGCCCGCCGGTCTTCTCCTCGCCGCGGCCGAGAATGAGGTGCTCGCCGAGGCGCAGGCGTTCCGCATGCCGGCCGAGCGACTGCGTGGAGACGACGGCCGCCTTGATCTTCGATTTCTGCCCCTCGGTGTAGCCCGGATAGCGCCGGAAGAGCAGGTCGGCGACGACGAGCCCGAGCACGGCGTCGCCGAGGAACTCGAGCGACTCGTTGTCGGCGACGCCGCCCGAGGCGTCCTCCGCGGCGCGCGACTTGTGCGTGAGCGCGTGCTCCAGCAGGCCGCGGTCCCTGAACCGGTGGCCGGTCCGGCGCTCGAGGTCCTCGAACTCGTCGCGCAGCCGGACGACGCGCGTGCCGACGTCCTCGCGGTGGCTCTCGATGATGCGCCGCGACGACTCCGCGTTCTCCTCCGCCACCGCGATGCGGATCTCGCCGAGCGCGTGCACGGTCATCGGCAGGATGGCCTGCGGATTGCCGGAGATGCGGAAGCTGGCAATGCCGTGGCTGTCCAGGAGCGCCGTCACGACGCTCGCTTCGATATCGGACGTCGTGCTGAAGACGACAACGGGAAGGGTCATTTGTGATTTGTGATTTGTGATTTGTGAATGATCGCGTTAATTGCACAATCGCAAATCACAACATTGCAAATCGCACATCATGCCTCAACCCGCATCAGCAGCATCGTCATGTCATCCTGCTGCGGCGCGCCGCCGACGAACGACCGGATCTCCCGCAGGATGCGCTCGCGCAGCTCGTCCGACGGCAGGTCGCCGTGCTCCTCGACGAGCGCGCCGAGCCGCTGATCGCCGAAGCAGTCACCGGCGGCGTTCATCGCTTCCGTGATGCCGTCGGTGTAGAGCACGAACAGATCGCCGCCGGCGATCGGCACCGTGACCTCTTCCAGCAGGCTGGTGAACATGTCCCCATTGTCGATCTGCAGCCCGAGGACCAGCCCATCCGGGCACAGGACGCGCACGCGGCGCTCGCCGTTGCCCTCGCCCTGCCGGTACAGCAGCGGACAGTGCCCGGCGCGCGCGTGCGTCAGCGTCCGTGCCTCGAGATCGGCCACCGCGTAGGTGATGGTGATGAAGCTGCGCCGGTCGAGATGCCGGGAGATGATGCGGTTGGCGTCGATCAGCAGCTGGCGCGGCGACCGGTGGAGCTGGCTGAGCGCGAGGATGAGGCCCTTCAGCTCGGCCATGTAGAGCGCCGCCGACGTC
>Ga0194121_10008761_pt1 | contig 12719 bp, 7 predicted proteins | sample TA2MahCa50mmetaG_FD_148609 | JGI IMG/M metagenome (GOLD analysis project Ga0194121, IMG submission 148609) | Freshwater microbial communities from Lake Tanganyika, Tanzania - TA2015020 Mahale Deep Cast 50m | ecosystem: Environmental > Aquatic > Freshwater > Lake | place: Tanzania: Lake... | reverse complement strand
ATCATCGAGACCGGCAACGACAGCTACCGGTTCAAAAAGAGAAGCTGAGATCTGCCGCCAGAAGCGCCGAACCCCTGGTCAAAGTTGGGCGCCGAAAGGTGGTCAATGTTGGACGCCGGTTGACACCGGTGGGTCAGTACATCCCCGATACGACGTCTCTACCTGCCCCGAGGAATTTCGCAATTGACTCGTGTCCCAAACTCGACAGCGCACGAACTTCGCGATTCCAGAATTCGCTAAGAACCCCTGGATCACATGTGTCCGCTGTGAATACCTTCAGCGCGACGACGCTAGCCAGGTCGTCGTCAAATGCTTGATAGACGCATGCGGTTCCTCCAATTCCAGCGATAAGCAGAATCGTAAAACGATCGGCAAACCTGTAGCCCTTTGCGAATTCCTGCAACATGACCTTCTTGATAGCTTGATCCTGACTGTGCTATTCGAGCACAACTACAGTTGACCGCCGCGTTGAATTCATTAGAAGCATTTCGGATTGCCTAGCGCCGACGACAACAGCGACTATGGCGTACAGTCACGGTTACATACTCAGGCAACGCGCGCGATGGAAGATGCTCCCTCCATCCTTGACGTTCTGCGCCTCTGTCGGCCTGCGTACTGGCAGCATGCCTGCAATGGGCACTCGCTGCATTGCGGGTTGCGGATCGTGCAAACGAGGGCGGCTAGATCGAGGACCGCCCAGTTTATTTCACGCGCGCGCGGATGATCGACAACGGCGTGCGCCAACGCTTGCAGCCATGGATCGTAGCGAATATCTTCAAGCGCTCGCGGAGTGAAACACCGCTCCAGCACTCGACACATGTTCACGTCAAGCAACGGCTCACGCCCCTGCTGGCAGAAAGTCACTACTGCATTGGCAACATACTGCCCGACACCGGGCAGCGACTCGAGTTCATCGCGAGCAGTTGGGAAGCGTCCCCGCCTTGCACTTATTTGCACCGCGAGGGCTCGGAGTGAGATGGAACGGCGGCGCCATAGGCCAATGGGCTCAAGGAAGACACGAAGCTCGTCCTCGGTGGCACGAGCTAGCGCATTCCAATTGGGGTAGCGTCTTATGAACTGCGGGAAAAATACCGCAACGGTCTCGGCGCGAGTCCGTTGAAGAAGGAGTTCAGAGACAACTAGCACGTAGTTGGATGCGCGCCGGGCGCGCCAGGGAAAGTAACGCCCAGACGACCGGAACCAAGCAAGCACCAACCGGCGGAAGGTCTGAACGCGGTAGCCTTCGCGGTGCAGCCGTGCCTCGATGTTGCGCCTGTTCATCGAGTCCCGGCACCTCGGGCGCGCTGAGCAAGAAAGTATTCCCGCCCCTCGTTGGTCAGTTCGCGACCGCGTGGCCCGTGCCGGATGAATCGAAGGCGCACGAGAAACGGCTCGACGTCATTGAGGATGCGTTCCTTGTCCACCGTACTCATCAAATTCGAGATACTCTGTTCACCAACAGGGGTGTTGGACCGCTCCAAGATTCCGAGATACTCGAAGTCCATGAGCTTGAGCCCCCGCTCATCGATTTCCCGTGCACGCCTAACGTCTCGAAGGTGATCAGCGGTCGGCTTTGATTCCTCGGATACCATGACCGCGGTCTCAAGCGCTTTGGCCAACTGGATGCCGATTCGAGGGACACAGCGCCCTAGACGAGCAACGGCCTCGTAGACCTGATCGTCCCAGTCTGCCTGCGGCACTTTCCAGCGAAGAATCTGCGCCACCTCAGCTTCCGTGTATTCCCGAAGCTGGATTTCGTCGCAGCGGCTGGCGAAGGCAGCATCCACTTCAGACGCACGCGTCGTCGCGAACAGGAATGTAGCTCGGTGAACGCTCGCCACATGGTCACTCAGGACAACGGTGCGATCCGCAGCCTCTAGCATGGTGAGCAAGGCTTCCTGGAGAGCCCGAGGTACAAGGTGTACTTCGTCAATAAAAATGATGAGGGGTGGATACTCTAAAAGAGGAAGTCCTACCAGTTGTCCGACCTGCGAGGCCGCTAGGTGTTGAGAGGAGAGTTCTCCATTTACTAATTGAAAGAGCTTATCTCGGCTAGAAACCCCGCGCCCATCGAGTTTGATGAAAGGAAGGCGAAGTGCACGGGCCATACGGCGCGCAAGTTCGGTCTTCCCAGTGCTTGGTAGGCCGGTGAAGAGGTAATTCTTCGCCAGGTGTGGTGGATTATCGATTAACGCGCGAAGCAAGTCATTGGATAAACGTTGCACGGCTGGTTCATTTCCAATGAATCCGTGGAACGCATCGCGCACGCTCTGACGAATTTCTGTAGGAATTCGGGGTCCCGCGGGCTGCGCCGCGGAATTGGACGGGCCGGCCGTCGGCGGCGCACCAGCAGCAAGCGGAGAATCTGGGGCAGCTTGATCCGGCGCAACCGGCAGGTTCGTGGGTGCACTAGCTGCTGGGGCCGGCGAAGGTGATGTCGCCGGAGTAGGGGTTGCGATGGCTGGAGTCCGCGAAGTACAGCCCGGAAAAGAAAAATCAAGTTGGGTGACCGCATGATCAACCCCCGGGCTAACGCCCGGTTCGCCTTGCAATAAGGCACGAGCATCCTCTTGCGAGACGATGAGAGTGTCCTGCCGGTTATCGCCGTCAAGATCTACGACACGAGTCGGCGACGGCGAACCATCAAAGACGATCAAGCGACCTGCCGTGGTTATGGTCACGCGGGCCGAGCCTTCAAGCACGTCCTGCATCGTGCGCTGGTGAGCGACGGCCCATTCCTTGTCTTGGTGATGGTGCAACCAATCCACGGCATAGATTCGGAAACCGAAGTCCAGAAGCTGCGCGAGCAGCGCATTAGCACAAGTACGCCACAAGTCAGTTGCCGCGGGCTGCACCCAGAGGGCCTGCAAAAGTTCGCCGAGTGTGTTTGCCTGCGTCAACGCTTCGCGCTTATCTGTGGCAGACATCGCCGTGGCACGGTACTTAATCTCCACGGGCGTAATCTTGATCGCAATGGGTTGACCAGCTGCCAACTCAAGAGCCACGACCATGAGGTCCGGCCGTTGTGCGCTAGCGGAAGCCGGAGGGAGAGCTCGCCCCGCGACAGGCGCTGGTTGAACCCGAAGTAGTTGTGCGCTAGCGGAAGCCGGAGGGAGAGCTCGCCTTATGCGGTCAAACAGCTTCGCGTATGGATCGACGGGAAGTACCAGGTGAATGCAGTTACCTGACCAAACGGGGAGACGTGCCGCGGGCGCGCGCGGCGGTCGAGGGCGGAAGGTGTCCTGAAGCACACGGGTGGCGAGCAGGAGTCCAAGTTCCCCTCGTGATTGGCTGCCACCGCTCGCGAGTCGCTTGAGTATGGGGATTCCGCGTTGGGATACCTCTTCGAGCAATCCCGGGATGCTCGGTGGAGGGCTAGCCACGAGTGAAACCGCATGCTCTACAGCGTCTTCCATCGCTTGCGTGGGTTTTGCGACAAGATAGTATCCGAGACTGCTTTCGCCACCGCCGAGAACGCCCGGTAATTCGTAGTCCCATAGGTAGCCGGAATGGCCGGCTGTCCCCCTGACAATGCAAGCGGGGTCGATCTGGCTCGAAGTGAGGGACAGGAAGATCGTGTCACGTAACCGACTTCCGACGGCGTCCTGATTCGGAGTGAAGCGGAAGTGGGTGTGTTGGGCGTCCTTCTCACACATCTTCTCACACGTTTCCAAGGTTCGTGCTAGAAGCGCGGGAAGTTCGGGGCCCTTGAGTCGCGTGGCGGATGCGCGCGACTCCAAGATAGATCGAGCATTTTTGAAGTCCTCCCGGATACGCACTCGATAGAGGCCACCCGGTGCCATCGCGGAACGAGTCTCGCCACTACCCGCCTCGTGCGAGCGCGCGCCCAGCTGATCAATAATTGTTAGGTCAAGCTTTGGGACGGATGTAGCGGCGGCTGGTTTGAACCATAGAACTCGCTCCCCGGTTGCTTCGGAGAGGTCCGCGAGCTTTTCTGGCGAAGGATCAGCGGCACCACGAGTGTCAAAGACCTCAACTCGTAAGGTGCTGGAATGGATTCCCGTGGCCTGCGAGTGTTGCGATTTGCTCCAACGAAACACTCCGTCGCCGCACTCGCTAGAAGTCTCGGATTCTCCGACGATACCGACACGAAGAGTTGCCCTTGCCGGTAGCAAGCGATTGACTTCAGAAAGGCTATCTTGGGTCTGCTGTGCGGTAAACCCGCCTGTTATGGCCTGAACATCCAGCCCGAGCTCGGACAGGAGCGCCATGGTGTCAGCGCGGGGTCCCGGTCCCGGTTTATCGAGAAACTTGGTATTGATTAGCACAGCCCAATGCGGGTGTTCGCACGGAAGCGAGAAGAACGCGCGTGGTTTCGTCGCCTGGCCATCACACAAGTGAAGTAGAGCTGCGTCGGGACAGTGAATGGGACTTAGCAAGCCGGCCTCAGGGCAATGCCGGGACAACGAGTCGACAAGCTGGCGCTGCGCGATGACGTGCCAGGCCAAGCGTATCGGGTGCAGAGGTGAAAACAGGATGACCACGGGCTCATCAGTCGCGACATGGCTCCCTGCCTGAGCATTCCACTCCGCGGCGTGGATGGCGATCACATCCAGCCAGCAAGCAGATGCGGCATCCTGCTCAAGCCAATTGCAATACTGCTCTAAGTAGGCAGTAATTGGTGGCTTAAGAACTGGTGAGTCAAGGTTAATCTCGGATAGACAACGTTTTTCCTGGAGCAAGGCGAGACGCACCGCCTCGCGCGCTTGAAGTAGGGCGACAGGCGGGGTTAGCGTCGGCCTTGGATCAATCTGAGGAGTGACGTCGCCGAGGGTCGGACCCCACGGACGGTCACCCGTCCAGTCAATCGCACGACTTGCGGCAGCCGATGAAGTCCAGCAAGCCAGTACTGGCCGCCAACTTTCTGCCGAGCAGATGTAAGAGCCAAGCTCTAGTCGATGAAGAGCAGTATCCGGAGCGTGGGGGACGCACTTTCGCTTTGTCCGATGCTCTTGAATCAACGCCTCAAGACGAGATTGGGCAACCTCGGCGGAGTCGTCGACGGTGGCCTGTACCGTCCACATTCCAGCGGTCGCGCCCGCAGTGTCGGTTAGGGTTATAGTGAAGTTGTCGTTGTCTTCAACATCAACGGTAATTGCGAGCGACGAAGAGCCCGGAATCGCTGGCTGTATCTGAGGTTGTTCCTTTGCTCGGGCGATGCTCACTTGTGCTACCCGGGACGCATGAAGCACCGTGAACTCGGTGCTTCCGCCTCTCGACAGCGTGATCTCCTGCGTCCATACCCCCTTGCGAGCCGCGTGGACTGGGATGCCGTTGCGCTCTGCGTCCCGGACGACCACCAGGCCGCCGCAAGCAAAGGAATCCAAGACAATCACTTCAACAGTACCGGGACGGAAAGCTGGTGCGTCGATGTTGTATTCGACGGGCTTACGATGACTGGGAACGGCAGAGTCAATTGCCCTGGATCGATCTGTACCTAGTGCCGCAACCGGCGTCGGGGGTCCACGATCAATCTTGCGGGCAAATGAAGTGCCCTCGGGCAGCGGTGCAGCTGAGGTTGATGCTTGCAATTCGACTGTGCTTGCCACGACGAAAAGACCCTTGCGAACCTGGTTACCGATCGGATTGGTACAGGTCAAGTCAAGTCGTCCCTGCCGCGGTCCCTGATCAAGCTCGGCGAGAATCTTTTCTAGGACTGCAGTCGTAAGCGCGTCGTACCACTGGGGCGCGGGCAACGAGGTTCGGTAATACCGGGAAGGAGTGGTTTGCAGCAGCGTGGGTGAATTCAAGCTGGCTGACAGGTGTGCTTGCAACTCGTCCAGACTCGGGCCAACCCCGTGCGCTTGCGCTGCGGTCGTCGATTTCATCCGGTCGACCGCCTCGAGAAGTCCCACGGACCCTACGAATCGACCGACATGTTTCAGGATGTCATATGACTCGGGAAAGCTAATTTTGCTATTTGCAATCACTGGAAGCCCAGCGGCGCGGCACGCTGTGTCGATTCCGGTAGGACCGAAAGGAGCCGACAGAAGAAGCCGTTCGAAGACCTCCCAGGGCATGTCATCGCGAGCGGCCGGTTCAAGGCTGGCAGACTCGTTGCGGACTATACGCGCCAGAGCTCGCACCTCACTCTCTTGGAGGCCGAGGCGCGCAGCGATGGTTGCTGTGAGATGCAGTTGAAGCGGGTCATCACTCCCACGGCCTGAGCCGATGTCGCCAATTGTCTCCGTAGTGTTCGCAAGCGACTCCGGACGGTTATCCCAGGAGCGCCTGCTCGCCAGAATCAACACTCGTTTTTGGCTATTACGAATCGATACTGCATAGTCCCAACCGCAAGCTTGTGAGAGGGCGGCCCCTCCAACGGGTGCGTCTGGGTCGATAAGCAGAACGACTACGTCCGGGGCATTTCCCAGGTGCCAGTCGTGCTGGCCCGATCCCGTAAGAATGGAAAACAGCTCGCGAAGCGCCGGATCAGGGGGGCCGACCATAACCGGACGTACGTATTCAGCATAGCGTTCAATCGCCGCATTGAAATGCTGCGCAGCGTAGCTTTTTAGGCAATTAGCAAGGGCGCGCATCAAAATGCTCTTTGATCGTCGTCTTCCGTCAAAACGGCTTAACAAGCAGCCGACCGCCTGCAGCGTCCGGGCTATCCACGACCAAGCCCAGCAATGACAAGTCGCGACCGGTTTTGCCGTGCATCAGCTCGCCAGCCGGCACGCGAAGGCCATAATCCCATAGGTGCCTGCGGAAATCGTCAAGACTCACGGGAATCTCTGGGTTAACCGCGCAGCACGCATGAACGAGCGTCACGAGCATTGCTGGTCCCGGGTGCACAGGCAACGGCTTTCGCTCATCCGTGTATTCGAGTAAGTACGACAAGTCGTAGCACCGCTGATCCGGATCATCTGCCTGTACTTGTCCGAGGCTGTGCCTTGCAAATTCGAAAAGATTCTTTGTGTAACCGCGCGTTCGCTGGGCCAAGGCACGGAGGTCCTCTCGTGTATCAAACAACTCGCGGACTTGCGCCCGAAGCCACTGTCCGGCATCCGCTGAATCGATGGCATGCCGGTGCGTGTGGACGTGCGCGATGAAGTCAGCCAGCGCGTTCGGCGCGAGCTTTACGGGATTCGATGTATGCCCGATTGGGGAAGCCTCGGGCCAAGCGACTCCCGCTTCTTCCAGTTTGCAAAGCAGGAAGTTTAGGCCCGTGCGCGCGTACGCGTACTCCTCGATCATCCGCTCGATCAGCGGTTTGGCATTCGTCCCCAGTTCTAGGAGAGGCCATGCGTCATCGTGCGGTTCCCACACCGCGCGCTCGACCACCGCGGGCGATGGTGGCGCTTCACCAGACGCCACGGTGAGTACCTTATTCCAAACTATGATATTTGCGTTGCATGTCCACAACACGTGCATGCCGAGCCCAAGACGAAGCGCCGACTCGACAAGCACCGTCCACTGGCGACGTGTAAGCTTCTTCTTGGTGGCGAGGACGGTCGGCAGGTCTACGCAAAAGCGTTCAGCAGGACAGCGGCGTGTCTGGGCTGCTGTCGCAGAGCGGTATGCGCGAAGCCGCTCGTCGCCAAGCCTAAGCGCCATATATGGTGCCGGCCTAACCGGCACCGGCTCGATACCGTCCAGCCCCTGCTGTAAAGCATCCTCGACAAAACGCGCAAAAACATCCTCGTCGCCTCGGGATGAGGAAACCTCAAGCGCCTTGCCGAGTTCGACGACAAGGGCTTCGCCGGTGGCCTTGCCGCGGCCAGTGCCAATCACCTCTAGGAGCAGGTTTGACGGGTTCCAGCGGCTGCGAGGACGCTTTCCGAGTACCCCAGCGATTCGTGCGATGGTTGGAACAAGCGGCATAAGCTGGCGCGACGCGGTCGGGCTGTATTGCCCATGACGGAGCGGGCTTGTAATGCCGCCGCGCGCGGTGAGAAGGGGTGTCCACACGGCGCAACCGCCCACCGCCTCCGGCATCAGCGCTGGCGTGCGCATGATGTTATCCGAATCAACGTCGCTTTCGTTGACGCCGAGCACGAGTCGTCGGTAAGCACTCGCTAGCAACACTTCCCCAGTGGACCATTCCGGCGCGGTCGTATAGAGCAGTGAGCCCTCATAGACAGGGTGGCGCACCTTCGTCGGCTCGCTCTTGAAATCAGCCAGGGAAAGCGGCATGTATAAATTCTGCTAGTCGGGCGTGACTGTCGGGCGTCCCGCGGCTACGGGAAGGGTTAGCCTGTTCCGCGATAAAAGGTTGATGGATGCGCGACCATCCACAAACAATTCGTCCTTGCGGCATAAGTCGCCCGCGATGCGATGACGTACGCGGTCGATAGCCGCGCGGACACTCGCCGGGAGGCTGCTACCTGCACACCCGTCCTTCCGCAACCGGATCGCCCTGAAGAAGTCGAACGTTAGAGGGATACGGTAATTTAGGTTAGTAAACTCGATGCAGGGCACGTCATGACCAGGTGTCGCAGTATCGCCAGTATCGCCAGGCGGCGCGGGCACCGGGCAGATCCCCGGATCTGGCCTAATCAAACCCACGAGTGGTTGGCGCTCTGCCGTCGGCTGTCCGAGTATCTCCAGCATGTTGAAGCGCAGCACAGTCTCTCCGAGTAGTGGCTGTAACGCGTCACGGATTTGCGAGAGTTGTGTTGCATCTCGGAGTGATGCCTCGTATTCCACAAGATACTTATCGAGGGCGTGATATCCGTTACGGATACCTGCGCTCCGTTTCGCGATCACTGCGGAAATCCACCGCAGGAGACACACTGCATCGGTCGCCGTAGCGGATTCGCGCCCGAGCGTGTCCCATTCTTTTTCTGCCCTTTCGAGCAGGTAGAGCAAGCGATCTTCAGCCCGGGCTGGAGAGAAAGGACGCAATGCCCCATGGCCCTGTTCGACGGATTGGCAGAAGGCATCCTCTATAACTCTCAACGGGTCTTTTGGATTGATCGGAGTGAAGGCAGCCGGATCCAAGCGACCATAGTCTCTCGCGAGGATATCCCGAATTGGCTTCGAGGATGCGTGGCTGTCACCGGTACTCAGGCCCGAAATGAGCGCATGGCTAAGCGGTTGCGATTGAGCTGTGACGCTTCTATGGTTCTCAAGGAATTTGCTTGCCGCTGTGCTGGATTCGCCACGCCGAAACATCGCGTGCGGATATAGGTGTATCGCCAACGCCAGGATGTTACGAATTTCGTCTGCAGTCTCGCCTGTTGCCGCCTGATGCTCGTGGACCCAGCGACAAGGGTGAGTTGACGGCTCGAAATCGCTCCATTGGCCGATGAGCATCTCTGCGACCAGCGAGAACGCGTCGCGAAAGTTCCAACGCTGACCGCGGGCGAGTTCTCCGCGGCGCAGAAGGCGAAGCAGGTTCGTGCGCTGTTCGTCGGCGCGTAACCACTCAGCGTTTTGACGGAAAGGACAGATATCACGTGACGTACAGTCTTGGCATCGCCCTGCGGTCTCCCATTTGGCAACATCAGTCGCTTGACGAAGAATAAGGTCTAGTGGACTTGTGCCCTGATCAGTCACGAGCAAGCTCTCCACATCGAGTGGCCAGCATGCGAACCGTCTATCTCCTTCAAGTTCAAGCGGCCAACAGCGCTTGCGGCCGGCAAGTGTCTCGTGTCCCAGACTTGATGCCTGGATAACGTGGGCCAAGAGTCGCGTGACCTCATTATCGGCGTTGTACATGCGCACCGCTTCGTTCATGGCGCGAGACAAAAGCCCACGGTTGGCGCAACAAACAAATACGGGAAGCGGCAGAGTTCGTGGGCACGTGAAAAGATCCGCGAGGTCATCCGCCAGTTCTTCGGCCGCATTTCCTGCGGCGTTCTGTGTCGCAGTTGCGTCCTGGACGACGATTAGGCGGCCGACTTTCGCAGCGAACTCAGCTGCGCCCCGAGTAAGATTCGCCGGCACAATTTCAACCTTCCGAGGCAATACGCCTGGGCCACTGAATCTGTCGCGCAAGGCAACGACTAGCCCGCCCCCGGTGCCAAGGGCGGTGTCTAGCTGTGTCAAGAAATCTTGCACTGTCTCGGACTTTCCGTTCCCCGGACCTCCGACGAGGAACACCCACCGTGGCTGAGAGGCCGCGTCTGCCGCGATCTCGCTCGCCAACCTACGAAGCCGGCGTACCAGCGCCGTCTCGATGACCTGACGAACGGGGTTCGGCATTGGCTGAAAGGGCACGTGAACCCCGCCTGCCGCATGGCCATGCCAAGTCAGGAGGTCAACAACTTGCGGATTTAAGTTGGCCGGCATGCGATTACCTGAGGAGAAGCGTCCGACTTAGGTCAGAGATGAGCAGTCCGACGAACTCAGCAAGGAAGGGCGGCACGGCGTTGCCCGCTTGGGTGTAGCGCGGGCACTCTCGGAGGCGGCGGTCGCCCCCTGTCGTGTATTTGCCCTTGAAGTCATACCAATCGGGAAAGGACTGGAGACGCGCGTATTCACGCACCGTCAGAATGCGCGGTTCCGAGTAGTGAAGGAAGTCGTCCGGAAGAGTAGTTAACGTGTGCGACGGTCTGTGGGGATGGAGCGGCACTACACAGTGCTTCTTGAGCTCCAAACGCTTACGGTCCGTTACGGAAAGGTGCACGCCCTTGCGACAGGTGGAGAGAATTGTCTCGAACCGGGTGGTAACCATGGCACCGTGCTTGGCAAGTCGGAGGCTGTTTGGTGCAGCGCCATTTAGTGTGCTGTGAAGAAGACGCTGGTAGGAGCTGAGGGGGCGCCTGTACTCGATCTGACTGAAGCCCGGCGAGTCCACACATTCGATAGTTCTGGTCTTGTTCTTTTCCAGGTCAGATATGGCTTGCTTCACCGTCACCGGTTTGTCTGTTGGTAGGCCCTTGGCTTGAAGGAAACGGTCGCGACGCTTCTCAAAATCCTTGAATGGATCAATATCCTTTTGCTTCTTGAGCAGATCCCGCCGGATCGCGAGCATGATGTAACGAGGCCGAAACTGTGGAACGCCCACGTCGGTTCCATGGATAAGCTTCGTGAATACGTCGTACCCAGCACGTTCAAGGCTGTTCTTGATGCGCTCGGAAAAGGGCTTAGTCGGCCGCGTTGCTCCCGGTTTCCCTTTCGCTGACTTGCGAAATGCGATTGATATCCCCCTCACATTCTCGAGTAATAAGAAGGGCGGCGCGAGCACCTGCACGAGTGCCACGTAGTGCTTGAAAAGGCTATTGCGAGGATCCTTGCTTTTCCTGCGTCCGGCGAACGAGAAGCCCTGACACGGCGGACCGCCGGCGAGTAGATCCACACTCCCCTTGAGCGCAGCGAGCTCATTACTGTGCTCCCTAATGAAGCGGCTGATCTCGATGGGATTCTTCTCAAGCCAAGGTGGCCACGCGTACATATAGGGGCAATGTGGTTGCCCGTCGACCAGATTGTGCTTGAGAGTCTGGAATGCGAGAGAGTCCTGCTCGACAGCAAACAAACCTTGCCAACCGGCGGACATTAAGCCAAGCGAAAGTCCTCCGCAGCCCGCGAAAAGGTCCACGAAGTTGCGAGGCGCAGCCTCCAATTGCGGCTGCATTTGGGTCATGCGCGCCCTCTCCCGTTCAATCCACCTCCCCTGCAAGTGGAACGCATCAGGTGTGCAAGCGAACCCTGGTCACTCTAGCGCATGTCGTGGCTCACGAAATGAGCCTGTCAGATACTGTTAGGACCAAAATCCTCGGAAAGCGTGATCCGAGAGGGCGGTATAACGTGCCGTATGAGCAATGTTCTTGTGACCCAGATATGCCTGGATTGTGCGCGTCGGAATATCTCGGTTGGCCAAGTAAAACCCACATGCGTGTCGCAACTGATGCGGAGTGACCGGAAACCGGATGCCTGCGAGCTTCCCTGCTCGCTCCACTATCTTGCTAATAGCGCTTCGAGACAACGGCCCTCGTTCACCCGAAAACACAAAAGTTGTGGCCTTCTGCGATCTCTGAAGGGCTCGCAAAGCACGTAGTTCGTCGCCCTCCACTGGGTGCGTCGCCGGAGTTCCTCGCTTCTTTCGGTTCACATGCAGCCTCGCTGCATGAAAATCGACCTGATCCCATTTGAGTGACGCCAACTCGGAGACCCTCAGGCCGTGCCGGTACGCCATTAGCAGGAGTAAGCGGTCCCTGTCGCGATGCCGACCAACCTTGCCAGCCCCATCTAAAAGCTTCTCCACCTCCGTGGGGGTAAGGTGAGCCCGGCTTCGCCCGATCTCGGCGTCGGTCCGCCTGCCTTGCCCAGCATTGCCGGAAACTCTCCGCAAAACGGCATGTGGGGTCATTCGCCGCTTCTCTCGAAACTCAAGCATTTGCCCCATTTCTGCGTCTCCTCTCTCCGCACTTGAGTCATTTTGCGGAAAGTATACTGCTGTCGTAATCAGGGTCAAGATTAGTCCTGCACAGGTAATTTTCTCATCCGAGTTAACCGCTCACATTATTACTTAGCACGATTTTGATATCGATCTTCGACCAGGTGGCACGTCGCCAACAAGTTCAGGAATAGTGCCAATGAAATGTTTCATTCCACCAGCGAGAATCGCGAGGCATTGACAAGTTAACGTCACCGGGCGAGGTGAAGCTTGCCACCGAACCTCCGACGTCCCCCCGCTTTCAGTAGCAGGTTGATTTAGAGTTTTCCGGCATTGTAATGGGCCTCATGGCCAGCTGCTTTGCGTACTGGCTGGGCGTCATGCCAGCCAGGGACTTCTTCGGTCTCTCCTC
>Ga0194121_10008756_pt1 | contig 12723 bp, 6 predicted proteins | sample TA2MahCa50mmetaG_FD_148609 | JGI IMG/M metagenome (GOLD analysis project Ga0194121, IMG submission 148609) | Freshwater microbial communities from Lake Tanganyika, Tanzania - TA2015020 Mahale Deep Cast 50m | ecosystem: Environmental > Aquatic > Freshwater > Lake | place: Tanzania: Lake... | reverse complement strand
GCCTTGGTTTTGGAAGCAGGCAATCTGTCCATTGCGCATCCCGACCAGAAGCTCCGGCTTCCCGTCACCGTCCAGGTCCCCAAGTTCAGGGGCCAGTTCGATGCCGCTTCGTAATCCTTGATAATCGTAGCTAATGCGTTGAAATTGAATGGGTCCTGAAGCGATTGCGGTAATGTTCCGATAATGCATCATGGTGGAGTCGCTGTGCCCAATCAACAAATCCATACGCCCATCCCCGTCAAGGTCACCGGCAGCTAATCGCGGATTTCGAATCGGTACCGTATCCAGGCGCAAGAACAAAGAATCAAGCAACTCGAAGTTGGGCGCTGCAGGGGTTCCTTTGTTACGGTACAGGGCAAGACAGGGTTTGAGCGCAGAGTTTTCGTAAGCCACCAAGAGATCGGGCAAGCTATCTCCATTCCAATCCGCGACTACGGGCGATGCTTTGAGATAATGATGCACCATGTCCTCCAGCACAAAGGACTTGGTGGTTAGGGCAAAGGAGTCTCGCAAGACCCCAGGGGATCCACGCAGATTCCGGTAATGCCATACGTGGCGATTCAAATTAGATCCGTAAAACTCGTTGGGACAGATCACCAAATCCTGCACCGTGGGAGACCCCCATCCTACCGTTCCCGTTCCGTTGGAGGGGATTGAATAAGCGGCAGGGAATTTGGTTATGGCCAAGGGGCTGTCCAAGAACGACGGGGCCGACGTCTGCCAAGTCATTCGAGCCAATGAACGGCTCCCCCCGTTATGGAGATAGGTTAGAAAATGCCCCTCCACATCCCCAAGCAAAAGATCAGGAAGGCTGTCGCGGTTGAGGTTGATCAAATTAATGGTGGAGCCGGCATGAGAAGGCCTAAGCACCGACGGCAAGGGCATAGGGGTCTGACAATTGGTGTCCAGGCCGAGGATTACCTGGGAATTTAGCTGATTCTCGACGAGACGTCCCCAACAACGGGAAACTTGGACGTAATCCAAAGAATCGGAATGCCCGTAACGCTCCCTGGAGAAGTTCCGGAAATAATTAATTTTCCCAATTTCAAAATTGTCGAAACTGAGAATATCCAAATCCCCGTCCCCGTCCAGATCAGCAATACCCGGCCTATCAATACTCAGCACATAGATAGCTGTTCGAAATCCAAAATCCCAAAGGGCTGTTATGGAAGATGATCGAAGCTCAAAACGCGGTATTGGGGGAGGAGGGTTTACCCCATTATTTCGGTACAGAGCGATTCCCCCGTTGGTGGAACAAAAGATGTCCTCATTTCCATCCCCGTCAAAGTCAGCGAATTCCACCCACGAATGGAAGCGAGGGAAAAGTGGAATATACCGCGGGGCCGGTACCCAAGCCCATGGAGGTATTCCTACACGTTCATAAACCATTAAGCTCTGGTCAACTCGGTCGAATACGATTCGCTCTTGAACACCGTCCCCGTCCAAATCCATGGAATGCCATTGAGGGCAAGCCATTCCCCCTGCCCAAGAATGGGCTAGCGTTCGCCCTCCAACCTCCACAGTTGGTAAAATGGAAACCGGACGGAACTGTATCGGAGCAATTTGACCTGCTACCCAACCCGGGTGCAGGACAAAGCCATAAAAAACCATGACAAGGGGCCTGAACCACCTGTCGAGGGGCATCTTTGGCCAAGAAGGCAAGGCAAAAAGGAAGGAATTCAAAGGCTTCGTCATAGGGTCTTGTCAAAAAATGATTGAACCTCCTCAGAACCGGAGATTTGTAGCGAAATTCGGGCAACACGTTCTGACATCACACCAACAATGGTGACAGGTAAGGCGTTGATTTTGTAAAATTAAGGACTGCTTTAGAGGATGAACCAATTACCTACTCTTGAAGAAGCCGGTTTGGAGAACGGGCGTTTGGAGCAATTGCACGAAGCCTTTATGGCAGCAGGTGGAAAGTTGTGTACGGATAGCCGACAGTTGAAGGCAGGGGATTGTTACGTGGCCCTGAAGGGGGATCGTTTTGATGGACATGATTTTGTGGAACAAGCCTTGGCCGCAGGAGCCGTGATGGTCATCACCGAGCGTGCTCATGAAATAAAAGATGGCCAGGATAGGGTCTTTGGGGTGCACAACAGCCTTGCTGCCCTTCAAAGGTTGGCCCAGCACCATCGCCGTCATATGAACGGCCTAAAGATCATCGCCGTGGCTGGATCGAACGGAAAAACCACCTGCAAAGAATTAATCTATGCAGTGTTATCTAAACATTATTCATGCCACTTGACCCCGGGTAATTTCAACAACCATTTGGGGGTAGCGATAAGCCTGCTCGGTGCCCCATCCGGCACCGAATGGGCCATCCTGGAAATCGGATCCAACCATCCCGGTGAAATAGATATGTTATGCGAAATGGTCGAGCCGAATATGGGCGTGGTCACCAGCATTGGCAAAGAGCACCTAGAAGGCTTCGGCACTATGGAGAATATCATTCGTGAAGAAACCGCTTTGTACCGTTACCTGCTCCAAAACGATGGTACCGCCGTAGCCCACAAAGACTCGGCTGTTATCATGCAAACCTTTGATGGATTGAATGTTCCACTCACCTATGGTATCTGTACAGAAGCCGACTGCATCGGAAAATTAACAGGTACATTCCCATACCTCTCTCTTCAATGGGAGTTTAGCGCCAAGGCTTTGATGAATGCACCCGTCTTGGCTACCAAAATTTACGGAGACTACAATCTTCCGCATATCCTAGCAGCGGCGGCCATCGGTCGTTATTTGTCGGTTCCCTACGAGCGAATCTCTGAAGCCATCACCACTTGGCAGCCCCTTAACAATCGTTCCGAGATTCGGGAATTCCGCGGGCATTGGCTGATTTTGGACGCCTACAATGCGAATCCTGACAGCATGCGGGCAGCCCTTAGCCATTTTCATCGTATGGAGCATCCCCACAAAATCATTCTCCTCGGCGAAATGCTCGAGATGGGAGAGCATTCGGAATACGAGCATCGATTTCTCCTGGAGACCACTTTGCATTTTGATTTCCAGGAGGTTTGTCTGGTGGGGCAAGCCTTTTGGCAACTTCGTGCTGAATTTCCGCAGTATCGCTTCTTTGAAAAATCGGCCAAGCTCCACCAATTTCTTCGGTCCGCCCATTGGCCGGCCTCGGCCATCCTATTCAAAGGCTCCCGAGGCAATGCCATGGAACAATATGCAGATAGCCTCTCCGAGGCACGCTGACCTTTTCAAGGTACATTGACCTTCCGGAAGTACGCTGGTCTTTCCGCAGGGTTAATCCAGGCCTGAGCGTCATCCCTTTTTGCCCAACCTACGGGCAAGCACCATCACCGATAATTCTGCTCCCCGTTGGACAAGCAGCTTACCACATTGTTCCAAAGTTGCCCCGGTGGTCATGACATCGTCCACCAACAAGCAATGCAACCCTCTAAGATCTTGCACATCGTCATGCGACAAAACCTTCGAAGTATCCAGCATGGGTGACCCCCGGACAGGGGAACTCAGCCGTTGACCTTGCTCAAAATCCGTAGCAGCTTGGGCAAATCGCTCAGTTCGTCCAAGCTTGGCAAGATTAAGGCCTCCATCCCGGCGTCTCAACCCATGCGTAAGGCTAGGAATGCCCCAACGGTTGGCCATGCCATGGGCCAAAAGGGCGGCTTGGTTGTAGCCTCTGCTCCACATGCGCTTGGGCGTCAGGGGGACCGGAACGACCAAATCAGGGGGTGGATGCCAACGGTCCCGTTGGTAAGCCATCATGACCCCCATCGGCATGCCAAGATGAGGTTTGCCCCCAAATTTGAGGGCTTTATACAAGGACTCCGCAACTGAACCTGGTGGAGCCATCCAAAGCGTGTTCGCATCCCTCAGGGGCAATCGCCATACCAAGTCCTCCAACAAACACCTTCCATCGTATTTAGAAGCACGACGCAGATCCAATGCGCAGTCCAAACAGGTCAGCGCAGGCGTATTCCCCATTCCTTGGCCACAAGCGGGACAAATGCCGCCCCAGAGCAGCGCTTTCAACCTAGACCGATTGACTCTGAGAGGGGTTGGGACATTGTTGAGCCCCATAAAAGGATTCAGCCAGCTCATTTCACCGCAAAACTGCCGTTCAAAGAAGGCTTTGAGTTATTTTTGCCCTCCCTTTAGAAACAAACCTATCAAAAGCAACAATCCATGAAAATCCATGCATTCAAGCCCTTCACGGTATTCGGAATCACTCTTGGGACTATTCTGTTTGTCAATGGCCTGAAAGCCTTCGCTCAAGGCAACGGCTCTACCCCTGCCCCAATCCTTTTCGAAGTGAGCGGCGGCGATATGCCCGCTGAACAAATCCGCACCGACGAATTCAGCACCCTTTTCAACAAGAATAATTTCAAAAAAACAGCACCAACCCGCGCTGAATGGGAGGAATACCTTGATCTCTACGTCAAGTTCAAGCTCAAAGTCCGCGAAGCCGTTCGTTTGGGCATGGATACGACCACACGTTTCAAAGAAGAATTGCAAGGGTATCGCAATCAATTGGCCCAACCCTATTTGCGCGACAAGGAAACCGGGAAATTTCTCTTAGACCAGGCCTTTGAGCGTTCGCAGTTGGAAGTCCGGGCCGCCCATATTATGGTGCGGGTGGACGAAAATGCATCCCCATCAGACAGCCTCACGGCCTATCAAAAAGCATTGGCTTTGCGCCAAGATATTGTGGACGGCAAGGATTTCAATGAATGGGCCATGGCCAAATCGGAAGATCCTTCCGCGACTGAAAATGGCGGAGACCTTGGGTATTTCTCGGTGTTTCGCATGATTTACCCTTTCGAAGAAATGGCCTTCAATACCCCTATGGGCTCTCTTTCTCCGGTGTTCAGAACACAATACGGATATCATTTTCTCAAGGTAATTGACCGCCGGAAAGCTAGAGGCGAAATTCGGGTGGCTCATCTCCTAATCAAAAGCCCTGCCACCGACAACGACACCCTCAAGGCCCAGGCCAAAGCCAAATTAGACACCTTAATGGCTAATATCAAAGCGGGGGAATCCTTTGAGTCACTCGTCAAACAGCACAGCGAAGACCCCAGTACTTCCGATAAAGGAGGTGTGTTACCGTTCTTCGGAACGGGGAGAATGATCCCAGATTTTGAGGAAGCCGCTTTTGGACTCGCCAAAGACGGAGACCTTTCTGCCCCGGTTCAAACGCCCTATGGATGGCATATTCTCAAGCGCATTGAACACCGCCCAGTACCTGGATTTGAACAAGCCAAAGGTGATTTGGAACTCAAAATTGCCCGTGACACCCGTGCTAACCAAAACACCGAGAACCTGATTGTCAAACTCAAAGCTGAATACCAATTCACCGAAAACAAAGAGGCTCTTGAGGCCGTATTCAACTCCGTCGTGGACAGTTTGTACCGCAAACTTGAATGGAAAGCCCCAACCGCATGGGCGATGAAAGTCTCTCAAGGAAATTGGGATGCCCAACGCATCTCCAAAGAAAAAGACAGCTCCAAAAGTCCAAAAAGCAAAGGGACTTTTGACAAAACCCCAACCCCTGCTGCCCCGACCACCATTATGGGCGATACCGTGGTGCATCGCTACGGCGATGTCGTCCTCAAGCAATCCGAGCTGGCCATGTGGCTAGAAGAAGAGCAGAAGAATGCCGCAGGAATAGATCCTGCTATCCACCTGCGCAATGTGTACAAAGCCCGCACCAACAAAGCCATTATCGCTTACGAAGACAGCCGATTGGAAAGCAAATACCCTGCCTTTGCGGCTTTGATGAAAGAGTACCGCGAAGGAATTTTACTCTTTGATTTGATGGACCAAAAGGTATGGTCCATGGCCATGAGCGATACCGACGGCCTTGCGAAATTCTTTGAAGGACGAGCCACAATGTACCAATGGAAGGAACGTACCGACGCAGAAATCTATACCTGCCTCAACGAAGAGGTGGCCAAAGAAATCCGCAAGGCGGTGAAGAAAGGCAAGATGACCCCTGAAGAAATTTCCAAAACCTGGAACGCCAAAAATCCTCTGCATGTCAAGGCCATCAGCGGCAAATACGAAATCGGCAGTCAGGCCGTTTTAGATTCACTACCCCGCAAAAAAGCCCTGGTGGGACCCTTTGAACGCAACAAACAATGGGTGGTGGTACACATCAAAGAACTTATTCCTGCTGGACCCAAAAAGATGAACGAGGCCCGTGGGCAACTTACCTCCGATTACCAAACCGAATTGGAAACCCGCTGGATTGCCGAACTCAAGCAATCCTACCCGGTTCAAATCAACCACGACGTTTTCAAGAGTCTGCTGCCGACAGAATAAGGCAAAAGCTATCCCAACCATCCGTTTTCTTGAATAGGCTCATCACAGACCCCCCTTCGCCGAATTCCGTTCACCTGCGATGAACCGATTTCTACACACAGTTTGGCTCGTCCTTGGAATTTGGCTCGTCCTTGATGCTTCATTTATTTTTGGTCAAGCGCTAGCGTCTCAGGTTCCCTTTACACAGGAAACTGTTGTATGGCAGGAAGTTCCCAATACCAAGGATAGCCTTTCGTCAAGAGATAGCCATACCCCATCCAATCCCAACAAGAGTCGGATTTCGGAGGGAATTTTAGCGCAGATTGGTGATAAAATCATCCTGCAATCCGAGTTAGAAACCGAATACCGAAACTCCACGGATCAGGAGCGGCAAGAGGGTCGCTACAATCCGGATTCTGGCGAAGCCATGCGATGCATGTTGTTTGAACAAATGATTTTAGGCAAAATGCTGCAACGGCAAGCCGAGCTCGATTCTTTGATTATTTCCCCTGAAGAGGTAGACAACCAATTGGACCGACGCATACGCCATTTCGCCGGGATGATGGGAGGCCAGGAACGGCTCGAAGAATTCTATGGCAAAACCATGCCCGAAATCCGCGAAGAATTCCGACCTCAGATCAAAGACATGTTGCTGTCCCAGAAAATGCGGGACAAAATCACCTCTGATGTTCAAATTTCCCCTGCCGAAGTGAAGGCCTACTTTGCCAAAATACCCTTGGACAGTCTGCCTTTGGTTCCCGCCGAAGTCGAGATTGGGCAATTGGTGGTCAAGCCCAAGGCAGGGCTCGAAAACCGAACCCTCGCCATAGACAAAATCCAAGGCCTGCGGGAACGCATTCTTAAAGGTGAATCCTTCGCGACCCTGGCCATCCTGTATTCTCAAGATCCCGGCTCAGCCAGGGAGGGGGGGCAGCTTGGCTTTTTTGGTCGAGGGGACATGGTTCCGGAATTTGAAGCCGTGGCCTTTCGCCTCAAATCCGGGGAAGTTTCATCAGTGGTCAAAACTTCCTTTGGATACCACATCATTCAGCTTATCGCCCGTCGGGGTGAACGCATTCAATGCCGTCATATCCTGATCAAACCGCCCATAGGAAGCCGTGAACAAAGCGAGGCCCGCCATCTTCTCGACTCTGTCCGCAGCCTGCTCACCATCGGCAAAATTTCATTTACTGATGCGGTCCGCAAGTTTTCCGATGATCCAGAAACCAAAGCCTTTAGCGGGATGCTTCCACCACCCCAAGGCGGTAGTATGGCATGGCCCATTGATCAACTGACCCCGGAACTTTACTACGCCATCGAAAAGATCAATGAAGGTGAATATTCGGAAGTGCAGCCCTATGTTGCTCCCGGTGGAGAACAGGGATTTCGCCTTGTTTTGTTACGCAAACGGAGCACCCCTCACCGAACCTCTTTGGAAAGCGATTACGAAAAAATTCAGAACACAGCCCTGCAAATCAAACGAATCGATAAGCTCAATCACTGGATTGAGAATAAGGCCAAAGAAACGTATGTACGGCTCACTCCTCTTGCTCCGGATTGCCCCTCCATCCGCCGCTGGAATTTCTGATCGTCGAATTGCTTGAAAATTCGAATTGCTTAAAGAATTAAATCTCAAAGCGTATCCCCTGGGCCAGAGGCAAACGGTCGGTGTAATTGATGGTATTGGTTTGGCGACGCATGTAGGCTTTCCAGCTGTCCGAACCGGATTCGCGACCTCCCCCGGTTTCTTTTTCTCCTCCAAAGGCCCCGCCAATTTCTGCCCCCGATGTACCGATATTGATGTTGGCAATGCCGCAATCGGAACCCGAGGCCGAAAGAAATTGCTCGGCTTCCAATAAATTGCGAGTGAATAGGGCCGATGACAATCCCTGGGGAACGGAATTTTGAATTTGAATCGCCTGATTCAAATCCCTACAGGAGTGAACGTATAGAATAGGGGCAAAGGTCTCGTGCATCACCATGGGGGCATCCGCCGCAATTTCGATAACACAAGGCTTGACATAACAACCGGATTCAAAGCCGCTTCCGCTCAACACGCCCCCTTCGACCAAAACACTACCACCCTGTTCCTGGGCTTTCTTGATGGCTTGGGTATAGGCCTGAACCGCCTGCTGGTCGATGAGCGGCCCCACATGGTTGTTGGAGTCCAGAGGATCGCCAATCCGCAATTGCGCATAGGCCGAAACCAAAATTCTGGTCAAATCGGCATATACCGATTCATGAACAATGAGTCGGCGGGTGGTGGTGCAACGTTGTCCTGCCGTACCCACCGCGCCAAATACCACACCCACCGTCACTAATTTTAGATCCGCTTCGGATGAAACAATAATGGCGTTGTTCCCGCCCAATTCCAGCAAGGAGCGACCGAGACGGCCGGCAACCGCCGTGGCAACCGCCTTGCCCATCCGGGTTGAACCTGTGGCCGATACCAAAGGAATACGGGAATCGTGGCTGAGCCATTCCCCCACTTGAGCGCCGCCAATTACCAAGCCACTAAGACCTTCCGTTGCCCCAAACGATTCCATCACACGAGCGGTGATTTTTTGGCAAGCCAAAGCCGTTAAGGGCGTTTTTTCGGAAGGTTTCCAAACGCATGCATTACCGCAGACCCAGGCAAGCATAGCATTCCAACTCCAAACGGCCACCGGGAAATTAAAAGCGGAAATCACCCCCACCACACCCAAGGGATGCCATTGTTCGTACATCCGGTGACCGGGGCGTTCGCTGTGCATGGTGAGTCCATACAATTGACGAGAGAGGCCAACTGCAAAATCGCAGATATCAATGATTTCCTGAACCTCTCCTAAACCTTCTTGGAGGCTTTTGCCCATTTCGTAGGAGACCAATTGGCCCAAAGGTTCTTTGAGCCGACGAAATTCTTCGCCCAATAGGCGAACGAATTCCCCACGGCGTGGCGCAGGTACGTTCCTCCATTCCTGGAAGGCTGTCACCGCTGCCGCCATGACCTGCTCATAATCCGCCTGACCCGCTTGGGTTACCGAACCCATCAAAGCCCCATCCACCGGCGAATATGATTCCAACAAGGTTCCCCCCGCCTTCAAAAATCGACGCCCTGTGGATGCGCCCGATTCCAAACTTTGCAATTCAAGGGCTTTCAAGATAGAATTCATCGATGGTTTCATGGCTTTAAATTTAGGGGTCGCTGTTTGCAAGGCCAGCAAAAATACATTGCACCGCGGAGGGATTAAAAGATAAGTTTATGAGGAAACAGCGCACTGAGGTCGAGGGTCCAGGACCAGCGGGTGTACCAAGGAACCTTGGCCCCTAGCGTACCCTGGACAAAGTTCTTTTGCAAATCGGGGCTGACCGCAGCTAACCAATGAAACTGATTAAACGGAAAGGCTTTGAGGGTGATTCCCGTTTCCCAACTCAGCGCTGGAAGGGGTGCCAACCAAGGATCACCGTCGAGAATAAGATCCGCGATCGTCGCCAAAGGCAATACGGGGCTACGTCCATTCCAGTTGTTGCGTTGAACATTCGCAAAAACACTCAGGGGTAATTTCACCAAGGTTCGGGGCAAATCGAGTTCTACATTCAGCGCAAATTGGTACTGCAAAGGTTGTGTCATGTGTTGCAACAAAAACTGACTGTAAGCCCCTGCCGGGGTGCGAAATCCAGCATTGCGCAAGATGACTTGACGACCGCCCAAGCCACCCCATGCCGCATCGGTAATCCATTGTTTAACCGACTCCGTGCTGGTCAAGGCATCCATTTTGACCATCTGAGGCCTCGCCCATAACAAATCTTGGGCATTGTACTCTTGAGCCCCCCCCAATCCGGCAGGACTGTACAAGCCCGGTCCATTAAAAATTCGACCTAATTGACCTCGTTCATCCCGATAAGGCAACGCAGCATGGGCGTAGGCACCCCAAAGGCGGGTGTTCAAACGCCATCGATGAGCACCTTCCCCCAACAAGCGACTTGTATTTGCATACAGGTCCAAGCGAGCAGGCATCGCCGACCCTGAGCGCGACCCGTTGGCGCGACCCGTTTGGAGCATCCAGCCCCAACCTTGGCTGTTCAAAACCGTACCGTACTGGTAAGTGCCGCGGAGATAGGGCCATATACCGGTTGGAATGACCACCGAATCCCCGGCCCAGGCCGAACGACCCGCATTGAATGAATTCGTGTTCTTGGGGTTGGACTCCGTCGCACGGGGCCCGTAGGCCTCAACCACCCCCCCGTTGTAGCGTTGGCGCCATCCCAATTCCAATTGCTGGCGATGTCCTGGACGGCGGGGATCCTGGGGAGCCGAACGAATCCAATACCCATGAAGGGTGCCCCCATTGAGTGGACCCAATCGTTCAAATCGCCTCCAATTCAATCCCGCGGTCCAATGCGGTCCGTACGATTGTTTAGGAAACCAGTGGTAGTCGATTTTGGCAGATCCGCTCCAAGCGTGACTGCGTGTTCCCCATTGGAGCAAACCCAGGTATTGTAAATTGGTGGGTAAGATGAGCGGACTCATGACCACCAGTCCTGGGGTCCAGCCCTCGGTTTCCAAGTAATTAACCCAGGGGATCCAAGAGAAGCGACCACCCTCAAAATCCAAGGGAAGGGATGGTTTCCAGACAGCGTGCTTGTTGTTATGCGCCGAAGACCGCCAATACAAAGGCAGGCTTTGGGTAGGGTCCAGCATCAACCGTTGAGGTTCCACGGTCAAATCCCAACGAAAACTTTTAGACCCTCGGAAACCTTCCATCCATTCCTGACGAACCAGGGAGCCCGCAGCATCTGTAATGCCGACCCGTAGGGGTGTTGTGGTCCCCAGCCCCTTCAATTTGGCCTCAAGTTCCCAGCCGCTCGCCGTCGATCGAACTCGCTGCCTGACCAAACGATAATCCAGAGGAATTGCTTTGCGCAGACGTTCTTCGAACCACCAATCCACCGACTTGGAGGCCACGGAGACTTGTTCTTGCTGCTTATCCAAAGTCGAGCTTTTGGTTTTGAGGATGCGTTCCATATCATCGGGCGCAGGGTGTTTGAATTTCCAGGTCCTGTAATAGGCCTGCATTCGTTGATCAAATTCCTCTCTGCCCAAGTAGGCTTCCAGGTAGAGCAATTCCATTGCCGTTTTCTTGTAAGCCAGGGTCCCGTAGGTTTCGCCATCGTAATCCATGGTATGCGAATGCCAGAGGGAACGGTCTTTGCCGCGACGCAAAGACAGCAAAAGGGAAAGGCTGTTAAGATCCGGCCAAGGTTCCAAAAGCCGTTTCAAAGCTTTGGGGGCTTTTTCGAATTGGGCGCTTAGCTCGTTTTGACCCGGATACCGGGTGCGCAGGTAACGGGTTTCATAAAACGAATTAAAACCTTCGTCCATAAAGGGATGATCTCTTTCGTTGGAGGCCAAGATTCCGTAAAACCAATTGTGGCCAACTTCGTGAGCAATGACCAAATCCAAAAGCAAGGGTGAGCCACCACCCGCGGAGATGACCGTGATGGTGGGGTATTCCATGCCACCACCTGCACGCAATGCTCCTTCGACGGCCGTGCAGGTGTTGTAGGGGTAGGGGCCCAGCCATTGGGAATAATAATAAACCGAGGAATCCACGTAGAGGGTCGCGTCCTTCCAGGGTTTGTTACGGCCGGTAAAAAATGCATAGGTCTTGACAAGACGGTCCTCGATTTGGATTTGGCTTTGACGCACATAATAATCCGGCGCACAGAACCAAGCAAAATCATGGGCCTGCTCCAAGGTGTACCGTAGGGTTTTGGTAGATGCCGTGGCTGGGTTCATGGAATCTTGGCGGGCCTTTAGGGGCGGAAACGAGTCCAGTTCTGAAGCATAGCGAGCCAAAGAATCCAACCAGACCTGTTCGGAGGGGGTCTGCAAATCCCCGGAGGAGGCGACCCGGTAATGTTCTGGAACCGTGATATCCACCTCAAACGAACCAAATTCACTAAAAAACTCGCCTTGATCCAAGTAAGGCAAAGGATGCCAACCCTTGGTATCGTACACGGCAGGCTTGGGGTACCATTGGGTTATTTGGTATTGATTGACTACATGGCCCATTCTCGAAAAATCGCCGGGTATGCGGACCCTAAAAGGGGTTTCCAAACGAAGCGTAGCCCCCGGTAACAACGGTTGATTCAAAAAAACGGTTGCAATATCCGGGGTATCGGTATGCCAATATTCCCATCGCAAGGAACGTCCTTCACTCCAAAAATCCAAGGAATCCATGCCTCCACGGAGGCTGTCCGGAGCATAACGAAAGCGGGTACTCCCCCCTGCAATCTGTTGTTGCCCAAAGGCCGTTCGATAGCTGGAATAGGCGTTGGGATGCAAATGCATGACCAAACGATCCAAGGAATGTGGGGATTGGTTGGTATAATCCAAAACCAATCGACCGTGCAACGTATGCTTGGCTGGGTCCAAGTGAACCTGTATGCGGTACTGTACCT
>Ga0194121_10008755_pt1 | contig 12724 bp, 10 predicted proteins | sample TA2MahCa50mmetaG_FD_148609 | JGI IMG/M metagenome (GOLD analysis project Ga0194121, IMG submission 148609) | Freshwater microbial communities from Lake Tanganyika, Tanzania - TA2015020 Mahale Deep Cast 50m | ecosystem: Environmental > Aquatic > Freshwater > Lake | place: Tanzania: Lake... | reverse complement strand
CGATGACCGATATACGGTTCGTGCCCAACTGTCCGGTATGGGTCACAAACTCGCGTTGCCGAACCTTGTATTCAACACAGTCGAAATACTGGCTCACTTTTTCGACCCGGTCTGGATCGCCCACCAGCAGGACCGTTTCCGCCACTTGTTCGGGCATCAGGTTCAGGTGATAGACAGCGCCCATCGGCGTACGCATCCATTCAGTCGGTTTCATGGCGTGAAAATAGAAAGGAAATGCCGGAATAGCGGAATGCTTATCCTTCGGTCATCCACTGATGAAAGGTGTTGCGTATGGCATCGATGGGTTGGTTGCGCATGCATTTGAAGTGGCCTTTCGGACACGCATCAAAGCCTATTTTGGAGCAAGGACGGCAATTGAGCCCGTTGATTTCAAAGGACTGTACGTTTTGGGGATGTCCGGGCTGCCAGGCGAACATACCAAATTCAGGAATCGTATTGCCCCAAATGGCCAATGTAGGACGGGCGAAGGCAGCGCCTATATGCATCATGACCGAATCGTGGGTGATCAGCACCTGTGCTTGCCGCACCACATCGGCCGACTGATTGATGTTGAAACGGCCGCAAAACGAAAATAAATAGGGGTTGTTCGATGCCTTCACTACCCGTTCTGCTGTTGCTTGGTCGCCTTTGCCGCCCAGCAAGATCAGCGGTGCACGAACCGACCGGCAAAGTGCGATGATCAGATCTTCAGGCAGTCGTTTGGTGGCGTGTTGTCCACCCAATGCATATACGCCGTAGGAGGGGGCTTTCTGATTAACAAAATTCAGGTTCTTGACATCAGCGTTCCCAAACAACTGGCCTACATCAATTTGATCCTCTTGAGGAATAAAGTACTCGAGGGGTAGGGGCGTTTTCGGAATACCAAGGGGGGTTAAGGTTTCCAAATAGCGTTCCACAATATGCACCCGGGGAAGGATGTCGATGCCGCACTGCACCCGCAGCCATTTCTCAATGTTCAGTTTGCGAAAACTGTATTTCTTTCCTGATAAAAACCACTTAAACGGACGGCTTCTCAGGTTGTGGTGCAGATCGATGATGTAGTCGAAACACTCTGCCTGAAGTGCAGGCATCAACTCTTTTCCGCTTTTGTTGACCAAATGAATGCGCTTGATGAGCGGATGGGCTTTGATGACCTCATAATGCTGAACCTTAGTGAGGTAGTGGATTTCGGCCTTGGGGTAATGAACAGCAATTGCCCGAATGACAGGTGTGGTCAGCACCATATCACCCAACGAGCTAAAGCGGATGATCAGAATCTTCAACGAACCCGATTTCAGTAGGTCGGCACGTATTCCATGCGGGCAAGAATGCCTTGGCTTCGGAGTGCCTGACTGGCTGTTTGCACAGGTGCGTACAATGCACCAAGATTTTCAACCATCTGGTTTTTAGCCGCATTGCCCGACCATTTGTTTAGGATTTCGTCGAACGGGTCTTTGGGGGTTGGCATACGACGAATTTTATAGTCGGTTACCTTAGCCAACCGCGACGCGCACGCCAAAGCGTCCTCTTCAGTACCAAGTTGGTCAACCAGTCCTAAGGCCAGCGCCTGTCGGCCGGTGTATACCCTTCCTTGTGCCATGGCCTGCACACGATCCGAATCGAGACTTCGGCCAGATGCTACCAGTTTGATGAAGTCGTCATACACCTTGTTCACCGCAGCTTGTATGATGGCCTCCTCATCGGCACGCATGGGGCGTACGCCACTCATGATGTCGGCATAGGGGCCTGTCACTACCCGGTCGAAGGTGATTCCGGTCTTGTTGGCGAAGAAGCCACTGAAATTAGGCACCAGCCCGAACACCCCAATAGACCCCGTGATGGTGGTGGGTTCAGCGAAAATGGAATCGGCATCGGCCGCAATCCAATATCCACCCGATGCAGCTACATTGCCCATACTCACCACCAAGGGCTTCTTTTTATTGAGTAAAACCAATTCTCGGCGGATCACTTCGCTGGCCAATGCATCGCCACCAGGCGAATTCACGCGCAAGACCACCGCTTTGACGTCGTCGTCGAGGCGGGCCTTGCGGAGGGTGGCCGATAGGCGCTCGCTGCCGATGTTCTCGTCGTCGCCTTCTCCTCCACTAATTTCCCCATTGGCATACACCACAGCGATTTCATTTTTGGACTCGTTTTCGTCTTCTTCTAGACTTCCCAAATATTCACCCAAACGGGCAAACTTAATTTTCTCAATGTTCTTGGCCTTTGTTTTCTTGGCAAGCATTTCCAGTACTTCATCGCGGTGCCAAAGGGCGTGAACCATTCCTTTATCCAGTGCGTCACGATCCGAACGAATATCCAAACGATCCGCCATGTGCCGCAAAGAATCGGTTGATAGACCACAGTTCTTCGACACCTGCTGCAGGTAATCGGCATATAAATCGTTCATATAACTTTCCATTTGTAGGCGGTTATCGGCGCTCAGGTCTTTGCGAATGAAGGGTTCGCCGGCTGATTTGTACTTTCCCACGCGAATCAACTTCACGTCGATGTCGAGTTTTTCGAGCATGCCCTGTAGGAAGATCGGACTCGATGCAAGGCCATTCCACATGAGGCTGCCCATGGGCATCATAAAAATACTATCGGCCGCACTGGCCAGATGATAGGAGGCCTGGTCGTAGTTTTCAGCATAGGCATAGATAAACTTGCCACTTTTTTTGAAGGCCACCAGGTCATCCAGCAGAACAGAGCGCATGGTTCCTCCGACTGCCACATTGTCCAAATCGAGGAATATACCTTTGATTTTATCGTCGGTGGCGGCCTTGCGCAAGGCTCTTCTGACCTCAAACAAAGAGGTGCTTTCCTCCGGACCGCTGCCCGACATCAAATCAAGTCCGGCCAGCGGGTTTTCCGTTGCCCGGTCTACAATGGGCTGGTCGAAAGAAAGATGAAGTATGCTGTTGTCAGCGATCTCAGATTCATCGCCTGAAGAAACTGCGGCCACAATCGCAACGATGAAAAGAAAAGAAAACACGGTAATTACAATTTGGGCCGTTATGATGGCCAATACGAGACGCAGAAATTTTAGCATTGTTAGATGTACATTTTTAAAATTGATGGGGCAAAGATAAAGGATCATTAGGTACTATGCATCACCAAGTACTGAAAAAATTTTAATACGAGCTGGTGCCTATGCCCTTGTCCAGAAAAACAAAACAAAAATAGTCATTCCGAGGTAGTCTCGCCCTCATTAGAATCTAAATTTGCCCCAGTGGAAATGCTTGTTTTGTTGATGGGCAGTAATGTCGGAAAACGAGAGGAATACCTCAAAGCGGCCCATGCTGCAGTGGCTGCGCTATTGGGGGCTCCTATAGCGTCCTCCCAAATTTGGGAAACAGCCGCCTGGGGTGGGGTGGCCCAGGGTTCATTTTTGAATCAGGCCCATCGCTTTTCTAGTGTTTTGGACCCATTTCAATTGTTGCAATCGTTGAAGAAGATTGAACAACAAATCGGTCGACGGGCCACTGACCGATGGGGCAATCGTGAGATCGATATCGACATTTTGGTCTATGGGTCTCAATGGGTGAGCCAACCCGATCTCCAGATACCCCATCCCCGCTTGTCGCAAAGGCGTTTTGCGCTCATACCCATGGCGGAAATTGCCTCCGAATGGCGTCATCCCATTACCGGACAATCAGTGGGGGATCTGTTGGCCGAATGTCTGGATGAATCATCGGTACAGCTGCATCATGTAGCCTGAAATACGGCAGTTAACCAAAGCGGATTTGACCTATTTTTGTGCGGAATGAATAAATACATCGTGGTGGAAGGCAATATTGGTGCGGGAAAAACCACGCTTGTTCGGCTTTTAGCGGATTGTTGGTCGACGCCTTCTTTGTTTGAGCAGTTCATGGACAATCCTTTCCTCCCTCGGTTCTACGACAAACCAGAGCGCTATGCCTTTTCCCTGGAAACATCATTCCTGGCCGAGCGGTACAGGCAAATGCAAGACGAGCTGAGTGAGCCTGATGTGCGTCGTCGAGGGTTGGTGGCTGACTATAGTTTCTACAAATCGCTCATTTTTGCACGCCGTACACTCGATCCAGAAGAATTTGGGCTGTTCAGCCAACTTTTCGGAATCATCAACCAACGCCTCCCGCAACCCCATTTGTTTGTTTATCTATCGACCCCGGTGCCACGTCTTTTGCAACAGATCGCTGAGCGCGGGCGCGACTACGAACAGAAAATCGAGGGCGATTACCTTCAATATATTGATGAAAGCTACCGCCAATTTATGGCACAGGCGAGTGGACTCAAATGCCTGCTGTTGAATACCGCAGAGGTCGATTTTGTGCAGCATCCACAGGATTTTGATAAAATCAAATCACTCATTGAGCGGGAGTATCCTTATGGCATCACCGAATGCACCCCTTGATTATGAAAAGTAATTCTGGATGTTGGAATAATGGTGCAAACCCTTCATTTTTGGCCACGAAATATGCTTAAGACCCCCGCGCTTTTAACAAGCCTCCGCAGGCTTTTGATCATGCTTGCATTCATCCTGCTTGCATTCATCCTGGGTGCACCAATGGGATTTAGCCAGGGCATACAAGGAACTGTAACCGACGCCAAGGATAGAATGCCTTTAATAGGAGTGAATGTGGTTGTTAAAGGCACCACCTATGGAGTCTCGACGGATATCAACGGGCAGTATAATCTGAACAAAGTGCCCGCAGGGGTCTATCAAATCGAAGTGAGCTACCTGGGATATGAAAAGAAACTGTACACCGGGATAAAAATCAGCAGTAATCAGCCCACACGACTCGATGTGAGTCTTTTGCCGAGCGCACTAACCCTCGACCAGGAGGTGGTGGTGGTTGGCGAAAAGCCACTGGTGGACCTCGATCTGTCGAAGTCGGAGCAGCGTGTATCGCAGGAATCCATTGAAAATGCCCCTGTGCGGCAACTTCAAGGGGTGTTGAATACCCAGGCGGGGGTGGTTTTGAACCCCGAAGGACTGAGTATACGGGGTGGTAGAACCTACGAAACGGCTTTCATCATCGATGGGGTTTCGGCCACCGACCCTTTGGCAGGAACTGGATTTGGCATCGACTTGGGAACCAATTCCGTAGAAGGAATCGATGTCACGACCGGTGGAGGTGATGTGGCCTATGGCGACGGTACTTCAGGGATCGTTAAGACCCGCACCCGTTCGGGGGGCGACCGCACCGAGTTCAGTTTCAACCACCGACGCGATCGCCTTGGATTCACCAATGATTGGGCGTCGGTTTGGGGCAACTCAATCTATGAAGCCACAGCCGGCGGATCGTTGAAGGGCGTGCTTCCCAGACCCTTGCGTGTTTTTGCCTCCTTCAAAGGCAGTTTCGACGATCAGTATTTTCGTCGGCCTGCCAATCAGGTTACCTCCTCCCTTTATCCGGATGCGGCATTTTCGCCCTACCAAGACAACCGTTGGGCCGGTATGTTGAAGTTTGATTACGAATTTAAGCCAGGCATGCGCTTAAGTGTCAATTACCTGCGCTCGCTTACCATCAACCAAGACGTGAATATGCTGCGGATCATCGGCAATGATGTGCCCTTCTTGCCGGGTTTTCAGTTCGATTTCATGCTTCAACCCGATCGTGCCAACACCTATACGCACGACACCAATCTTGAATCGGTGAACTTTACCCATACCACCAGCAAGAAATTCTCCTACACGGCCAATTTGTCGCGCCTGTTTGTGCGTCTGCGCGCCGATGCCAATGGTCGGGCGTGGCGCCCCAAGAATGTAGATGCCGAGTTCGATCCAGCCAGCATAGTGACCTTTCCTGTGGGCTACTTCAATCCGGCTGACTCTCAGGTATTCGTCTACCCCGGTCCGGGCCTCTACAACAATGGGGGGATCGGCACTCTTTGGCATGACCACCGGGTAAACGAGTATGGATTGCGTTGGACGGGCAACTATTACTATAACCCGCGGGGTGATCGCCTGATTTTTGGTACAGAAGTGCGTCTACAGGACCTGTTGTGGATCGATATTATTCGCCCTTGGATTGGAGCCCCCATTCCACTGCCCGACGGCACCATCAGCCAGAGTTTCCGTTTGGGCGATTACAGCGATGTATGGGAGGTAAAACCGGCCCGAGGCGCATTCTATGCTTCTAATAAACTGAAATTTAGGGGACTTGTAGCAGAATTTGGGGGCAGGTTGGAGTACTGGTTCCCCGGCCGCTTTGTGGATGATGCGGTTCTTGATCCGCGTGCCCCCATTCGCCAGGAATTTCGTGATGCCTACTTGCGCAACACCATTCAGGTATTTGGTCAACGGATGAAAATGCGCCTCCTACCTAAGATATCCGCTTCCTTTCCCATCCGCGAAAACCAAGTGTTGTTCTTCAACTACAACCACTCCATGATTTTACCCCATCCCAGTTGGGTGTATCAGGGATTAAATCCCCTCTACCAAGATCGTTCGGTTTTATCGCGCGTGGGCAATCCCGACCTGAATCCGGAAGTCGATATTTCATACGAATTGGGGGTTCGTTCACAGTTAGGAACCCGCGATGCCCTCACGGTTTCGGCCTATTGGAAGGATAAATACGATTTCATTACCGCAGCCTCCGTCCAGATTAAGGATTTCACCGGTCGTGAGGTCACACGCACCATCCGCATCAATTCCGACTATGCACGGGTTCGGGGCATGGAGGTTACTTATTTACGCCGTATTGGTCAATGGTTTAGCGGACAGGCCTCAGCCAGCTATATGGCCGCAACAGGCCAAAGTTCATCCGCCAGTGAGGCACTCGGTCAGATTCTTAATTCGGGAAATCGGGAAGACACACGCGAAACGTATTTGGCTTGGGATAGTCCGTTCGACTTGAAAGGCAATATCACCTTCACCCGGAATTTGGGAAAGTCCACCACTCGGTGGAAAGCATTTGATCGAATTTCTTTGTATGTGGAGGGCGTTTGGAGGACAGGTCGTCGGTATACGCCCTTTATCTATCAGGGCATCGAACCCGTTACGGGTCGACCAATCTACGAGCGCGATCCGGATCCACAAGCGCTTTGGTCGGGACTTGGTGAAAGCCTCACCTGGGTCGATGTGAACCTGAGGAAATGGTGGATGCTTGGAAAAAGAAGCCGTTTGGAATTCACGTGCCAGATCACGAATTTATTCAATCAGAAAAACACGCTGATACCCAACCCCGTTACTGGGCGGGCCTGGGAAGTGGGTGATGCAGTGCCTTCTTCCTGGCGCGATCCGGCCTACCTCGATCCCCGCGATTTTCGTTCGGGCAATACGCCGCCCGACAATCCGGCACGCTTCATGCCCCTGCGCCATGTCATGTTCGGGGCCGGGCTTCGTTTCTAAGATGGCAGGCTACCTATTTTTTTGCAATCAAGGGACGTTGATGAAATCGTAAAGTTTAGTAAATTTGAATAAATCTTGCGTCAATGCCGAAAATCTTTGAATACCTTGGTATCCTGATTTATTTCTATTCAAATGAGCATGAACCAATTCATGTCCATGCAAAATATAACGGATTTGAGAGTAAGGCGGAATTCTACATTATTGAAGGAAAGATTGTTGAAATTAAAATTAAGCCAGTCAAAGGTTTAATTCCATTAACGGGAAGTACGCTGAGGGACTTTGAAGAATTCCTTGAGAAATTTTCATATAAAATAGTCGAAAAATGGATTGACTATTTTGTCTACCACAAGAATATTGAGTTTGAAAAAATCACAAAACGTATTAAATGAAGATAGTAGAAGAATTTAATAGAGGTTATTCAGATTTGATAGAAATCAAGTCGGCGTTATATATTGGCGATTATGCAATCCGAATCGTTTTTAATGATGGAGTAAAAAGGCTAGTTGATTTTAAATCATTTCTCGAAAATTCATATCATCCATCGATTCGAAAATACTTAGACGAGAACAAGTTCAAAGAATTTGAAATAGTTGATGGGAATTTGAATTGGAACGATTACGATTTGATATTCCCCGTATATGATCTATACTTGGGGAAAATTGAGAAAAAAGATTGATGTTAAGTTATCAGTCTTTTTACTTCCACCTTCGATACAATTCCCAGGCCACCACGCCCCCACAGACGGATACATTCAGGGAATGTTTGGTGCCTCCCTGAGGAATGTGGACTGAGCCAACGCATAGCTGCAGCATTTCTGGCGACACCCCTTCGACTTCATTACCCAAAATCAGCGTCAAAGGCTGCCCAAATGCCCAAGTCCATTGGTCCAAGCCGACACTCTCGTTCGTCATCTCTACCGCCACCAAGACATGACCTTTTTGTTTCAATTGGTTGGCGAAGGCCAGAGGATCCGGGTGGTGTTCCCATGTTACCGTATCTTCAGCGCCCAAAGCCGAACGGTGGATTTCGCGGTGGGGTGGACTACCCGTGATGCCGGTGAGGTAGATCGTTGACAAGCAAAACGCATCGGCCGTTCGAAAAATCGACCCCACATTGTGCATGCTGCGTACATTTTCGAGCAGCAGGCTGACCGGCAATTTTTCGCTATTTTTGAAATCCAGAGGCGATAAACGGTTCAGTTCGGGAGCGGTCAACTGGCGCATGCAATAAAACTGATTTCATCCATGAAAGAAAAGGCTGGGACAGGGTCCAAAGAAACGCCATTAATGCAACAGTACAACCAGTTGAAGGCACAACACCCTGGGGCTTTGCTGCTTTTTCGGGTGGGTGATTTCTATGAGACCTTCGGAGAAGATGCCATCAAGACCTCCTCCATACTCGGTATTGTACTCACCCGTCGTTCCAATGGAGCCGCTGCCGACATGGAATTGGCTGGTTTTCCCCATCATTCCTTGGAGACCTATTTGCCACGTTTGGTGAAAGCCGGTCAACGCGTGGCCGTATGCGAACAAATGGAAGACCCCAAGGCCACCAAAACCATCGTGAAACGGGAAGTAACAGAGCTCCTGACTCCGGGTGTGGTGTTCAGCGACAAAATACTCGACCAGCGAAGCAACAATTACCTGGCTTGTGTGCACAGCGATCAGGGTCGCAGTGGAATCGCCTTGGTGGATGTAAGCACGGGTGCCTTTTACCTGGCGGAGGGAAACCACAGCGACATGATCCGTTTGTTGGTCGATCATCAACCCACTGAATTTTTAATACCACGCGCGCAGCGCAACGAGCCGCCACCTCCAGGCCTGGCCAAAGTAGCCACGCAACCCATCGAAGACTGGGTTTTTGCTGGCGATTATGGGCGCGATCTACTTCAACGGCATTTTCAGACCCCTAGCCTCAAGGGATTCGGGGTCGATGAGCTTGGATTGGGTATTGTGGCGGCGGGGGCCATCATGCATTACCTCACGGAGGTGCATAAATCGCGTTTGGCACACATCACCCGACTCAGTCGGATCGACGCAGAGCAATTTGTGTGGATGGATCGGTTCACCGTTCGAAACCTGGAATTGGTGGATGCTTCGCATACCGGTGGAACCTCATTATTTCAGGTCATTGATCGCGCCACGACACCCATGGGTGCCCGGTTGTTGCGGCGGTGGCTTCTTTTTCCATTGAGTGATCTCAGCCGCATTCGAACGCGTCAGCAGCTCGTTTCGGCTTTGGTGAACCAAACCCTTCGACGCAACGAACTCGCTTCATATTTGGGTAGGCTGGGTGATTTCGAACGTATTTTATCGCGTCTGGCCACCTACAGGGTACAGCCACGAGAGCTCCTTCACCTGAAAAGCGTACTTCAGGAAATAGAACCGATTCGGTTGTGTATGCAAAAAGCAGCCGAAGATGAACGGCTCGATACCGATTGGATTGCCTCGCTGCCATTCGACCCGGGTGTGTGGTCCTTGATCGATGCGTTTGTTTCGCCCGATGCACCCGCACTATCGACCAAACCCGGTATCATCGGAGAAGGGGTTGATGCCGAACTCGACCACTTGCGCTCCTTGTCGACCGGGGCTAAGGGATTCATGCAGCAAATGGTGGACCGCGAAATCCAGCAAACCGGCATCAGTTCCCTTAAAATCAGCTTCAACCAGGTCTTTGGCTTCTATTTGGAGGTTACCCATGCCCACCGCGATAAAGTGCCGGCCGGGTGGATCCGCAAGCAAACACTGGTGAACGCTGAACGCTACATCACCCCCGAATTGAAAGAATTTGAGGATCAATACATGCATGCCGAGGAGTCGATTGCCGCCATTGAGGCAAGGCTCTACCGCAGCCTTTTGGATCAATTACAGCCCCACATTGGATTGTTGCAGACCATGGCCGCTTGGTTGGCCCGTTGCGATGCTTTGTTGGCGTTGGCCATGAAAGCGGTGGAGGCCGGTTATGCCTGCCCCGATTTGGACGATTCACTCGTCTTGGACATCAAGGGCGGCCGACATCCTGTGATCGAAACCTTGTTGCCCCCTGGTGAGCCGTATGTGCCCCATGATATGGTCCTGTATTGTTCGGATCAGCAGATGATGATGATTACAGGGCCCAATATGTCGGGCAAAAGCGCGCTCCTGCGTCAGACGGCCTTGCTGGTGATCATGGCCCAGATGGGGGGCTATGTGCCGGCGCAAGCGGCTCGGGTGGGCTTGTTCGATAAAATTTTCACCCGGGTGGGCGCATCGGATAATTTATCGGCCGGTGAATCGACTTTCATGGTTGAAATGCTGGAAACAGCATCCATTTTAAACAATGTTTCGGCGCGTTCGCTGATTTTGTTGGATGAGATTGGTCGGGGAACGAGTACCTACGACGGTATTTCCATAGCATGGTCGATTGCAGAGTACCTGCATGAACATCCATCCATACATCCCCGAACTTTGTTTGCTACCCATTACCATGAACTCAACGACATGGCCGATCGATTCGACCGAATTCACAATTACCATGTGGCAATTGCCCAGCAAGATGGACGCTTGATTTTCACGCGCAAGCTCCTGCCTGGAGGCAGTGAGCACAGTTTTGGACTCCATGTAGCGCGCATGGCCGGTGTTCCCCAGACCGTATTGCGTAGGGCCGACGAGCTTTTACGTCAGCTGGAAGAAGAACGACCAGACCGACAAAAGCGCATGAAGAAGCGTTTAGGTACAGCCCATCAGTTGGGCCTGTTTACCCCATCCGATCCCATTTGGGAGGAAGTTAAGCGGATGCTCCGAGCCACCGATGTTGAACGGACCACCCCCGTTGAAGCGTTGTTTGTGCTGCACGAAATCAAACGCCGGGTGGAGGCCGCTTCCTGATTCGATTCGCTATTTTTGCAGCATATTCGGTCGGCGTTTTTTTTAAACTTAAATCATGCTACAAACCGCAGAACGATCCTCTGCCCTCGATGCTTCGGAAAATCCCATTTTTCAAAGGCACCTGATCGCCTATCAAACAGCAGCGCTTTCGATAAGCGGCCGCGTATTGGAATTGGGATTAGGTGAGGGTTATGGAATGGAATTGTTGTCGCCCTTGTGTGCCGAATATGTTGGCATGGATAAATTCTTGGATCCAGCGCGCCCAGTGGCCAAGCATGTTCGTTTGGTTCGGGCAGATCTTCCGCCCATTCCCGATACACCCGATAACTCTTTTGATTGCGTGGTGACGTTCCAGGTCATCGAACACATTGAAGCAGACCTTGATTTTTTGCGCGAAATATATCGGGTTCTGCGTCCAGGAGGTGTGCTCATGCTCACAACACCCAACCGACTGATGTCGCTCAGCCGGAATCCTTGGCACGTTCGTGAATATACGCCGGTTGACATGCAAGCGATTTTGGAGCGGGTTTTTGGACGAGAGGGCACCGAGCTTCGGGGGATTTTTGGGAATGAAAAGGTGATGGACTACTACCAAAAAAATAGGGCGTCTGTGCGCAAGTTTACCCGTTTCGATGTGTTCGACCTCCAACATCGTTTACCGCGAAAATGGCTGCAAATCCCCTACGATTTGGCCAATCGAGCCAACCGAATGATGCTGCGCCGGTCGAATACAGGCTTGGTACATGATATTGCGGCTTCCGACTATTTCGTGGCACCGCTGGCCAACAATTGCCTCGATTATTTTGCGATTTGTACCAAATCAACATCAGGATCTTAAACTTTTCTCCGCTTTCATTGTCTTGTAAAGTTGCTGGTTGCATAAAAACGTACAAAAAATGAAAAGGAAATCAACGACCCTAGTTTTAGGGATTTTTTTGGGCCTGATGCAGTCGTTTGCCCTATATGGTCAGTCCAAGCAACTACCAGCAGCAATCGAGTCTACGGCATCACCCATTCGTTGCTTCAGTACGGAGATGGAGGAATGGAACCTGCAAACAGGCAGAATTACGGAAACCAGGGCGCAGTTCGAAGATTGGTTGGCACAGGCCATTGCACGCAACGAACAAGAGCCGCAAGCGGAGCAATCGGTTTATACCTTACCCATTGTGTTTCATGTGGTGTACAGAACGGCCACAGAAAACATATCGACTGCTCAGATCTTATCTCAGTTGCAGATTCTGAACGAGGATTTTGCTCGTTTAAATGCCGATACGATCAATACACCAGCCGGATTTCGTCCGGTTGCAGCCAACACAGGTATTCAATTTTGTTTGGCCACCCGCGACCCTCAAGGCAATTCCACAACAGGCATTGTTCGCTATTCCTACCCTTCAGGCACCAATTTTACCACTTCTTATGTGGATGGTTCCATCAAGCCGGCAACCATTTGGAATCCAGAACAGTATTTTAACTTTTGGATTGTACCCCTTTCAGGCAGCATTTTGGGGTATGCGCAATT
>Ga0194121_10008753_pt1 | contig 12725 bp, 12 predicted proteins | sample TA2MahCa50mmetaG_FD_148609 | JGI IMG/M metagenome (GOLD analysis project Ga0194121, IMG submission 148609) | Freshwater microbial communities from Lake Tanganyika, Tanzania - TA2015020 Mahale Deep Cast 50m | ecosystem: Environmental > Aquatic > Freshwater > Lake | place: Tanzania: Lake... | reverse complement strand
AGGTCCTGCGGCCCGGCCTGGGTGGTATCCTGCACCGCCTTCCCGGTGACGGTAAACATACCATCCAGCGTGCTTTCGACACGCAATCCATGCTGCTGGATGGCGGCCAGGTGTGCCCCGCGCGCGACAAAGGTCACGTCGTGTCCGGCGCGTGCCAGTAAGGCACCAAAATAGCCCCCGACTCCTCCTGTGCCCATGACGGCTATACGCATAATGATGTCACCCTCTCTAAGCAACTGTCACAGATTGCTGACGCCGTGCGACCTCGGCACGCACCAGGGGGATGAGTTCCCGACCGTACTCTACCGCGTCAGCCAGGGGATCGAAACCGCGGATCAGCAACGTGGTCGCGCCGGCATCGTAGTAATCGAGCAACGCTTCCGCGACCTGCTCGGGTGTGCCCACCAGGGCGGTGGTGTTCCCAGCGGCTCCCGTGGCAGCTGCGATGGGCGTCCAGAGACATTTGTCGTGTATGTCGCCCTGGGCAGCAAAGGCGAGCAAGCGCTGTGAGCCTACAGCCTGTGGACGTGGCGTTGCAGGGGGCTTGCTGGCTTGAATCTGCGCGAGAATCGTGCGAGCACGCTCCCAGGCCCGGGCGGCTGTACTGCCGAGAATGGGCCGTACGGAGACACTAAAACGCGGGGTCCGCCCGTGCGGTCGTGCCGCTGCCTGCACCGCGGCGATACGCTCACGGATGGCTGCCAGAGGTTCACCCCACAGGGCATAGACATCGCAGTGTCGGGCACCCACGTCGACCGCAACGTCGGAGGCACCGCCAAAATACAGCGGCACATAGGGCTGCTGCCGTGGTTTCACTTCGGAGAATGCCTGGCTGAGTCGATAAAACTCGCCGTCGTAGTCAAATGGCGTATTGCTTGTCCACACGCGCCGGACAACGTCGAGATATTCATCGGTGCGACGATAACGCGTATCGTGGTCCAGCCAGTCACCGTCACGGCGCTGTTCGGCGTCACTGCCCCCAGTAATAATATGCAGGGCGATACGCCCGCCCGTCAGGTGGTCAAGCGTTGCCAGCTTGCGCGCTGCCAGGGTCGGAGCCATAAACCCGGGCCGATGGGCAATCAGAAAACGCAAGCGCTCCGTCGCAGCGGCAACATAGCCAGCCACGCTCATGCCATCTGCCGAGGTCGAAGCATAGCCGATCAGGGCCATGTCAAAACCGGCTTCTTCGTGGGCATGCGCAAAGCGACGCACGTAGTCCGGATCCACTTCCCCACCAATAATACGCATGGTAGTGCCAGGCGCCGTGGTATCGGGCCGGACCCCGATCATGCCAACAATTTCGACTCCCTGTGCCACGTCTTGCGACGTTTCCGCAACTTCCACAGTCCCATGTCCCCCCTGCCCCGGTGTGTCTCACCATCGCGCCTGCGCACGACCCGTCCAGCAACCGTCGATAGTGTATACGACCATAGACAGAGAGACAACCGGTGGCGTGTCCTGCACGGTAGGCGCTTGCGGAAGAACGCACTCTCGCGCCCCTGCAGGAGGGAACCAGCAAGCCCGCAGGGCTCCTCTAGTTGACGCTGAGGCGCCTGACGGGTACTCTACATCGTGTTCTGCGCTATGACGTCATTGCCAGGGAGCGACACACCGTTATGCAACATATTACTGCGCTGGGTTTTGACCTCTTTGATACGCTGGTCGTGGTGCAACATCTGCAGCGTGAGGAGGCCGTGGGGCGTCTACTGCGTAGCCTGGAGCACAGCGGATTGGCGCTGACTGTCGAGGCGTTCCTCCCGGTGTACCGCGCCGCAGCGCGACGCTTCATGGAGGCGGCGCAGCGCGATGGCGTAGAGACCTACAACCGCTTGTGGGTGAGCACGGCACTGCAGGAACTTGGACATGATATCGCCCCGGATGACCCCCGTATTGCGCTGGGGGTAGACGCGTATTTCTCTGCGTTTGTCGACTATGCTGTGCCGATCCCAGGCACCCTGGACATGCTGGCCGCTCTCAAAGGCACGTATCGTCTCGGGCTGCTGTCGAATCTGACCTATGCCCCGGCAGCACTGCGCATTATCGATAAGCTGGGGATGACGCCCTTTTTCGACGCCATCCTGGTCTCTGGCCAGTTAGGCTACCGCAAACCGCATCCCATGGTGTTTGCGGCACTTGTCGAACAACTCGGTATGCCACAAGCCCAGACGGCCTTTGTTGGCGACAATCTTGATGCGGATGTGCGTGGCGCTCAGCAAGCCGGCCTCCAGCCTATCTGGGTTACCCATGGCCAGGTGCAGGACACCTCGGCAGGAGCGGATGTCCCCATCGTCACCAACTGGCAGGAGCTGGCCAGGTTGCTGCACAGGCCATGACATAACCATAGCACCTGGCCACCGGGTACTGGCCGCTGAGGTGGTTGGCGCACGCTGTCGCGCGGCCAGGCCCGTAGTTACGGTGCTGTCGTGAGTTGCGGCAGCGTGAAGACAAAATCTTGCCCGCTCTTGGGCTTGTGGCACTGGAAGCAGGGTATCGTATCGACCTGTGCTGGGGGCTTGCCCTCACTGGTGAAGCGGGCGTATTCCCATTCCCCATTGCGGAGGTCAGCGCTGTACTCTGTGCCCCAACCCGTGCGTTTCTCCATGACAAAGACTGCTGTGAGTCCGTCTTTAACGAGGTAGCCTTTCGCATCTCTCACGGGCTCTCCCTTGTCATCGAGTTTCGCTTTATGGATTTCCATGGTAAGAACTGTGCCGCTTGGCAGGGGTTGGCCCGCTTTAGCCCGCTGCACCGTCTCGCGCGAGGCATAGAATTCCCGCACGGTTTTCTGGTCGTGCCGATCAACCGTGGTGTACAACAGGTGCTGGGTTTTGTAGTCCGCAGGAAACGCCACTTTGTCCGGCCCTGCGCTGCCAGAAGTGATGAGCAGTAGCACCAGGGCAGTCGCGAGTAGCAAGCGATAGATCATCGTCATCTCCTTTGGTTAACTCGTCCCTTCTTTCAACGTGAACGCCGACACCCGGAAGGTCGCCGTCAAGATCTGCCGGTTATCAAAGCGCGGCTTCATTTCCAGGCGTTTAATTTTTAAGAGCTGTGGCGAGCTTTCCACAGAGTGTAAGTAACGCACCAGTTGCTCCAGCGTCACTCCTTCCATGCGCACTTCCACGGATTCCTCGTTGTAGACCTCGCTCGGCGTACTCACGGTGGGTTTCATATGCAGGATCTTATTGCGGATACCGGTCTGCCCGGCGAGCTCTTCCAGGCGCGAAAAGATGGCGAAATTTTGCTGTTTTTTGAGCTGGCTGTTGATGCTGTCCACCACGCTCTTCTGGCGCTGATATTCTTGCTGCATGGTGCGTAGCTCGGTGAGCTGGCGCCGGGCGGCGACAATCTGGCGATCAAGGTCAGCCGAGTGCTTAAAGAGCGGATCAATCACCAGTTTGAAGAGCAAAAAGACCACCAGTACCCCACCGGCACCAGCAAGGAAAAAGCGCTCGCGCGGCTGCAGATTGCGCCAGAAATTCATGAGCTGCCTCCTGGGGTTTTTGAGGTGTTGATCGTCAACTTGAACGAGATTTTATTACCTACGTCAGCTTTGGTATTGGTAATCTTCACGGTTGGGAAAAAGGGCGAAGCCTCCAGGGCTTTTTGCAACTTCACCACATCATCGTATGATTCGGTAGTGCCCCCCAGGTCCGTGCTCCCGGTGGTGATGGCGAGGGTATCCACATTCAAAGTGACGGAAGGGGGAGTGCGGGTGCTAATCTCCTGCAAAATTTGCAGCCCGGAGAGCTGAGCTCCCGTCATCCCGCCAAAGGATTTGAGGCGCTCTTCCAGTTCACGCACCTTTTCGCGCAGTTGCACGGCCGGTTGGACCATCCGCGCATCGGGCAGGGTGGTCCGAAACACGCGCGCGATCTCGTCCTGCAACTGGGCATAGCGCTGTGCTTTGTAGTGCGTGTTTAGATAGAGACTGCCGATACCCAGACCGATGACCCCCAGCGCTAACACCCCGAGCACGATGAAACGGCCCCGTAACTCCTCCAGCTCTTTATGCAACGCAAAGCGCTCGCGCCGCAAGTTCACGCCGCAGGCCCGTCGATGCAAGCCACGCAACGCCATACCAAAAGCCACCGCATGCTGTACCAGGTCGGCGCCTGGAAAGCGCGTCTGGTCGGCTTTATAGGCTGGGACCGTGGGGCGCCAGACCTCTGCAGGGAAGCCGGTGGCTTCTTGCAGGGCTTTGGCGAGCACGCTGGCTACCTCTCCAGGCACGCCAGCGACTAGCAGGCGCTCGGGCTCGTAGGTCTGCTGAGTGACGTTGTCGTACGCATACAACGTCTGCTGCACATGTTTGCTGAGACGACTGGCATACGTTTCCAGCGCCTCGGCGTCCGCTGGCAGGCCGTAAGCCAGGCTGCGGGCAAAGACGGCGGTCCCCTGCTCCAGGACGGTCAGTAAGGCCCGCGTACTCTTGACATCCACCAGCACCGTCCGCGCCGGCAGCGCCGCATAGCTCAAGAGTGCCGCATTGGCCAGGCCAAACACGTCCAGATCGAGGACCGTCGGCTCCAGGCCAACGCCTTGCAGCAGTGTCAACGCCTCAGCGATCACCTCGGTAGGCATACCGGCGACCAGGAAACGTGAGGCCGACCCTGCACTGGCTGGCAGGGCATGAAAATCTGCGACCACGTCTTCTGGCTCAAAGGGCATATGCTCATCAAGCGAGTTCGCCAGGACCTGATAAATGCGCCGTGGCTCTTTGAACGGAAACGTCAGGTTCCGCAGCACCGCATGATGGGCCGGTAAGGCCACCAGGACCATATCGCCGTGCAACCGCAGAGGCTGTAACAATGCCTGTATGGCCTCACGTTGCAGGGCAGACTGCTCCTCTGCTTCCTCATGCTGTGGCAGTGGATGCTGGCTGGCCAGCGTGACTTCATAGGATTTTGCACTGCCGGAGAGGCGTACCAGGGTGATACTGCTCTCATCCAGCGCGATGCCAAGGACATGTTTCGGCATACTGCACCGCCTTCTGTTAGCGAACCATGGTGTTGAGCTCAAAAATGGGCAACAACACCGCCAGCATGATACCAAAGACGACGAGTGCCATGACGACAATGATGATCGGCTCAACCAGGGAGGTCAAGCCTTCGACGCTGGTTTCGACTTCATTATCATACGATTCGGCGACCCGCAGGAGCATGTCTTCGAGCTGCCCGCTTTTTTCGCCAATAGAGATCATGTGCGACACGAGCGGCGGAAAATAGCCACTGGCTTTCAGTGGACTGGCGATATTGGCGCCTTCCCGGATGGCGTCCCGCGCCGTGGCAATGGCCGACGCTAAGACCGCATTATTCACCACCGCGCGCGCAATTTCTAGGGCGTCCAGGAGCGGAATGCCACTGTGCAACAAAATCCCCAGGGTGCGCGTAAAGCGAGACATCGCCACTTTGAGCGCGAGTTTGCCTACGATCGGGGCACGGATCTTCCAGGCATCGAAGAGCCGTTCGCCTGTCGCCGTCCGGCTATACTGACGTAACGCGACGAAGATACCAAAGCCGCCGGCAGCCAGGAGCCACCAGTAGGCCTGTAAAAAATTGCTCACGCTGATCAGCACGACCGTGGGCCACGGCAGGGTACGACGCATGTTCCCGAAGAGCGTCGTGACCGTTGGGACCACATAGGTTAAGAGGGCAAAGAGAATCAATCCCCCAATCGCGATCATAAACAGAGGATAATACATCTTGGCGGTGATACGCTTTCTCGTGTCGAGCTGACGCTCACTAAAATCGGCCAGGCGTAGCATCACCAGCGGCAACGCCCCGCTTGCCTCACCAGCCCGTACCATGTTGACAAACAGCGGCACGAACACCCGGCGATGCTGCTCCAAGGCCGTTGCCAGGCTGCTGCCTTCCAGCACACTTTCGCGCACCTGGATCAGCGTGCGCTGCAAGGTACGGTTCTCTGTCTGCTCGATGAGTGCGGTGAGGGCATCTACCACAGTCAGGTTGGCTGCCAGGAGGGTGGCAAACTGCCGGGTCATCACGGTGACATCCTGGGGGCGGACGCGCCGGACTGCCTGTAAAAACTCCAGGCGTCGGTTCCGTTCCGGCGCTTCGGCGTCAGAGGTTTCCTGGAGCTCTTTGGTAAATAAACCGGACTGACGCAGTTTCACGCGCGCAGCCCGGGCGCTATCGGCGTTGATGACGCCCTTGCTTTCCTTGCCGCGGGTGTCGAGAGCGCTATACGTATAGACTGGCATGGCTATTCACTTTCCTGCGTGACCCGTAACACCTCTTCAGCCGTGGTGCGTCCGGCTAACACCTTGCGTGCGCCGTTCTGCAAGAGGGTCTGCATGCTGCGCTGCACGGCGGTGGTTTTGATCATGTTGGCGTTGGCTCGCTGCATGATCAGGTTGCGTATAGGATCATCAAGAACCAAGAGCTCATAGATAGCGGTCCGCCCCCGATAGCCGGTGTGCCGGCACGTCTCGCAGCCGCGTCCGTGGAAAAATTGCCCACCATGACGCGTCAGGTCCTCCGGCGTCAGCCCCAGTTCGCTCAGCGTCTCAGGGTCTGGCTCAAAGGGTTCGCGGCAGTTTGGACAGATCAAACGCACCAGCCGCTGGGCCATCATGGCGAGCACTGAGGAGGAAATGAGAAAGGGTTCTACACCCATGTCGATCAAACGCGTCACGGCACTCGGGGCGTCGTTCGTATGCAGCGTGCTAAACACTAAATGTCCGGTGAGAGAGGCTTGAATGGCAATCTCTGCGGTTTCACGGTCGCGAATTTCACCGACCATAATAATATCTGGGTCCTGGCGTAAGATCGAACGCAGACCGTTGGCAAAGGTCAGCTCAATCTTGGGATTCACCTGGATTTGTCCTACCCCGCCAAGCTGATACTCGATAGGGTCCTCAACCGTAATAATGTTGAGCTCTGCCGAATTGAGGAGCTGCAACGTGGCATACAGGGTGGTGGTTTTGCCACTTCCGGTTGGTCCCGTGACCAGAATAATGCCGTGTGAGCGATGGATGAGGCGGTGATAGAGCGTTAACATGTCCTCTGCGAAGCCGATTTCCTCCAGGCTCAGCATCGCGCCAGACTTATCCAACAAACGCAGCACCAGGCGCTCGCCAAAGGCCGTAGGCACGACCGAAACACGAATGTCAATTTCGCGGTTGCGCACGCGGATGGCGATACGCCCATCTTGCGGCAGACGCGTCTCGGCGATATTGAGGTCGGCCATGACTTTCAAGCGTGAGGTAATACGGGGTTGCAATGCCTTGGGTGGGCTTAACACTTCATGCAGCACGCCGTCAATGCGGTAACGCACTTTGAGCGAGCGCTCAAACGGTTCAATATGGATATCACTGGCACGATCACGCACCGCCTGGGACAAAATTAAATTGACCAACTGGATAATCGGCGCCTCGGCATCGTGATCTAAGATATCCTGCGGCCCTTCCAGGTCGTGCGCTAGCCGGCCCAGGGTCTGGGCATCGAGATCCTGGATCACCTTGGCGGCGCTCTGTGAGCCCGTGTCATACAACCGGTTCAGGGCGCCCAGGACTTCGCGCTCTGGGCTCAACACTGGCTCCACCGGGGCTTTTAAGAGCGCGCTGACATCATCCAGTGGTTGTAAACTCAAGGCCTGACTCATAGCCACCAGGACGACCCCATCGTGTTTGCGGATCGGCACAAGCTTATGCTGGCGGGCAAACGGTAAGGGAACCTGCATCATGAGGGAGACATCAAATTCTTTTTCCGGGAGCTCCTTCCAATAGGGCATGCCCAGTTGCTGTCCCTGGGCCTGTAACAGTTCGTCTTCCCCCAAAAAGCGCTGCTGTACCAGCACCTCTTCCAGGGGCACGCCGCGCTGTGTACTGAGTTCCTCCGCGCGTTGCAGTTGCTCTGGCGTCAATGAAGTCGTGCCAACGAGGATATCGGCTAAGGATGTGCGTGGCATACTGACCGGTCCTTCTGCCTCAGGATCACTCACCGCCGGCAAGTCGTGATTGCTCCCGCCCGCCTTTTGTTGTTATTGTAGCAGGCGTTCCATCCGGGTGCACCTCGGGCCGTCCAGTGCTTGACAGGTGCGCGTCCCTCCGCTACGCTCGCCACCAGGTATGGTGCTTTTTGCGGAAAGGAGGGACGTATGGCACTGACACTGGCTTACAAGGTACGAAGCTACAGTACTGGTACGCTAGGCCGTGCGATCTGTAACGCCCGGTCACATCATTTCGTGGCTGATGATCCTGGTGGCGATGAGGTGGGCGCCGGAGAACTCTTTTTATCGGGGATCTCGGCCTGCGCGGTGAACATGGTCGAACGTCTGGCCAATCAGGATAAGACGCCGTTGCAGTGGATGGACGTCAGCGTCGAAGCCTATCGGAATCCCGACACAAAGCCTGGGGAGGTCACCGTGTATGACGCTATCCGGGTGCACTTCGACATGTGGGGCGTCCAGCCCGAACATGCCGAAGGGCTGGTCGAAACCTGGAAGCGGCGTTGACCCCTCTACGGTTCGGTCGCCGTGGCGACCGCGGATACGACCGTGACGCTTACCTCGCATGCTGAGGCACGTGGCCGGTCCTAGGCAACCCCTCCTTTCCTGTGGTGGGCCGTTGAGGAAAGGGGGGACACCCGTCTCTAGTCGAAGCGCTGCACGAGATCCAGCAAGGCCAAATCGTGCAGCTTCTGCTCCGGTATCAGGCCCTCTGTCGTCCAGCCGCGTGCGTGATAGTAGCCTTGAATCATCATATCCAGATCCACTTTACTGAGGCCAATACCCTGGACCATACCCGTGGGCAAGGTCTCCGTGAGCACGCGTGGTGGCAACGTGTCGTCTTCTTGCCGCCAGCCTTCGCGGATATTGAAGAGTTTTTTGAGGGTATTGATGCGCTCTCCTGCCTGCTGCAGCGCGGCAGCCGTCATCGGCCAGCCCGTGACATGGGTATAGATCGCTGCCGACTCGGCGTAGAAATCCGTGAACGCTTTGCGGAGGAACTTGCACCAGATGAGGGAGTCCAGGACTGCCGAAAAATCTTCCCCTTCCATGGTCAGACGCCCCCGCTCCGCCTCCGCCCGCAAACGATCCACGCGTGAGGAAAAATCCGCCTCATAGGCCGAAGAACGATTGTGACATGCCCCGCGCGTGCTGACGGCCAGGCCCAGGGCCATGGTTTTGAGGCTGCGCGGCTCGTAGCCGGGCATTTCAAGGCCTTTGACGTGCATGGCCCAGGCGGCGGTCCCGTGCCCCAGACGCTGGGCTGCACGGTGGCTGCCTTCGGCCAGTAGGTCGCCGATGCCGTGGCGAGCTCCGATGAGCTTGAGGCACTCCAGGAGCGCCTCGGCGTTGCCAAAACGTAGGACGAGCCCGTTGGTATCGGCAGCGGTGAGGAGCCCCTTTTCAAAGCACTCCATGGCCCAGGCAATCGTCCCGCCGGCGCTAATGGTATCCATGCCCAGTTCGTCGCAGAGTGTGGCAGCGCGGATGACCGTGTTTGCGTCGGCTACGCCGACGAGCGAACCGAGGGCAAAGGCACTTTCGTACTCGAGACGTCCCTGGGCTTTCGGGCCACTGTCTATGGTGGTGAGGATGTGCTCGCAGCCGATGGTACAATTGGCACAGTGGGCGTTGGTGACGAAATGGCGCTGATGGAATGTCTCACCACTGACTTGCTCTGTGCTGTCAAACGTTGAGCGTTGAAAATTGTGCGTCGGCAGTGTCCCCAGGCGATTAAACACTGCCGTGTTCGCGAGCGTGCCTAACGTCCGATATTTTTCTGTGGCAGGCCCCAGGCTGCGTTGGGTCAAGCTGGTGCCGATGGTCTGCAAGGCGTCAGCAGCAAACACTGGCACCGTGTGCGTGCCGTGCACCGCAATCGCTTTCAGGTTTTTAGAGCCCATCACCGCGCCAGGGCCCGTACGTGCGGCCTGCCGTCCCCCGTCGTTCGTGATGCTCGCATAGCGGACCAGGCGCTCGCCCGCCGGCCCGATACAGGCCACGCGTGTCTGGCGCCCGAGGCGTACTTTAATCTCGTGCTCGGTCTCCGTGGTACTTAAACCCAGGTATGGCGTCGCATCGAGAAAGGCTGCCACACCATCTTGCAGGACGAGGAGACACGGGAAAGGGCTTTTCCCGGTCACGAGCAGGGCATCACACCCGGTTTTCTTGAGCTCTGTGGCCAGGAAACTCGACGATAAGGCGTCCCCAATACATCCGGTGAGCGGCGACTTGGTCAACACGGCGAATTTGCTCGACGTTGTTAGACGTGTTCCTACCAGGGGACTGCCCACGAAAATCAGCGGATTGGCAGGGTCAAAAGGCTCGATGCCTGGCGGACAGTAGGTGTACAGCAGATACGTCCCCAGGCCCACGCCGCCAAGAAAGCGTTGGAGGACGTCCGCATCTAAGGGATCCCAGGTCGTGCGTTGCGTGGTGAGATCAATACGTAGCAGCTTGCCGTGGTATCCAAACATGGTGAGCTACCCTCCCGCCTGGCTAGAGAACAACAGGAGCGTATCTCCTGGCTGGAGATGCACACCGGTCTCGGTAACAAAGGTGTGACCATTGAGGTTCACCGTGTAGCTTTCCAGCAAACCAGTGCCCTCGGTGGTGAGAGCGACTCCGCGTAATGCCGGACACGCGATGGCCAGGGCCCGCGCTACGTCGGCAAGCGTGGTGTCATCGTGCAGTTGGAGTTCCAGGGCAGGGCATCCACAGACGAGCCGTGCCATGCCAAACAGCTCGACTCGGACCCTGACGCCCGCGGAAGCCTTGTTGTGTCGCTGCATCATACTCATACCTGCCTATCCTGCCGCCACCTGCCCCAGCAAGGTCTCGCCAGCGCCTGCGCATGGCGTTGGAAGATGCGCTGTTTTTACGCTATTTTCCCTGGCTTCGATAGACAAATTTTTCTCGCCTCATGCACCCCATGCTCTCTTTAGGGAGCGAGGAGGCGCTGTTGGATAGCCTCCAGCGCGACCCTGTATACCTCATGCGTAGCCTGGTCAAACAAGACAAAGCGCACGACAGCTGGTTGACGCTGCTCATGGAGAAACGTGGTCACCGTCGTCAACGCTGTGTGTGCGGCCAGGGCCACTGGGTAGCCATAGGCGCCAGTGGAGAGTGACGGGAAGGTGACACTCTGACAGGCATGCGCCATGGCCAAGTGTAAACTCTGGCGATAGGCGCTGGCGAGCAGGACAGCTTCTTGCTGCTGCCCGCCCTGCCAGACGGGGCCTACGGTGTGAATGACATACCGCGCGGGCAAGTGTCCGGCGCTTGTGATCACGGCTTCCCCCGTGGGGCAACCCTGGGGATAGTGAGCGCGGGTTTCTGCCATAATGCTCGGGCCTCCAGCCCGATGGATGGCTCCATCGACGCCCCCGCCCCCTGCCAAACGGCTATTGGCCGCGTTGACGATAGCATCTGTGGTTTGGCGTGTAATATCGCCGGTCACGAGTTCGAGCATACATGCACCAATATGCACTTGCATCCCTGCGCTCCTTATGCGATCATTCCTAGCCTCGATTCGCTGGCTCTCTGTGGTGCTGTCGGCAGACGTGTCCGCAGTACTGCTGATAGCGTAGGGCAGAGGAGAGCCTCACCGGCAGACCTGGCTCTTGTCATCACGTTCCCCTGTACAGTAGAATGCCTTTTACCTGTGACACAAGAGCAGGCTGACCAGACGATCGTGTAATACACCCAGCGCTGCTGTCAGAGCACCTGGCGACAGCGCGTATGGCACAGTATACAATAGTCAACGCGGCAGGAAGGCACCACACCCCGGGCGGCTGGGGTGCTTTATGTCCCTGTGCAGTGGGCCGGGTGCCGTGGTGTTTGCATCATTGCCTTAGGAGGGCGCACCGATGTCTTTTGCCTCCATTCCGGATGTGCTGGCCGAGATCCGCCAGGGCCATATGATTATCCTCTGTGATGACGAGGACCGTGAAAACGAAGGTGATCTCTGCATGGCAGCCGAAAAAATTACCCCGGAGGCGGTCACCTTTATGGCGCGTTTTGGCTGTGGTCTCATTTGCGTGTCCATGCTCCCGGAGCACCTCGACCAACTGGAATTGCCTCTCATGGTCACGGAAAATACCTCTTTGCGCGGCACGGCGTTTACCGTGTCTATCGATGCCCGGGAGGGGATCACCACGGGGATTTCCTCGGCTGACCGTGCCCATACCATCCTGAAAGCGCTCGATTGTCGTCCAGAGGATCTCGTCCGTCCCGGGCATATTTTCCCCTTACGGGCGCGCCCGGGTGGAGTGCTCGAGCGCCCTGGGCAAACCGAAGGCTCGGTGGATCTCGCGCGCCTGGCAGGTCTGTATCCTGCGGGAGTCATCTGTGAGATTATGAATCCTGACGGCACCATGGCACGGCGTCCGGACCTGGAACATTTTGCCGCAAAACATGGCTTAAAGATGGCGACCGTTGCCGACCTCATTGCGTACCGCAAAAAACACGACCTGCCCAAGTGCTAGGATGGCGTAGAGCGTGACGCCATTTGCTCAGGAGAACAGCGCCCATGCCGTTTCATGATGTTCCTGCCAAAGTTGACGATTTCCCTACCCAGGAGCTGCAGGTCCTCCAGTTTTGGCAAGAGGTGAAAGCCTTCGAGACCTTGCGGACGTTGCGCCAGGGACAACCCCGGTGGTCCTTCCTGGATGGACCAGTCACCGCCAATAATCCCCTCGGGGTGCACCATGGCTGGGGGCGGACCTATAAAGATGTCTTAAACCGCTACT
>Ga0194121_10008751_pt1 | contig 12730 bp, 10 predicted proteins | sample TA2MahCa50mmetaG_FD_148609 | JGI IMG/M metagenome (GOLD analysis project Ga0194121, IMG submission 148609) | Freshwater microbial communities from Lake Tanganyika, Tanzania - TA2015020 Mahale Deep Cast 50m | ecosystem: Environmental > Aquatic > Freshwater > Lake | place: Tanzania: Lake... | reverse complement strand
CAACACCAGAAAAGGGCCCGACTCCAACGGATTCATGGGCCGAAAGCGCACCGCGCCGGCGTTGTCCGGGCCACGAAGGCGGCTGGGCTCAAAGAGGCCGGACCGCGAGGTTCCACTCCAACTCGAAGCCGTCGTCACGGAGGCGATTTTGGAACTCGGCCGTGAGTCCGGCCCCGGCGTGGACGGCCTCCGGGGTGAGCTTGCGGTCGGCGCAGAATGCGGCCAGCGCCCCGGCCGCCTCGCCGATGTTCCACTCCACCGGATGCAGCCGGTAGCAGCCATTGGCGATGTGGGTCACCCCGAGGCACTTGCCCGCGGCGATGAGGTTTCCGACCCGCTGTGGCAGGAGCGATCCGAGGGGGATCTGGAAGGGCAGGCTCGACACGTCGACATAGTTGCGCCCGGTGGTCGAGGGATGCAGGTCGATGCGGTAGGCGCCGACACCGACCGAATCCGTGAACACCGCGGCCCGGACGGCCGCCGAGGTCGCCCCGGTCTCCGCTTTCCGGGCCTCGGTGGCGATGTGGCGCTCGGTCACCGTGAAACGCGCGCGGATCCGGCGGGCCTCGCGGATGTAAGGAGCGATGGCGAATCCGTCGGGCGTGCCGAGGATGCCGGCGCTGGGCTTGAGGCCCGGCCACCCGGTGCCGCCATCGGGCCGGGGCGCCTCGGTCTGGAGCCAATGGATGAGGCTGCGACTCAAGGCCCTGGCCTCGGCCTCCCGCTGGCGGCGCAGTTCGGCTCCGACGCCAGGTCCGACCAACGGTCCCAGCCAGTGGTCGTTCTGCGGCCAGTTCACCAGGCAAACCGACGGGAAGGCCTTGGGATCCTCGAACCGGGAGGCGTCGCGGATCCGGCGGTAGGTCCAGAGGTTGGGGAAGCCCGACTCGGACACCGGGTCGAAGGGCAGCGTACGCGGCTGCAGGGTGGCCGGGTGGCTGTGCTCCCAGGCGAACAGCCGGCCCGGCCAGGGTGGCGTCATGCGCGGCACGTAGTCGCGCCACCGGGCATAGTCGTCGGGCCTTCCGGCCACGTGGTCCTGCCCCGCATGGTGCTCGAGGGCGAAGCACCAGGTGATGGCCTGCTGGTCCAGCGGGTCGGCCTTCTCGGGCGCCGAGGGCTCCCCGGTCTGGGCCCGGGATTCGGCCCCGGTCACGTGCTCCACGCCGGCCAGCGGCAGCAGGTCCCCGAGTTCGGTCGCCTCCAGCACCCAGGGGGCCGAGACGGTCCGGCGACGCCCCCCGGTCACCTCCTCGAACTGGACCGCCTCGATGCGATCCCCCCGCATCGACACGCCGGTCGGCCGGTGGCCCAGGAGAAGGGTCAGGCGGCCGGAGGCGACGAAGGGAGCCAGCATCGACTGGAGCACCGAGAGCGCGAGCCTTGGCTCATGGCACACCCGGGAGACCCACCCTCCCCCGGGGTTCAGCCGGGAGGCCCCGCGGGTGGCGGCGGTGACCGGGAAATCCCAGACGAAACGCCGCCGGATCTCGTCACGGAATTCCCGGTAGCTCCGGGTGCAGCCGGCCTCCTCGATCCACGGGTGCTCGTCGGGCGGCACCGCCTGCGAGGTGGACTGGCCGCCGATCCAGAGGGTCTCCTCGGTGAGCACCACCCGCTGGCCCGCCCGGCAGGCCGCCAGCGCGGCCGCGACGCCCCCGAGGCCGCCGCCCACCACCAGGACCGTGGTGGCCAACTGGGTCGCCCGCCGGTCGGCCGCCAGCACCCCGGCGCCACCGGCCGAGATCCCGATCGACGCCATCGCCCCGAGAAACTCCCTGCGGTCCATGAGGGGAAGTTGCCATGGATGTCGCCCGCCAGGCCAGCCGCATCCCAGGCCCGACCCGGGGCCCGTCGTCACGCGTCCCCGATCCACGCTGCACGGAACCTGCGCTGCCTTCGCCGCAACTCCGTTCGTCAGTCCCGAAAACGCTTGATCGAAGAGTCCCCTCCGCCTCAGTCTTACGCTCCCTTGTGCACCCGTAGCTCAATTGGATAGAGCAGCTGACTACGGATCAGCAGGTTTGAGGTTCGACTCCTCACGGGTGCACCAAGTATCCCTCCCCCCGTCCCAACCCCGCACCCATTCCGTCCCCCGTCTCCTTTGGGTTCGGTCTCCATCCCGGAGGACCCTTCCTGAGTCGACGGGCTCTCAGCCCAGCAGACGACGGTGGCGCGCGAAGGCCGGAGCCAGCGAGCGGGCCAACTCCTCCTGCAATTCCTGGAGTCCGCGGTACACCTCGACCTGGGCGGACCGGGGCTCGGCGATCTCTGCGGTCTGCACCGAGACGAAGCGGTCGGTGATCTCGGAGATCTCGATCGGGTCGCCCTTCTGGCGGCGCCAGCACCACAGCGCCTGCATCGCCGCGCCGTAGGCGGCCCCCTCGGCCACCTTCAGGGTGACCACCTCGGCGTTGAAGACGTCGGCCATGATCTGCCGCCACAACCTCGATTTGGCACCACCGCCCGTGGCCCGCACCTGACGGGCCGTCACGCCCAGGGCCGCCAGCCGGCGCAGGCCGTAGTTCATGCCGAGGGTCACGCCCTCCATGGCCGCACGCGCGTAGTGGGCCGAGGTGAAGGTCTTGGGCCGGACGCCGAAGAACACCCCCGTGCCATCGGGCAGGTTGGGCGTACGCTCCCCCTCAAGGTACGGCAGGAGCAGCAGGCCGTCGGATCCGGCGGGGGCCTTTGCGGCGAGCTTCTCGAACCGGGCATGGTCGAGGCCCGCCTCGTTGCGCACCATCTCGGTGGCCACCGTGACGTTCATCGTGCAGAGCAACGGCAGCCACCGGTTGGTCGAGTCGCAGAAGGCGGCGATCTCGCCGGCGGGATCCACCACCGGCTTCCCGGCGCAGGCGTAGATGGTGCCGCTGGTGCCGAAACTGGCCGTCACCACGCCGTCGCGGGTGTTCCCCGTGCCGATGGCGCCCATCATGTTGTCGCCCCCGCCCGCACTCACCAACACGCCCGCGTCGAGACCCAGCTTCCTGGCGGTGGCGGCCGAGAGACGTCCTGCCGGCAGGTCGCTGGAGCGCAGCGGCGGTAGCTTGGCCTCGAGCCCGGGGTCGATGGCCTTCAGGACCGCCGGTGACCACCTCCGGCGCCGCACGTCCATCAGGGCGGTGCCCGAGGCGTCACCGTACTCCATCGACTTCTCGCCGGTGAGCCAGAAGTTCAGGTAATCGTGCGGCAGCAGCACGGAGGCCAGACGCTCGAAGTGGGCGGGCTCCTGCCGCTTGAGCCACAGGATCTTGGAGGCCGTGAAACCGGGCAGCACGGCGTTTCCCAGCGCCTGGACGGTCTTCTTCGGCCCGCCCAAGGCCGCCGTGATCTCGGCGCACTCGGGGGCCGTCACCGTGTCGCACCACAGCTTGGCAGGCCGGATCACCTGGTCCTTCGCATCGAGGGGCACGAAGCCGTGCTGCTGGCCGCTCACGCCCATCGCCACCACCTCGGAGGCCCGGGCCTTGGCCGCTTTGAGCGCCATCTGGACGGCACGCGTCGTGGCGCGGATCCACTGGGCGGGATCCTGCTCCTTGGCCCCGGCGGGCAGACCAGGGATCAACCGGTGCAGCGCCGACCCTTCGCCGAGCACCCGGCCGGAGCCGGCGTCCACGACGAGGGCCTTGGTGGATTGCGTGCCGGAATCGATGCCGATGAGGAGCGTGCGTTGCGCCATAGGATGGGCCCCATCTCAATGGAGCCCCGCCCCGCTGTCGAGCCCCTGCCTTCGGCGGGGCCGGGAACGCACACGGCTCAGCGCAGGTGGAGCGGCGACAGGAAGTAGAGCCGCCCCTCCGGCAACCGGGACTGGAGCGGCAATCCCAGGTCGACCTTGACCGGCGCGGCGGACCGCACACCGGCCTGACCCAGGAGGGACAGGAACCCGGGGAAACGGAACTGCGGATGGTAGGTGACCAGTTTGGCCTGCTCGAGGCCGGAGAGCTTGAGCGCCCGCTGGACGGCCACCTCGAAGTTGCCCAACTCGTCGACGAGCCCGAGGTCGAGGGCCTGCTGCCCGGAGAGGATCCGCCCGTCGGCGTACTCGGTCCAGTTGGCGGCCAGGCGGCGCCCGTCGCTGACGCCGTCCTTCTCGTTGAGTGCGGCCGCATGGTTGCGCCCCGAGCGGATGACGTCTTTGAACTTGGCGAAGCTCTCGTTGATCATCCCCTGGAGGATGGCCCGCTCCTCGGGCAGCACCTCGTCCGGGGACTTCTCGCCGCTGGCCATGTCCTTGAGCTTGCCGCTCTTGGTGATGTCCGGCCGGACCCCCACCTTGTCCATCAACCCGCGGTAATTGTAGCTGTGGAAGATCACCCCGATGCTGCCGGTCATCGTCAGTTCATTGGCCACGATCCACCGGCACGGGGCGCTGACGTAGTAGCCGCCGGAGGCGGCGAGCGATCCCATCGAGGCGACCACGGGGATCTCATGCTCTTTCTGGAACTTCTCGATCAGCAGGTAGATCTCGTCGCTGGCGAGCACCTCGCCTCCCGGGGAATCGACCTTGAGGATGACGGCGGCCACCCCCTCGACGGCGGCCCGCTCCAGCTGGTCGGCCACCAGATCCACGATGGACGTGCCAATGCCCGAGAGAACCTCGCCGCTGATCACCCCCTGAAGGTCGATGACGGCGATCTTGTCCTCGGTGTCGGCATTGCGGATCAAGGCCTCGTGCAATTCGGACGCCCCCGGGGACCGCGTGTCATGGTGGTGGGACCAGTCGAGGTCCGACTTGGCGAACAGACCCACCAGGCATGCCACGACGACTAGGAGGGCCGCCCCGAGGCCGATCGCGGCCCATTTCCAGCCCCCGCCGCCACGGGTTTCGGAGGGGCGCGAGGTGGGCGGCGGCGGCGGCGGCGGCGGCGGCGCTCGTCGACCCGGGGGTGCCTCGGGCGGGGCCGTTCGCAGTGGAACCGACGACGCGGTCGGGGCGAGAACCGGCGGCGCCGTGGGAACGTCGGCGGAAGACATGGCGGGGGATACGGCGGTCGGAACGGCCGGCGGGGAGGCCGACGTCCCCTCGCGGGCCTGGGGCTCGGTTTCGGGCGACGGGGCGGGACTCGAATCCATGACGACCCCCGACGGTAGAGTCGCCCGGGCGAACCGGCAAGGGATCGTCCCGGGGGATCGTCCCGGGGGAAGCTCCGCCCCCCGTCGGATCCGGCCCGACCGCCCGGCCCCAGTTGGATCCGGCCCGACCGCCCGGAGTTTGGGTGAGCCTGGAATTTGGGAGAGCCTGGATTTTGGGGGAACCTGGGGTTCAGGGAGCCGGGGCCGGCTTGGGAGCGGCACGACGCCGGCGGACCTCATTCCAACGTAGGCGTTGCTCCGGGGTGAGCGTCTGCTCGATCTCGCGGCGCGCGGCATCGATCTCCGCGCGAGTCCGGGGGGCAACCGGTTCCCACAGGGCTCGCAGGCGGCCACCGGCGCTTTCCAGGATGGCATCGATCCGTTGGCGCTGGGAGGCCTCGAGCTCGAGTTCCCGGGACCACCGGGCCATCGCCTCGATCTGCGCCCAGCCCGGCGGCCGCGCCAGGGAGCCCGCCGGGGCGTTGGAGGGGGCCTGGGACCTGGCCGGTTCCGGTGCGGCGACGGCGACCGGGGATGCCCCATCGACTGCGGCATGGGAGCGCCACAGTCGCCCGGCCAGGCCGGCACCCACCGAGCCCGTGAGCACGCCGGCGGCGAAGATCACCATGGCCGCCAGGACGATCCGGGCGGTCCTCACCGGAGTTCCCCCGCCCTGGGATCCTCCAGGAACAGGTCTTCGATTAGCAGGTCCTCGATGGCCGACTCCTCCGCCATCGCGGCCGGGACCCGATCGGCGTCACCACCGGGAACGGTCTCCCCGAGGACGGCCAGGGACAAGGCGACCCCGCCCATCAGGCCGGCGACACCGGCGCTGGAAATGGCCGCCCGCCACAGGCCCGAGGCCCAGGCCTCGAGCGTCTCGTCACGCCGGGCGCGGCGGATGGCCCGCAGGACGCGCTCCTCGAAACCCTCCGGCACTCCGTGGGGGATCGACGCAGCCCGGGCCGCCCGGAGAAGGGTCTGCTGAAGCCTGTTGCTGTCCATGCGGAACATCGCCCCCTTCGACGCACCGTCGGGAAGCGGGGTTACGATAGGCCTCGTCCCGACGCTGGCGAGAAGAGAAACGACGACGGCACCCGGGGGCGGCGGGGCGCCCCCACCCGGGTGGCCGCAAACCCAAGCGTTTCCGGACGGTCCGTTGCCCCGAAGTGGCATGGGATTTCAGAGGTAGGTGTCGGTCCGGAGCCGGTCCACCAGGCGCCTCATCTCCGCCCGGGCCCGGAAGGCCCGCACCTTGACGAGGGTTTCCGACCATCCGGTGAGGGCGGAGATCTCCTTGACGGAGCGATCCTCCAGTTCCAGCAGGGTCAGGACCATGCGGCTGGCCGGTCGAAGCTGCTCGAAGACCCGCTGGACCAGGCGGCGCGCGGCATCCGCCCGGTGGTCGCCCTCGCCGGGGTCGGTGGCGTGACGGTTGAGCCATTCGGCCTCGTCGTCGGACAGGTCGCTCAACAGGTCTTCCCGGCGCCGGCGCCGGGACCTCAGCACGTCCAGACAGGCCCGGGTGGCCAGGCGCATCAGCCAGTGTTCGAAGGGGGCATCGCCCCGCCAGGTGTCCAGGCGCTGGTACGCCTTGACCAACACCTCCTGGACCAAGTCGGCGACATCCTCGTCGCGCCGCAGATAGCGGCGGGCCAGGGCGAAAAGCCGGGCCTGATGCCGCTGGACCAGTTCGCCGAACCGGTCCGCGTCGCCCTCACGGACTGCGCGCACCAGTTGCGCATCGGAAAGCAGCTCCACGGGTGCCGAGGTCTCCGGGCGCGAGGCCCAGGACCCGACGGAAACCAGGGGATGGATGGCAATGTTCACGGGAGAATCGGCCTCTCCGGAGGGCTTGGCACGGACCCAGGGCAAGGGGCCCAAGACCCGTCCGCCGCCCTCAGGATGACGCTGGGACGCCACACGCCTAGCAAGGAACATGCCAATCGGTCGCAGGGAAATCTTCCCCAGGGTCGCCTGGGGCCGGAACCGCCCGGATCGGCCTGCAAACCATGCGCTTCCGAGGCACCCCCTGCGGCCCGATGACCGGAGGCCCGTCGCCGGGCGCCGGGAACCCGACCACCACGCGTCCGCCCCGTGACGACCCGCCCTGGGGACTATTTCCCACCCCGTCGGGTTCGGGGGACAGGAAGTTGGGGGACAGGCCCCGACGAGCCGCCCGGGCCACTCCCGGCCAGCGGACCGTTCCGGGGGATTGTCGTCGCCCCGTCCGACCGCCTAGGGTCGGACATGGATTGGCAGGGACGATGGGTGGTGATCACGGGGGCCTCGAGTGGCTTCGGGGCGGCGACGGCCGAGGCCTTCGCCCGGGCGGGTGCCGGGGTGATCCTGGGAGCGCGCCGCTTGGACCGCCTGGCCGAGGTCGCGGAACGCTGCCGGGCGGGCGGGGCGCGCGCCGAGTCCATGGCGCTCGACGTGGCCTCGACCGCGTCGGTAGAGGCCTTCGTCGCCCGGGTCCGTTCGATCACGCCGCGCGTGGACGTGCTGGTCAACAACGCCGGCGGGGCCCATGGCCTGGATCCCGTGGCGACCGGCCGGGACGAGGACTGGGAGGCGATGGTGCAGTCCAACCTGCTGGGCCTGGCCCGCGTCACCCGGGCGATGCTGCCCCTGCTGCCGCACCATGCCGGGGCGAGCCTGCTCAACCTGGGTTCGATCGCCGGCCACCAGGCCTACGAAGGCGGGGCCATCTACTGCGGGGTCAAGGCGGCCGAGCGCAGCATCACCCAGGCCCTGCGCCTGGAACTCAACGGCACCGGCATCCGCGTCGGCTCGCTCGATCCGGGTATGGCGCTCACCGAGTTCTCCGACGTCCGCTTCCGGGGCGACACGGCCCGGGCCGCGCAGGTCTACCGGGGCGTGGAACCGCTGGTGGCCGAGGACATCGCCCAGACGCTGCTCTGGATGGCCTCGCGCCCGGCGCACGTGAACATCGACGAGGTCGTCATCAAACCCACCGACCAGGCCGCCATCCACAAGGTCCACCGTCGGGCCGCGCCGTGAGCCGGGCCGGACCCGTGGATTGAATCTCGGCCGCGGCCCGTTCAGGGCCAGACGAATCCGGGGTACTTGGCCCGCAACTGGGACCGCAGCTTGGGATAGGTGGTCTCGCGCCACCGCGGGAAATCCGAGACCACCTCCAGGCGTTTGCCGTCCGGGGCCTGCAGGGCCAGGCGCACCGGGATGGCGTTCTCGCCCACGGTCGGGTGCGTCTTGAGCGGCAGGCACTCGGTGAGCTTCACCTGGGCCTCGGGCCCAGGGATCTCCTCCGGGTCGAGGTCGGGATCCGGCTCGACATAGGTGAGCTTGAGGCGGCGGCCCTCGATCCAGGACAGGTGCAGCGGCATCAACTCGTCGAGCCAGGCGATCTGCTCCGGCGCCAGATGGGCTCGGAAGGCCTCGCGCAACGGCGCCGCCTGAGCCTGCTTGACCAGGGTAAGGCCCCGGAAGGCCCGCTCCAGCGCCGCCACGAGGGCGGCCCCGTCGAAGGCCGGGAACTCGAGGTGCGGCAGCGCCCGGGACATGAGATTCACCCGGGCGATGAACTGCCTGAGGTCGTGGTCGAACTGCGGCAGCTCGAACCCGCCACGGGCGAAGGCCTCGGCCAGGCAGCGGCCCGACTGCTCCGGGTCGGTCTCCCGCAGGTGCTCGGTGGCCACCACCAGGTCGAGGAAGCGCTGGCGTCGAACCGGCGAGACACGCTTGTGAAGCCGGTCGTAGACATGCTCGACGGCGGCCTGGAAGTGCTGCGGGTAAAGCTCCCGGAGCCACTCGACCTTCACCGCCGTGGCCAGGCCCAGCAACGTCAGCACCCCGCCGCTGCGACCGGGGATCTCGCGCAGGCTGCCCACCACCAGAAGCCCGGCCTGCTGCACGACCGATTCGCGCATCAGGGTGCCCACGCGCCCCTCGGTCAGCAGGCAGTCCAGCGATCCGGAGTCCTTGCGCACGCACACCTGGTCCACGAACCCGGCGCACAGGGACTTGAGCAGGGCCTCGTCGCCCTCGGGGGCGGCGGCGTTGGGTTCCGATCGCGGATCCCCGGGATTCAGGCCCTCGCGCTCGGCGATGCGGACCAGTTGCTGGAAGGTGTCCTCCACCTGCCGGGCCGTCTGGGCGTGGATGCCATGCCGGCGGCAGGGCTCGAGGGCGAACCGCGCGTTGCGGGCGTACTGGTGGGCGCGCAGGAGGGTGTGGAAATCGCTGAGGGTGCTGCCCTCGAAGAGTTCCCGCGCATCGCCCATCGCGCGGTCGTCCCGGTTCACGCGCATCAGCAGGTCGCGGCCGCTGACCAGCGCCGCGCAGAGGCAGGCCGCCGGCACGCAGCCCCGCCGCGAGGCCTCGATCAGCAGCCGGGCGAAGCGCGGGTGCATGGGCAACCGGAGCATCTGCCGGCCCACCGGGGTCAGGTCCGAGGCCGCGTCGGGCGGGTCCCCGGCGTGCCCATCGGCACCGGGCATGCCCCCCTGCCCCAACGGCCCGAGCGCTCCCAGGAGGTGCAGCAGCCGCTCCGCCCGGAGCACCGCCGCGCGGTCCGGCGCGTCGAGCCAGTCGAAGGTGGCGGCCTGGCGGACCCCCAGCGAATGCAGGAGCAGCACCACCTCGGCGAGGTCCGCCCGCTGGATTTCCGGCGTGTTGCGCGCGGGCCGGTTCAGGTGGCCGCTCTCGGTCCAGAGCCGCCAGCAGGTGCCCGGTGCGGTCCGGCCGGCGCGGCCGGCCCGCTGGTCCGCCGAGGCCCGGCTGATCTCCTCGACCATCAGGGTCTGGATGCCCCGTTCGGCGTCGTAGCGGGTCATCCGGGCCAGGCCGCCGTCGACCACATGGCGGATGCCGTCGATGGTCACGGAGGTCTCGGCCACGTTGGTGGAGACCACGATCTTGCGCAGCGGGCTGGGCTGGAAGGCGCGATCCTGGTCCTCCGGGGGCAGCTCGCCGTGCAGCGGGATCAGCGCGACCCGCTCGCCCAGCCGGGCCGCCGCGAGGGCCCCCAGCGTCGCCTGGATCTCGCCCTTGCCGGGCATGAACACCAGAATGTCACCCTCCCAGCCGGACTCGACGATGCGCTCGACCTTGTCGGCCGCCAGCTCATGCACCGGCCGGCTGTCGCCGTACTCGAGCCAGCGCATCTCCACCGGGAAGGTGCGGCCCTCCGAGACCAGGATGGGCACGGGCTCCGGGACCGCCGGGACGGCGTGCGCGGGCGCAACGTCTGGCGGCGCGGGTGGGGACCGATCCGGCGGGGGCGCCGCCAGGTAGCGCGCCACGGGCTCGGCATCCAGCGTGGCCGACATCACCAGCAGCCGGAGGTCGGGCCGACCGGTGGCCTGCAGGCGCTTGGCCAGGGCCAGGGCGACGTCACTCAGCAGGTTGCGCTCGTGGAACTCGTCGAAGACCAGCACCGCGATCCGTTCCAGCCGGGGATCATCCTGGAGCCACCGCAGCAGGATGCCCTCGGTGACGAAGGCGATGCGCGTGCCCTCGCCGATGCGGTCCTCGAAGCGGACCTGGTAGCCCACCTCCGTGCCCAGGCGCACGCCCCGTTCCCAGGCCACCCGGGTGGCGACCGTGCGGGCGGCCACCCGGCGGGGCTGCAGCACCACGATCTGCTTCCCCTCGGGCACGAGGCCCGCGTCGAGGATCATCTGTGGCACCTGGGTGGTCTTGCCCGATCCCGTGGCGGCGACGAGCACCAGCCGGTTGCCTCCGCTCAGGGCGCGGAGGAGGTCGGCATGCAGCCGCCAGATGGGAAGACCGTTGTCGGGCACGGCGGCTCAGGATCGGGCGATGAACACGAAATAGACGAGGATGCCCTCCATCACGACCGAGAGGCCGAGGAGCAGGCCCGAGGGCATGAACTTGCCGGTCTTGCGCAGGCGCATGAAGAACACCGCCTGGAGCAGCGCGAGCACGCCGATGGCCACGAGGCCCGGCAGGTGCCCGAGGGCCACGAGCGTCAACGGGATGGCCGAGCCCAGCGAGGCGATGAGCGAGGCCTTGGACCGGGCCTTGAGGAACCCAGCGAGGCCGCCGGCGACCAGGAGGGCGATGAAGATCCACAACGCGGTGACGGCGATTTGATGCATGGCGCGGAGGGAATACCGGCAACGCCGCCCGGAGGCCATCCCCAATCGCAGGAAGGGCGGCAACGGCGGGCTGACGGGCCCGGCCGTCCGCGGCCCTCACCCGTTCGGGCGGATGCAGGTCTTCACGGCCCGGTTGCCCCCGGCCATGGACCGGAAAAGCGCCGGCAAGGCGTCGAGGGAGGCCTCGCCATCGACGAAATCAGCGGCGCGGACCACGCCGCGCTCGATCCGGTCCAGCGCCGCCCGGATGGACCTGGGCGTGTGGTGGAAGCTCGCCAGGAGCGTCAGGTTCGAATAGTGCAACAGCCCGGTGTCGAGGGTCACCGTGGTGCCCGACGGGCAGCCCCCGAAGAAGTTCACCCTGCCCCCCTTGCGCACCAGCCGCGTCGCGGCCTCCCAGGCCGAGGGCTTGCCGACGGCCTCGAACACGGCGTCGAACGCGGCAATCGGAACCCCGGATCGCACGGCCGCCTCCAGATCCTCGCGTCCCTCCATGTCGATCACCCCGGTGGCCCCGAGCCTCCGGGCCAGCGCCAACCGGGCCCCGCCGCGACCGGCCACGACCACCTCGCATCCCACCTCCACCGCCAGCGCCACAGCAAAGAGGCCGATCGGGCCGGCCCCCATCACCAGCACCCGCTCGCCTGCGCGGAGGGCGAGATCGCCGATGCCCTGCACCACGCAGGCCAAGGGCTCGGTGAGCGCGGCGGCCTCGAAGGGGGTCCCGGGGCGCAGGGGCATCAGGTTGGCCGAGACGATCCGGGCCGGCACCACGATCGACTCGGCATAGGCGCCATTCAGGAAGAGCAGGTCGTCGCACAGGTTCTCCTGACCGCCCCGGCAAGGGGCGCACCGGCCGCAGGGGGCCGAATTGGCGCCGACCACCCGGTCGCCCGGCCCGACGCACCGGACCCCCGGCGCCGTCTCCACCACCGTGCCCGCCCACTCGTGACCGAAGAGGCAGGGCGGCGTGAGCATGCGCGCGTGGTAGCCGCGCCGGTAGACCTTCAGGTCGGTGCCGCAGGTAAGGGCCGCGCCGAGGCGCACCCGCACCTCACCCGGCCCGAGCGGGGTCTCCCCGACCGATTCCACCCGGAGGTCCTCCCGACCGTGCAGCACTGCCGCCTTCATCGGACGGAGCCTTCCCCGAGCCGGCCTTGTCCGGCCAGCAGGAAACCGGAGGGTCGCTGGCCCGAGGCCTGGGCCCGCGGAGGGAGTCGCGGCGGCCCGCCTGGACGGGTGTGGCGTCGAAGGGTCGGCCTGGGGCGGCAGGATTGGAACCGTTGGCCGTGGGACTAAGGGGGTGCTCCGGGAGGCAACGGTCCGGGACGGCTCCGGGACCGGAGCGGGATCGATCGGTGACGCGGAGCGGCGAATTGGAGGATCAGATCAGAGGGGCCGTGGAGAGTGCCCATGGGGGACCCGCGACCGATCCAAGGCCATGGGAGAGGAGGAATTCCGTGGAACCAAGGGGTTCCGCAGGACCATGCCTTGCGTACAACGCCGAAGCCGAACCCGCGCCGATCCGCCATCCCGGAGCCTCCGGG
>Ga0194121_10008750_pt1 | contig 12731 bp, 8 predicted proteins | sample TA2MahCa50mmetaG_FD_148609 | JGI IMG/M metagenome (GOLD analysis project Ga0194121, IMG submission 148609) | Freshwater microbial communities from Lake Tanganyika, Tanzania - TA2015020 Mahale Deep Cast 50m | ecosystem: Environmental > Aquatic > Freshwater > Lake | place: Tanzania: Lake... | reverse complement strand
CTACGTCGCGCCCGGGGCGATCCCGCGGGAGCCGCTGGCCGACGCGAGAATGAGGGAGCTGGTCGCGCGAGCCGAGGCGGCCTGCGGGCACCTGGACCCGCGGCGGGCGCGGCTGGAGGCGGAGCTGCTGGCCGGCCTCTACCACTCCAACTTCGGCCACCTGCTGAACCGGATGGACAAGAACGCGATGGGCGCATCGATCGAGACCAGGATCCCGTTCCTGGACCCCGAGCTGACGCGGCCGATCCTGAACCTTCGGGTCGGGCGCCGCCCGAAGCCGATCGTGCGCGAGGTCGCCGCCGCTCACCTGCCCGCCGCGATCGCCCGCCGGCCGAAGCAGCTGAGCATGCACTACGACCTGGCGGGGATGGTCCGGCGCGCGGGGAATCCGAACGCGCTCGCGGACGGAGCCCTGCGAGACGCGCTCGGGATCCCCGCGCCCGAATGGGCCGAGATCCGGGCGCCGGGCTCGGGGGTGCCCCCGATCTGGCTCTGGAGCGGCGAGGTCTGGGCGCGCCTCTTCCTCGAGGGCGCGAGCGCTGAGCGGGTCGAGCGCGAGCTGTTCGGATCGCGCGCCTGATCGGGCTCTGCTACGGCGCGGGATCGCCCCGTTCATCTTCGCTTCAGGCTCATCCCTACGATTGCCCGATGGACGAGATCGCCCTTACCGAGCGCCTGGTCGCGTTCGACACATCCTTGCCCGAGGGACTGCGCCGCGCCTCCGAGTTCGTCGGCGGCTGGCTCGAGTCCCGCGACATCCACGCCGAGCAGATCGAGTCCAAGGGGCTGCCGGTGACGATGGCCGAGGTCGGCCCCGCCGACGCCCCGACCCTGGTCCTGCACGGCCATATCGACGTCGTCCCGGCCGAGGACGCGATGTTCGAGTCCCGCCGCGAGGGCGACCGGCTCTACGGGCGCGGCACCTATGACATGAAGGGCGCCCTGGCCGTGATGCTGCTCGTCCTGCACGACCTCCGCGATCAGTCCGACGTGCGCGTGCGCCTCGGCATCGTCTCCGACGAGGAGTCCGAGGAGGAGAAGGACCGCGGCTCCGACGCCCTGGTCGGCCACGGCTTCATCGGCGACTTCGCGATCACCGGGGAGCCCACCAACCTCCAGGTCGGGGTCCAGGCGAAGGGGGTGCTGGCGCTGCGGCTCGAGGTTACGGGGCGCTCCGCGCACGGCGCCACCCCGTGGCTGGGCGACAACGCCGTGGTCAAAGCGGTCGAGGTGTTCCGCGGAGTCGAGTCGCTACCGTTTGCGCGTCAGAGTTCCGCCCTGTTCGATCGCCCCTCGATCAACCTCGGTCGCATCTCGGGAGGGGACGCGTTCAACAAGGTGCCCGACAGCTGCGTCATGGACGTCGACATCCGCTTTCTGCCAGAACAGGACCCGGAGCAGATCCTCGAGCAGGTCAAGGGCCTGCCCGACACCCGCGTGCTCGCCAGCTTCCGCCGCCCGCCCGCCGTGGTCGAGCCCAGCTCGCCGTTCGTGCAGGGGCTCTGCCACGCGACCTCGCCCCATCACCCCGACCGGGTGATGAGCGTCGGCCGCGACGGCGCCTCCGACGCCGTCTCCTTTCTCGCGGCGGGCGTCCCCGCGGTCGAGTTCGGGCCGGTGGGCGACGGCCACCACGGCCCCGAGGAGTGGGTCTCGGTCTCCTCGCTGAGCGGCTACAGGCAGGCCCTGGCCGGATTCGTGAGGGACTTCCCCGGCATGGTGCCGGCGTAGGGACGGGCTGATGGCGGAGCGACCCCCGAAGAAGAAGAAGACGGCTGCCAAGCGCAAGCCGCGTGCCCGCAAGCAGGCCCGGAAGCCCGCGGGCAAGCCCGCCGCCAAGAAGCCGCGCGCGGGCGATACCCAGGAGTACGAGCTCGGCGAGGACTTCCTCACCGACCTGGGCGAGGACACCGCTGAGCACCCGCCGCCCGGGGGCGAGACCGTGGAGCAGCCCCAGCACGGCGACAGCGGCGACGAGGAGACGATCGCGCAGGGCGAGCCCCTCGCTTCCGAGGCCGCGCCCGGCGGCGAAGAGCTCGCGAACGAGGAGCTCACCGGGGAGGATCTCCCCGAGGACGAGCTGGCCGCGGCCGAGCAGGAGCTGACGGCGATCATCAACGCCGAGACCCAGGAGTGGGAGGGGATCGAGGCGGCGGAGCGTCAGGGCCAGATGGACGAGCGGGACGTGGACAAGACCTTCGTGCAGTCGGCGCGCTCGGCGATCACCTCGGGCTTCGATGCCGTCGGGGGCCAGAAGGTGACCTCGGGCTTCAAGGCCGTGGGCCGGCATGTTCGCTTCCCGCTTTGGGCCCGGTTCCTGACGGCGGTGTTCGTGATCGTGCTCTCGGTCGGGACCGCCACAGCCGCCAGCCTGATCCTCTACATCGGGGGCATCGCCGACGACCTCAAGCTCGACAAGGAGTTCGTGAACATCGAGGACCGGCTCTCGAAGGTCGACGGCGGCGAGGCCCAGACGATCATGATCCTGGGCTCCGACAAGCGCCCGGAGTTCAAGGGCAGCGAGTTCCGCGGCCTCTCCGACACGACGATGCTGCTGCGGATCGACCCCGACCGCAACGCGATCGCGCTGTTCTCTCTGCCTCGCGACCTCAAGGTCGAGATCCCCGGCTACGGCACCGACAAGCTCAACGCCGCCTACGCCTACGGCGGGCCCGAGCTGACCCTGAAGACGATCCAGGGCCTGACCGAGGGCTCCGCGGCCGGGCCAGGCGGCCTCGAGGTCAACCACATCGTCAACGTCGACTTCGAGGGCTTCGCCCGCGCCGTCAACGCGATCGACTGCGTCTACATCGACGTCGACCGCCGCTACTACCACTCCAACGAGGAGACGGTGGAGCAGTACGAGGAGATCGACATCCAGCCGGGCTACCAGGCGCTGTGCGGGTTCGACGCGCTCGACTACGCCCGCTTCCGCCATCTCGACAACGACGTCGTCCGGGCCGCCCGCCAGCAGGACTTCCTGCGCGAGGCGCGCCACAAGGTCCCGCCCGAGGTCGTCTTCGCCCAGCGCAAGAAGCTGATCCAGATCTTCACCGCGCACACGACCTCGGACATCGACGACGCCGACACGATGCTCGAGGTGCTGAAGCTGTTCATCGAGGCGCGCGACGCCCCGGTCAAGGAGGTCCACTTCGAGGGGACCCTGGGGCCGTCGTTCGTGACCACCACCTCGACCGAGATCAACAAGGCGGTGAAGCAGTTCCTCAGCATCGAGGATACCCCCGGGGCGCGCGGCGACACCGGCGCCCCAGAGGACCCGAGGCGGGTCACCGACGAGGAGGCGCCCGACGACACCGGCGAGACGCCCGCCGCGGGCCGCAAGAAGAGGCAGCAGCGCGGCGGCGGCGGCGAGCCCGCCGAGCTGGTCGAGTCGACCTTCGGCAAGCAGCTCGCCAAGGGCATCCGCGCCCGCAAGGTGAAGATCCCGATCTACTACCCGACGATCCTCGAGGCCGGCACCGAGTACGCGCAGAAGCCGCGCGTCTACAAGATCAACGGCACCGGCGACGGCAGCCCCCCGAACGGAGAGCGCGCCGCCTACAAGTGGGTCTTCTCGCGGCCGGCGCTGGGCGAGTACTACGGCTTCATGGGGACCCGCTGGAGCGACCCGCCGATCCTCGACGCCGCCCACGAGGAGCGCGAGATCGGAGACCGCACCTACAAGCTCTACTACGACGGCGACCGCCTGCGGATAGTCGCCTGGCAGGACGACGAGGGCTCGTTCTGGCTCTCCAACACCCTGATCCAGTCGCTCTCGGACCGCGAGATGATCGACATCGCCAAGGGCATGACCGAGCTGCCCAGGCTCGGCGAGCGCGACTGAGCCCGGCGCGTCCGAGCGCCACGGCTGAGAAGCTATCCGCGTGAGCGAACGAGAGCCCATCGGGGTCGCCGGGGTCGGCTGGGTCGGGCTGGTCACCGCCGCCTGCTTCGCCGAGCTCGGCCACGCCGTGGTCGCCCGCGACGTCGACGCGGCCAAGATCGAGGCCCTGCGGGGCGGCGAGCTGCCGTTCCACGAGCCGGGCCTGGCCGAGATGATCGCGCGCAACTCCGGCCGGCTCAGGTTCACGACCGAGATCGGTGAGCTCGACGCGGCGCGTCTGCTTTTCGTCTGCGTGCAGACGCCGCCGACCCGCTCTGGGGACGCCGACCTGGCCGCGGTCAACGGGGCCGTGGCCGAGATCGGCGCCGGCGAGGGCCGCGCCCTGGTGATGAAGAGCACCGTCCCCGTCGGCACCGGCCACGCGATCAAGCGCGAGTCCCCCGGCATCGCCTACGTCTCCTGCCCGGAGTTCCTGCGCGAGGGCACGGCCGTCAAGGACTTCATGGAGCCCGATCGGGTCGTGATCGGCGCCGACCCCGATCACGCCTGGGCCGCCGACGCCGTCGCCGCGGCCTACGAGCCGCTCGGAGCCCCGCTGATTCGCACCGACGTCTCCAGCGCCGAGATGATCAAGCTCGCCTCCAACGCCTTCCTCGCGACCAAGATCAGCTTCATCAACGAGATCGCGAACGTCTGCGAAGAGGTCGGCGCCGACGTGACCGAGGTCGCCCGCGGCATGGGGATGGACGACCGCATCGGCCCGAGATTCCTGAACGCGGGGCTTGGTTTCGGCGGTAGCTGCCTGCCTGGGTACGAGACCGTCCTGGTTCGCCGCCGGGGCTCGGTCTGGCTCTGGACACTTGAGGAGCTGTTCGAGCTGATCGCCGAGGAACAGGACCTCGACCACGGCGATGCTGAGATCCTCGAGCCTGAGGAGCTGGAGGTGCTCGCTTGGCGGCAGGGGGCGGATCCGGAGTTCTTGCCGGTCCGCTACGCGACCCGCCGACGGTGGGGAGGCGAGCTGATCGAGCTGCGGACGAAGATGGGACGGCGGATCTCATCCACACCGGACCACCCGTTCGTGGTTGCGGACCAAGACTTGGGGAACCTTTCGGTCAAGCCCGCAGAGGAGGTTGGTGAGTCCGACTGGCTGCCGCTGGCCCAGGGCGCGCCCCGTTACGGGGAGCCCCTCGCAGCTCAGTCCGTGGTGCTCTCCGGTATGGCGGCCAATGATCTGCAGGGAGAGGACGTCATCGTCCGCGTCGGCGAGACCGATCGCCAGGCGATCGATCGCGCTCCGCCGGAACTCAGGCGTGAGGTCCTGACCCATGGAGTCCGATCGCATGCGAATCGGTACTCAGACATCAGGCGATCCGGTGCCCTGCGCCTGCGCGAGGCTGTGGGCCTGGGCCTGGGCTTGGAGGGCGCAGTGGCGGCGACCGCGTGCTCCGGAACATACGTTCCGTTCGAGCTCGACCTGGATGCGCGGTTCTGGTTGGTCGCGGGGCTCTACATCGCCGAAGGCCACTGCAGCATCGATGGGGAGCACCGCCGGCACCGGCTCCAGTGGTCCTTCCACCCGGAGGATGAGACGGACCTGGTCCGCGAGGTCGCATCTTTCTGGGAAAGCATCGGGGTCAAGGCCACGATCAGGCAAATGAGCACCACGATGGCCGTCTCCGTCTCATCGAAGCTGCTCGCACGCTGGTGGCTCGACGGTCTCGGAATGGGCGCGAACTGTTACGAGCAGCGAATCCCCGATGTCGCCTGGCAGCAGGGTGAACAGGAGAAGAGAGCCCTATTGGCGGGACTCTGGTTCGGGGATGGGTCCTGGAGCTACGTCGGGGGTGGACCCAGCGTGGTCCTCGAATACGGGACCGTGAGCGCGGAGCTCGCCGACGGGATCATGAGGCTGCTGGGTGATCTCGGGATCGTGGCCCGTCAACGCATCGGCCGCACGACGAAGTCAACGGTGGATACTCACTGGCTGACGATCTCCGGGGCCGAGCAGGTGGAGAGGGCGCTCTTCCTCGTTCCCGAGCGGGATCACTCCGAGATCCGCCGTTCGATCGGCGCCCAGGCCAAGCGAATCGCACCCACTGGGTACCGTCGCGACGAGGCCGGGTCCGCGTGGGTGCGGGTGGCCGAGACGCGCCGACGGAAGTACCAGGGCGACGTCTACTCGCTGGAGGTCCCGGGAGCGCACACCTTCGTCACGACGGGTGGCCTCGTCGCCCACAACTGTTTCCCGAAGGACACCCAGGCGCTGAAGATCCTCGCGGGCAACTCCGGCTACCACTTCCAGCTGCTGAGCGCCGTGATCGAGGTGAACGAGCTGCAGAAGCGGCGGGTGCTCTCGAAGCTGACCAGGCACCTGGGCTCGCTCGCGGGCAGGCGGGTCGCGCTGCTCGGCCTCGCCTTCAAGCCTGACACCGACGACATGCGCGAGGCCTCGAGCCTGGTGCTGGCGACGCGGCTGCAGGGGGAGGGCGCGAGCGTCGTCGCCTATGACCCGATCGCCGCCGAGCGCGCGCGCGAGCTGCTGCCCGCGGTCGAGGTGGCCGCCTCGCCCCTCGAGGCGCTCGAGGGGGTCGACGTTGCTGTGCTCGTCACCGAGTGGCCCGAGTTCGCCGAGATGGACTGGGGCGAGGCCGCCGCCCGGATGGCGAACCCGCTGCTGATCGACGGGCGCAACTTCCTCGATGCCGACGCCGTCCGGGCCGCGGGACTGACCTACGAGGGCATCGGCCGCTCGAGCCCGCAGGGCGCCGGCGCCGCCCCGCGGATGGCCGAGCCGGGGGCTGGGGACTGATGCAGGCGCTGATCCTGGCGGGGGGCGAGGGAACGCGGCTGCGGCCGCTGACCGAGACGCTGCCGAAGCCCGTCGTGCCGCTCGCCGGCCGGCCGCACATCGCCTACGTCGTCGACTGGCTGGCCTCGCACGGGGTGGATGACGTCGTCGTCTCCTGCGGGCACCTGGCCGAGGGCGTCCGCGCGGCGCTCGAGGGGGCGACGGAGATGCGCGTCTGCTTCGTCGAGGAGCCGGACGCCCGCGGAACCGCCGGCGCGATCCGCTACGCGTCAGACGCGCTGGGGGACCGCTTCTTCGTGCTCAACGGCGACGTGCTCTGCGACCTCGACCTCGGCGCCTTGGCCCGACAGCACGAGCGCACGGGGGCGAGCGCGACGATCGCGCTCTACCCGGTCGAGGACCCGAGCGCCTACGGGCTCGTGCACCGCTCCGAGGACGGCGCCATCAGCGAGTTCCTGGAGAAGCCCTCGCCGGAGCAGATCGACACGGACGAGATCAACGCCGGCGCCTACCTGCTGGAGCGCTCTGTGCTGGATCGGATCCCGCCCGGGCGCGCCGTCTCGATCGAGCGCGAGCTGTTCCCGGATCTGGTGGGCAACGGCCTCTACGGCCGCAGGCTCGAGGGCTACTGGATCGACATCGGGACCCCGGAGCGCTACCTGCAGGCGAACTGGGACATCCTCGAGCGCAAGCTGCGCACGGTCACCGGCGAGCGCCTCGACGCCGAGGGCCTGCTCGTCGCCGACGGCGCCGAGGTCGACGGCGAGGCGATCCTCAGCGCCCCCGCGCTGCTGGCAACGGGCGCGCGGGTGTCGGCGGGCGCCCGCGTCGGCCCCCGGGCGGTGCTCGGCCCCGGGACCGAGGTCGGGGAGCGGGCGTCCGTCAGCGGCAGCGTGCTGCTGTCGGGCTGCCGGGTGGGCGTCGGGGCGAGGCTGAACGGCTCGATCCTGGCCGACGAGGTCGTCGTCGCCGAGGGCGCCGTGCTCGAGGCCGGCTCGGTCGCCGGCCGCGGCGAGCTGGTCGAGGGAGCGCTGGCGTGAGCGCGGGCGACCCCCAGGGCATCCGCGAGGCGGTGCTGGCGCTGCCCGAGCACCTGCGTGACGCGCTCTGGCGGATCGAGACCGCCCGTCTGCAGCCGACCGAGGCTCCGGCGGCGTTCGTCTGCGGCATGGGGGGCTCGGCGATCGGCGGCGACCTCGCGGCGGCCGCGCTCGGCGATCGCGTCACCAGGCCGTTCCTGACCGTGCGGGGCTACGAGCTGCCCTCCTGGGCCCCGGCCGGATCGGCGGTGCTCTGCTCCAGCTGCTCGGGCGAGACCGAGGAGACCCTTGCCTGCTACGCGGCCGCCGAGGCGCTCGGGGCCCACCGCATCGTCGCCACCACCGGCGGCCGGCTGGCCGAGGCCGCGAGGGAGGACGGCGTCCCTGTGGTTGGGCTCCCCGGCCTGCTCCCGCAGCCGCGCGCCGCAGTGGGCTACATGTTCTGCGTCGCCGCCGAGCTGGCCGTGCTGTCGCTGGCGGCGCCCCGGATCCACACCGAGATCGACGCCGCCGCCGACCATCTCGCGGAGCGGGCCGAGGCGCTCGCCGCCCGCGCCGTCGAGCTGGCCGACGCCGTCGGCGCGGCAACACCGGTCATCTACGGCGCCGACCTGACCGCGGCCGTCGCCTACCGCTGGAAGACCCAGGTGAACGAGAACGCCAAGTCGCCGGCCTTCTTCTCCGCGCTTCCCGAGGCCGGCCACAACGAGCTGCCGGGCTGGACGCTGGCCGGGGGGGCGCCCGGCGACGGCGACGGCCCCCAGGGAGGCCGCCCCCTCGCGGCGCTGCTGCTGGAAGACGCCGACCAGCACCCGCGCGAGCGCCGCCGGATCGAGCTCACCGCGGAGCTGATCGAGCCCCATGCCGCCTCGGTCGCGGTGTTCGAGGCCGAGGGCGAGACGCGCACGGCGCGCGTGCTGGAGCTGGTCATGCTCGGCGACCTCTTCTCGCTGGAGCTGGCCTCGCGCCGCGGCGTCGATCCGGGGCCGATCGACGCGATCGGAGAGCTGAAGAAGCGGATGGGCAGGCCGGGATGAGCCCGGTCCCCGGCGACGGCGCTCCCGCGATCGAGATCCGCGGGCTGAGCAAGGTGTACGGATCGAGCGAGACCGCGGTACGTGCCATCGACGGCATCGACCTCCAGATCGGACGGGGCGAGATGGTCGCGATCATGGGTCCCTCGGGATCGGGAAAGAGCACGCTGCTGCACCTTCTGGGCGCGCTCGAGACGCCGACCTCGGGCTCGATCGCGCTCGCCGGTCGCCGCTTCGAAGGGCTCGACGACCGCGAGCTGACCCTGCTGAGGCGCGAGGGGATCGGCTTCGTCTTCCAGTTCTTCAACCTGCTGCCGTCGCTGACGGCCGAGGAGAACGTGCTGCTGCCGGCGCTGATCGCCGGCCGGCGAGACGATGCGATCGCGGCGCGGGCCCGCGAGCTGCTCGAAAGGGTCGGGCTCGGCGGGCGCGCGTCCCACCTTCCGGCCGAGCTCTCGGGCGGCGAGCAGCAGCGCGTCTCGATCGCGCGGGCGCTGCTGATGGAGCCCGAGCTGGTGCTCGCCGACGAGCCCACCGGCAACCTCGACTCGCGCTCGGAGGCCCAGGTGCTGGAGCTGCTGGCCGAGCTCAACCGCACCGAGGGCCACACGATCGTGATGGTCACCCACGACCTCGACGCCGCGGCCGTCGCCGGCCGGGTGGTGTTCATGCGCGACGGCAGGATCGAGAGCGACGGCCTCGCGCGCGGTCTGCTCGACTGGCTGCGGCGACTGCGCGAGGAACTGCCGCTCCCGTGAGGGCGCGATCCACGCTGCGCAGCTACTGGGGGCTCAGCTTCCGCCAGCTGCGCGCCAGGCGGCTGCGAGTGTTCCTGACGGTCGCGGGGATCGTGCTGGGCGTGGGCATGATCTGCGGCGTGCTGCTGCTGGCGGCGACGATCCAGCGCACCTTCACCGACCTCTACGACTCCTTCTACGGCAAGACCGACCTGGTCGTCTCGGGCAGCGAGGGGACCGGCTCGCTGCCGGCCTCGGCCCTGGGCCGCGTGCGCCGGACCGAGGGCGTCGAGGACGCCAGCGGCAGCATTCGCGCCGTCACCTCGCTGATCGGCGATGACGGGCGCGTTGCCGACGGTCGCGGCTCGACCCTTAACGTCTCCGGCGACGACCCGGGGGCGACGGACTTCACCGACTGGACGACCACCGCCGGCCGCGAGATCGAGGGCGGCCGCGAGATCGAGCTCGAGCAGAGCTGGGCGGAGGCCAACGGGATCGAGGTCGGCGATCGCGTCCGCCTCGCCGCCCCGGCCGGCGTCACGGGGCTCGAGGTTGTCGGCCTGCTGCGCTTCTCGAGCGGGCTCGACTTCGGCGGCGAGGGGTTCGCCTCGATGCCGCTGAGGACGGCGCGCCGGGCGTTCGACAAGCCCGACTCCTTCGAGGAGGTCGAGGTGGTGGTCACCGGCGACGACGAGGGGGGCGTGCAGGCGGTTCGCGACCGCCTCGAGCGCGAGTTCGGGGAGGGGGTGGAGGTCGCCACCCCCGCGGCAAAGGGCGAGGACGTGCAGCGCCAGCTCCAGGCCTTCAACGTGATCCTCTACTTCTTCGCCGGGATGGCGCTGTTCGTCGGCGGCTTCCTGATCTTCAACAGCTTCAACATGACGGTGCTGCAGCGGATGCGCGAGATCGGCATGCAGCGCACCCTCGGGGCCACCCGCCCGATGGTGGTGCGCTCGGTGCTGCTCGAGGCGCTGCTGCTCGGCGTCCTCGGCGCGGTGCTGGGCCTGGGCCTGGGGGTGGTGCTGGCGCTGGGCCTGATCTCGCTGATGCGCGCGATCGACTTCCCCGTCGGCGACCTGGAGCTGACCTGGATCGCGCCCGCCGCCGCGGTGGCGACCGGGCTGCTGACGGCCGTGCTGGGCGCGCTCAACCCCGCCAGGCGCGCGGGGAGGATCGCGCCGATCCGGGCCGTGCTCGGCTCGGAGGGGCTGCGCGCGCGGCCCGGCCCGCTGCGGGCGCTGGCCGGGGTGGCGATGTTCCTGCCCGGGCTCGCCGGCGCCTTCCTGCTCGGCGCCGCCGACGAGACGACGACGCCCGTGGTGGCGGCCGGGATCGCGGGGATCATCGCGATCTTCTTCGGGATCGCGCTGATCGCGCCGTTCCTGATCGAGCCGCTGGCCCGCGTCCTCTCGTGGCCGATCCGCCGCCTGGCGCCGGTCGAGGGGCGCCTCGCCTCGGACTCGGCCCGCTCCAACCCGGGCCGAACCGCGGCGACGGCGACCGCCCTGATGATCGGGCTGGCGCTCGTCGTCGGGATCAACAGCCTCGGCTCCAGCTTCCTCAACTCGATCGAGCGCGAGTTCGACCGCAGCCTCGCGCGCGACCTGACGGTGCAGCCGCGCGGCTTCTCGCCGGGCCAGGGGCCTCAGCAGACGATCGCCAAGGGGCTCGCGAAGGAGATCGAGAGGCTGCCCGACGCAGCGGTCGTCGCCCGCGAGCGGCTGGTCGCGGTCCCGCACCTGCCGCGGGTGAGGGGCGGCGGGGAGGGGCCCCAGGGGCTGCTGTTCGCGTTCGACCCCGCCGTCTACCCGCGCGTGGACACGACCGACCTCGACGGCGACGGCGCCTCGCGCGAGCAGGTCTACGAGCGCATCGGCAAGGGCCAGGTCACGGTCGGCAAGGGCTACGCCGAGGAGGACGGGATCGAGGTCGGGGACACCCTGATCCTCGAGGGGCCGTCCGACACCCGCGACGCCCGCGTCGCCGCGATCGTCGAGACGATCTTCGCCGGCGGCCAGACCGTCGGGCTCTCGCTCGAGACCCTGCGCGACGTCTTCGGGGTCACCGCCGACTCCCAGCTGGCGCTGAAGGCGAGCTCTGACGGCGCCCGCATCCAGCTCGAGCGCGAGGTCGAGAAGCTCGTCGAGCGCGACTATCCCAACCTCACGGTCCTCTCCAACGACGAGCTCAAGTCGGACGTGGAGGACCAGCTCAACCAGAGCTTCGGCTTCTTCAACGCGCTGGTCGGCGTCGCCATCCTCGCCAGCCTCTTCGGGATCGTGAACACGCTCTCGATGTCGGTGATCGAGCGCACCCGCGAGATCGGCGTGCTGCGCGCGCTCGGCGCCACCCGATGGCAGATCCGCCGCACGATCGCCGACGAGAGCCTGGTCATCGCCCTGATCGGCGCCGCGATGGGGATCGCGATCGGCGCCGGCCTCGGCTGGGCGCTGCTGAAGGGGCTCTCCTTTGGGATTCCCGGGGTCAGCTACCAGCCCCCGGTGGGGACCATGGCCGGCGTCGCGATCGCCGCCGTGATCCTCGGCCTGATCGCGGCGATCCTGCCCGCCCGTCGCGCCGCCCGCCTTGACGTGGTCGAGGCGCTCAGCTACGAGTGAGCCGGAGTCGGGCCTCGCCGGCTCAGCGACCGAGCTCGGAGATGGCCGCCTTGTCGCCCTTCGCCTCGGGGCTGAAGGGGGCGGTCGAGCCGGTCAGCGCCAGGCTGCGGCCGGAGTTGGGGTCCTCGAGGCTGAGGTGGCGGCTGAGGCCGAACTTCTTCACCTCCACCTGGGTGCGGTCGCGGTCGAAGCTCATCAACTCTCGTTGGGGGATGCCGCCGACCAGCGTCATCGCGAGGATGTGGATGGCGCCGTCGGTGACCGCGACGAGCATGCGCTCGGTCACCCCCTTGGCGGCGGCGTTCGCCTGTCGCCCCGCCTCGACGCCGACCGCGGCCGCGACGCCCGCGCCGCCGGGCCCGAGGGAATCGGGCATCGCGGCGCCTGCGGCGACGCCACCTGCCGTCACCGCGACGTAGTCGTCCTGCAGCCCGAAGACGCCGGCGGCGCGGATCTCGTCCGGCCCGATCAGATCCTGGGCAGCCGCTGTCAGATCCTCTCTTGCCATGCGGGAGAGAAGCTCGGCAGGGATCGCCGAGACTCGAGCGCCCGGCGGCCGGTGCACGCGGGACGCCGGGCCTCAGTCGTCCTGCGGGGGCCGGCGCCGCGCCTTACGCTGGGAGGTGCGCCGCTTCTGCTCCAGGCG
>Ga0194121_10008744_pt1 | contig 12734 bp, 9 predicted proteins | sample TA2MahCa50mmetaG_FD_148609 | JGI IMG/M metagenome (GOLD analysis project Ga0194121, IMG submission 148609) | Freshwater microbial communities from Lake Tanganyika, Tanzania - TA2015020 Mahale Deep Cast 50m | ecosystem: Environmental > Aquatic > Freshwater > Lake | place: Tanzania: Lake... | reverse complement strand
GAGGTTCAGGTCTTCGTAAATGCCCTCGGGCTTCACGTCGTCCTTCGGGCGAATCTTCGGTGCGACCTTTTCGAACGTGGCGCGGGTGACGACGACGCGGACGGTTTGCTCGCCACCGCATTTGGCGCTGTCACTGAGTTCAATTTCCGGCGTGGAACGGCGCTCGAAGTGGAAGGGGTCGAAGGGGAATTGGGAATTTGAGATCGGGAATTGGGAATTGGTTAGCACCGGAATCTGCGCGAGCAGGTCGGTGCAGACTTCGATTTCACGCGGCGAATCCTCGGTGAGCGAAACGCGGATGGTGTCGCCGAGGCCATCGCAGAGCAGCGAGCCGATGCCAATGGCGGACTTAATGCGGCCGTCCTCGCCTTCGCCAGCCTCGGTAACGCCGAGGTGGAGCGGGTAGTTCCAGTCCGGCCCCTCTTGCGCGAGGCGCGCGGCGAGCAGCCGATAACACTCGATCATCACCTTCGGATTGCTCGACTTCATCGAGAACTTGAAGTTGTGGAAGTCGTGCTTGCGGCAGATGCGGGCGAACTCCAGCGCGCTCTCCACCATGCCCAGCGGGGTGTCGCCGTAGCGGTTCATGATGCGGTCGGAGAGCGAGCCGTGGTTGGTGCCGATGCGGAGGCACCGGCTGAGCTTCTTCGCCTCGATCACGAGCGGTGCAAACTTCTCCTCGATGCGCTTCAACTCCGCCTGATACTGCTCATCGGTGTATTCCTTGACCGCGAATTTCTTGGAGTCCGCGTAATTGCCGGGATTCACGCGCACGACCTCGACCCACTTCACCGCTTCCATCGCCGCCTCGGGCTTGAAGTGGATGTCGGCGACGATGGGCACGAGGCAGCCGCGCGCGTGGAGCTCGCCGACGATGTTCTTCAAGTTCGCGGCGTCCTTCACGGTCGGCGCCGTGATGCGCACGAGCTGGCACCCGACCGCAACGAGGTCGAGCGTCTGCTTCACGCACTCGGCGGTGTCCATCGTGTCGCAGGTCAGCATGGACTGCGTGACGACCGGATGCCCGCCGCCGAGGACGACTCCGCCGCGCGCGGGGTCGCCGATGGTGACTTCACGCGACTTGCGGTGCTGGAACAGGTACGGTGAGGCGCAATACTGCATCGGAACAATCACTTCGCCGGCGCGGGCTCGGGCTGCGGAACCTCCGCCGGGCGGTTCGCGGGCTCGACGACGGTCTCCTGCTCATACAAGGACTTGATGAGCGGCAGGCGCTTGATGTCAAAGAACGTGACATAGAGCATGAACGAGATGAGCAGCACCGCGAACGCGGTGGTTACGTATTCCTGAATGCGCGCGCTCACGGGCTTTCGGCGGATGCGCTCGATGACTGAAAGCACGATGTGCCCGCCGTCGAGCACGGGGATGGGGAGGAGATTCAGGATGGCAAGGTTGATGTTGAGGAGCACGAGGAACTTCAACGCGAGCCGGTAGTCCGTGGCGACCTGCGCGCCGAGCATGCCGAGGATGCCAACCGGGCCGCTCAAGTCCTTCGCGCCGACCCCGGTTTCCTTGGAGTGAACGAGCGCGCCGATGGTCGTCGCCATCTGGTCGAGGACGTCGGCGACGAGTTCCCACGGTTTCGGTCCGGGCTTGACGAGCTGGTAGGCCTCGACCCCGCTGCTGCCGACTTCAATGCCGATGCGGCCGTCATTGGTGGCGGGGTTGAGCACCGGCGTGACCTTGAGCTCGACGCGTTCGCCGCCGCGCTTGACTACGATCGAACACTCCTGCCCGGGCCGCTTGTTGATGTGCTCGATCAACTGTTTCTGGCCCATGATCGGCTGGCCCGCGAACTCGATGACTTCATCCCCGGCCTTGAGACCCGCGCGCTCGGCGGCTCCGCCTTCGATCACGCGCTTGATCATCGGGTGGTCGCGAGGGTCGAGATTGAGCATCTTCAAGCCGATGTCCTTCTGCGTCTTGACGGGAAGCTGGTAGGTCGTCTCCACACCCGCGCGCTCGATGACGACCGGGATCACATTCGTCCGCGCGAAGACGGTGTGCATGAACACATCTTCCCACGATTTCACCACACGGCCGTTGACGCGCACCACGCGATCGCCGGCCTTGATGCCGAGGCGGGCTTCGTCGGAATCAGGCGACACGTGGCCGATAATGGAGGGATTGATGCGGACAGGCAGCCCTGTGAAATAGAGAACCGTGGCGAGGGCGAAGCCGAGGACGACATTCATGAACGGCCCGGCGAAGGCGACGAGGATTTTGGAGAGCGGCGTGACCGGGGGCAGCGGCTCCTGCTTGTCGTGCTGGCCCTCGAGTGTCTCGCTCGTGACCATCTGCGGCAGCTTGACGAACCCGCCCGCGGGAATCCACCGGACGGAATACTCGATGCCGTCGCGGGTCCACGCGTAGATTTTCGGCCCGAAGCCGACGGCGAACGCCTCGACCTTCAGCCCGCGCTTGCGCGCGACCCAGTAATGGCCCCACTCATGGACAAAGATCGCCGCGCCGAACAGCACCACTACTGCCGCGACGATGTAGAGGAAGTTGAACAGGGCGGCAAGTGTCATGATGGACGCCGGTTATCCGGCAGGGGCGCGAATGTATCGGCTGCCCTGCCATAAGGCAACTTGCGAAGGGGTTCCGTTCAATCTCCGCCGAGGTCGCGTCTCACGCCGCGGCCTCGGCGCGCGCCCACGCATCGGCGGCGAGAATCTGCGCGAGTGTCGGGTGCTCCACCGGACGGTGGCGGTCCATTACCCGCGCAACCGTTTCGGTGATGCCTACGAAGGTGAGCTTGCGATTGCAGAAGGCATCAACCGCAACCTCGTTCGCAGCATTCATCACCGCGGGCAGCGTGCCGCCGGTTTCGCCGGCGCGACGCGCGAGATTCAGCGAGGGGAAGCGCTCCAAGTCGGGTTCCTCGAAGGTCAGACTGCCGTAACCCGCGAGGCTTGTCTGCACGCGTCCGCTCGGCGCGCGCTCGGGATACGTGAGCGCATACTGGATGGGCAGGCACATGTCGGGCGTGGACAGTTGCGCGAGCATCGAGCCGTCCACGAACTCCACCATCGAGTGGATCACGCTCTGCGGATGCACGACCATGCGCACGCGGTCCATGCCGATGTCAAACAGCCATCGCGCCTCGATCATCTCGAGGCCCTTGTTGAACAGCGTCGCGGAATCAATCGTGATCTTGCGGCCCATGACCCACGAGGGATGCTGCAACGCGCGTTCGACGGTGATCCCGGCAAACTTCTCCTTCGGCCAGAGCGCCTTGTCGCGGAACGGCCCGCCGCTGGCGGTGAGCCAGAGATTGCGCACGGACTCGGGCGGCTTGCCGTCGAGGCACTGGAAGATCGCCGAGTGCTCGCTGTCCACGGCGAGCACACGGACATCGTGCTTGCGCGCCTCGCTCATCACGATTTCGCCGGCCATCACGAGGATCTCCTTCGACGCGACGGCGATGTCCTTCCCGGCACGGATGGCCGCGAGCGCGGGTTTCAATCCCGCGGTGCCCACGATGGCAATGAGCACGATGTCCGCGCCGGGCAGGGTCGCGAGTTCGATCAGGCCCGCGTCACCGCTGCATACGCGGGTCGTCGTGCCGAGCAGCGCCTGCAACTCTGCCGCCTTTGCCGGGTCGGTGATGCTAATGGCCTCCGGTTTGTGCTGCCTCGTCTGTTCGAGGAGCAGTTCGGCATTGTTGCCCGCCGCGAACCCGAGCAGGCGGATGCGGTCCGGCAGGTCCATGGCCACCTTGACCGTGCTGGTGCCGATGGAGCCGGTGCTGCCGAGCAAAACGACGTTCTTCATCCGTGAGTCAGCACATGCCGCAGATACAGATACATCAGCGGCGCATTGAACAGCAGGCTGTCGAGCAAGTCGAGGATGCCGCCGATGCCGGGAAAGAACCCGCCGGAATCCTTCACGCCGGCCTCGCGCTTGAAGAGCGACTCGATGAGGTCGCCGATGACCGCGGCGGTCGCGAGGATCAAGCCGAGCACGACGGCGTGCGTGGTGGTCATGCCGGGCAACCGCGCCCCGGCAAGGTGCGCGAAGAGGACGCTTGCGCCGGTGCTGACCAGCAGCGCGCCGCCGAACCCTTCCCACGTTTTCCCCGGACTGATGCGCGGGATCATCTTGTGCCGGCCGAAGAGCGAGCCGGCGGCGTAGGCACCGGTGTCGCTGAACTTCGTGACGAGAATGAAGTAGAGCACGTAGTAGGGACCGTGCCCGCCGATGCCCGGGAAGTAATTGATCTTCTGGATGAAGTTCAGCAGCCACGGCACATACATGAGGCCGAAGAGCGTCGTCGAGATCGCGAGCAGGCCGGCCGCGTTGGTCTTCGAGAGGAACTGCCGGATGCACAACCCGAGCACGAACAGGATGAGAAAGCTCGTCTCGAAGTCGTTCACGCGCGACGGCGTGTTGTGGATGCCGAGCTTGCCGGCGCAATGGAGGAATGTCCCGGCCATCAGCAGCAAGCCGCCGAAGACGCCCCATTTCTTGAAGCACACGAGGCCGCGCTTCTCGACGAGGCTGTAGAATTCGATCAGCCCGAGTCCGGCGAGCGCGAGCATCAGAAGCAGGAAGACCGTGTTCGAGATGAACGCGTTGCCGGAGAACATCGCACCGAGCATGACCGCCCAGAGCACCAGCGAACTCGCGAGCCGGCGCAGGAAGGTCTTGCCCTTCGAAGGCGTCGGTGCCGGCTGGGTTGTTGGGGCGGGGTCCACGGGGCGGCGGTTGCTTGGGTGGAATCGTTACACGGGTTGCCCCGGGTTGCCGAGCGTGTTTCCCGGTCTCACACGCCGCCAAAGCGCCGGTGGCGCCGGGTGAATTCCTCGAGCGCCTCGAACAGGTGCTGCTTGCGGAAGTCCGGCCACAGGGTCGGAGTCACGACGAGCTCGGTGTAGGAAATCTGCCAGAGGAGGAAGTTGCTCACGCGCATCTCGCCGCTTGTGCGGATGAGCAGGTCCGGGTCGGGCCAGTGGCGCGTGTCGAGGTGTTGCGAAATCACCTGCTCATTGATCTCGGCGGGATCGATGGTGCCGCGGCGGGCCTTCTCCGCGATGGCACGAACGCCCTCGATGATCTCCTGACGCCCGCCGTAGCTCAGCGCGAGGATGAGCGTGAGGCCGGTGTTCTTCGCGAGCGACGCCTGGGCCTTGCGAATCTGCTCCTGCACGGGCTCGGGCAGCCGGTAGATCTGGCCGATGACTTCGAGCCGCACGTTGTGCTTCTGCAACTCGGTGATCTCCGACTTGATGAAGCGAAGGAGCAGCGACATGAGCATGGCCACTTCGTCCTTCGGGCGGTTCCAGTTTTCGACGGAGAAGGCGTAGAGCGTGAGATACTTGATGCCAAGCTCGCCGCATGCGCGGACGGTCGCGCACACCGCCTCGACGCCCTGCCGGTGGCCTTCCACGCGCGGCAGCATGCGTTGCTTCGCCCAGCGGCCGTTCCCATCCATGATGATGGCGACGTGCGTAGGGACGGCGGCCTTGGCTTGCGGGCTGAGTTGGGGCGAGTGGCTGCTCACACGCGAACGAGTCTCGGGTTCGGGTCGCTTTACTGGACGAAAATCGTCTGCTCCCGCGCGGGTCCGACCGAGGCGATGGCGAGCTTCGCGCCGGTCAGTGCCGCGAGTGACTTCAAGTAGCTGCGCGCCTTTTCGGGCAATTGTTTCCAAGTGCTCGCCTTGTCGGTGGGTGTGCCCCAGCCGGGGAATTCTTGATAGACCGGTTCGCACTTCGCGAGGAGCTCGACATCGTTCGGCACGTAATCAAAGCGCTTGGTGCCGACGCGATACGCGACGCAGACCTTGATCGTGTCAAGGGTGTCCAGGCCGTCCAGATTGGTGACCGCGAGCCGGTCGATGCCGTTGACCATCGTCGCGTGGCGAGTCGCCACTGAATCAAACCACCCGCAGCGCCTCGCCCGGCCCGTTGTCGCGCCGAACTCGCGGCCCATCGCGTGCAGCATGTCGGCGATCTCCGCGTTCTCGGTGGGAAGCGGCCCTTCGCCGACGCGCGTCGTGTAGGCCTTCATCACGCCATAGACCACATCCATGCGGTGTGGCGGCACGCCCGAGCCGGTGCAAGCGCCGCCCGCCGTGGTGTTCGACGAGGTCACGAATGGATACGTGCCGTGGTCGATGTCCAGGAATGTCCCTTGTGCGCCTTCGAACAGGATGTCGCGGCCGCGCCGTATCGCATCGTGCAGGAGCACGACCGTGTTCGCCACGTAGGGAGCAAGCCGGTCGCCCGCCGCCCGATACGCGGCGTGAACCTGTTTGAACGACAGCGGCGCAGCGCCCATGGCCTTGAGCACCGCGTTGTTCTCCGCGACCCGCGCGCGGAGTTTCTCCTCGAAGCGCGCCGGATTGATCAGGTCGATCATTCGCAAGCCGACGCGCGCGGCCTTGTCGCCGTAGGTGGGGCCGATGCCGCGCTTGGTTGTGCCAATCTTGTTGCGACCCTTGGCGGCTTCGCGCGCCCCGTCCAGCTCGCGGTGGTAGGGGAAGACAACGTGCGCGGTCTCGCTCAGCACGAGATTGCGCGGCGTGACCTTGATGCCGAGCCGGTGCAGGCCGTCCATTTCCGTGACGAGTCCCACCGGGTCCACCACGACGCCGTTGCCGATCACACACTGCTTGCCGGCGCGCAGGATGCCCGAGGGGATGAGGTGCAGCACGTATTTCTTCGGCCCGAGAAAGACCGTGTGGCCGGCGTTGTTGCCGCCCTGCGTGCGGACGACGATGTCCGCGCGCTCGGTGAGCACGTCAATGATCTTGCCCTTGCCTTCGTCGCCCCACTGGGCGCCGACGAGAATCGTATTCGCCATAAGTCCTCTGCCCGCGCGGGCAAGAAAAAACCCCGAAGTGTAAACTCGGGGCACGCCGCGCTATTTACGCGCAGACGCTAGGAGGCGACCTGGTCGAAGTCAATCTTGCATTCCCCTGTTTGAATTCGCGTGTGCGCAAGCTTGCGTGTCGCAAGCGTCGCCAGAGTCCTGCCGCGCTGCATGGGCAAATTGACGTTCGCGGTTTCGGCATCTCCCCGCCGGGTCTTGGTGGTGGACGATGAAGCCAACCTCACCTTTCTGCTCCAGGCCCTTTTGAAGACCGAGGGATGGCGCGGGGTTCGACCCGGCTCGCAAGCCCAACCGCCTCCACGGCGCGGGACTCATCGGCATGGCGAACGCGCCCACCCCCTCGGCGGCCGTGTCCGCGTCATCTCCGCGCCTCGCGAGGGCACGCAAGTCATCGCCCAATTCCCGCTCAATGAGTCCGGCGCCGAATCCCTCCGTCGCGGCACCGGCGCCCCGCCGTTGCGCGCGCACCTCGGGGACTTCTCCCGCGGGCTCGCGCGGTAGACGCCTTTTCCCCTTTCACCCCGCGGGCTTCCCCGCTAAGTCTCCGCCGTGCGCCTGCCCGCCGATTACCACATGCACACGCCGCTGTGCCGTCACGCGACCGGCGAGCCCACGGAATACGCCGCGCGCGCGCTGGAACTTGGCCTCACCGAGATTGGCTTCACCGATCACTCGCCGATGTTGCGGGACGACTTCGACGACTGGCGCATGCGCAACGACCAGCTCGACGACTACGTTGACAAGGTCTGCAAGGCCCGCCGGGACCACCCGCGCCTCACCATCAAGCTCGCCCTCGAAGTAGATTACCTGCCGGGCCACGAGGATTGGATTCGCGACCTCGCCGCGCGCCACCCGTGGGATTACTTCATCGGCTCCGTTCACTACGTCTCCGACTCTTGGGCCGTGGACAACCCCAACAAACTCTCCGAGTGGAAGCACCGCGACGCGTGGGAAGTGTGGTCCGTCTATTTCGACAGGCTCACGATGGCGGCTGCGACCGGGCTATTCGAGATCATCGGCCACGCGGACCTCCCGAAGAAGTTCGGCCATCGGCCGCAGCGCGATTGCACGCCGCTCTACGAACGCTTCCTCGCCGTCGCAAGGCAGACCGGCACCGCAATCGAGCTCAACACCGCGGGCCTGCGCAAGGATTGTCGCGAGGTTTATCCCAACCGCGCGCTGCTCGAAGTCGCCTTCCGCCTCGGCGTGCCCGTCACCTTCGGCTCGGATGCGCACGCGGCGGCCGAAGTCGGGCTGAATCTCGGCGACGCCGTCGAACTCGCGCGCGGCGTCGGCTACACCACGAGCCTGCGATTCACCCGACGCCAAAGCGAAGTGGTTCCGATCGAACCCGCGTGAATCGCGGCCTTTCGGAGTGTGGTGGGAAAGTATGGCGCGACACCGCTTGCCGCTGGAGGGGCACCGGGATGCCGGAGCGCCATTGTCAGTCCGCCGTTTTGCCGCGCTTGCGGAGCCAGAGGAAGAATTCCTCCTCCTGCATCTGGAGCATGGTGGTGGCTTCGGGGTAGTCGGGGTCGGCATGGACGTGGAGGTCGGCGATCTTCACGACGCCGTCCACGGCAAGCTCGAGGCGGTAGCGGCCGGTCTCCACGGGGCGTCCAAACGCGCCGCCGGCGAGGCGGCCCATCGTCTCTTGCACGGCGCGTTCCATCGCGTCTCTGGCGATGGATTGCGTGGGGTCGAGGCCGAAGCGCTGGAGGGTCTCGGCTGCCACCGGGTCGGTGTTGATTTCGTCTGGAGTGAGGGTGCCGTTCTTGTCGGTGTCGAGCCGGTCGAACAAGTCGCCGGGGCCGCGTCCGCTAAAGAGCCCGCCGAGGCCGCCGGCCGCGCCCGCCGGTGGCGCGTTGGTGCCGCGGGCTTGGCCTGCTTGGGCGCCTCCGGGACGGCCTTTGCCTTGTCCGCTGCCGCCGGGGCCGCCGGCGGGTCGCTGCGGTGTGGCTTGCGGGCCGGCACCTTCGGCCCCCGCGCCGGGGCCGCGTCCGCCGCCGCCACCAGCAAGTCCACCAAAGCCGCCGCCAGGGCCACCGCCGGTGCGGGCGCGGCGGAGGTCCCACGTGATGACTTGGAGTCCGGCGTTGGTGCGGACGGGCAGGTCGCGCACGAGTTTCCCGTCGGTGTCGGTGATCTTGAGCGCGGCTTGCTTGGCGTCCTTTGGCAGCGAGAGGAAGATGTTCGCGCCCGCGGCGGGATTCTGGCCGGTGAAAAACTGCTCGCCATAGTAGCGGCGGGTGATGCTGCCGGCCCAGAGCGTGGCGGGCTGGGGTTTGAAGAGCTGCACGTCGGCGAGCGAAGTGTCCTTCGTGACTTGGCGGAGCAGCGCGAGGTCGTGAATCCACAGTCCGCGCCCGTGCGAGGCGGCGACGAGTTCGCCGGCCTTCGCGGAGATGGCGAAGTCATGCACGGCGACGGTGGGCATATTGCACTTGAGGCTGGACCATGACTGGCCGCGGTCCACGCTGGTCCACACGCCGAACTCGGTGCCGAGGAAGAGCAGGTTGGGATTCTCGATGTCCTCGCGGAGACAGCGGGTGGTATGCTCGGGGAGGTTGGCCATGAGCGGCCTCCACGTGGCGCCGAAATCTTCAGTGGCGAAAATCCACGGCTTGTCGTCATCGGAGCGGTGCCCGTCAAACGTGACGTAACAGCGGCCTTCCTTGAAGCGCGAGGCTTCGATGGTGCTGACCCATCGCGGGCCGGGGATGTCCTTGAGGTTCGCGGTGAGGTTGTTCCAAGTGTGGCCGCCGTCCTTGGTGATCCAGAGCCAGCCGTCGTCGGTGCCGGCCCAAAGCACGTCGGGATTCAAGGGCGACTCGGACAGCGCGCTCAGGGTGCCGCGGCGCGTCCGGGTGAGCTCGGGCGAAATCTGGCGGAGCTTTTCGCCGCGATCCAGCGAGCGGTAGACGAACTGGGCGCCGCAGTAGAAGACTTTCGCGTTGTGAGCCGATAACGTGAAGGGCGTCTTCCAGTTGAACCGGAGCGTCGAGCCGCGTGGTGCCTCGGGCCGGATGCGCCCGCGCTCGCCGGTGCGGATGTTCACGCGGCCCATGACGCCGTTTTGGGATTCGAAGTAAACGAGGTCGGGGTCGTCGCGGTCCACGGCGCACATGAAGCCGTCGCCACCGCCGATGGGCAGCCAGTCTTCGGCGGTCGGGCCGGTGCGCGAGCGCAACATGCTCGGGCCCGCCCACGTGCCATTGTCCTGCAAACCTCCGTAAACTCGGTAGAGCCTGCGGGAGTCCACGGCCACGTGATAGAACTGCGCAAGGGGCAGCGTGTTCACGAACTCCCACGTCTTCGCGCGGTCGTGCGTCTCGTAAAAGCCGCCGTCGCCGCCAAGGATGATGTGACGGCCGTCGCGCGGATTGATCCACATCGCGTGATGGTCGGCGTGGACGCTCCGGCCCGCGTCGGAACGGAAGGTCTTGCCGCCGTCGGTGGACATGTGCAGCGAGATGCCGAGCACGAAGATGAACTTGTCGTCGTTCGGGTCCACGTGGATTTTGCTGAAGTAGAACGGGCGCGGGTTGAGGCTGTTGATGCGCTCCCACTTCTCGCCGCCGTCGGTGGACTTGTAAACGCCGCCGGTCTGGAAGCCCTCCTTGCCCTGCCGCTCCTGCACGTTGGCATTTTGACCGCCGAGCTGCGCGGCGAAGGCGTTGTTCCCACCGCCTCCACCGCCACCGCCGCCGCCAAAACCCTGCGGCCGCTGCCCCAGCGTGACTTCGATGGTCTGAGGCTTGTCGTCGCGCTTGACGATGAACTTCACCTTGTCCTGCGGTTTCTGGTCGCGGATGCGGTCGAGCAACGCCTCGTAGGACTCGATCTTCTTTCCGTCGAGCGTGGTGATGATGTCGCCGGGCCTGAGCCCGCCGGAATCCGCGGGACCTTCGGGGATGACCGTGAGGAGTTTCGCGCCGCCGTCGGCGTTTTCGCCTGTGAGTCCCATGTAGGCCGTGCCGGTGCGCGTGGCGTTCGTGGGACCGGTGCCGATCTTCTCGGACTCGACGACGGCGAAGAGCGTCCTGGGATTCTTCCGGAAATAGGTGAGGCCGATGCGGCCCAAGTTCACGGTGGGCAGGCCGTTGGTGCATTTCTTCCATGTCGCGCCGCCGTCGGTGGTTTTGTAGAGGCCGGAGCCTGGAGCATGACGCTTCACCGGGTCGTTGCCGTCGAACGGGTCGCGCAAGCGCTCATACATCGCGGCGAAGAGTTCGTTGGGGTTCGCCGGATTCATCACGAGGTCAATGCAGCCCGTCTTGTCGTCCACGAACAGCACGCGGTCCCACGTCTTGCCGCCGTCCTTCGTGCGATAGACGCCGCGTTCCGGATTCGGCCCCCACAAGCGGCCGAGCGCGCCGACATACACGATGTCTGGATTCTTCGGATGGATGGCGATGCGGCCGGTTTGAAAGATTCTCTCGAGGCCCATGTTCTTCCATGTCTTGCCGGCGTCGGTGGACTTGTAAACACCGTCGCCCCACGAGGCGGAGTTGCGCGCGTTGTGTTCGCCGGTGCCGACCCAGACGATCCTCGGATCCGAAGGCGCGACCGCGGCGTCGCCGAGCGACACCGTGTTTTCCTTCTCGAACACGGGCTCGACCGTCACGCCGTTGTTGGTGGTCTTCCACAAGCCGCCGGACGCGGAGGCGATGTAATAATTGGCGGGGTCGGACTCGTTGACCGCGAGGTCCACGATGCGGCCGCCCGTGACGCTCGGACCGATGGTGCGCCACCGGAGCTTCGAGGTCCAATCGCCCGGCAACATCCGCATCGGCGGCGAAGCGTCGCTGGACCCGGTGGTTCCGCCGGGCCCGCGTTGCGGGAAACCGCCCTGCGCGACGGCGCTGAAGGTGGCGACGACGGGCAACAAGAGTGCGGACAGAATTCTGGCATTCATGGGAGGCTCGCTGAGTTGCTGCAATTCAACACCATGTCCCTCGCGGGGTTGCAAGGCGAGAGTTATCGGCCGCCTACGCAAGAGTGCGCCCACCGCGGAACTGACTGCCCCGCGCATTGACCCTGCGGTGCTCGAATGACTTCCGTAAGAACCCGCCGCGCAAACTACCGTCGACCACGGGCGCAACCCACGACAATGGATGTGCCGGTCGTCGTCTTCACCAACTCCTGCCTCGGAAACCTCGGGCAACAGGCGTGGGCGGCCGGCGCCAACAAGTGCCTCAAGGAGATGTTCGACGTCGCGCACGGGCTCGCCGGGAAGGCCGGGATGATCGCCACCGGCATCGAGCATCCCGTGGAGGCGCTCCGCACCATCGAGAAACAGCCGTTCGACCTCCTCATCCTCGACGTGAACATGCCGCGGATGGACGGCCACGAACTTTGCGTGAAGCTCCGCGCCATCCCCTCGCGGGCGCGCACGCCCATTGTGTTTGTCACCAGCCTCTCCGGCTTCGAGCGCTGCGCGCGCGCCGCCCCCAGCGGCGGCAACGACCTCGTCGCGAAGCCCATTTTCCCCATCGCACTCGCTGTCAAGGCCATCATGTTTGCCCTCAAGTCGCGCCTCGGCATCGTGACCAAGTCGGCGTGACCGCGGCTCGACATTTCAATGTCGAGGTCCGCCTCGGTTTCACACAGACCAGGCACCACGTCGGAAGGTCGAGCTGCGGCACTCGGGCATTGGCAATTCCCCTCCTCCCCACTAAAACTCCCGCGTGCTCGACATCAAACTGATCCGCGACAAACCCGAATTCGTCCGCGAACGCCTCGCCTCGCGCCATGCCGGCGACGAGGCCCGCGTGGACGAATTGCTCGGGCTCGACGGAACCCTCCGCAAGGCGCTTGCCGAGGTCGAGCAGCTCAAGTCGCAGCGCAACAAGGCTTCGAAGGAAATCGGCGCG
>Ga0194121_10008741_pt1 | contig 12737 bp, 11 predicted proteins | sample TA2MahCa50mmetaG_FD_148609 | JGI IMG/M metagenome (GOLD analysis project Ga0194121, IMG submission 148609) | Freshwater microbial communities from Lake Tanganyika, Tanzania - TA2015020 Mahale Deep Cast 50m | ecosystem: Environmental > Aquatic > Freshwater > Lake | place: Tanzania: Lake... | reverse complement strand
TCGATGGTGTCGCGCATGTCGCCGGCGAGGCGCGCGATCTCGGGATCGCCTGGGTCCGTGACGACCTCCGCCACCTTGCGCAGCACCGGATGCCCCATGCGTGCGACTTGTCTGATGGCCATCGCTGCCCCCGTTTTTCTCTGCCCATCCGGGCCTTGCGCCTGCTGCGATCGAATGAACGCTGCCCGGAGTCAAAAGAAAACGCATTTGTCTGTTTCGCGCACGGAAAAAAAGCGGACGAGGCGGGAGCGCAGCACGAAAACAGTTTGAAATGGGCACATCCCGCATGCTCGGATGCCGCCGCGCCTTATTGATTAATTGTTCGGTTCAATCCCTACATGCCGCCTCGCAGGCTTCGCTGGTACAACGCGCTCGGGCTCCTGGTCGCGCTGGTCTTCGCGTTGTTTCCGATCTTCTGGATGGTTTCGACCTCGTTCAAGCCGATGAGCGAGTGGTCGTCCATTCCCCCAACCTGGATCAGCGACAACCCGACCTGGGGCAACTACACGCCGCTGTTTGAGACGTTCAAGATGAGCTACGTCACCGCGCGTGGTGCGGGTTTCCGGTCCATCCTTGATTCGTTCATCTGCGCCGGCTCGTCGACCCTGATCTCGTTGGCCTTCGGGCTATGTGCCGCGATCGGCTTCGCGCGCTATCGTGCGGGCGGCGAGCGCTTGGCGCTAGCGATCCTCGCGGTAAGGGTCATTCCGCCGGTAACAATCGCAATTCCGATGCTCTTCCTGTTTGGCGAGCTCGGCCTGCGTGACACCCATATCGGCGTGATCCTGGCCAACGTCGCGTTCACCGTGCCGTTTTCCTTCTGGATGCTGAAGAGTTTCATCGACGAGGTGCCAGTGACCATCGAGGAGGCCGGCATGATGGACGGATTGAGCCGCTGGCGCGCCTCGTTTCAAATCACCGTGCCGCTCATTCGGGGCGGGCTGTTTGCGACCGGCCTCTTCGTCTTCATCCTCAATTGGAATGAGTTCCTGATCACCATGACGTTGACCGACAAGACCGTCGTGACGATTCCGGTCTACCTGCACCACCATGCGGGAATCTTCGGTGTGCAGGCGGCGTTGGCCACCGTTTCCGCTCTGCCGATCGTCGTTCTCGGCTTCCTGATTCAGCGTCATCTGGCGCGCGCCTTCACGCTTGGCGCGATCAAGCGCTAAACGGCTGTTTTCAGCCTTGGCGCAGGCCACCCCGACGCTCTACCCTCTCGCGCTATTTGCCGAACCCGCAGTACCGGAGAGTAACTGTCCATGACCAGTGCGCCGATGCTCTTCCAGCCGATCCAGATCCGTGACATGACGCTCAAGAACCGGGTCGTGATCGCCCCGATGTGCCAGTACACGGCCGTCGACGGCCTCTTGAATGACTGGCATTTCGTGCACCTGACCCAATTCGCCATGGGCGGCGCAGGGCTGATCATCGTTGAGGCGACCGGGGTCGAGAAACGTGGTCGCATCACCTATGGCTGCAGTGGCATTTGGAGCGACGCGCACATCCCGCCCCTGAAACGCATGGTCGAGTCTGCCCACCGCCACGGCGCGAAGATTGGTCTGCAATTGGCCCATGCCGGCCGCAAGGCCAGCATTCAGCGCCCCTGGGAAGGCGACGCGCCGCTGACCGAGAGGGAATTCGCCAAGGGTGAGACGCCCTGGGAGATCGTGGCGCCGAGCGCCGTGCCGTTCGGGCCCGGCTGGCTGACACCCCACGCGCTCACCATTGCCGAGATCGGCGACATGATCGATGCCTGGGTCAAGGCGGCGAAGCGCGCCGAGCAGGCCGGCTTCGACATGATCGAGATCCACAGCGCGCACGGCTATTTGTCGCACAGCTTCCTCTCGCCGCTCTCCAACCGCCGCACCGACAAATACGGCGGCAGCCGCGAGAACCGCATGCGCTTCACGCTCGAGCTTGCAGAAGCCGTGCGCGCCGCTTGGCCTGCGAGCAAGCCCTGCTTCCTGCGCATCTCCTCGGTCGATGGGCTCGAAGGCGGCTGGGCGATCGAGGACACGGTCGCGCTCGCGATTCAGCTGAAGCGTATCGGCATCGACGTGATCGACTGTTCATCGGGCGGTATTGCGGGCGAAGGGAAGGTGACATTGCCGAAGTCGACGCCCGGCTATCAGGTCGGCTTCGCCGCCCAGGTGCGCCGTGAGGCTGACATCAAGACCCAGGCGGTTGGGCTGATCCTTCATGCCACCCAAGCTGAGACGATCCTGCGCTCGGGCGCCGCCGATCTGGTCGCGCTCGCGCGCGAGGCACTGCATGATCCCTATTGGGCGCTGCATGCGGCTGAGGCGCTGAGCGAGGACGCGGACTATAAGGGCTGGCCGATCCAATATGGCCACTGGCTCGGCTACCGTGCCAAGGGGCTATTCGGCGGTCGACCGGGCAGCTCGGACACCGATAAGGCGAAGACACTCGGCATGGCACAGCGCTGAATCCGCCGACAAGGGGAGAGTGCCGATGCGCTTGAAGGACAAGGTCGCGATCGTTACCGGCGCTGGCTCGGTCGGCCCCGGCTATGGCAATGGCAAGGCGATCGCGGTGCTGTTCGCGCGCGAAGGGGCGCGCGTGTTTGCGGTCGACCTCGTGCCGAAAGCGGCCGAGGAGACGCGCGCGATCATCGAGGGCGAGGGCGGCATCTGCGCCACGCACCATTGCGACGTCACGGCGTCGAAGGACGTCGCGGCCATGGTCGAGGCCTGTGTGAAGCGCTTCGGCACGCTCGACATCCTGGTCAACAATGTCGGCGGCTCCGAGCCGGGCGGGCCGATCGACATGAGCGAGGAGACCTGGCGTCGCCAGCTCGATTTCAATCTGACCAGCGCCTTCCTCTGTACCAAATACGCGATGACCGCGATGGAGCGGGCCGGGAAGGGCGGCGCGATCGTCAACATCTCTTCGGTCGCCGGCCATCGGCATATCGGCAACCACCACGTCGCTTACGCCGCCGCTAAGTCGGGACTGCAGCAGTTCACGCGCTCGGCCGCGGTTCAATATGCCGCGAAGGGCATCAGGCTGAACGTGGTGAGCGCCGGCCTGATGCACACGCCCCTCGTCGAGCAGCGCTTGGCCAAGCAATACGCCGCGAACGATCTGCCCGCGCTGATCGAGAAGCGCCACAAGCAAGTGCCGATGGGCCGCATGGGCGATGGCTGGGATGTAGCCTATGCCGCCCTCTACCTCGCGTCCGACGAAGCGCGTTACGTCACCGGTGCCGACCTGGTGGTCGATGGCGGGCTGATCGCCGCAACGCCGCGCTAGCCCGTTCGGGCAGGTTGCCGGGCCGACGGGGCACCTTCATGATGCACGTGAGATCACCAAGAACGGGGGGATAGTCCAATGAACACGACCGATCGCCAATTCATCGTGCCAGCCAGCCACAAATGGATGGAGCGCTACGTCGCCTCCGCCACGGTGCGCTGCGGCGATCTGTTGTTCATCGCGGGTCAGACCGCGACCGACGCTGCCCTGACCCCCGAGGCGCGCGGCGATACCCGCGCCCAGGCCCGCATCGCCTTCGCCAAGCTGCGCGCGCTGATCGAGGCCGCTGGCGGCACGATGGACGACATCCTCGACATCATGTCGTTCCATACCGATCCGCGCGACATCGACACCGTGCTTGACGTCGCCCGCGAGTGGCTGCCGCAGGGGCGCTATCCGGCCTGGACCGCGTTCGGCTCGACCGGCCTCCAGCACCCCGACATCCGGGTGAGCATTCGCGCGATCGCGCACCTTGGTAAGGGCGAGAAGAAATGCTTCACGCCGGATTCCATGGCGTGGCTGCGCAATTTGCCGATCTCGGCCGGCTGCCGCAAAGGCGACTATCTGTTCGTGTCGGGCATCCTATCATCGGACGCCGCAGGAAACGTGCTCGACCCGAGCCATCACGACAAGCAGGCGCGCACCGCCTATGTAAGGCTCAAGGAGGTGCTCGCGGCCGGCGGTGGCACATTCGATGACATCGTCGATATGATCGCGTTCAACCAGGATGCGCGCGGCATGGATGATTCGGTCGACATCTGGTGCAACGAGATCATTCCGGAAAAGGCGATCGACACCGTGACCGCCTATACCGCGATCGCAACCACCGGGCTCTATCGCCTCGGCCATGTCGGCGCTTATCGCGCGATCGCCGATTTCAGCCCGGGGCCGCGCGTCGCCTCCAACATCCCCTCGGTGCACTGGCACGCGCAGCGCATCGGGGGTGCATCGAAGAAGAAGGGCGGGCGGCTAATCGGCATTGCCGGACAGGTCGCCTCCGACGGCCAGAAGAACATCATCGCGCGCGGCGATACGGCGGCACAGGCGCGCTATTGCTTCGGCCAGATCAAGGGCGTGCTCGAAAAGCTCGGCGCCTCGCTCGACAACGTGGTCGAGATCACCTCGTTCCACAAAGACCCGCGCGCCTGGGAAATCGTGATGGGCGTCGGCAAAGAGGTGTTCAAGCCGGGTCGCGGCCCGGCCTGGACGACGGTCGGCGCGACCGGGCTTTACCTCGAAGGCTATCTGCACGAGATCTATGCGCTCGCCATGGTGTGAGGGTTCATGCCGACGGTTCTGCTCTATGATTCGATCGACCCCGCGGGCGTCGAGGTCCTCAAAGCACGGCGCGATATCAACGTCGTCAGCGTGCGGGCCAATGACAACCAGGCGCTGATGGCGGCTCTGCCCGACGTGGATGCCGCAATTTTGCGCTACTACCACTTCGGGCGGGATGCGATCGCCTCCGCCAAGCGGCTCAAGCTGATCCAGCGTCACGGCGTCGGCTATGACAGGGTCGACGTCGCCGCGGCGACCGAACATCGCGTGCCGGTCGCAACGGTCGGCGAGGCCAATTCGGTCACCGTGGCCGAGATCACGCTTTATTTCATGCTGGCGGCGGCCAAACAGACGCTCGAGCTCGACCGCATCACCCGTTCGGGCGAGTGGTCGAAACGCGAGACCACGCCGATGATCGAGCTGTTCGAGAAGAACGTGTTGATCGTCGGCTTCGGGCGCATCGGCACACGCGTCGCGCCGCGCTGCGCCGCGTTCGGCATGAATGTGCACGTGTGCGACCCCTATGTGTCGGACAATGTGATCCGCGATCGGGGCTTCACCCCCGTGAAAGATTTCCGCGCTAGCCTGCCGTCCATGGATTTCGTGACCCTGCACACGCCACTCACGCCGGAGACCAACCGCCTGTTCGACCGCGACACGATCGCCCGAATGAAGCCGGGGGCGGTGCTCATCAACACCGCGCGCGGCCAGATCGCCGACAACGCCGCGGTGTCGGAGGCGGTGACCGAAGGTCGACTGTTTGCGGCCGGGTTCGATGTGTTCGAGCCGGAACCTCCGGGCACGGATCATCCGCTGGTCACGAACCCGCGCGTCGTGTTGACGCCGCACGCGGCCGCGTTGACCCGCGAATGCAATCGGCGCACCTCGATCCGCTGTGCACAAAACGCGCTCGATGCTATCGACGACAGGCTCGATCCTTCCTATGTGGTAAACCCGGCGGCGCTCGCGCGATAGGCCGTGCGCCCCAGGATGGGGGCAGGACCATGAACGATCGCTCGACCACCCGACGCCATGTGCTAGCCGGGCTGTTGGGACTGAGCGCGGCAACGAGCCTCGGGGGGATCCGCTTGGCCCGTGCCGAGACCGCGGTTGCCTCGACCGATCCTGACTTCGCCGCCTGGCTCAAGAAGCTCCGCGCCGAGGCCAAGACCCGCGGCATCAGCGACGCCACTCTCGACGCCGCGCTCAGCGGCGTCACGCCCAATGCGCGCGTCATCGAGCTCGACCGCAAGCAACCCGAGAAGACCATGACTTTCGCGCAGTACATCGAGCGCGTGGTGCCTGAGGAGCGGGTGGTGGAGGGCCGCTTGCGCTTTGCCGCCAACGCCGACCTGCTCGGCAAGGTCAGCCAGCGCTTCGGCGTCGAGCCGCAATATATCGTCGCGCTTTGGGGTATCGAGAGCGACTTCGGTCGCCGCATGGGCAGCTTCTCGGTGATCGAGGCGCTGGTCACGCTCGCCTATGACGGACGGCGCAGCGCCTATTTCCGCCGGGAGCTGCTTGACGCGCTCACCATCCTCGAGCAGGGGCACATTGCGCCAGCCAACATGCTCGGCAGCTGGGCCGGCGCAATGGGCCAGGCGCAGTTCATGCCCTCGAGCTTCCTCGGCCACGCCTACGACTTTGATGGCGATGGTCGGCGCGATATCTGGTCCTCGCCCGGCGACGTGTTTGCCTCGGCCGCCAAGTACCTGTCGGACATCGGCTGGCGCAATGGCGAGGGCTGGGGCCGCGCCGTGCGCCTGCCGGCGAGCCTCAATGCCTCGCAGGCTGCCGCGGATGAGAAGGGCCGAAGCCTAGGGCGCTGGCATGCCCTCGGCGTGCGTGCCGCGATCGATGCGAGCTGGCCGGACCACCGCAGCAAGAAGAACGCGCGACTGGTCTTGCCGTGGGGCGGGGCTTCGCCGGCTTATCTGGTCTTTTACAATTTCGATGTGATCTTGCGCTGGAACCGCTCGACCTATTTCGCGGTTGCGGTAGGGCAGCTTGCCGACCGAATCGCGGGTCGTTAATATACGATTCAATGATTTGTCGCGAGAGGGGTCGCAGCACCACATGTTGCGCCAATATCGCCTTTGCATCGCGTTCTCAATTGGCCTGATGGCCGTGCTGGCGGGTTGCACTGGATCGGACCGTCCGTCGGGTGGCCCGAAGGTCGGCCACACCGGCACGACCCCCCATGCGAGCGCCGCTCTGCCTGACGGCTACAAGCTCGGGCGCCCATACGAGGTCTTCGGCGTTACGTACTACCCGTACCACGACCCGGCCTTCATCGAGGAAGGCACGGCGTCCTGGTATGGCGCCGACTTCCATGGGCAGAGCACGGCAAGCGGCGAGCGCTATGACATGAACGCCGTGACGGCCGCGCACAAGACGCTGCCGCTGCCGAGCACCGTGCGCGTGACCAATCTCAAGAACGGCCGCTCGCTGCTCGTGAGGGTCAATGATCGCGGGCCGTTCGTGGCCGGGCGCGTGATCGACCTGTCGCGTCGCTCCGCGCAATTGCTCGGCGTCTATTCCGCCGGAACCGCCCCCGTGAAGGTTGAGTTCGTGGAATTGGCCGCGCTTACGCCGGACGATACCAAGGCCGACGTGCAATACGCCGAGCTCGAGGACGTGCAGGAGACTGCCGGGGACGTGTTAGATGACGCCCAACAGGCGGAAGACGGTGAGCCTGGGCCGGTGAAGCTCTGGTCCGCCAAGGATGGCTCGCGCGACGAGCGCAAGGCCGAGCCACCGGCCGCCAAGGTCGTCCGGTCAGCGCCAGAGCCCGAGCCGAGCCGGGCGATCGAGGTTTCCACCATCGATGGGCCGATTGATGCCGACGAGGGCGCCACGAACCCCGCCGATGAGCCCGTGATCGCCCCGTTGCCGCCAAAGAAAATGGGGGCGGTTCAGAAGGTCGATGTGGCCCCCAAGAAAGTCGTGCGCGCGGAATCGGAAAAACCGAGCAAGTCGCCGAAGCGCGATGATGGCGGTTTTTTGATATCATCCGCCAATGCGGCCGAAATCGAGGTGGCGGAGATCAGCCCGGCGGCCCGCTCACAGGACATCTTCGTTCAGGTCGGCGCCTTTGCGAGCCGCGACAGCGCCAACCAAATCAAGAAGCAACTGGCGTCGCTCGGCCCAATTTTTGTCGAGCCGAGCCGGGCCGGTGGCCGGCAAGTTTTCCGTGTCCGATTTGGCCCCATGGCGAGCCACGATGCCGCCGATTCCTTGCTCGACCGTCTGGTTGAGTCGGGTTACGTAACATCGAAGCTGATCGTAGAGACCAACTAGGAAACCGCGTGCCCGATCGTGACCGGGCACAGACGCTATTTATTCCCGAGGGAGTGCGACGTCCGATGACGTTGAACGGCGTATTTTCCAAGCAGAGGTTTCGCCACGCCTCTTCCGTTCGCCTGTGGACCCGGTTGGCGGCCATGGTGTCGGCTGGAGCTGTCTTGCTCTTGCTCGCGCAGGTGACGACGCGGGACGTGCACGCCATCGAGACGATCGCGCGCGAGATGATTCTGGTCGACGCGGCCACCGGCACCGTGTTGGCGGAAAAGGAGCCCGACGAGCGCATGCCGCCGTCGTCGATGAGCAAGCTGATGACGCTCTACGTCGCTTTCGAACTGCTGCGCGATGGAAAGCTGCGGCTCGAGGATTCCTTCCGCGTCAGCGAGAAGGCGTGGCGAATGGGCGGGTCCAAAATGTGGGTGCAGGTCGACACCAAGGTCACCGTCGAGGAACTACTCAAAGGCATCATCATTCAATCGGGCAATGATGCGTGCATCGTGCTGGCCGAGGGAATCTCTGGCAGCGAGGAAGCCTTTGCCGAACTGCTCAACAAGCGCGCCAAGGAGATCGGCCTGGCCCATAGCCATTTTAAGAACGCGACCGGCTGGCCCGACCCCGACCATTACATGACGGCGCGCGACCTCGCGATTCTTGCCTATCACCTGGTCAATGACTTTCCGGATTTCTATCGCGTGTTCTCAGAGAAGTCGTACACGTACAACAAGATCACGCAGGGCAACCGCAACCCGTTGCTCTACAACTATGCCGGCGGAGACGGCCTGAAGACCGGACACACCGAGGAAGCTGGCTATGGCTTGACGGCGTCAGCCATACGCGACGGGCGACGCCTCATTCTGGTGGTCAACGGACTCGCTGGCGTCAACGAACGTGCGCGCGAGACCGAGCGGCTGCTCGACATCGGCTTCAACGAGTTCAAGAACTATTTCATCTTCAAGGCTGGCGAACGGGTCTACGACATGCCGGTCTGGCTCGGCACGTCCGACGTGGTACCGGCCGTGGTGCCGAATGACATCGTGGTCACCCTGCCAAAACGTGCGAGCAAATCGGTCAGCATCCGCGTGGTCGCGCCGGGGCCGGCCCATGCCCCGGTCGCAAAGGACTCAAAAATCGCAAAGCTCGTGATCTCGGCGCCAGATTTCGGGCCGATCGAATCCAAGCTCGTGGCCGGCGCCAGCGTCGAGGAGGTCTCGGGCTTCGGCCGAATTGGACCCGCCATTTCGCGCCTATTCTCGGGCGATTGAGTGGCCGGGGCCTCGGCGGCCCGGATGGCGCGCGGCAGGTTCGTCACCTTCGAGGGTGGCGAGGGGGCGGGCAAGTCGACCCAGGTGCTGCGCCTGATCGCGGCGTTGAAGCGCAGTGGCATCAAGGCACTCGCAACGCGTGAACCTGGCGGCGCGCCCGGTGCCGAGCTCATTCGCGGGCTGCTCGTCGAAGGTCCGCCCGAGCGCTGGGATCCGTTGGCCGAGGCGCTGCTCCACAATGCCGCGCGGCGCCAGCACGCCGTCCTCACCATTTGGCCGGCGCTCGAACGCGGTGATTGGGTGGTGAGCGACCGCTTTGCGGATTCAACATTGGCCTACCAGGGCTACGGACAAGGTCTCGACCGAACGACCATCGACGCGCTCCGCCGGATCACGCTCAACGATTTCGAGCCGGACTTGACCATCATTCTCGATCTGCCAGTCTCGGACGGCTTGGCGCGTGCCAAGGTGCGGGAGGCAGGCAAGGCAAGCCGATACGAGCTGATGTCAGAGGCTGTGCACGAGCGATTGCGCGAAGGCTTCCTGGATATCGCCAAGTCCAACCCGAAGCGCTGCGTCGTGATCGACGCCCGGGCCAGTGATGATCACGTCGCCGATGAGGTCAGGCGCGTGGTGGGCGATCGACTTGGTGTGAGCCTCCTCAATGGCTGATCGCAACGAAGCCGGGTCGGCAACGATGGCGGAGCCGGCCGCCAATGCGCGCCTGCTTGGTCAAGAAGCCGCCGAAGCCGCATTCCTGACCGCGTGGCAAAGTGGACGCCTGGCCCATGGCTGGCTTCTCGCAGGCCCCCGCGGCATCGGCAAGGAGACGCTTGCGTTTCGCATCGCCCGCTTTGTGCTGTCAGGTGGTAGGTCTTCGTCGCTCGACATGGCACCCGACGTGTCGCTGTTCCGGCGCGTTGCGGCCGGTGGACACAGCGACCTCTTCGTGCTTGCGCGCCAGATCAACGAAAAGACGGGCAAGCGCCGCGGCGAGATCGTGATCGACGATGCGCGCGCGCTTTGCGAATTTCTCTCGCTCACGCCGGGTGAGGGTGCGTGGCGCGTTGCGATCGTCGACGGCGCGGAGGACATGAATCGCAACGCGGCCAACGCGGTGCTCAAGGTGTTGGAGGAGCCTTCGCCAAACACGCTTCTACTGCTCGTGAGCCATGCACCCGGTCGGCTGTTGCCCACGATCCGCTCGCGCTGCTGGCATCTGCCAATGCGTCCGCTGAATGAGCCAACACTGATACAGGTGATCGAGCCGCTGCTTGCCGGCCTGACGCCTGAGGATCGCGCCACCCTGATCGCGCTGTCGGATGGCAGCCCGGGTCGGGCCGCAGGCCTTGTGGCCGCCGGCGGCTTGGACTTCAGCCGCGAGGTGCTGGGCCTGGTCAACGCGCTGCCCGCCTTCGATGCGGCACGGGTCAATGCGCTTGGCGAGCGCTTGAGCGCGGGCGAGGAGGGGACGGAGCGATTTCGCCTCGTGGGTGAACTCCTGCTGGCGTTCGTGGCACGCCTCGTTCGTCGGATCGCGCTTGAGGGTGATGCCGCCGTCGCCCAAGGCGCCCCGACAGAGGAGAGCGCGTTGGCCGAGCGCCTCGGTGGCCGCGGCCGTGACCTTGATCAATGGATCGAGGTGTGGGACAACCTGCGCCGCCTGTTTGCCCGGGCCGAAGCCCTCGATCTGGAGCGTCGCCAGACGCTGATCGGCGCCTTCGGTGCGCTGGAGCGCGCGGCACGCGGCTGATCCCGCTTCGGCACCGCTTGCCTCCCAGCCGTCAGACACATTCACCTTCGGCGCGCATCTGCGTGTAGGAGATCGTTCGATGTCATCCGCCACACGCACGTATTACGTCACGACGCCGATCTATTACGTCAACGATTCCCCCCATATCGGCCACGCCTACACCTCGCTCGCCTGCGACGTGCTGGCCCGCTTCCTGAGGCTCGACGGCTACAAGGTTCACTTCCTGACCGGCACCGACGAGCACGGCCAGAAGGTGGAGAAGGCCGCCGCCGCCGCCGGCCGGGACCCCAAATTGTTCACGGATGAGGTGTCGCAGCGCTTTCGCGATCTCGCGGTGCTGATGGACTACAGCAATGACGACTTCATCCGCACGACCGAGCCGCGACACATCACGTCGTGCCAACATCTGTGGAACGCGATCAAGGCGAACGGCCACATCTATCTCGGCAAATATGCCGGCTGGTATTCGGTACGCGACGAGGCGTTCTACGCCGAGGACGAGTTGCGCCCCGGCCCCAACAACCAGAAGATCGCGCCCTCGGGCGCACCGGTCGAATGGGTCGAAGAGCCAAGTTATTTCTTCGACCTGTCGAAGTGGCAGGATCGACTGCTCAAATTTTATGACGAGAACCCGGACTTCATCGCGCCGGAGAGCCGCCGCAACGAGGTGGTGAGTTTCGTCAAAAACGGGCTTCAGGATCTCTCGGTCTCACGCACCAGCTTCAAATGGGGCGTGCCGGTGCCGAATGATCCCGCGCACATCATGTATGTCTGGCTCGATGCGCTGACCAACTACATCACGGCGGCCGGCTACCCCGAGACCGACAGCCCCATGTACCGGACCTTCTGGCCGGCGGCGCTGCACATGGTGGGTAAGGACATCGTGCGTTTCCACGCGGTTTATTGGCCGGCGTTCCTGATGGCCGCGGGTGTCGCGCCGCCGAGGCGCGTGTTCGCCCATGGCTGGTGGACCAATGAGGGCCAGAAGATCTCGAAGTCGCTCGGCAATGTGATCGACCCGATCCAGCTGGTGGAGAAATACGGGCTCGATCAGGTGCGCTATTTCCTGCTGCGCGAGGTGCCGTTCGGCAATGACGGTGATTTCTCGCACACGGCCATGGTGCGCCGCTCCAATGCCGACCTCGCCAATGACTATGGCAATCTCGTACAGCGCGTGCTCTCGATGATCAACCGCAACTGCGCCGCCAAGGTGCCAGCCAACGGCGCGCTCAACGACAAGGATCGTGCTTTCATCGGCCAGACCGATGTTGTGTTGCGCGATATGCGCACCCACGTGCAGCGCCAGGAGTTCCACCTCGCGCTCGATCGCCACGCCGAGGTCGTCGCGGCCGCCAATCGCTATGTCGATGAGCAGGCACCCTGGACGCTGAAAAAGACCGACCCGGCGCGCATGGAGGCCGTGCTCTATACATTGGCCGAGACGATCCGCCGGCTCGCCGTTTTGAGTCAGCCGTTCATGCCACGGGCCTCGGCACGCATCCTCGATCAATTGACAGTACCGGCATCAACGCGCGACTTCGCAATCGCCTTCGGCCCCGCCGCCGCGTTGTCGCCCGGCACGGAGCTGCCAGCCCCGAACCCTATTTTCCCGCGCTATGTCGAGACCGCGGCCTGACATGGCCGTCCCAGCATCTTGCGCACAATTCGCATCAAGATTGCCGATCGCAAGCCCCCCCACCCCAACCCTCCCCCATCGAGGGGGAGGGGGATAAGAGGGAGTGCCGCCAAACGTGAGGAATATCTCACTTGTAATGTATCGAACTCTGGGCACGGCCCGAGTTCAGCGTCCCTCCCCCCTTGTGGGGGAGGGCTAGGGTGGGGGGGCCGAATGCCCTTGGTGT
>Ga0194121_10008740_pt1 | contig 12739 bp, 14 predicted proteins | sample TA2MahCa50mmetaG_FD_148609 | JGI IMG/M metagenome (GOLD analysis project Ga0194121, IMG submission 148609) | Freshwater microbial communities from Lake Tanganyika, Tanzania - TA2015020 Mahale Deep Cast 50m | ecosystem: Environmental > Aquatic > Freshwater > Lake | place: Tanzania: Lake... | reverse complement strand
ATCTTGCCTACCCGGATCTCCGTGCAGTCCTGGAGGCATGCATACAATCACCGCATCCGTGGATTGTCATGGGCGCATTAATCGCCGGGCAGGCACGCGCGACTGCCATGGGCCCGACCTGGGCGGAGACCCTGGCGCAGTATGCTACGACCGCCACAGATGTAGACCTCCGCACGGTCGCGCAGCAATTACAAGGAACAGGCAGCATGTCAGCCCTACAGACCTTGCGCTTGCCGGACCTGTTGCTCTTTCTCAAGCGCATCCCGCTCTGTAGCAGTATGAGCCTGGAACAATTGCGTACGGTGGCTTACTATCTGACAGAGCGTCACGCCAGTGCTGGTGAGGTGATCTTTCGTGAGGGTGATGCCAGTTATGATCTCTACATGATCGTCTCTGGGCAGGTAGACATCGTGCAGCAACGCGGTGGCCACGTGCTGACACTGGTCACCCTGAGCCAGGGCGATTTCTTTGGCGATATGGCTCTGCTCGGGGATCACCCACGTTCGGCTGGGGCTGTAGCAATCGCGCCAACGCGTCTCGTCACGCTGAGCCCAGAACACTTCCGGCAGGTGATCATCGAGGACCCAGCGATTTCCTTCGAGATTTTCCGAGTGCTCTCAGCACGCATACGACGCTTTGATGAGGCGATGATACAGGGGACTGCAGCCTAGCGTACACCATGCGGCAAGCAGCAGACAGCGTGTCATACCATGTGACATCTTGTCGCCTTGTGTCACGAGTGCGTTGAGACCACCCCGCGTTATGCAGGGTGCTGGAACCTGGCATGCTCTTTGCGTAGCGCTGTAGACAGGAGTAGGGTAATCTTGTCGACCGCTAGAGAAGGAGCAGCACGTGGACGCGTACCAGGAACTCCGTCGTGAACTCACGCATCGGCTCGTGCATCTTGAGGGGCGCCTGGCTCAGGTCGAGCGCGACCGGCGCCGGAGTACGAACACGTTAGACCCCGATTGGGAAGAGCAGGCCACCGTCCGGCAGAATGATGAGGTGCTGGACGAATTAGCGGAGGAAGAAAGCCGACAGGCGCAAGCCATTCGGGCCGCTTTGCAGCGTATGGATGATGGGACGTATGGGCGCTGCGTGACCTGTGATGAGCCTATTGCGCCGCAGCGCTTAGCCGCACTGCCCTATGCTACGCAGTGCATAGCCTGTGCCACGCACGCTGAACAGCGGAGGCGCGCTGGACGGTGAGGGCGTTGCCTCTCTGCGTGACAAAGCCACGTATTCTGTGCGGCACGGCTATCGTCTGGTCTGGCTGATCTACCCAGCAAAGCGTCTGGTGGAAGTCCACACACCTGGTAGTGACGTTGCCTTGCTCTTGCCTGGAGCACTACGCAGTGGTGGGGATATTTTACCAGGATTTACCCTGGCAGTAGCAGCGCTGTTTCGCAGGGAAAGGAACGGGTCATGGCAGAGGCATCCATTAGTCTGGTAGAGCGTCAGGCGATCTACGATATTCTGGCACGCTATGTATGGTGCATGGACACCGGCGACATCGAAGGGGTGGTGGCGACGTTCACTCCCGATGGTGTGGTCAAAGACGTTACAGGGAAACGCTGGGATGCTGCGGCTGGCGGGGCGCGCGGCTTTGCCACGCATTTCCTCACACGCCCTCATCGGCGTGGGGGGCAGCATCATGTCCAGCACCTGTTTGTGGAGCCAGCCCTGGCGGGAGGCTACCGCGTGATGTCCTACTGGGTGTCGATGCAGTGGGACGCGGAGCACGATACAAAAGCGATCCGTGCCATGGGAAGTTATCTCGACACCTGTGTGCAGGTCGATGGCCAGTGGCGGATCCAGGAAAAGATTATTGATCCCTGGAGCAGTGCCAGCGCTCCCTTCAGGAAGGAGACAGAGGCGTGAGCGACGTACACACCCCAGTCCGCTGGGGCATTGTTGGGCTCGGTTGGGTCGCCGCGGATTTTGTTGTGCCGGCTATGGTAGAAAGCACCGGTTCGCAGCTCGTCGCTTGTCTGGGGAGTTCTCTGGCCAAGGGCCAGGCTTTCGCCGAACGATTTGGCGTTGCCCGTGTGCATACGGACCTCGACGCCCTGATGCATGACCCGGAGATCGACGCCGTCTATATTGCGCTGCCGAATGCGATGCATCATGCTGCCGTGCTCGCTGCCGCGCGCGGCAAAAAGCACGTGCTCTGTGAAAAGCCCTTTGCAATGCACGTCACACACGCGCAGGAAATGGTCCAGGCGTGCCGCGAGGCCGGTGTGCTGCTGCGTATTGCGCACCAGATTCGTCTGGATGCTGCCATAGGACGCGCCCGCGAGATTGTGCATGCTGGGCGGCTGGGGCGGCTGGCAGCCATGTCCCTGGAGCGCGCTTCTGGACTTGCCATGCGCACCTGGTGGCGCCAGGATGTCGCACAGAGTGGGGTCATCTTTGATGTGGGCGTGCATTTGCTCGATCTGCTGCAATGGGTCAGTGGCCAGCGCTTTACCGAAGTCAGTGCGTTTACGCACCCGGACCGCCGTCAGGGTATGCCGGATGACACGGTGACGGTGCTGGGCCGTCTTGATGGCGACTGCCAGGCAGTAGCGCGCGCGACGCGTGAAGTAGCGAGCGCAGAGAATAATTTGATTATTGAGGGCGCGGAGGCCACACTCGTGACTTCTTCACTGCGCTTTGCGCCGGAGCATGTCGTGTATGTTCGTGACCGCCATGGCACCACGGCAGAGCACTTTCCAGCCAGCCCGGCGTATGCTCTGGAAGTGCACGCCTTTGAAGCCGAGCTGCGTGGACATAGGAGCGCCTTACCGGACGGTGAAGACAGCACCCAGATAGTGGCGGTAACGCAGGCCGTGCTGCAGGCAATCGCGGAGCGCCGCAGCGTTGCCGTGCCAGCGACACAGTAAGGAACCAAAGAAAGGGTATTGACAGTTGGGCGTCATGACGTTACATTCCCTCAGAGGATATTGGAAAAAACCTCCCTAGAGGATGTGAAGTAACCTGATGCAACCTACTGCTGCATTCCGCTCCTGGTATTATTATTTTTACGCCTTCGATCCCGGGGGCGAGAGGTAGCGGTCTGCACCTGTCGATCTATACGTAAAAGCCCCCGATACCCATCGGGGGCTTTTTTTTGCTGAAAGGACGCTCAAACCATGCAACGTATACCCGACGTATCTCGCTCCCACACCATTCCCGTGCTGGCTCCGGCAGACCTCCGCGCCGCCCTCCCCATGACCGAGGCCGCGCACCAGACGGTCACCGTGGGTCGTCAGGCTGTGAAACGCATTTTGCGTAAGGAAGACCACCGCTTACTCGCCATTGTTGGCCCATGCTCCATCCATGATCCTGAGGCGGCGCTCAACTACGCTAGCCGGTTGCAGGCACTGAGTGAAGAACTGGCAGACCGCTTGTGCATCGTGATGCGCGTGTACTTTGAAAAACCGCGTACCACGGTGGGTTGGAAAGGGCTGCTGCATGATCCCTATCTAGACGGTTCAGACAACATGCCAGAAGGTCTCCGCATTGCCCGGCAGCTGCTCCTCGACATTAATGCCATGGGCCTCCCCGCTGGGACAGAAATGCTCGATCCGCTCACCCCACCGTACTACGAAGATCTCATCACCTGGTCCGCCATTGGCGCACGCACCACGGAAAGTCAGACGCACCGCGAAATGGCCAGTGGCCTGTCCATGCCAGTCGGCTTTAAGAACTCCACCGATGGCAACTTGCAAGTGGCCATCCACGCGCTGGAAGCGGCCAGCCATCCGCATACGTTCTTGAGCATTGATCAGGCCGGGCGCTCCTGCATGGTGCGTACAGCGGGCAATCCCTGGGGGCATGTGGTCTTACGTGGTGGCAGCCGCGGCCCGAACTACGATAAGCAGAGCCTGGAACAGGCCACAGTCCAACTGCGTCAGGCTGGCATGGAACCCGTGCTCATGGTTGATTGCAGCCATGCCAATGCCAACAAGCAGCACGAACGCCAGGAACTCGTATGGAACGAGGTTCTGCAGCAACGCCTCGCGGGCAATGAGGATGTCGTTGGCCTGATGGTGGAAAGCAATCTCGAACCCGGTACACAAAAAATCCCAGCAGACCGCAGCCAGTTGCGCTATGGGGTCTCCGTGACAGATCCCTGTGTGGGCTGGGATACCACGGAGCGCATGCTGCGACGCTGGTACGTCAATGCGTGCTGAGCCGTAGGGCTACACGGCTGGCAAACGCAATAAACGGCTGGCATTGCCCCCCAGGATGGCGCGCTCGGTCTCAGCATCTAAACCGAGCGCTTTCACTTCAGCGACAGGATGCGCCAGACCAGCCGGGAGGGGATAGTCACTACCCACGACAAGGCGCTCAGCCCCATAGGTGTTGATCAGATAGCGTAACATGTCTTGACGAAAGGCAATGGTGTCAAACGTCAGTTGCTCGATATACGTCGAGGGTGGACGTGGAATGGCGGCACGGCATTCTGGCACCATCTTATAACCATTGTCGAGACGGCCAAGCAAACTGGGTAGGGCGCCACCAGCGTGATACAACACCACGCGCAGCGCCGGGTGTCTTTCCAGCACCCCACCGTAGATAAGCAGCGCAGCAGCCAGGCCCGTGTCATAGAGATTTCCTACCAGATTCCCCAGATTATAACGCGCTAACATGCCCTGGGGAGCGGCTTCAAACGGGTGGATACAGACAACCATCTGTAAAGCCTCGGCCGCTTCCCAAAACACCTCGAATTGCGGTTCGTCCAGCCCCTGTCCCTGGACGCTAGGAGGGATTTCAACGCCACGGAGACCGGCCTGCGCGGCATAGGCCAGCTCTGTAGCGGCGGCCGTGGGATCCTGTAAGGGCACAGACGCCAGTGGCAGAAAACGCGCCGGATACTGGGCACAGGCTGCCGCCAGGGCTGCGTTATTGATACGTGCAATCGTCCGCCCTAGCGCCGCGGGCACTTCCGGGTACATCACGAACGGCACACAGGAAATGGCCTGGATATCCACGCCTTCGGCGTCCATATCCTCAAGCCGGGCCTCGACCTGCGTGATCTTGGCGTGCAACGGGCGCCGGGCCGTCCCCTGAATGATGAAAAAACGCCGGCCGTCTTCCTCGATAATCCGCGTGTGATACTGGGACCCCTCGCGCTCCAGAAAGGCCACCACTTCAGGAGCCACCAGATGATTGTGCATGTCAATAACACCGCTCATACGCCACATATCCCTTCAGAAGCCTGGACATTCTGAGTCAGCATGCTATGCTCACAGCGCGTCTGCTGTCCCTTTACAGAAAATGGGGCATCACTTCTTTGGCAAAGAGTTCCATAGAACGCAGGATTTTATGGTGTTCCATGGTGCCAAACGCAAAGTTGCAGCCAAAATAGGTAATACCTTCGTCAGCCAGGGCACGAATTTTGGCGCGGCAGGTCTCCGGGGTTCCGATAATGGCGCGGTGCTCCAGCAGGTGCTCGTAGCTCGTTGGTAACGCGGTGCGCCGTTGCCGCCAGTCGTCAATGCGGTGATTGACCTCACTTCCAGCGCTAAAGGTCTGACGCCACTGCACCATATCCATGGTCCATTCGAGCGCTTTGCGTGTATCGGCATAGGCCTGTTCTTCAGTCTCGGCAACGTAGAAATACCGCGAGAACGGGATACGTGACATGGGGACATGGTGCCCTGCTGCCGCCGACATTGTGACAAAGCGATGGCAGAGGTCCAGCGCATCCAGGGTATCCAACACCACGCCAACGATGAGCGGATGGCCAGTCGAGACGACAAATTCGAGGGTTGCCAGTGTACGGGTCGCCGCAATGTAGATGGGCGGATGGGGCTTTTGCACGGGTGGAGGCACGAGCGTCGCCTGGTTGACCGTACAATAGGTGCCATGATACGAGTATTCAGGCGTGCTCCACAGGCCCTCGACAATGCGGATGGTTTCCTGGAAACGCGCCTGGCTTTCCTGGCGATCCAGATTGTAGCCGTGATATTCATACCCAGCGCTCCCCCGTCCGAAGCCAATATCGAGTCGGCCACCGCTGGTTAAATCAAGCATGGCAATATCTTCTGCCAGACGAATGGGGTGGTGCAACGGGGGGACCAGCACAGCAGTGCCCAGGCGTATGGTACTCGTGCGGGCAGCAATATGCGCGGCCAGCACCAGTGAAGACGACCCCAGGCCGTAACGCGAAAAATGATGTTCGGCAAACCAGGCGCCATGAAAGCCCAGTTCTTCACCGTACTGGACCTGCTCTGTGGTGTCACTCATGACACGGTATGGGTCAACGCCCTCTGGCCAGGGGACGTGTGAGAACAGCGCAAACTGCATACCTGCTCCTCCTGCGTGATGGCTTGGCCGTATGAACATGCCATTATTCCATAAAATGCCGCGCCTGTCTGCTGCAGCCCGGCGCTGAGGCCTAGCGACAGGACAACAGATCACGGGGACTATGGCAGCACTGCTCGACATTCCACCGCTCTGGGCGCGCTCTGCAGAGCAGATTCTGCAACAGCAATGGCGCAAAGTGTTCATCCTGGGGGCAGCCGATTGTGGCAAAAGCACGTACTGTCGCTTTCTGGTACAGCGCTGCCTGGAAGCTGGCCGGCGGGTGGCGGTGCTCGATACTGATATTGGACAGAAAGAGATTGGGCCGCCAGCAACCCTCACACTGGGGTATCCACAGGCCGTACAACCCCTCACACAGGTGCCACCGGCGGCCTGGTACTTCGTCGGCACGACGACCCCGGTGGGGCACTTACTCCCGATGACGTTAGGGGTGCGACAATTGCTGGAGGTCGCACGCGCCTCGTGCATTATTATCAATACCACTGGCCTGGTGTCTGGTCCGGGGCGTATACTGAAGAGTTATAAAATTGAGGCAGTACAGCCAGACATAATCGTCGCACTCGAATACGGTCGTGAGTTACGCTCACTCCTGCGGGCGTACCGGCACTATCGCATCGTCTATTTACCCGTGTCGAAGGCCGCCACGAGTAAATCTATAGGAGAGCGCCGCGCCGTGCGGGAACGGGCTTTTGCGGCGTACTTCGCCGCAGCACCCACCGTTGAACTTGCCTGGCGTCAAGTCATTTTTCAACGTACGCTCTTATTCTCCGGCACACGACGTCCCTCGCAGGAGTTTCTCTACGTCGAAGACACCGCGGAAGGGCGGCTCGTTGTCGCTCCCAGGGAGACCGTGACAACACGTGGCGCGCGCGTGCTACCAGTAGGTTTTGAGCGGCATCTGCTCTGCGGTCTGGCGAATCGACGCAATGCGGGCGTGGGGCTCGGGCTCATCATGCACCTTGACTTTGTCCGCGAGACCCTGACCCTACGCACACCTGTGCCCGTGGCGCAGATCAAGCTTGTGCAATTTGGAAGTTTATACGTCGAGCCCAATGGGCGTGAGCCAGGAGGGCATGTTCCACGAGGGCTCTTTGTCTGAGGAGAGTAGCCATGCGTTTAGCAGGGAAAGTGGCACTGGTCACTGGGGCGCAGCAAGGCATAGGGCAAGCGATTGCTCTGGCCTATGGCCGTGAAGGCGCTAGCGTGGTGATTAATTACCTGGATGGTCAGGCCGCTGCAGAGGCGCTGGCTGCCGAGATTCGCGCTCTAGGGCAACGTGCCGTGACGGTCGCCGGGGATGTGTCCCAGGCCACCGCGGTGCACCAGATGGTCGAGGCTGGAGAGCGCCTGGGTGGTATCGATATCCTGGTGAACAATGCTGGGATTTTCCCGCGCGTCCCTTTTCTCGAGATGACGGCAGCCCAGTGGGATGAGGTCATCAACGTGAATTTGAAGGGGACCTTCCTGTGTACCCAGGCCGTGGCACAGCGTTTAGTGGCGCGTGGCCACAGCGGAGCTGTGATTAATCTCGCATCCAGTGCAGCCTTTCGTAGCTCGCCGCGTGGTGTACACTATGTAGCAAGCAAGGCGGGCATTATCGGAGTAACGCGTGCGACGGCCTTAGAACTCGCACCATACCGAGTGCGGGTGAACGCCATCGCGCCTGGCACCACGGATACGGCCCAACCACGTTATGGCATGTCAGAAGACGAATTACAGGCAGCCGGGCGGCAAGTCCCCCTCGGACGCATGGCAACCCCAGAGGACGTTGCTGGCCTGGCGGTCTTTCTGGCATCGGAAGAGGCTTGTCACATTACCGGTCAGACGATGCATGTGAATGGCGGGCAATATCTCTACTGAGACTCTCGACCGCGGAGGTTGGTGTGGTACTTGTCTATGTGACACTCAACACGTTAGCAGAAGGGCAGCAGCTGGCGGATCTGCTCTTTACCCACAAATTGGCCAACTGCGTGAATTTTCATCCTATTACCTGTACCTATCTCTGGGAAGGCCAGCAGACTACCGAACCTGAGATCGTAGCGATTATTAAGACTGAGGCGACGTTGTTCGACGCTATTGTCGCGACGGTGAAGGAACTCGTGCCCTATACCAATTTTATTGGTCAACTAGAAGTGAGCCGCGTGAATGAAGCGTTTGCCGCCTGGATGGAGAGCGTCGTACAGGCGTGAGGCATGTCAGCATACACGCACCTAAGTGGCGCAGCCATGGCACATAGCGGCAAGGAGGGAAGACCAGAGCATGGCCGCCCCTCCTCGTGTGCTTACCCTACGCACACGCCATTTTGGTGGACCATATTATGCTGTGGGGCCATGGGCCGATGTCCACGCCCAGGTTTATCGGCCAGACCTTCGACACCATACTGCAGGAAACGTTTCGCCCATTTATAGACAAAACGGCGACCAATACCCACGGTATCCGCGATATGAGAAATCGGGACACCATCGGCCACGAGTAAAATGATGCGACCACGTCTGGCACGGCCAGCCGGAATCGTAGTGGAGCGCTGCCACGCCATCAGCGTATGGCGCTCCTCGGCAGTAAGACGAATGGTAAGAGCTGTTTTACGTCCACGAGCCATAAAAAAACCTCCATGAAATAGTTACATTGCTTCTTTGTCGGAAGAATTAAAGATTGACTTGAGTTGTGTCCCTCTTTTTTTGTTTTTACTATTGCAATCTTCTGAATGTCATCAGATACAAATGTAAAAAAACGCTCTGGGAAGAACAATTCTTCCTCGGGAAGGAACTCTCTTTATGTGATCTTCCTTACACGAAAACTGCGCCCATACAGGTTCTCGGAATGCTATAGAGTTGCGTCAGGTACTTGGAATTGCTCATAATATGGCGGCTCGCAGACGCGAGCAAGAGAGCTCGCATCAAAAAAAGAGGCACAAGGAGCTATGGGAGACGCTGTACGGCAGATGTTCACTGCGATTGCTCAGCATTACGATGTACTGAATACGATGTTGAGCTTTGGCCTGCATCACTATTGGCGTTGGCAGGCGGTACGCAGCAGCGGGGTAACGGCAGATGCCCGTCTCCTAGACATCTGTAGCGGTACAGCAGATCTTGCCCTAGCTTTTGCCCGTCATCTCGGTCCTGCCGGACAGGTCGTGTCGACGGATTTTTGTGCAGCCATGCTGACACGTGGGGGTCGCAAAGCGCTCCACAAGGGACTGCATATAACGCCAGCCCTTGCTGACGCGCAACATCTCCCCTTCGGAGATGCAGTCTTTGATGCTGTGACTGTGGCGTTTGGTCTCCGGAATGTTGATAATCTTGCGACCGCTCTCCGCGAAATGTATCGTGTCTTGCGCCCAGGAGGCATTGCCCTCGTGTTGGAATTTGGTCAGCCGCGTGGTGCATTCTTTGGGCCGCTGTATCGTTGCTATGCGCAGTACTTCCTCCCACGCCTCGGAGGATGGGTGTCTGGGCATCCTGAGGCCTATACGTATCTGCCTCGGACTGCAGCGGTATTTCCAGCGGGTTGTCGTTTTGTACGCGAGATGGTAGCACAAGATTTCATCAACGTACATGCCCATGCACTCAGTGGAGGTATTGTCTATCTCTATCGGGCTTTGCGCCCAGGGCCAGCGCCATAAGAACTATGCCAGAAAACATGGATCAAGACAACATTGTCCATACCTCGCTTTGCGTGTTGCAGGAGTAATCCCATGCCAGACTTTACTGATATTATCTACATGAAACAGGAGGGTGTCGCCACGGTGAGTATCAACCGTCCGTGGGTACTCAATGCGTTTCGACCGCGCACGGTTGATGAAATGATCGAGGCATTCCACGATGCGTGGTATGACGATACGATTGGCGTGGTCGTCCTCACCGGGGAGCAGGGGAATTTTTGTACGGGAGGCGATCAAAAAATTCGTGGCCAGGGCGGGTATCAGGACGAGGAAGGCACACCGCGCCTGCAAGTGCGCAACTTGCACCGCATGATCCGCGAAATCCCCAAGCCGGTCATTGCGAAAGTGGATGGCTATGCGATTGGAGGCGGGCATGTGTTGCATGTGATCTGCGATTTAACACTCGCCTCAGAACGGGCGATTTTTGGTCAGACGGGGCCCAAGGTTGGCAGTTTCGACGCCGGGTTTGGCGCAATGTATCTGGCGCGTATTGTCGGTGAAAAGAAAGCCCGTGAAATCTGGTATCTGTGCGAACAGTACAGCGCTGCAGAAGCCGCGGCTATGGGTCTAGTCAATAAAGTCGTGCCACGTGCGCAGCTGGATGAGGAAACAGCCCTGTGGTGCCGCAAGCTCCTGGCGAAGAGCCCAACGGCGTTGCGGTTTATGAAATTTGGCTTTAACGCGGATACCGACCACGGCTATGGCTTACAGGCGCTCGCGCATGGGGCAACCAGCCTGTTCTATGCCTCGGAAGAGGGCAATGAAGGACGGCGAGCCTTCTTAGAAAAACGCCAGCCCGATTTTGCCAAATATCGTCGGACGCCCTGGTAGACTTGTGCTATCCCCTAGGTACATAGAGGGAAGGAGCTATGGGCCTATTGTCATATGTGGGAATCTGGTATCGTGCCATCCGGCCGTTTACCCTGAGTGCTGCGCTGGTGCCTGTACTGGTCGGTAGCACTCTGGCCACACAGTATGGGGCGTGGCATTGGGAGCTCTTTCTCCTGGCCCTCCTCGCGTCAGTGCTGGTGCAATGCGGCACCAACTTGACCGATGAATATGCGGATCACCGTCCCGGCCGGGGTGGAGAGCACAAAGTACAGGCGCCCTATAAAGTCATTGCTCTGGGGTTGCTCACGCCGGCTGCAGTGCGCCAGGTGGCCTTGACGTGTTTTGCTCTGGCGGCCCTCATTGGTCTGTATCTGGTCACGCGCACGGGCTGGCCCCTGGCGCTCGTCTGCCTGGCCAGCGTGGGGGTAGCATACGGCTATAGCGCGGGCCCTCTCCCTTTAGGGAACATCGGGCTGGGTGAGCCGCTGGTCTTTCTGTTCATGGGGCCAGTGATGGTGCTTGGCAGTTTGTACATACAGATCCACACACTCACCTGGGCTGCAGTCTGGGTGTCTCTGCCGGTCGCGTGCCTGGTCACTGCCATTCTGGTCGTCAACAATCTGCGGGATGCGGAAGAAGATCACCACAGTGGCAAACAGACCCTGGTGGCTCTCTGGGGCGCTCAACGCGTCTCCAGGTTGTTTGCGCTTCTCGTCTGGGTGGCGTTTTGCACACTCCCAGTTTTGGCGTTCCTGGGGGCGATATCCTGGGTGGGCGTCCTGCTCTGCTTGCTGGTCTTTCCGCAAGGTCGGCAACTCATGGTGCTGGTGCAGCCCATGCGGGAACGCGCGGTGTTGCACCAGGCCCTGCGGGGTACGGCGCAGCTCCATCTGCGCTTTGGGCTGCTCCTGGCGCTCGCCGTCAGTCCTGTCATGGCCTGGTGGCGTCTCTAGCTAGAGACGCCACGGCTCGCGGTGTTCCATAGCAAACACATGGGCATACAGATTGGCAATCCACTGTTTCCCAGTCTCGGTGCTCCGTAAATAGCGCAAGCCGTCCTGGATATACGGTGTCACCATCTTCCAGAAGAACGCCGGATAATTATCCCGCAGATCTCCAGGCGTTTTGTAGCCGAGCTTCGCATTCACCCCGGTTTCTTCAAACTCATAGAACAACGCCGGAAACTTCCGCATATGATTCGGCGAGGCGAGCTGGCCGATGAGATCGGCGGCCCGTAGGAGCCCTGGATAATCCTTGCCTTCCTGGTGATCATTATCCTGAGGCACAGGAAAGCGGGTCCGCTCGATATTCGCCACAATCACTTCGGCGTCAATGATACCGTGTACGCCAAACCGTTCACGGACAAAGCGCTTCCCACGGTCGACATGATAGGGTGTCAACGCCGCGTCGCTCGCCCCGGCAGGCACGGTGACCATCTCGTCACCCACGCCGGTGGTATACACTCCCACCCCGTCGTCACGACAGACCCCGCGGACATAGCCAATATCGTGGCACAGTAACGAGAGCAGGAAATGCATCCAATCGCGTGGGGACACGCCTCCTTCGCGGACATGCTTGCCTTTCAGGAGTTCCTGGCCAACGAGGGTCACCATGAGCGTATGCTCGACGTCATGATACAGGGCATCGCTATTGGCGATATTTTCGAGGGCCATGCGTCCTGCCCAGGCAATCATGCCTGGATAGGAGGGTTCGAGTATCCCATACATCCGGCGGTATTCGGCCTGCAGGCGCTCGACAAAAGCGTCAATTAACACTTCCGTTGGGTTAAACATCTAGCGCTCTCCCCTGGTTGACTGACAAATCTCGACCCCTCTATTTTTCAAGCCGCTTCTTGGTACTCAAACACAAATCGAGATTGCCGACGTTTGGCATCTTGCTTCTTTGAAGCCATTGCCGGTTCCGGGTCCGGTT
>Ga0194121_10008737_pt1 | contig 12740 bp, 11 predicted proteins | sample TA2MahCa50mmetaG_FD_148609 | JGI IMG/M metagenome (GOLD analysis project Ga0194121, IMG submission 148609) | Freshwater microbial communities from Lake Tanganyika, Tanzania - TA2015020 Mahale Deep Cast 50m | ecosystem: Environmental > Aquatic > Freshwater > Lake | place: Tanzania: Lake... | reverse complement strand
GCCGAGGGCAAATTGCAGGTCATCAAGATGGCGGACGCGGCCAACAATCCCCCGGTCCCGGGCGACGGCACGGTGAAGGTCGAAGACGAGACGGTCACCATCGGCGGCGTCCAGGTCCCCCGCCGCAAGCCCGCCTCGCTCGACGCGGCCCCCGAGCGCGCGCTGGTCCCGCAGGGTGCATCGGGCGCGGTGGCAAGCACGCTGTAGCTTGCAACCGGTTTCATGGTTGCGGTGACCTCCGTTGAGATCGGCGCGCTCCGGGGCTATCCCCAGTTCTGCAGAAACGTGGCCAGACCCACCGCCAGCCCGATAGCGATGATCACCCGCCGCACGTGGTGGCGCTGCAAGCGTTTGGCCGCCACCGCCGAGGCATAGCCGCCCAACGTTGCGGCCGCGCCCAGCGCCAGCGCCTCCGGCCAGCGGACCAGCCCGGCCGACGCGAAGGCCGCCGCGGCCACGAGATTGATGGACACGTTCAGAAAATTCTTCGCCCCGTTCGCCAGGTTGATGTCGCGGACTCCCGCCAGTTGCAGAGCGGCCAGCATGACAATGCTGACCCCCGCACCGAAATATCCGCCGTAAATCGAGATGAAAAATTGCGCGCAAAGAATCACCGGCCGGCCGAGGCGCGCCGTCTCTCTTTCGCCCTTGCGAAATTCCTGGCCGATGAACAGCGCGGTCGCAAACCAGATCAAGAACGGCACCAGCCGCGCGAACGTCGTGGGCGGCGTCCACAGGAGGAGCATTGCGCCCAGGCAGGCGCCCAGGACGCTCACCGCGCTCAGCGGCAGCAGCGGGAGGCGCCCGGCCGCGAGGTCGTGGCGATATCCCCAGGCGGCGCCCACGGCGCCCGGCCAGTGGGCCACCATGTTGCTCGCGTTGGCCGTTTTCGGGTCAAGCCCCACCCAGAGCAGCAGCGGAAACGTGATCAAGGTGCCGCCGCCGGCCACCGAATTCATCGCGCCGCCCAGGAAGCCGCCGACCAGCAGAGCCAGAAAAGACGCCTCCATGATTCCTTTCACGCCAGGGGTTTGAGCGCGCCAACTGGAACGCTTGCCAGATGGCCTTTCGTTGCCAGTGTATTCTCACCCTGGCCCTCTGGCTGCTCTGCATCGCCGGCTGCGCCGCGGGGGAGGTGCGCATGACCACGGTTTCTTACGGCGCCGATCCCGAGCAGAAGCTCGACCTGTTTCGCACGTCGGACAATCCACGCCCACTGGTCGTCCTGCTCCACGGAGGCGCGTGGTGGGGCGGAAGCCGCCAGGCGTTTCACGAGCATGCCCGCCTGCTCGCCTCAGAAGGCTTCGTGGCCGCGACCGTCGACTACCGGCTGGCCCCGCGCCACACCTTTCCCGCCGCCGTGGACGACGTGCGCGCGGCCATCCGCTGGCTCGTCAAGAATGTCAAAGTCACGGAGGTCACGGTGGGTGGCCACTCCGCGGGTGCCCACCTCGCGTTGATGGTCGCCACCACGCCGAAGGAATCCCCGAAGGTGCAGCGCGCCTTTGGCCTCGCCGGAATTTACGAGCTGGCCGGCTACTACACGCAGACGCAATACGAGTTTGTTCCGGCCTTTATCGGCGGCCTCCCCAGCGCTGCTCCCGAGAAATACCGGGCCGCATCACCCACGCTCATTGCCGTGAAAGAAACCCCGCCGGTGCTCCTCTGGCACGGGGCGCGCGACGAGGGCGTGCCCACCACCCAATCCGAGCGCCTGGCCGATCGTCTTCGAAAGCTCGGCGTGAAAACGCAACTGCGCATCGAGAAAAATGCCAGTCACGAGTGGTTCCTGCAGAACCCTGGCGTGACCGTCGCCGGAATAATACGCTGGATTACTGGCGCTTCGGCACCTTGATCCCGTTGATGATGATGTGCCCCTCGCCCACCACCAGCTTCGGCGGCGGGGCGTCCGGGTTGCGGCTGGCCTCCTCGACGCGCTGTTGGAGCGCCTTGCTGCTCAGTGCGAAGACGTCGCCGTTGTGCATCGTGAGGTACACTTCGTCGCCCGACGTGGCGATGTAAGCGTAATTCTGCGGCTTGTCCGCTTTGTAGGCCCACAGGATCTGCCCCTCGGGCGACACCGCGTGGACGCTGCCCTCGTGTTCGGACACCGTGTAGATGGTGCCGTCGGCCGCCACCTGAACGCTGTGGTCGCCCATGTCGTCGCCGACCTCAGCGACCCACTGCTTGTGGCCCTCGCGATCGACGGCGTGCAGTCGCCCGTCCATGCCGCCCACGTAAATGGTTTTTCCGTCCGGGGAAAGCACCGGCGTGCTCCCCATGCCGGTATTGCCGGCTTGCACGGCGTCCCTGCGATCCTTGCGGGGAATCTCATCAAGCCGCTTCTCGGTGAACGCGCCGTACTGCCAGCGGGTTTTCCCGTTCGGTCCCATGCAGCGCAGGTGGCTGTTCCAGTTCACCATCAAGAGCTCGCCCTCGGGAGTGACCCGCACGCCGGCCCCGGTCTGCACGCTGTCTCCCATCGCGCGATCCTTGAACTTCGTCCAGCGCGGCTTGCCGTCTTTATCGATGGCGTGCAGCAGGCCGGGGTCCCCGATGGCGTAGACCGTGCCGTCCTGGCCCACGCCAATTTCCCCGTTGACGTGGCTGCCGACGTCATGGCGCCAGGTTTCATTGCCGGACGCGTCCAGATGATAGACGATGCCGTCGTAATCGCCGAAATAAATGCTGCCGTCGGGCGCGAACACCGGCGGAACCTGCGCGGTTCCCAGCGGGCGCTGCCACAGGATGTTTCCACCGGGGCCCAGGGCGTTCAGGCCCGGGCACTTGTATCCGCCGGTCACGAGGATGTTGCCGTCCGGGGTGAACACTGGCGAAGCGTAGCCCTGCAATCCTTTGAGGGCGGTCTTCCAGCGCTGCGAGCCGTCCTTGTTGAGCGACGTGACGCCCCTGTCGGTGACGACGTACAACGCCCCGTCGGGCCCCACCGCGGCCGGCGCCTTCGTTCCCTCGTCCACCTTTGCGCGCCACAGGACGTGTCCTTCGGAGGGGCCCTGCGAGCGGAACAACTCGCGAATAGCGGCCTGCGAGACCTCCGACGAAGTGGGTGTGGTGCCGACGACCGCGTCCTGGGGAACGGGCGCCTGAGCCGCGGCGGACGGCGTCGCTGTGGCGGGTGTCGTGGTGAGCGCGGAGATCGTGTTCATACGCATACACGATAACGCGCGGCCCTCAAAGAATCATGAAAGCGGCTTCGACATGATCACCGCCCGCTCCGCGAATCCCAGCTTGCGGTAGAATTGCAGCGCCGGCGCATTGCGGGCCAGCACCGAGAGCTCGAGGCGCGCCACCCCCTGGGCGCGCGCCGCCTCCTCGGCCACCCTTATCAGTGCATCGCCGATGCCGCGGCGATGGAATTCCGGGGCCACGTACAGATCCGACACGAACGCGTGCGGCTCCACCTGATCTGGCTCGCTTGGAACGACGCGCGCGAACAGGCAGAGATATCCGGCCGGCGCGCCGTCCGCTTCCGCAAGGTAGAACCCGCCGCGCGTTTCCTCGCAGCGCGACCATAAATACGCAAAATACGCATCGAGGATCTGCTCGGCCGATGGCAGCGACGCATCGAAGCCGCGCACCGTCTCGTGCAGATCCCCGACCATTCTCTTCAGGACGGGAAAATCGGCCGGGCCGCAGATCCGAATCACACTGGCGCCAGCAGAGTATCCGGCCGCTCCTGGATGCGCAGGTGCACGTTGATTCGACAATACGGATCGCCCGAGGGCTGGGCCGGCGACTCCTTACGCAGCGGAGGCAGCATTTCCAGCGTCTGCGGGCATGCCGCCGCGAGGTCGTGCACCGCCGTGCCGGCCTTGTCGCGGATGTCCCAGGAGGCGCCGCGCCCCAGCAGCAGCGCGCACATCGACACCCGATCGCCGCGCCCGCGCAGGCAGGCGGCGAGGTGCAGCGGCGTGCGGCCGTCCGCGTCCAGCGCGTCCACGTAGCAGGTGGCGCTGAGCAGCGCCGACACCGCCAGCACGTGGCCGGCCTGGGCGGCAAGGTGGAGCGGCGTGCGGCCGTTGCAGTCGCGGGCCTCGCGGACCGCGCCGTAGGAGAGGAGCAGGCGCAGCATCGCGTCGTGGCCGCTGGCCGCCGCCGCGTGCAGCGCGGTCTGGTGGGTTTCCTTGTTGGCGGCGTGGATGTCCGCGCCGTGCTCGAGGAGCATGCGGGCCACTTCCACGTCGCCGGCCGCGGCGGCCACCAGCAGCAGCGGGCGCTGGTTCTCGTCGCGCGTCTTCACGGTGGCGGATCCGCTGAGAAGCTCGTGCACGCGCTCCCGATCCCCGCGCTCCACCGCGCGGATCAGGCAGACCTCGGGCAGGCCGAACAACTGGCGTGTCACCGCGGTGGGCCTGGGCACCCGGCCCTCGTCGCGCACCGCGGACGGGACGTGGCGGGCAATTTCCAATTCCTGGGGCGTGGGCACGGCGTCGAGCATGTCGAAAATCGACGCGCACTCGCTTTTGGCGGCAATTCCCCAGGGCGTGGCATAGCGGAAATCCATCTTGTGGGCGTCCGCGCCGTGACGCAGCAACAGCGCCACCATGGCCGGGTCGCGGCGCACCACGGCCACGTGCAGGGGCGTCTGGCCGCGGTCGTCGAGCCGCTCGTGGACGTCGGCGCCGGCCGCCAGCAGCACCGCCACGGAGCCCAGATCTCGGGACGCCATGGAAATCTGCAGCGGGCTAACGCCGGCCGCGCTCAGCAAATTGGGGCTCGAGCCCAGGGACAAGAGAGTTTCAACGGCACGTGGCTGCCGCAAGTGGCTCGCATGATGGATCAACATCCAGCCGTGATGATCGGGCGCCTCCAGCAGGTGCGGCGCATTGCGCACCAGGCGCGCCACCTCGTCCATGCGGCCCTTCCCGAAGCGCTTTGTGCGCGACGTTCCACTTTGCGGGACGCAGCCTCTCAAGAATCCGCACGGCTTTCGCAACGGCCGCGACGATCACTTCCAGTCCGTCATGTCGCCTTGCCTCGATCGCAAAGCCATCTCGATGTCCTCCCCATGAAGCCGGTCTCAGACCGCTCCGACTCACACCTCGTGAGCATGTCGTCCCACCCCCGGACGCCCGGTCTATTTGTTAAGGATGAATAATATATTGACTTGTAAACAAAAAGTTACCAGGATGTTAACAATCCAGCAACATATGCCCGGTCGCCATGACCACGTCGTCGTCGTCGTCGAGCACAAAATAGTTGAAGCACTCGACGCCGGCCGCCTCCAGCGCGGCAAGGCGCTTGCGGCATGCGCTCGCGGGGCCCACCAGCGCGAAGCGATCCGCCATGCGGTCGCACAGCATGTCGCGCCGCGGCGCGTCGGCGGATTTCCACGCGGCGGCCCACTCCTGCAATTCGGCTGGAAGCGACGCGACGCGGGGCACGATCCGCGCGAGGTCCTCGGAAATCATCCGCACGAACCAGCGGACCCGCTGACGGGCGCGCGCTTTGTCGACGTCAAGCGCGACCGCGGCGGCGGCCATGGCGCGAACCTCCGGCCCGGTACAGGCTCTCGCCCACGCGGTCAACTCCCGGTCGGCGAACTGCAGGATCACGCCGTCGGCGGCCTCTCCAGCAAGCGCGAGCCCGCGCGGACCGTACGTTCCCAGCCAGACGGCCGGCGGTCCGATGGACCACGACGGCGCGCTGGTCCGCAGCGTGTGAATGGCGTCGCGCACCTCGTCCAGCGTGGCGGGCTGGCGGGCGAGCCAGCGCGCGGCGCCGTCCCCGCGGGACAACCCGAGCTCGAAGCGTCCTCCGGACATGGCGTGCAGCGTGTGGCTGGCGAGGGCCATTTCCAGCGGCGCGCGCGTGACCGGATTGGCCACGCACACGCCGAGCCGCAGGCGGGAGGTGTGCGCGGCGATCGCGGCCAGCAGCGGCAGCGGATCCATCCACGCCAGCGGCACGTCGTACAGCCAGAGCGATTCGAAGCCGATCTGCTCCGCCCAGCGGGCCATCCGCAGCAGTCGCCCAAGGGGGGCAACCGGTTTCAGGGTCAGCGCGAACTTCAACGTGGCGTGTACTCGATGCGGTAGTCGCGGCCCCAGGGACCGTCGACGTGCATCACGTTGCCGTCGCGCGTGATGGTGTAGTCGGCGCCAAGAGGGCCGTCGATGCGCACCATGTTGCCCTCGCGCGAAATCGTATAGTCGCGGCCCCAGGGGCCGTCCACACGGATCTGGTTTCCCTCGCGCGTGATGGTCGTGTCGTTGTTCCAGGGAGCGTCCACCGTGGTGCTGCGCCCGCCGATGCGGACGGTGTAGTCGTCGCCCCAGGGGCCGTCGGAGTGAATCGTGCTTCCGCTGCGGGTGAACGTGTAGTCGTGGCCCCACGGCCCGTCCCAGCGGACGGTGTCGCCGCTCTTGATGAAGGTGTGGTCGGCGCTCCAGGGCCCGTCCACGCGCACCACGTCGCCCTCGCGAGTCACGTGCTGGTCGGCCTTCCAGGGGCCGTCGATGAGGACGCCGTCCCCCGCCGGGTAGGTGCGGTAGTCGTTGCCCCAGGGGCCGTCCACGCAGGTGGTGCTGGCGCCGCTCGGGTGGAAATCCTCGAAGGCCATCGAGGGAATCAAAGAAAGGTTGCCGTGCGCGTCGTGAAACAGGCCGCCGCCCAGGTACACGCCGGTCTGGGCGTAGGCGACGTCCTCCTCGCGGGTATCGCCGTCGGAGTCGCGCTCGGTCTCGGTCTGCCGCACGATGTCGATGCGCGGCGTGCCCTCGGGGATGATATGAAACTGCAGCACGTCCTGGCTGCTCTGCGCTTCCAGCGCGGCGGCCGCTTGATTCGTCGAGGATGCGGCCACGGCCGTGCAGACCGGCGGCGGGGGCGGCGGGCCGGACGAGCACCCCGCCAGTCCGATGACGCCTACCGCGGCGAGCGAGGCGGCCAGCGCGATGCGTCCCCAGCCGCGGCGCTGGGCGCTTTCTTCTGGCGCGGGCGCGCTCAGTTCCGAGACGTCCGTCGGATCGGCCGAGTGGGTTTTCGGCGCGTCGGCGGGGACGTACGGGGAAATTACCTGGTGGCGGATTGGCTGCAGTGAATTCATCAAGTCATGGGTCGGCATGGACACGCCGAAACCTCCACATTACACGATACGACATCCACTTGAAAGGGATCTGAAATCGAGCAGCGCGAAGCAGCCCGGCATGCGTCTCAAAGTCCTCGTTCTCGCGAGCCGCGCTCGCCGCCGGGCCCCAGACGGTGGTCAGGCAGTTCTATGCGTGGTACTGGGCGGCAAGCAACGACTACCGCCAATCGCTGGCCCAGGCGCGGCCTCTGCTCGAGCCGTCCCTCTACAAACAACTGCAAGCGGCATTCAACATGGAGCCCGACCAGGGGGCCTTCCTCGATTTCGACCCCTTCGTCAACGCGCAGGTCAACGCGAAAACCTGCTGGGTGGCGCCTGCGAAGGTCAACGGGGATCGCGCGCGGGTTCCGGTCTTCCTCACTTACGAGCGCACGAAAGGGACCCACGGCCTCGAGGTGTCGCTGGGCAGGACCAACGGGGCATGGCGCATCGACAACTTCATTTACAGCAAGGACTTCAAACCTGCTCGGGACGCTCAAGCAATTGAAGAAGCACCAGTAAGCGATTTGTTTACACGCGGTTAATCACCCCACTCGCCTCCTGTTATAGGATAAGCCCCTACGAGAAAACGAGGGGCGTCATGAACATCACACCTGTTGCGGCGCACGTTCCGAACGCGCGCACGCCGTTTCGCATCGCGAGTCCTTACCAGGTCGAAGATCACGTCACCGTGTCCGCCGCGGCCCCGGCGCCGTTGGAGGACGTCTGTGAGGCGCCGCCCGCCGAGTCGCTGGGCCGCCGCGCCGCCAAAGCGGGGATGTTCGCCGCCATGGCTGTCTCCGGGCTGATGGGGATGGTGGGCTGCAGCCGCACGCCGCCCCCGGCGCCGGACAGCATTTCCCAGACCGTGTCGCAGCCGCACTTCCTGGACCCGCTCTCGAGCGGAGAAATAACCCGCGTCGCGGAGACCGTGCGCGGCTACGAGGGATACCCCGCGGACGGCGTGTTTTCGACGCTCACCCTGCGCGAGCCAGGCAAGGACGAAGTGCCGGGCCGCGAGGCGGTCGTGGTGGTGCACGACCAGGCGGCGGGCAAGACCTACGAGGGGATCGTGGACGTGCGGGCCGGCCAGGTCACCTCGTGGAAGGAAGTCCCCGGCGCCCAGCCGGCCGTCGGCTCGAAGGATTACGGGATCGCCGAGGACCTGATCGCGAAGGATCCGCGCTGGCAGGAAGCGCTCCGCAAGCGCGGCATCACCGATGCCTCCAAAGTGTACGTGGACACCTGGGCGCAGGGCCCTTCCTCGGACCCGTCGCTGGCCGGACATCGCCTCGTGAAAACCCTGGCCTTCTACAAGGGCGACACGATTTATCCATACGCGCGGCCCATTGAAGGCATGCTGGGCACGGTGGACGTCACGGCCGGCCGCGTCGTCGAAGTAGTCGATCGGGGAATTCGCCCGATTTCCCAGGTCGTGGGCGGCTACGACGAAAATTCGGTTGGCCCGCTGCGGCAGGCGCCGAAGCCGCTGGTCACGTCGTTTCCGGAGGGCGCGTCCTTCGAGGTAAACGGCCAGCACGTCAAGTGGCAGAACTGGGATTTCCATTTTTCGCTGGCGCCGCGCGAGGGCCCGGTGCTGCACAAGGTCGGCTACGAGGATCGCGGCGTGCGCCGCTCGGTGCTGGAGCGCATGTCGCTCTCCGAGATGGCCGTCCCTTACGGTGATCCGGATCCCAACTGGCAGTGGCGCAGCGCGTTCGACGTGGGCGAGTACGGCTTCGGCCGCCGCGCGTCGCCGCTGCAGCCGGGGGTGGACGTGCCGGCCCACGCGCGCTTTTTCGATGCCACGTTTGCCGACAACGAGGGCAAGCCGTACACCATCCCGCGCGCCATCGCGGTATACGAGCGCGACGGAGGCGTGATCTGGAAACACTATGACAACAACATGAGCACCGGCGAGTCGCGCCGCGGCCGCGACCTGGTGGTGGCGTTCAGCACGGCGGTCGGAAATTACGACTACATGCTCAATTACGTCTTCAAGCAGGACGGCTCGATGGAAGTGAAGGCCGACCTGAACGGCTTGATGCTGGCCAAGGGCGAGGACGCCCACGTCGCACATCACGGCGGGCTGCACCACGGCCACCTCGTGGACCAGGGCGTTTCCGCGACCCATCACCAGCACTTCTTCAATTTCCGCATCGACATGGACGTCGACGGCCGCGAAAATTCACTGCTGGAAATGAATACCTCGTCGATTCCGCTGGGGCCGGACAATCCGACCGGCAACGCGTTCCGCATGGACGAGACGACGCTGAAAACCGAGCAGGAAGCCCAGCGCAAGATGAACATGGGCAGCGCGCGGAAATGGATCGTGGTCAATCCCAACCAGACCAACCGGCTCGGCATGCCGACCGGCTACGCGCTGCTGCCGGGCGAGAATACCGTGCCCTTCGCGGCGCCGGAGAACATGGCGCGGCGGCGGGCCGGCTTCGTGGAGAATCACCTGTGGGGAACCGCGTACAAGCCGACGGAGATGTACGCGGCCGGCGACTATCCCAACCAGAGTGCGGGCGGGGACGGCCTGCCGCGCTACGCGGCGGACAACGAGTCGCTGGAAAATAAAGATCTCGTGGTGTGGTACACCATGGGCTGCACGCACATTCCGCGTCCCGAGGAGTGGCCAATCATGCCCACCGCGCAGGTCGGCTTCAAGCTGGTCCCGGTGGGGTTCTTCGACCGCAACCCGGCGCTGGATCTGCCCGGCAAGACGGCGGTCACCAAGAACGTGGAGATGCCTCGCGGGAAGTAGAGTGCGTGGCGCTCATCCACGAACGCCTCTGTCCAGCGTCGCCAGGTCGAGCCCCGGCCGACTTCAGCGGAAATTTTCCGCCGCCTCGTGCAGGCTCAACATCAGATGCAGGTCGTTTGTCGGTGACGACTCGAATCCGAACTGACGATAATAATCTCGCGCGGCTTCATCTTTCGCGTGAATGAGCAGGGCACGGCAGCCCACGACTTCCGATGCGCTGATGGCTTGAAGAAGCGCGTGCTTGAGCAGTGCTCGGCCCAGCCCCTTACTCTGCTCGGTCCGATCGACTGCAAGTCGGGCCAGCAAGACCACCGGGATGGGATATCTGCCGAGACCCTTGCGCACTCGTTGAGGGGCTGCGTCATGTCCGACTTCCGCCATGCAAATGGTATAGTAACCCACGACGCGATTATCTCGCAGAGCGACATAGGTTCTACTGCCGCGTTTCGTCTCGTTCTGCCGCGCATACCGTTGCAACCATTCGTTGAGAGGTGGGGGTCCGCAGTCAAAAGCCCCAAGTTGATGATCTTTTCCAATGGGGACCGGGCCCCGTAGGGCCGACTCAGCCATCCAGAACAGAAGACTCGGTCAGCAATTTGCGCAGCGCGGGTAACCGCCGCGCGGGCTTGTCCAGTGCTTCGCAGAACTTATCCCAGGCTTTGTTACCCAGCAGGTATACAGGCTCTTCGGCAAGGACTTCTTGAGCCGCCTGGTAGCCGTGCTCCAGAAGAAAGTTGGTGACGCTGGTCTTTCGCACCGTGGCCGCGCGCATCAAAACTTCTTTCTGATGCTGGCTCACGCGCATGGTGATGCGCTCGTCTTTTGTTCTGCTCATGAAACCATCCCGACAGTGTACGTACTCGGTACGTACACTGTACCACTTTGTGCGCATTCTGTCCAGGCTCAAGTGACATCAGCGCGCACACCTGCGTGGTGGAGAGATGATCCAGGCCGCTACGCCTTGACCGTGTGCTTCTCCAGCGGGTAGCGGGCTTCGAACAGCGGGGCGCTCGAGGTGCCGCCGACGCGCTTTACTTCGCCGAAGTGCTTTGAGAGGATTTTCGTCAACGACTTCGGGTCGATCGAGGGGAATGGAAGAAGCCTGAAATCAGCAGTCTCTGACGTCGACTGGCGTCTCGTCGTCGTCCACCGGCATGGGCGCCACCTCAAGCTGCGTGGGCGCCAGCCGGGCCGCCGACATGCGCGCCACCTGCTCGGCCTGGCGGACGTCCTTGCACGCGCTCCAGAACATCCGCAGCCCGACAGACAGGTGCTGCGGGTCGCGGCCCGCGACGTATCCCCGCATCTGGCCCAGGGACGCGCGCACCGCGCCGATGGCGTCGGCCAGCATCTGCTTGGTCTCCTCGACGAGCCCGGAGACCATGATTGCCTGCTCCTGTTCGTCGGGCTCCACGAACGCGGCCGGGTCGATGCTCCCGGCGTTGCGCAGCTGGGCTTGTGTGCTCACCGCCACCGAGTCCATCCACCCCAGCGTGGCCTCGAAGTCCTCGACGGAAATGGCGCCGTTGAGCACGCGATTTACGTCGTCCACGACGCGGCGCACGTGGTCGGTCATGGGCAGGTCGCACTCGGGATTGCCGGGCAGCGGCTGAGCGCACGATTTGCAGACCGGCGCGCCGCCCTCGCACAATCCCCCGCAGCGCGGGCACAGGGACAGGTCGCCGCCCACGCTGAGCGCCTGCCGCGCCTGCTCCTGCCAGGCGGCGGCCTCGATGAGCAGCGCGTTGGCGGCGTCCAGCGCGCCGGGGTCATTCTCGGAAAAGTAGCGGCGATATTCGGCCAGCGCCTGCGCGTGGTTGGCCACGGTGGCCTCCAGCAGCGGGACTGCCGCCTCCAGGCTCGCCGACGAGCGCGCCTGCTCCAATTCCCGTTGCATCTGGGCCACGTGGTTGGCCAGACCGTCCAGGTTCTGCTCGAACATCGCGGCCGGAAACGCCCCCGTCTTCACGCCGTCCGCGGCCATCACGAACACGTTCACCACCGGGGAGGAGGTGGGGCCGGACTCCATTTTCAGCTTGCGGTGCAGCAGCATCGCGTCGGCCAGCGCGGCCTGGGCGGCTTCGAAATCCTCCAGGCACCCGTCCATCGCGGAAGGCTCCGCGCGCTCCAGCCGCGTGAGAACTTCCGCGCACTGTCGCAGGGCCGCGTCCATGGCCACGATCGCCTCCGCGGGCTCACCCTGCGCCTGGCGGACGGAGGCCGCGCCGGCCTCGAACTCCATGCGGGCGGCGCTGACGATGCGCCCAAAGTCCTCGCGGGAAATGTGTCCGGCCCGGACGGCGCGGGTGGCGTGCATCAGCGCGTTGGCCACCGGATAGGCGGAGGGACCCTCCAGCGAGGCGCGCCCGAAGCAGGTGAGCGCCGCCTGTTGCAGCCGCTCGTATTCGGCGAGAAACTGATCCGCCGCCGGGCCGCGGAACGGCGCGTCGGCCTGCAGAACGCGCTCCAGCGCCAGCAGGCTGCTGTCGTAGAGCGCCAGCGTGGGATCTTTCATTTCCCCCCAGGGCATGGCGCCGCTGGCCGCCACGAAGGCGTCGCGCGCCGCGCTCAGCCGGGCCCGAAAAGCGGGGAGGGAGGCGGGGGCAGCGGCGGCCGCCCGCGCGTCATCGAGGGGAGGGACAAGATACGAGGTATCGATGGTGAGCATTCCTCACGATAAGGTCATGCAGCCATTCGGCAGTGGTTGTGCGACATCATTCCGCCCAGCATCATGCCGACCCCCATGCCCACGCCCATGCCCATCATGGCGTTGCCCATGTTGTTCCCGCAGCCCATGCCGCCGTGGTGGCCCATCATGTGGCCCATCATCATGCCGTTCATCATCTGCTGCTGCTGCATCATCTGCATCATCATCATGGG
>Ga0194121_10008732_pt1 | contig 12745 bp, 13 predicted proteins | sample TA2MahCa50mmetaG_FD_148609 | JGI IMG/M metagenome (GOLD analysis project Ga0194121, IMG submission 148609) | Freshwater microbial communities from Lake Tanganyika, Tanzania - TA2015020 Mahale Deep Cast 50m | ecosystem: Environmental > Aquatic > Freshwater > Lake | place: Tanzania: Lake... | reverse complement strand
GGCGTCGCCGAAGAGCCACGGCGGCCCCGGCAGCTCGAGACGCCCCGCACGCGGGTGCTCGACCGCGCGCCACCACCCGCGCGCCGCGAGCTGCTCCGAGCGCGCCAGGTCCTCGACGGTGTTCACGGGCGTCACCGCCAGTCGCATTCCCTGCGCCGTGTGGTAGATCTCCGCCTTCGTGCGCGTGGCCCCCCAGCGCGCGACCGCGTCCCGCACCTCGGGGAGCGCGGCGCGGAAGCCGAGCATCGTCTGGAAGCGCGCGTCGTCGAGCAGGTCGGGCCGCTCGATCAGCGCGAAGAGCTGTGGGTCGGGGCGCGGGAACCAGAAGAAGTGGCCGTCCGCGCACGGGAGCACGCTCGTCGGGAGCCGTGTCTGCACGCCGCCCTCGTGCGTCCACCACGTGGTGAGCCAGGCGTGCGCGTTGAGCATCGATTCGAACGTCGAGACGTCGACGTGCTGGCCGATGCCGGTGCGGCGCGCGTGCCAGAGCGCGATCAGCGCGCCCGTCGCGAGCTGCATGCCGGCGTGCAGCGCCCCCTGGTGACCGGGGACGAGCAGGGGGTGGCGGTCGGGATGGCCGCTGAAGAAGAGGTAGCCGCCCATCGCGTAGTCGACGATCTCGCTCGTCGCCCAGCCGGCGTACGGCCCGTCCTGGCCGAACGGGGCGTGCGAGCCGACGACGAGCGAGGGGTACTCCCAGAGCAGCGCCTCGGCGCCGAGGCCACGCTCGACCATGACGCCCGGGTCCGCGGACTCGAGGAACACGTCCGCGCCGGCGAGCAGCCCGCGCAGCCGGCGGCGGCCGGCGGCGGTCTCGAGGTCGACGACGACGCTCTCCTTGCCGGCGTTCAGCGCGAGGTGGAGGCCGCCCGCCTCGAGGTCGCGCGCGGCATCGTCGCGGAAGGGACCGAGCGCGCGCAGCGCGTCGCCGCCCGGCGGCTCGATCTTCACGACGCGCGCGCCGAGGTCGACGAGCAGCCGCCCCGCGTAGCCGCCGGCGACGCCCTCGGTCGCGTCGACGACCGTGACGCCGGCGAGCGGGCGCGTGCGCGTGCGCGCGGCCGTCACGCGCGCGGACCCCGCGCGGCGGACCCGCGCTCCGGCCGGGCGTGCGGGCGGCGGCTCATCGCGCGGTGTAGCCGCCGTCGACGGCGAGCGCGATGCCCGTGATGAACGACGCATCGTCCGAGATCAGGAACGAGGCCGCCGCCGCGATCTCCTCGGGCTGCCCGAGCCGGCCCATCGGGTGGAGCGACGCGATGAACCGCGCCGCGTCCTCGGAGGCGGTGAGGTTCGCGGTCATCGGCGTCTCGATGTAGCCGGGGCAGATCGCGTTCACGCGCACGCCCCGGCGCGCGTAGTGCAGCGCGAACTGGCGCGTGAGCCCGACGACGCCGTGCTTCGCCGCGACGTAGGAGCCCGCGCCCGGCGCCGGCGGCGCGGTGGGGTCGGCCGCCGCCTGCGCGCCGACGAGCCCGACGAGCCCGGCGACCGAGGCCGTGTTCAGGATCGCGCCGCCGCCGCGCTCGGCGAGCAGCTGCGCGCCGTGCACGAGCCCGTAGTAGACGCCGCTCAGGTTCACCGCGATCGTCGTGTCCCAGCCGAAGCCGCCGCCGACGCCGGCGTTGTTCATGATCGCGTGCAGCCCGCCGAGCTCGTCGACCGTGCGCCGCAGCGCGCCCTGCACCTCCTCCTCCCGCGTGACGTCGAGCCGCATCGCGGCCGAGCGCCCGCCGCCCTCGGCCACGCGCGCCGCGGTGTCCTGCGCGCCCCGCTCGTTGAGGTCGGCGCACATCACTGCGGCGCCGTCGGCACCGAAGCGCAGCGCCGTCGCGCGGCCGATCCCCGAGCCGGCCCCCGTGACGAGCGCCACCTTGCCGTCGAGTCTGGACATCAGCTTCCCTCCGATCGCCCGCGCCGATCCGCCGCGCATCCTACCTACACGCGCCGGACCCCGCGCTCCGGCGCGGAGCCCGCAAGCGGATGCGCCTGTGGCGCCGAGCGGGCATCATCGCTGCAGACGACCTCGCTGCCGACCGCGGGCCCCGCGGCGACGGCCGCGCACCGCGAACCCGCCCATCCCGTCGAGGAGCCGCCCGCGTGCTGAGCCGCCCCTTCCTCGTGCTCGCGCTCGCGATGTTCAGCGCGACGCTCGGCATCGGGATGGTCACGCCGATCCTCCCCGTCTACGCGCGCTCGCTCGGCGCGAGCGGCACCGCGGTCGGGTTGACGTTCTCCTCGTTCGCGCTCACGCAGGTCTTCATCAGCCCGTTCAGCGGCCGCCTCGCCGACCGCTACGGGCGCAAGCCGTTCCTCGTCGGCGGGCTCGCCACCTACGTCGTCGCCGCGCTCGGCTGGGGGCTCACGAGCGACGTCGGCTCCGCGATCTTCTTCCGCGCCGTCACCGGGGTCGGCTCCGCGTTCATCTTCGCGATGTCGCACGCCTACATCGGCGACCTCGCGCCGCGCGGCCGCGAGGGGCGCTACATGGGCACCTTCGGCATCTTCGACTTCCTCGGCTTCGGCGCCGGTCCGATCGTCGCTGGGGTCATCCGCGACCTCACCGACCTGAAGACGACGTTCTTCGCGATGGGGCTGCTGTTCGTCTTCTCGACGGGGATCGTCGCGCTGCTGCTCCCGCCGCGGGCGCGCCCCGCGAGCGGAGGCGCCGGCGAGGGCGAGCGCGCCGTGCCCTTCGCGCCGTGGCGCTGGATCCTGCTCAACCCCTACGTGCAGTCGCTCTTCACCGTGCGCGCATCGCTCGCGTTCTCGATGGGCGCGAGCTTCTCGTTCATCGCCGTCTACCTCGAGGAGGACCTGCTCGCGACCGCCACGATGGTCGGGCTGCTGCTCGCGGCGCAGCAGATCACCGGCGGGCTGCTGCAGCCCGCGATCGGCGCGATCGCCGACCGCGCCGGGCGCCGTCAGCTCGTCGCGATCGGCGTGCTGATGGTCGCCGCGGGCTACTCGACGATCTGGGCGACCGACCGCTACACGGTGATCCTCGCCGGCTTCGTGATCGGCGTCGGCATCGGTGGGGCGCTCGTGAACGTCTCGGCGGCGGCGCTGCAGGTGGACCTCGGCCGGCGGCTGGGGATGGCGACGGTGATGAGCATGCAGTCGATGGCGTTTGCGACCGGTGTGCTGCTCGGATCGCTGGGCGGCGGCTTCATCGTCGAGCTCACCGACGTGGCGACGGTGTTCCTGGTCGCGGGGGGCGCGCTGATCGCGGGCGCGATCTTCTTCCTGCTGCGCACGGCCGGCCGGCCCGCGCAGCCGTCGGCGGCGATGGAGCCGGCGCTCGACGAGGCGGCCTCCGGTTAGCGCCCCGCCGCGCCCGGCGCGCGGACCGTCGCCCGGCGCGCTTACGCCGAGCCGCCCACGATCCCATGGCGGAGCGCCTCGCCGACGACGCCGACCCAGAGCCCGCCGGCGAGCCCCATCGCCAGCACGCGCCGCGGGGCGCGGTCGACGGCCGTCAGCGGCAGCGAGAGCACGCCCCCGAGCAGGAAGCCCGCCGCGAAGCGGACCACGCCCGTCGCCGCGAGCGCCTCCGCGCGGGCGCGACGGCCCGGCCACCCGACGTCGGGCCAGAGCACGGCGAGGTCGAGCACGGCGAACGCCGCGCCCATCACGACGCCGGCGAGGAGGGGGTCCACGGCGCCGTATCGTATGCTCGACTCGTGAGCCCCGGACCTGCCGCCCGTCCCGCGAGGAGCCGCGCGTGAGCGACGTCGAGTCGCTGCGCCGCGCGCTCGCGGACGGCCGCGCGGATCTGCTCACGGCGCTCGAGGGCGTGACGCAGGAGGAGTTCATCCGGCGCCCGCCGGGCGAGCCCACCGACGCCGACGCCCGCTGGCCGGTGCGCGACGTGCTCTGGCACGTGGGGATGTTCGAGGACTGGGTGCGCCGCGGGGTCGACGCCGCGCGTCGCGGCGTGGAGGCGACCGCGTACGAGCCGCGCCGCCGCCCCGCGCACGTCAGCACGCCGGCGCTGCTCCTCGAGTGGCTCGCGCAGACGCGCCGGCCCACCCTCGTGCTGCTCGGGAAGCTGCGCGACGAGGAGCTCGGGGTCGCGCACCGCGTCGGCGGGCGCGAGCGCACGTTTGCGCGCGGGCTCGCGCACCTCGGGGAGCACGACCGCGAGCACGCGCGCCAGGTGCGCCAGCTGCGCGCGCTGGCGTCCGGCGCTGCGTCCTGACCCCCGGCCGCGCCACGACGCGACCACGCGAACGGAGAGGCCCCCCGCATGGGAACCCGCAAGCGCCCCGACGGCACCGTCCCGTGGATGCCGGGTTTTCGGTACGGCGCGCTGCTGCCGCAGCTCTCGCTGAACCTGCTCGTGCGCGACACGGAGCGGGCGGCGGCGTTCTACCGTGACGTGCTCGGCGCCGAGCTGCGCTACGTCGACGCCGACTTCGCGGCGGTGCGCGTCGGCTCGGCGGAGGTGATGCTGCACGCCGATCACACGCACGACGACCACGACTGGCACCCGACGCTCGAGGCCGGCGCCCAGCGCGGGGTGGGCGCACAGATCCGGCTGCTCGGCGCGCTCCACCCGGACGAGGTCGAGCGGCGCGCCCGTGCGCACGACGCGCACGTGGTGGCGGGGGCCGAGAACAAGGGGCACGGCTGGCGCGAGGTGCTCGTGCGCGACCCCGACGGTTACGAGTGGGCGGTCGGTGTGCTGGTCGCACCCGCGCAGGGGCCGTTCGGGCCGCAGCCGGCGCCGCCGCCGTCGCCCGGGCGGTGAGCGAGCCCGCCCCCGCCTCGGCGGAGATCGAGTTCGAGGCGGAGCTGCGCGAGCAGCGGCTGCGCTTCCGGACGACCTGGGGGCTCTTCTCGCCGCGCGAGGTCGACTCCGGCACCGAGCTGCTGCTCGACTTCGTCGACGTGCGCCCCGAGGACGACTGCCTCGATCTCGGGTGCGGGTACGGCGCGATCGGGGTCACGCTCGCGCGGCTGGCGCCGCGCGGTCGCACGCTGCTCGTCGACAAGGACTTCGTCGCGGTGGAGTACGCGCGGCGCAACGCGGAGCTGAACGGGGTGACGAACGCGGAGGCACGGCTGAGCAACGCGTTCAGCCACGTGGAGCCGGAGCGGCGCTTCGACGTGATCGCGGCGAACATCCCGGCGCGCGCCGGGAACGAGATGCTCACGATGATGATCGAGGGCGCGGCGGAGCGGCTGCGGCCGGGCGGGCGGCTCTACGTGGTGGGGCTCACCGGGATGCGACGCTTCGTGCAGCGGGCGATGCAGGGCGCGCTCGGGAACTACGAGAAGCTGAAGCAGGGCCGCGACTACACGGTCGCGGTCTCCGTGCGCGAGGGCGAGCGCGGGGCATGAGCGCGGTGCTCGCCACCGAGCCGCTCGCGCCGGATACTCGAGTGGCGCACGCGGAGCCTCGATGAGCGAATTCAGCGGCCCGCTCTACCCCTCGCTTGCCGGCAAGCGCGCGGTCGTGCTCGGCGGCTCGCGCGGCATCGGGCGGGCGATCACGCTGCGGCTCGCCCGCGAGCACGTGCATGTGCTCGTGAACTACGCGCGCTCGACGGAGGCGGCCGAGGCGACCGCTCGCGAGTGCCGTGCGTTGGGGGTGGAGGCGGAGGCGCTGCAGGCCGACGCCGGCGAGGCGGAGGAGCTCGCGCGGCTCTTCGCGCACGCGGGCGGGGCCTGGGGCGGGGTCGACCTGCTCGTGAACAACGCGGCGCGCGGGCTCGAGCGGCCGCGGCCGGCGATCGAGCAGCGCCCGAAGCACCTGCGGCGCACGATGGACGTCAACCTGTTCGGGCCGTGGACGGCGGTGCAGCTCGCCGCGCCCCTGATGGAGGCGCGTGGGGGCGGCGCGGTCGTGAACCTGCTCTCGCCGGGCGCGTTCCACTACATGCCGGACTACTCGGCGGTCGGGGTGAGCAAGGCCGCGCTCACCTCGCTCACGATGTACCTCGCGGTCGAGCTCGCGCCGCGCGGCATCCGCGTGAACGGGGTCTCGGCGGGGTGGGTGGAGGGGTCGGAGGGGGAGCACGCCTACCGAGCCGAGACCTCGGACCGGGTGCGCCCGCACGTGCCGGCCGGGCGCAACGTGCGTCCGGAGGACGTGGCGGCGGCGGTGGCGTGGCTCTGCTCGGACGAGGCGCCGATGCTCGTCGGGCAGACGGTGCACCTGGACGGCGGCTTCGAGGCGGCCTCCTGGCGCGCGATCCTGGAGCCGCCGGACGCGCACTGAGCGGCCGCTCACGCGCCGCCGATCACCGCCGCGAGCGCCGCGCGCACGCCGAGCGGGCGGTGCGGCAGCGGGAAACGCCGGCTCGGGTCGGGGCAGACCTGCCGTTCGCGCAGCGTCTCGAGCAGGAGCCGTGTCTCGCGGCGCGGCAGCCGCGCGAGCGACCATGCGAGCTGGCTGGAGATGCTCTCCCCCCAACCCGGGAGCGGCAGGAAGATGCGCCGCTTCCGTGCGACGCGCGCCCACTCGCGGACCACGCGGCCGTAGGTCGTGCGGTCGGCGCCGCAGACGTCGAAGACGCGGCCGTCGTACTCCGGCTCGTCGATCGCCATGCGCAGCGCCTCGACCACGTCGGCGAGCGCGACCGGCTCGATCTCCGTGTTTCGCCAGCGGAAGAGCGGCACGACCGGGCTGCGGTTGACGAGCCGCCGCATCAGCTCGAACGGCGTGCTGCCGGTACCGATGATGAACGGCGTGCGCACGATCAGCCAGCGCAGCCCGGACTGCCGCACGGCGAGCTCGACCGCCCACTGCGCGAGCAGGTGGCGCGAGGCCGACTGCTCGGAGGCGCCGACGGAGCTCAGCAGGATCACGCGCCGCACCCCGGCGGCGCGCGCGGCGATCATCGCGTTCTGGACCGCCTCGAGGTCGTTCGCGATCACATCGCCCTCGCGGTCGAGCGTGTGCACCAGGTAGACGAGCGTCGTCACCCCGCGCATCGCGAGGTCGAGGCCGCGGCGCTCGATCAGGTCGCCGGTGATCGCCTCGACGCCCTGCTCGCGGACGCGCACGGCGTCGAACTCGCGCCGCACGAGCGCGCGCAGCGGGCGCGCGCTCGGCCCGCCGCGCAGCTCCTCGAGCAACGCCCGCCCAACGAAGCCGGTCGCGCCTGCCAGCAGGATCACGGGATCGCTGGACCTTGATCGTGTCGAGAGCCGCGCGACACTCGCGGCAAGGGGCCCGAACAGGCGGCGTACTTGGATACGAGTAGCTGGTTAGCCACGTTTCTCGACATTGAGATGCTCCGGCGTCGCCTCCATCCGCATCGCAGACCCAGCGACGCCTACCAGCGAGCTGCCTGAGTTCAGCGGCGTCGACGTCTGGGAGCAGTTGGGGCGACGGTTCCTCGTCCGATACGTGCTCGCGACTCAAGCGGGCCAGTTCACCGGCGGGAGCGACAGGCAGCACTTTGTCACTCCGGCGGCGTACTCGCCCGAGGAAACAGTCCCATTCCCTCCTCGCTCTGCCGATCCCAACCGTGCCCCGGCGCTACGCGCTCATCCTAGGCCCGCGCCGAATGCCCAAGATCCGCGGTCCGCAGTGGGTCATGGGCGGGCAGGGATGACAGTACTTGTTGCCGCTCGGGTTTCCGACGGACGCGATCGTGTTCCCGGAAGCGGTGGCGGATGGGAGATAGAGGTCAGGTAGTGAACGCCAACGGCCCGCAAGCGGTCAGCGAGATCTTCGACCGTTTCGCTGGGACGGCGGGCGCATCGGTTGTAGCGCGCGCGGTCGAGAAGCACGGCTGCTGGGAGTGGTCAGCCGCGCAGGCCGGCACCATGAACCGATTCACCACTCTCGACATCGTGAGCGAGCCGACGCTCGAAGGGATGGACCTGCTCACGGGGGAGATCTGGTTCGGCGCTCATCGTGGCAGTCGCTTCGTCAGGACGCTCAGCTCGAGCTTCCGGCTGAGCCAGCGCACTTTCGACCGCGCGCCTACCGAGCTATCGGATGCCGAGAAGCGGCTGCTCGACCGCCTAGCGCGCGCTTGGAAGCTGGCCGGTACGCTGCAGGACACGGATCTGATCTCGTCGGCCCCGTCCACGCGCGAGGACACGCCACCGCCTCGCTAGCGCGTGATCGCCCCGCGCTCGGCGCCGGAGACGAGCTTCGCGTACTTCGCGAAGACGCCCTGCGTGTAGTTCGGCGGTCGCGGCTGCCACTCCTTCAGCCGCGCGCGCAGCTCGCGCTTCGTGATCTTGAGGTTGAGCTCGCGCTTCGGGATGTCGATCGTGATCTCGTCGCCCTCGCGCACCACCGCGATCGGCCCGCCGGCCGCGGCCTCCGGCGAGACGTGGCCCGCCATCAGCCCGCGCGTCGCGCCCGAGAAGCGCCCGTCCGTGAGCAGCGCGACCGTCTCCCCGAGCCCCTCGCCGACGAGCGCCGCCGTCACGCCGAGCATCTCGCGCATCCCCGGGCCGCCCCTCGGCCCCTCGTTCCGGATCACGACCACGTCCCCTGCGAGGATCCGCTTCTGGAGCACGGCCTCCATCGCCGCCTCCTCGGACTCGAAGACCCGCGCCGGCCCGGTGTGCGCCATTCGCTCGTGCCCCGCGACTTTGATCACGCAGCCGTCCGGGGCGAGCGAGCCCCGCAGGATCACGAGCCCGCCCGTGGACTTCAGCGGGTTCGACACCGGGCGGATCACGTCCTGGCCCGGCGTCTCCTTCGCGCCGCGCGCCTCCTCCGCCAGCGTGCGGCCGGTCACGGTCATCACGTCCCCGTGCAGCACCCCCGGCTCGAGCAGCCGCTGCGCGAGCAGCGGCGTCCCCCCGGCGCGATCCCAGTCGAGCGCGACGTAGCGCCCGCCCGGGCGCAGGTCGCCGATCAGCGGCGTGCGCTCGCTGATCGCGTCGAAGTCGTCGATCGAGATCTCGATGCCGTTCTCCTGCGCGATCGCCATCAGGTGGAGCACGACGTTCGTCGAACCGCCGGTGGAGGCGGCGCACATGATGCCGTTCTCGATCGACTCGCGCGTGATCAGGTCGCGCGCGACCTGCCCGCGCTCGAGCATCCCCATCACGAGCTCGCCGGCGCGGCGGCCCACCTCGTCCTTGCGCGGGTCGGTGGCGCCGATCGTCGCGCTCCCCATCGGCGACAGGCCGAGGAACTCGAGCACGGTCGCCATCGTGTTCGCGGTGTACTGCGCGCCGCACGCCCCGGCGCCGGGGCACGCCGCGGCCTCGAGCGCCGCGAGGCGCTCGTCGGAGAGGTTGCCGGCCGCGTGCTGGCCGACGCCCTCGAAGACGTCCTGGATCGTGACGTCGCGACCCTCCCAGCGACCGGGCGCGATCGAGCCGCTGTACAACACGAGCCCCGGGATCCCCAGCCGCGCGAGCGCCATCGCGCCCGCGGGGATCGTCTTGTCGCAGCCGACGATCACGACGGCGGCGTCGAACGAGTAGCCGACGCCGCAGAGCTCGATCGAGTCCGCGATCAACTCGCGCGAGATCAGGCTCGCCTTCATCCCCTCGGTGCCCATCGAGATGCCGTCGCTGATCGAGATCGTGTTGACCTCCATCGGCGTGCCGCCGGCCGCGCGGATGCCGGCCATCACGTGCTGCGCGAGTGCGCGCTGGTTGTAGTTGCACGGCATCGTGCCGATCCACTCGTGCGCGACCATCACGAGCGGGCGGCGCAGGTCCTCCGCGGTGTAGCCGACGGAGTAGAAGTACGAGCGCGCCGCGGCGCGGTCGGGACCGTCGACCAGCGTGTGGCTGCGGTGTCGCGGGTCGAAGGGCATGCTCCTGCTCCTGCTCCAGAGGGTCGCGCGATCGCGGGGACGTGCCGGTGGCGCCGGCGAGCGGGCGGGATCGTAGCAGGCGCCCCCGAGCGCGCCCCCGAGCGCGCCCCCGAGCGCGCCCCCGGGCGCAGCGCATCCGCGGGCGCTGGCGTACGATCCCGGCCGGTCTCACGGGTGCGGCGCCGTGCGCGCGTGATGCGCGGAGCGACATGTACCGCAAGATCCTGCTTCCGCTCGACGGCTCGGACCTCGCCGGCCGCGCCGTGCGCCACGCGGTCGCGCTCGCGAAGATGTCGAGCGCGGAGGTCGTCGTGCTCCAGGTGATCGACTCCGAGGCGCAGATCCTCGCGCGCACGACGCCGGCGACCATCGAGCCGCTGCCGGCGGGCGCGACCACCGCGGAGGTGGTGCGGAAGGCGGTGGCCGGCCAGCGCGAGGCGGCCCAGGAGCAGCTCGACGCGGCGGCGAAGGCGCTGCGCGGCGAGGGTGTGGAGCGCGTGAGCAGCGAGGTCGTCGAGGGGAGCCCCGGCGGGGCGATCACCCGGGCCGCGGAGCGCCTCGGCTGCGACCTCGTGGTGATGGCGACGCACGGGCGTTCCGGCATCAAGCGCGCGATCCTGGGCTCCGTCGCCGATCACGTTGCGCGGCACACGCCCGGGATACCGGTGCTGCTCGTGCACCCGCAGACGGCGTAGGGTCGGGCTCCCGGACGGGCGGGCGCGGGGGGCCTAGTCCTCCTCCTCTTCTTCGCCCTCCTCGGCGTCCTCGTCCTCGTCCTCTTCGCCCTCCTCGAGGCTCGGGACCTCGAGCTCCTCGGAGTGCCCGTTCGTCGGCGGGCAGAAGTGGGCGGCGCCCGCGCGGTCGAGCGCCTGGCGGCAGAGCGGACAGAGGGGACGGCCCGCGGCGACGACCTTCTCGATCAGCCGGATCATCGCGATCGCCTGCGTCCGGTCGAGCGCCATGCGGAACGCCGGCGAGTCCCCGCGCTCGAGCGCCGAGCCGTCGTCGGCGAGGATGATCAGGTGCTCGCTGTCCGCGTCGAAGTCGAGCCCGAGACGCGCGATGCGGAAGTCGACGTCGGGACGGTCCGGGAAGTTGCCGACGGGGAGGGCCTCGCCGACGGGCCGGCCGCGCTGGCGCGAGCGCTCGGCGAGCAGCTGCGAGAAGGAGCGCCCGAGCGCGAGCAGCTGCTCCTTCTCCATCCAGAGGGCGGCGTAGGAGTCCGCGACGCGGGCGCGGAGCCGGAAGGTGCGCTGACCGGGCGGGCCGCTCGCCTCCGCGTCGACCGCGTCCACGAGCCCGAAGTCGATCATGCCGCCTCCCGAGGGCGACGAGCGTAGGCAGCCCCCAAATCGCGGTCAAACCGGGGGGCACGCGACCGTGGAGGTGAGCACGCGGGGACGGCGCGTGCCGTCAATCGGTTTGTGCGGGCGTCGCGGGCTATCATGCCGCGCGCTTGCGAGGAGCGCGCCATGAGTCAGACGGACGAGACCGGGGAGCTCGGCTACCTGTCGATCGCGGAGGCGAGCCGTCGCTTCGACGACGGGTCGCTGGCGCCGACCGCGCTCACGCGCGCGCTCTTCGAGCGCATCGACGCGACCGACGACGCGCTCAACTCCTACGTGCGCGTGATGCCCGAGTCCGCGATCGCCGAGGCGGAGGCGGCGGAGGAGCGGGCGCGCGGCGGACGGCGGCTCGGGCCGCTCGACGGCATCCCGATCGCGGTGAAGGACCTCTACGACACCGCGGGGGTCGTCACCGCGGGCGGCACCGGCGCCTACCGCGAGCGCGTGCCGCTCGAGGACGCCACGGCCGTGCGTCGGCTGCGCGAGGCCGGCGCGGTGGTCCTCGGCAAGACGAACACGCATGAGCTCGCGCTCGGCGGCACGACGAACAACGTGCACTTCGGAGCGACCCACAACCCCTGGCGGCTCGAGCGCGTTCCCGGGGGATCCTCGGGGGGCTCCGGGTCGGCGCTCGCCGGCGGGCAGGCGCTGGGGGCGCTCGGCACCGACACCGGCGGGTCGATCCGGATCCCGGCCGCGTTCTGCGGGGTCACCGGGCACAAGCCGACGTACGGGCTCGTGGGGCGCGGCGGCGTGATGCCGCTCTCGCTCACGCTCGATCACGCCGGGCCCATGGCGCGCAGCGCCGAGGACTGCGCGCTGATGCTGCGCGTGCTCGCCGGGCCGGACCCGCTCGATCACGACTCCGCGATGCGCGAGGGCGAGGACTACGCCGCGCAGCTCGGCGCGGGGGTCGCGGGGCTGCGGCTCGCCGTGATCCCCTCGCTCGTCGAGGACTGCGCGGAGGACGTCGCCGAGAACTTCGAGCGCGCCCTCGACACGCTCCGCTCGCTCGGCGCCACGATCGACCGGCGCGAGCCGATGGCCGGCTATCCCGACTGGCGCCAGGTGCTCGGGCCGGTGCTCGTCGCCGAGGGAGCGACGCACAACGAGACGATCCTGCGGCAGTGGCCGCAGACGATCGGCGAGCCGGTGCGCACGCGGATGCTGCGGGGGCTCGAGGTGCCGGCGACCGCGTACGTGCGGGGGCTCGAGATGCGCAAGGTCGTGGAGGCGCGCTTCGAGGCCACGCTCGCGGAGGGGTTCGACGCCTACGTGGTGCCGACCTCGCCGCAGACGGCGGAGCCGATCGGCGAGGACCCGCACACGGAGGCGGCGCCGCCGTTCAAGTTCCGCAACACCTACGTCTTCGACTGCACGCACCAGCCGTCGATCAGCGTGCCGAACGGGTTCGACGGGCACGAGCTGCCGACGGGGCTGATGGTCACGGCGCGCAAGTTCGCGGACGGGCTCGTGCTGCGCATCGCGCACGCGTTCCAGCAGGCGACCGACTACCACCTGCGGCGGCCGGAGTTCTAGCGCGGGCTGGGACGGGACCCGCGGGCGCGGGCCCGCGGCTCGCCGGGATCCACCCGCGGGCCCGCGGCTCGCCGGGATCCACCCGCGGGCGACGGCCCGCGGCTCGCCGGG
>Ga0194121_10008723_pt1 | contig 12751 bp, 14 predicted proteins | sample TA2MahCa50mmetaG_FD_148609 | JGI IMG/M metagenome (GOLD analysis project Ga0194121, IMG submission 148609) | Freshwater microbial communities from Lake Tanganyika, Tanzania - TA2015020 Mahale Deep Cast 50m | ecosystem: Environmental > Aquatic > Freshwater > Lake | place: Tanzania: Lake... | reverse complement strand
TGGAGAAGCCAATGCGCACAATCGCTTCGACAAAATAGCCATAGATACCAAAGGCGATGACCACCACCGTTGACATGCCAAACAGCACCCACTGGCCCACTGTGCCTCGATTGAGCAACGTGAGTGCGAGAGCCCCCACAATGCAAATGGCTTCAATCCAACGGACCCAGAGGAGATGCGCTTCCTTTAACGGGGTGTACTGGAGGGAGAACAACAAATATAGCCCGATACCCGTCATTGCTACCAACGTGATTTTCGAGGCTACACTCTGCTGCGACATGGGTAAGCGCTCGCCCTTGTTGCCACGGCGATACAGCAAGAAGCTGAGAAAAGTGCTCAGGAGCATGATATTCACGGCCGTGTTTTTGGCCGACATGACCCCAAAATTGCCGAGCAAGGGATGCCGCGAACCGCCCATTTTGCGGGTCTCTTCAAGGGTGGCCACAAGGCTACCGGGGGTCAGCCAGATGAGGAAGCATACCGTCAAAATGCCCAGCAAGATCGGGATAAAATTGCGGTAGCGCTCCGAACCTGGAATACGTTCCATGCCCAGCCAGAGATAATAGTTTGCGCCAAGAAACAGGGCGCCAATGAGGACGGCTTGCACAATGAACAACCAGGAGAAAATCCCCCCCATCATGGTGATGCCGAGCTGCTGGTCGTAGCCATAAATCTCTCGGCCGAGCCAGTAACCTGCAAAGGGCAGAGGGATTAAACCGATGATCGCGATAAAATTGCCAATGTAGCCCATCCAGTCGTAATGGGCGCGTGCCTCAGAGCCGCGTGGGGAAGCCAGAAAGCGGAAGGCCGCATAGGCCGCGACAATGGAACCCCCAAAGGCGATATTGGCGATAAAGCGGTGCAGGTTCACCGGCATCCAGGTGAAGTTGTTCATCGCCTCCCAGGTTGTGCCCCGAAAGACGCCAGCGTTGACGTCAATGCCCACGGGCGACATCATAAAGGTTGCCCAGGAGTTCGAGATCATCATCAAGATCAAGCCGAAGTAATTAAGCAAGATACCAAAGCAGATGTGCATCCATTTCTGATTGTGCAAAAACGTGGTCGCTCCAGGACGCAACCCATAGGCCAGAAATACGACGAAGAGCGTGATAGTGATGCCATACGAGAGTGGAAACGCTGACGTGGCAGACATCAGCGAACTGAGCAGGAGTACCAACGGGTATAGCACCAGAAGCGTCAAAATCGTTGTGGCAATGACAATACCACGGCGCCGCGATGTCCCCTTCAACGCCTCCCAGCCGTAGTAATACAGATACATACTAAAGCTTTCACCGAAGAACAAGAAGACATACACGACCATGGAGGGGAAAAAAATGCGTGCCAGGAAATTGGTCAACGTGGGATACAAGCCAATGAGGAAGAAGACGAGAATGCCACCGAATGTCGCCGTAGTGGAAAAGGCGACGCTGAGCAACCGGGTGAATTCGTGGGCAAGATCATCATAGCGCTGGCTCTTTGTGGCCGCGCCCATGATCTCAATGATCAAAATAAACAGGGGAACACCAACGACAAACGCTCCAAACATCAGGTGCAACTGGGCAATGACCCAGACCGCTACCCGTCGACCTATGATGGGAAAATCACCATAGGAGAGCTGTTCCTTGGTCGGGAGCGGGACTTCAATGGCGTGTACCATGTCGGCGAGAAGCCCGAGCGCAATCAGGCTCAGGAAAGCCATCCATATCATGATACGTCGCTGTGTTGTGCAAGTCATGCCCGGCGTTCCTCTTCATAAAAGCAAAGCGTGTCGGATCTGCGGTCCTGGTTGCGGCAAACTATAACGTGTCACACGGGCTGCCGCAATGCTGAAAATACCCGGCTGTCATGCCTTTACAGTGCCTCGGGGCAGCGCGTGCAACGCCTCAGAACGGAATGGTTTCCTGCATATCTGCGCCGCCCGTGAGCTGCAGAAAAATGTCTTCAAGACGACTCACCTCACTCTGCACGTGTTGTCGTAGCTCGTCTTTGGTACCCAGCGCAATGAGTTCGCCTGACCGCACAATACCAATCCGGTCGCACATCTGCTCCGCCACTTCCAGGGTATGCGTGGACATAAAAATCGTGGTCCCGCGATCACACAGGCCGCGCAGTAATCGTTTGCCCAGGCGAGCGCCCTTGGGGTCCAGTCCCACCATGGGTTCATCCACCACCAGCACGCGTGGCTGATGGAGCAGCGCCGCACACATCACCAACTTCTGGCGCATGCCATGGGAATAGCTCTCAATCAGCGCATCTCCCCAGGCCGTCAACTCAAAAAGTTCTAGAAACTCTTCCGCACGGGTACGGGCGGCCTGGGGTTCGAGGTTGTGCAGATCTGCCACAAAGCGCAGAAATTCGCGACCGCTGAGCTTTTCATAGAGGAACGGACGATCAGGGATAAAACCGATCTGGCGTTTCGCCTCTTGTGGTGCGCGCTGGATATCATAGCCAGCGATCGTGGCACTGCCAGCACTGGGTTTGAGCAAGCCCACGAGGATCTTGATGGTCGTCGTTTTCCCCGCACCGTTGGGTCCGAGAAAGCCAAAAAATTCGCCCTGCTCAATGTGCAAATTCAGGTTGTTGACGGCCACCAGGTCGCCATAGCGTTTGCAGAGATTCGTTAAGGTAATCATAGGCGACCACCGGCAGGTTGCGGGCGGCTCCCGGGCTTGACCGGTTGACTGCCCTGGGCGCAGAGTGGACAGGCCTCCGGAGCATAGCTCTGGAGGTGCAACGTGGCCAGAGGATGAAAGGGCACCCCCATGTCAATGGCCTCAGGGCTGCGATTCAGTACTGCGCCGACCCCTACCACTTGACCAGCCCGCGCTTGCACTGCCTGCATCACCTCACGCACCGAACCGCCTGTCGTGGTTACGTCTTCGACTACCAGTACGCGCTCGCCCGGCACCACTTCGAGACCCCGACGCAAGGTCATCGCTCCATTCTCGCGTTCGCTAAACACCGCACGTACGTCCAGCGCCCGCGCCACTTCCTGGCCAATGATAATGCCACCTACGGCCGGTGAGATCACCAGGTCAATAGGCGTTGTACGAAACTGCTCGGCGATCCAACGCCCTAAAGCTTCTGCATGCCTGGGATACTGCAACACTTTGGCACACTGGACATAGCCACCACTGTGCAGCCCGGAAGTCAGGAGAAAATGTCCTTCCAGAACTGCCTCGGTGCTCCGCAAGAGTTGTAAGACCTGTTCGGCTACGCTCATCCATGACGCTCCTCTGGGCTGTCTGCGTTACCGTTGACGTCCTTCCACACTCCTGGCTGCCAGGATGCTCACGCCGTAGAGGAGCAGCATGGGCAGCACGAGAAATACCAGCGAAAGAGGATCGGTAGTCGGTGTCAACATGGCGGCCAGGACGAACATTAAGACCACAGCATGACGAAAATACTGCATGAGCAGGCGTGATGTCAGTATACCCAGCTGTGTACAAAACACGACCACCATGGGAAGCTGGAAGACCAGACCAAAGGCAATCATCAAGCGTACGCAAAACGTGATGTAGTAGCCAACAGACCACTGGGCTTTGATATCTTCCGTGGCAAAACTCAGGAGGAAACTGAGAATGAAGGGCAAGACCAGATAGAAGACCACCCCGCCTGTGTAGAACAGGGCCGCAGAGCCAAGAATAAACGGAATGGTGTATTTCTTTTCATGTTCGAGTAAACCTGGGGCAACAAATTTCCATAACTGGTGGAGGAGAAAGGGCAAGACCAGAAACAGCCCGACGATCATACCAACTTTAATATGCGTGATGACAGCCTCGGCAGGGGCGATAACCTGTAATGGTACTTTCACCGACTTGCCCAGCAGGTTTGCCGGGGTTTGTAAGGCCGCTACGATCTTATCAGCAAATCCATAACAGACGAGAAAGCCAGCGACAAGCGCCCCCAGGCACCAGAGGACACGCGTGCGCAGTTCGGCCAGATGCGCCGTGAGCGGCATCGGGGTATCAACCATGCCTGTCAGACTCCCGTACAATGGCTATTTGCAGATCAGCGACGTCTGCAAAGCGTTCGCGGAGCTCCTGGGCAATAGCCTTGTTGCGATTGACGTCTTCCTGTCGTTCGAGCGCGGCGAGATCTTGGCGAATCGTCTGCTGAAATTCTTCACTGGCCCGCCGTAATTGCCCATAAGCCCGTCCCAGCATGCGTGCCACTTCCGGTAGCCGTTGCGGCCCTAAGACAACCAAGGCTACGACAAGAATAAGCACCAATTCTGGGAGTCCAATCCCCAGCATAATCACCTCCTCGTTTGCTGGCGAGGAGTATATCAGACCTCTGGCAGACGGTCGAGAGGCCACGTGCCTCGCGGACGGCTGCACACCACGTCTAGGAGTACCTCAGGCGCGTGTCCAGGCAGGTGCGAGATGGGACAAGAGTATGATGCCTCAAGTTGCTCTCGATAGGCAGGAGCCCTGCGGCGCCCGGCGCGCTACACCTCGTGTCCCGGCGACACAGGGCTCCTGGAACGCCTTTAGCCGAGGCCCTCGAGCACTTTGAGGATGTCCTCTGGATCAGGTAGAGTCCCCGGCGAATACCGTTGCCGATAGCGGACGATCCCGTTCTTGTCTACCACGATAACGGCGCGGAAACCTACGCCCCGTTCTTCATTCCACAGCCCATAGGATTGGGTGACTTTGCCTTTTGGATGCCAATCCGACAGCTCAGGATAGGGCAATCCACCCATAGATGTCGCCCATGCCCGATGCGCGGCGATATGGTCGCAACTGATGCCCAGTACCTGGGCTTGCCGTTCTTCCAAGCGACTGTGGTAGCGCCGGAAGGTGACGGCCTGTTCTGTTCAACCACTTGTAAAATCAAACACGTGAAATGACAGGATGACATGCTTCAGGCCACGGTACTGGCTCAAGCTAATGTCGCCTTCGCTCACCGATGGTAACGTAAAATCCGGGGCAATCTCGCCAATTTCTGCAGGCATTGCTCTCCCTTTCTTCAGGTAGTTCACCGCATGGAGATAGGGTATCTTAGCATCCTGTACTTCGTCGTTCCAGCCGTGTAGATTCCTGTGGTATGATTGCGCAGGTAAGAGGACTTGGTTTTTCTCTGGAGAGGTTAGGCACGTGGCAACGATTCGTCCGGCCGCTTGTGCTCCTGATTTGCGTGTGCAGGTAGCGAGCCTCACTTTGCAGAACCCGATCATGGCTGCGTCGGGCACCTGTGGCTATGGGCTCGAACTGCATCCATTTGTTGATCTGAATACGCTCGGTGCTGTGGTCGTCAAAGGGCTCTCCCTCCATCCCACGCCGGGGAATCCTGGGCCACGCCTGGTAGAGACGGCTGGGGGTATGCTCAATTCCGTGGGCTTGCACAATATCGGTATTGAGGCCTTCCTGGCCGAGAAGCTGCCGATACTACGGCAATACCAGACGCAGATCATTGTGAATTTTTTTGGGGAGACACCCGCCGAGTATGCCGCCGTCGCCGCACGTGCCAGTGAGGCGACAGGCATTGCGGCGCTGGAGGCCAATATCTCCTGCCCGAATGTCCAGCATGGAGGGATGCTCTTTAGCTGTGATCCACGCCTGACCTTTCAGGTCGTGGAACGCGTCCGTCAGGCGACGACCCTCCCGCTTATTGTGAAACTCAGCCCCAATGTGACGGATATTACGGCCATTGCGCGGGCTGCCGAAGACGCCGGAGCGGATGCGGTGTCGCTAATCAACACGGTGATGAGCCTGGCGGTGGATCTGTCCACGCGCACGCCCCGTTTACCACTGGGGTTTGGTGGCTTATCGGGCCCGGCTATCAAACCGCTGGCGTTGCGTATGGTATGGCAGGTGGCGCAGGCTGTGCGTATCCCAGTGATCGGCCTGGGTGGGATTATGACTGGCGAAGACGCGCTGGAATTTCTCGTGGCTGGAGCGCAGGCATGTCAAGTGGGTACAGCGAGTTTCGTTGACCCCGCCGCCTGCCGCACCATCCTGGCTGAAATGACGCACTACTTGCAGCGGCACCGTATTGCTACGGTTGCTGAGCTCTGTGGCACGCTCCATTTGCAGCATGTACGAGACTGAAGCGGCACAACCACTCACACCTGAGGCTGTGGCGGCCCTCCAGGCGTTACGTTCAGCACCGTCACAAAGAGGAAAGCATGAGGCAACGGAAAGCCAAGTCCGTCGTGCGCGAATATGTCGAGGCCTTTGTGTTTGCCATTGTCCTGGCGCTGGTCATGCGTCAGTTTGTGGTACAGGCCTTCAAAATTCCGTCCGAATCGATGAAAACCACCCTCCTGGTCGGTGACCATATCCTGGTCAACAAGTTTCTCTATTATTTTACACCGCCTCAACGCCAGGATATCGTGGTGTTTCAATATCCCTGGGAAGACGATCGCGATTTCATTAAACGGGTGATTGGCATGCCAGGAGACCGGGTGCAACTGCGTGACCGGCATGTGCTGGTCAATGACCAGCCGCTTCAGGAACAGTACGCTCATTATACCATGCATACCCGGCAGGATACGTTTGGCCCGGTGGTGGTCCCGAAAAAGGGCGATCAGATTGAAATCCGCAGCGATAAACGTCTGTATTTGAACGGCGCTGCGGTGCCTATCCCGGTGAATCCTTATCACCCCTCTGGTCTGTTTCAACCCAGGAATGATGGCCCCTCCATGTCAGGGTTTGAGGTTTTTTACGGTCCGCTGTTCCCACCAGGGACCACGTTACAGCAGCCACTGTCTGCCCACACCGTGGAACATGATTATTATTTTGTCCTGGGGGATAATCGCGACAATAGTCAGGATAGTCGGTACTGGGGGTTTGTGCGCAGCACACGGCTGAAAGGACGTGCCTTTTTTATCTACTGGTCATGGGACAGTCATGGCAGTTTTGTCCAGCATATCCGCCTGGATCGTCTTGGAAAGTTGTTATATTTGCCGGTGTTGTAATAGTTAGCACACTCCCTCATCCAGGTTCATATCCTGGGGTACGGCTGGCATCCCGGTTGAGAGATGTGCCAGTGCCTGGGCTAAGTGGACAAAGTGCTGGAGGGTGAGTTCTTGCGCTCGGGCGTGTTCTGTAAGGGTGAGCGCAGTGTAGATCTCCGCCAACATAGTGCGGGTGAGGGTCTGGGGGAAGGCGGCGAGCAAATTGGCGCGCAGGGTTTTACGCCGATGCGCAAAGGCGCTTTTCACCAGCCGAAACAACCAGCGCTCATCGGGCGCGAGATAGGGTGGTGTGGCAAACGGCTGCATCATGATGACGCTGGAGTCGACAGCCGGTACGGGGGTAAAGGCCTGCCGAGAGACCTCCAGGAGGTGCCTCAGCTGGGCATGATATTGGAAAAACACTGAAACGGCCCCATAGGCACTGTCCCCTGGAGCGGCGAGCAAGCGGGTGGCGACTTCCTTCTGTAGCATAAGCACCAGGCGAGAGAGGCGCTGACGAAAGGCCAGCAGACGCTGCACAATGGCCAGGCCCACGCTATAGGGTAAATTGGCGACAACGACCAGGGGTGATGGCAGCAGCGCATAGTCGTAGAAACGGGCGTCGGCTTCGATAATGGTGACATGGCCGACGGAGGCAAAATGCGCCTGCAAAGGACGGGCATATTGCGGGTCAATCTCAATAGCATAAAGGGCCTGCACACGTTCTGCCAGGGCGGTCGTCATAATACCGCGTCCTGGCCCGATTTCGAGCACCGTGTCGTCTGGGGCAAGCGCGGCCCTCTGCAGGATGTCGGCAACGACGTGAGCGTCACGTAAAAACACCTGGCCGAGGCGTTTGCGGCGGTACGGGGTTTTCTTCAGCATGCGTTCTCTCTTGCGGGACAGGAGCAGATGTTACACCGTGAGGTAACCATGGTGACACGCACAGGGAGTATACCTGATCAGGTGCGAAGGAAGGAAGGTGTATGAAAATCCATGAGTACCAGGGGAAAGCGATCCTGCGTACCTATGAGCTGCCTGTGCCCCAGGGGGAAGTGGCTCGTTTACCCCTGGAAGCGCGCCAGATTGCTGAGACGCTGGGGGGGCAGCGCTGGGTCGTGAAGGCGCAAATTCATGCTGGCGGGCGTGGGAAAAGCGGTGGTATACGGCTGGCGCGCAGTCCTGCGGAGGTGGAACAGCATGCCGCGGCCTTATTGGGACAGCCGCTGGTGACACCTCAGACTGGTCCAGGGGGCCAGCTTGTGCAGTGTGTGCTGATCGAAGAGGGTTGCGAGATTGCCCAGGAACTCTACTGTAGTATCGTGATAGATCGGCAACTCGGCCAACCCGTGTGCTTGCTGAGCGCTGCTGGCGGCATGGACATCGAAACGGTCGCTGCTACTGCTCCGGCAACGCTGATGCGTGAGCCCATTGATGTGCTCCTGGGGCTGGCACCCTTTCAGGCCCGTCGTCTGGTCGAGCGGCTGCAGCTCCAGCCCGCCATACAGCCGGCCCTGGCGTCTCTGCTGCCGAAGCTGTATACCGTCTTCCGTGACAAAGACTGTACGCTCCTGGAGATCAATCCCCTCATCGTGACGAGCGCCGGAGGGCCCTTGTGCCTTGATGTCAAAATGGAGTGCGATGACAATGCGCTCTTCCGTCAGCCTGAGGTCGAGGTGTTGCGCGATCTCAGTGCAGAAGAGCCCCTCGAAGTCGAGGCCACGCACTCTAAGCTCAACTACATCAAACTCGCGGGGAATATCGGGTGTATTGTGAATGGTGCCGGCTTGGCCATGGCAACCATGGACATCATTCAGCAAGCTGGCGCCAGTCCGGCCAATTTTCTGGACGTGGGTGGGCGTGCCAATGCGGGGGCCATTGAGCAGGCGTTTCGTATTATCATGGCTGATCCGCATGTGCAGGCCGTGCTGATCAACGTGTTTGGCGGTATTCTGCGTTGCGATATCTTCGCCCAGGGAGTCCTCCAGGCGGTGACCAACGTGCAGGTGCGTGTGCCGGTGGTCGTACGTATGGAAGGCACGAACGTCGAGGAAGGGCGGCAGATCCTGGCGGCGTCTGGTCTGCAGTTTCGTATTGCTAATGACATGGCCGAGGCTGCCCAGCACGTAGTGCAGGCGATTAGGGAGTAGGAGGAACCGCATGAGCATTCTGATCGATCAGCACACTCGGCTACTCGTGCAGGGCATGGGACGCGAGGGGCGCTTTCATGCTGAGCAGGCTATCGACTATGGCACGCGGTACGTAGGCGGAGTGCATCCAGGGCGTAGCGGGGGGGCGGCGTTAGGGCGTCCGTTATTCAATACCGTGGCCCAGGCCGTGGCGGAGACGGGTGCCAATACCACCATGATCTTTGTGCCAGGTCCGGCGGCAGCTGATGCTATTCTGGAAGCGGTGGAAGCTGGGGTTGGGCTGGTGGTCTGTATCACGGATGGGATTCCTCTCCGCGATATGCTGCTCGTGCGCCGCTATATGTGTGGGACACCGACGCGTTTGCTCGGCCCAAACTGCCCGGGCTTGATCTCGCCCGGTAAGGCGAAAGTGGGGATTATGCCAGCCCACATTCATCGTCCTGGACGGGTGGGGGTCCTATCACGCAGTGGCACCCTGACGTACGAAGCGGTCTCGCAGTTGACAGCGCAAGGCATTGGCCAGTCGACCTGCGTAGGCATAGGCGGCGATCCCGTCGGTGGTATGACGTTTGTGCAGTGCCTGGCCATGTTTCAGGACGATCCTGACACGGATGCCCTGGTCCTGATTGGCGAGATCGGTGGCAGCGCGGAAGAGGAAGCGGCAGCGTATATTGCGCAGCACATGACGAAACCCGTGGTGGGGTTTATCGCTGGGCAAACGGCCCCGCCGGGGCGTCGTATGGGACATGCTGGCGCTATTATTGCCGGTGGGCAAGGAACCGCGGCCTCAAAAATGGCCGCTTTGGAACGCAGTGGTATTCGCGTAGTGCAAAGCCCCGCCAGGATTGGTGAGGCGATGGCTGCTATACTGAAACACCCCCTATGAGAGGAGTTGCATGGAACAGACACTCACGATTATCAAGCCAGATGCTGTACAGCGTAACCTGGCTGGCCAGATCCTGGCGCGGCTTGAGGCTGCAGGGTTTGTGGTGCTCGGTCTCAAGATGGTGCAACTAAGTATCCAGGATGCCGAGCGTTTTTATCATGTACACCGTGAACGTCCCTTTTTTGCCAGCCTGACGGCCTATATGGCTTCTGGCCCAGCGATACCGATTGTGCTACAGCGGGACAACGCTATTCAGGCTCTGCGCGATTTGATGGGGGCGACCAATCCGGCACAGGCAGCCGATGGCACTCTGCGGAAGGATTTTGGCATTGATGTAGAAAAGAATGCTATTCACGGTTCCGATTCCCCTGCCTCCGCGGCGCAGGAAATTCCCTTTTTCTTCAATCAGCTCGAATGCCGTGCACGGTAAGTTGCACTGGTGACTCTTAGCCGAGGGCCTCAAGCAGAGCCCTGGCCTCGTACAGGTCCGCGGTGTCAAAGCCTTCGGTAAACCAGCCATAGACGGAGGCCAGCAGGGTGCGAGCTTCCGCTTGCTTGCCCTGCTGCTGCCAGAGCCGAGCGAGGCTTGTCGCAGCCCGTAGCTCCAGGGATTTCGCCTCCTGGCGTCGGGCAATCTGCCAGGCCCGGTGCAGACTCGTCTCGGCTTCTTTGTCGAGCCGCATCAGCAAGACCCCGTAGAGCCGGTGTAACTCCGCGCGAGTCCGGCCTCGGCCTGGTCCTGATGCAGGAGGGCCCAGCCGTGCAGGAACTGGGCGATCCCCAGATACTGCGCAATGCGCGTTTGTCCTTGTCGTAGCACGCCGCGTGTCTCTGGTGAAGCCCTCTGCAGGGTAATTTCTGCCACTGTCAGTTCCTGCCTGGGTACAGTCGTGCTACACTAAGCAAAAAACTCGACAGGCTGGGGAGAGGCTCTCATGGATCTGGAAGCACTCGAACGTCGTATACGTCGCCTCGAAGATGTGGAGGCGATCAAACAACTCAAAGCCCGTTATGCCATGTATTGTGATGCGAACTATGACGCCGACGCACTGGCAGCGCTGTTTACCGAAGATGCTATCTGGGACGGAGGCGCTCTGGGACGCAATGTAGGGCGCGAGGCGATCCGGCAATTTTTCCGCGGTTCGAGCCAGCGTATTACCTTTGCCGTGCACAATATCCTGAGCCCGATTATCGAGGTTGACGGTGATACTGCGACGGGAACGTGGTATCTCCTGCAGACCTGCACGTATCGTGACGGGAATCAAGCTATTTGGGGCGCGGCAATGTACACTGACCGCTACGTGCGGGAACACGGCGTGTGGAAGTTCAAACATGTGCAGATCACCTCACACTTCTGGACGCCGTTTGAGGAGGGTTGGGCACGCACCCCCTTTGTCCAGCGACGCTGAGCGCTGGAGAGACCCTCGGTCTCGTGTCTTTGCTATATCTCTTGAGACGTATAGCACTGTTGTCCACCCGGTCGAAGTACCGGCACCAGCCGAAGGAGCCCTGTATGCAGCGCAGCGACACACGCATATTGACGACGCATGTTGGCAGTCTGCCACGGCCGGCTACGTTGACCGAGCTGTTTCTCCGCCAGGAACGCGGTGAAACCATTGATTTGGTCGCTCTGGAGCAGCACATTGAGGCGGCGACGGCCGCCGCTGTCCAGAAACAACTCGATGTCGGTCTGGACATTGGGAACGATGGTGAACAACCACGGGTTGCCTTTCATACCTATGTCGCACAACGGATGCGGGGATTCGGCGGAGGTTGGATACGACGGACCCGACGCGATATCACCGATTTCCCCGACTTTGCCGCTCAGCTCCAGGAGCGCTTGCAGCGCAGTGGGCGGCGGCGGCAGACCCCACAGGCCATTGGCGCTGTCGAGTATACAGACCTGAGCGCGGCTGAGCAGGAATGTGCCCTCTATAGCCGTTGCCTGGCAGCGCAGCCCCGACAATTTGTCGAAAGCTTTATGACCGCCGCTGCACCGGGCATCATTGCTACAGCCATAGGCAATACCTACTATGACTCTCATGAAAACTATGTCTTCGCGATTGCTCGGCAGATGCAAAAGGAATATGAACTCATTCATGCCCAGGGGTTTGTGTTGCAACTCGATTGCCCGGATCTGGCCATGGAACGCGCTATGATGTTCCAGGATGAGCCGCTCCAACGGTTCCAAGAAGTCGTGGAAATGCATATTGCCGCGCTCAATCTGGCGATTGCCAACATCCCTCCCGAGCGTATTCGGCTGCACGTCTGCTGGGGAAATTCTGAGGGGCCACATACCCACGACGTTGCCCTGGAAGATATTGTACCGCTGCTGTACCAGGCCAAGGTCGGTGCCCTCTCGGTGGAACTGGCGAATCCACGGCATCAGCACGAATACGCGGCCTTCAAGCGCTATCCTCTGCCAGACTCGATGCTCTTCCTGCCAGGGGTCATCGACACCACGACGAATTATGTCGAGCACCCGGAAGTGGTGGCCAATCGTCTCTGCCAGGCCGTGGACGCGGTAGGCGACCGCAGCCGGGTGATTGCCAGTGTGGACTGCGGCTTTGGGACATTTGCGGGCTGGAACCTGGTGGCTGAGAGTGTTGTCTGGGTCAAATTGCGCACGCTGGTCGAAGGCGCTGCCCTGGCGAGCAGGCGTCTCTGGGGCTAGGGATTCTATGGGCTGTTGTCAATAGTGTCCGGCTCAATTTTTGCGTGGCGGTGGAGCTTTCCGCTTCAAGCGGTCAATATGCGCGACCAATTCCGCTTCTGTGGCCCAGCCACTGAGGTAGAAACACAGCATCTCATACG
>Ga0194121_10008722_pt1 | contig 12751 bp, 15 predicted proteins | sample TA2MahCa50mmetaG_FD_148609 | JGI IMG/M metagenome (GOLD analysis project Ga0194121, IMG submission 148609) | Freshwater microbial communities from Lake Tanganyika, Tanzania - TA2015020 Mahale Deep Cast 50m | ecosystem: Environmental > Aquatic > Freshwater > Lake | place: Tanzania: Lake... | reverse complement strand
CGGGCTTGTTCAAGCGACCGCAATCAGCGCGGCGGCAACGGGGCGGCCTTCGGCCAGCAACACATTGAAGGTGCGGCAGGCGGCCCCGGTATCCATCCATTCGAGCGCGGGCCCGCGCGCCCGAATCGCGGCGCGCAACGCGACGGGCGCGGGCAGAAACCGCGGCCCGCAGCCGATGACCAGGATTTCGGCCGGTGCCGGCGCCTCGAACAGAGGCGCGAGCGCCGCCTCGGTCACGTCGGCGACCGCCGCGGCCCTCCAGACAAAGGTCCGTTCGGGGAACACGATCACGGAGCCCGTGTAACGCGCGCCGGCGATCACGAACCCGCCGTCGCCGTAGGCCTCGATCACCTGCCGGCCGGACGGCACGAGCGGGGTGATGTCGAGGCTCATCGGCCGAGGTCACGGCGCCTTCGGCGCCGTCTCCTTCGCGGGCGCGTCATGCGCGCCGCGATCGATGTTCATATAAAGCAGCATCGGCAGCGCGACGCAGATGGTCGAAAAGCTGCCGACGATCACGCCCCACAGCAGCGCGAAGCTGAAATCGCGGATCACCGGACCGCCGAAGGCGAACAGGGCGAGCACGGTCAGGAACACGGTGCCCGAGGTGTTGATGGTGCGCGACAGCGTCTCGTTGATGCTGCGGTCGAACAACTCGGGCAGCGGCATGGTCTTGAACTTGCGCAGGTTCTCGCGCACCCGGTCGAGGATCACCACCGTGTCGTTGATCGAATAGCCGGCGATGGTCAACAGCGCCGCCACCGTCGAGAGGTTGAATTCGAGCCCGGAGAGCGAGAACACGCCGACGGTCGAGATCACGTCGTGGAACAGCGCGGCGATGGCCGCCGCGCCCCATTTCCATTCGAACCGGAACCAGATGTAGATCAGGATGCCGCCCAGCGACACGATCACGGCGATGATGCTTTCGCGCAGCAGTTCCGCGCCGACCTTGGGGCCGACGGTTTCGACCCGGCGGTATTCGACACCGGGGCCGAGCGCGGTCTTGACCTTCTCCACCGCCGCGCTTTGCGCCTTTTCGTCGCCTTCCTGGCGCGGAAGGCGGATCAGCACCTCGTTCGGGCCGCCGAAGCCCTGGATCTCGGTGCCGCCGAGGTTGAGCGAATCGACCTTGGCCCGGGTCGCCGCCACGTCGACCGGCTCCGCGAACCGGGCCTCGATCATGATGCCGCCGGTGAAGTCGATGCCGTAGTTGAGCCCGCGCGTCGCCATCAGCGCCACGGTCGCCAGCATCAAAAATCCCGAAATCGCGAAAAAATAGAATCGCAGCCGGATGAACGGAAAACGGGTGTCGGGGGGAATCCAGATGATGCCGCGAAACATGATGGCCGTCCCTTCCCGTCAGATCGGCAGCAGCTTGGGCCGCGCGAGCCTGAGCCAGCCCACCGTCATCAGCCGCGCGACCAAAATCGCCGTGAACATCGAGGTCAGAATGCCGAGCGAGAGCGTCACCGCGAAACCGCGGATCGGGCCCGAACCGAGGAAATAGAGTACCCCCGCCGCGATCAGGGTGGTGAGATTGGAGTCGATGATGGTGGTCATGGCGCGCCGGTAGCCCGCGTCCATGGCCGACACCGGCGGCCGGCCGAGGCGCGTTTCCTCGCGCATGCGCTCGTAGATCAGCACGTTGGCGTCGACCGCCATGCCGACGGTGAGCACGATGCCGGCGATGCCGGGCAGCGTCAGCGTCGCCTGCAACACGCTCATCGCGCCCAGAATCAGGATTAAATTGAGAACCAGGGCGATGTTGGCGACGATCCCGAACAGGCCGTAGGCCAGGATCATGAACACCATCACCATCGCCGTGCCGATGACGGCGGCGACGCTGCCGGCCTCGATCGAATCGGCGCCGAGGCCGGGCCCGACTGTGCGCTCCTCGAGGATGGTGAGCGGCGCTGGAAGCGCGCCCGCGCGCAGCAGCAGCGCGAGGTCGCGCGCGCCCTGGATGGTGAAGCCGCCGCTGATCTGGCCGGTGCCGCCGAGGATCGGCTCGCGGATCACCGGCGCGCTGATTACCTTGCTGTCGAGCACGATGGCGAACGGCCTGCCGACGTTCTTGCCGGTCACGTCGCCGAAGCGCTTGGCGCCGTTGGAATCGAAACGAAAACTGACCACCGGCTCGCCGGTGCGCTGGTCGAAGGTCGGCTGCGAGTCGATCAGGGTGTCGCCGCTGACCATGACGCGCTTTTGAATGAGATAATGACTCGGACGACCGCCGGCGCGGTCGGCCTCGGCCCCAGGCAGCAGTTGCGAGCCCGCCGGTACGCGGCCCGCGAGCGCGTCCTCGACGCTGCCGCGCTCGTCGAGCAGGTGGAAGGTCATCTTGGCGGTGCGACCCAAAAGCCGCTTCATCCGTTCCGGATCGTCGAGGCCCGGCAGCTGCACGACGATGCGGTCCTCGCCCTGGCGCTGGATCGAAGGCTCGCGCACGCCGGTTTCGTCGATGCGGCGGCGCACGATTTCGATCGACTGGTCGACCGTGGCGAGCCGGCGCTGGCGCAGCGCCTCGGGCTTCAGGGTCATGACGATGCGGCCGCCCTCGCTTGCCGTCGCGGTGAAGTCGTTGTCGAGTCCGCGCACCAACTCACGCGCCTTCTCGACCTCGGCCGGGTTGCGCACGACGAAGGAAACACCGTCGGCGGTGGCACCGAGGCGCTCGTATTGGATGCGCTCCTTGCGCAGCTCGCCGCGCACCGTATCGACCAGCGATTCCATGCGCTCGCGGATGACGGTGGCTAAATCGACCTCGAGCAGCAGGTGCGAGCCGCCCTGCAGGTCGAGGCCGAGGACGAACGTGTTCTTCGGCAGCCACTTGGGCAGCGCCGCGAGCGTCGCCGGCGCGAGAAAACTCGGCACCGCCGCCAGGCAGCCCAAGATCAACGTCGCCAGAATGACGATGACTTTCCAACGGGGAATATTGACCATCGCCCGCGCGCTCCCGCGGCGGCGGCCTTGGCGGCCGCCGTCCGTTCAGTTCCCTTTGCCGCCGAAAAGCTTGGAGAGGATGGAACCGCCGCCTTGTCCCGGGCCCGTTCCGCCCGCGCCGCCCGGGGGCGGGTTCTGGTTGGCGGGCTCGGGATGGGTCAGCACCGCCGCCAGCGTCTGGCGCTGGACGCGCACGCGCACCCCTTCGGCGATTTCGACCTGGAGTTCGCGGTCGTCGACGATCTTGGTCACGGTACCGAGAATGCCGCCGCCGGTCACCACCTTGTCGCCGCGGCGGACCGCCGACAGCATTTCGCGATGCTGCTTCATCTTCTTCTGCTGCGGTCGGATGAGCAGGAAATAAAAGACGACGAAGATGAGAACGAGCGGCAGCAACGCCTCGAGTCCGCCGCTGCCAAAGCCGCCGCCGGCCGCCTGCGCATACGCGGGTGATATCAGCATCGAAAACTCCCTCGTTGAACGGACTGCGGACTATACCGACCGGTCCCCAGGATGCAAATGCAAAGCCGCCGCCCAACCCCCGACCCGGAACCGGGAGGTCCTTGGAAAAGCGGGCGCTTCGCGCTACCGTCCGGGCCTGCTCCCGGGAACGAAGCCGTCCATGAGCGACATCGAACTCCTGCCGCTGCTCCGGCGCATCGCCGAAGCCCTCGAGCGCCGCGCGCCGCCCAAGCCGCGGTCCGCCGCGCTGACCGAGGCCGACGCCTTCGTCTGGCATGCGGAAGGCGAACGGTTGGAAAGCGTCGCACGGGTCAACCGGGTCGAACTGCAGCTGCTCAGGGGAATCGACCGCCAGGCGGCGCTGCTGCTCGACAACACCCGCCGCTTCGCCCAGGGGCTGCCTGCCAACAACGCGCTCCTGTGGGGCGCGCGCGGCACCGGCAAAAGCTCGCTGATCAAGGCGGTCCACGCCCAGGTCAACGACGAGAAAAAGGGCGCGCTGGCGCTGGTCGAGATTCATCGCGAGGAAATCCCGTCGCTCCCCGCCCTGCTCGCGCGCCTGCGCGACGAGACGCGGCGCTGCATCCTCTTTTGCGACGACCTGTCGTTCGATTCGGGCGATGCGTCCTACAAGTCGCTCAAGGCCGTGCTCGAAGGCGGCATCGAGGGCCGCCCGGACAACGTGATTTTTTACGCCACCTCCAACCGCCGCCACCTGATGCCGCGCGACATGATCGAGAACGAACGCTCGACCGCCATCAACCCGGCCGAGGCGGTCGAAGAGAGAGTGTCGCTGTCCGACCGCTTTGGACTGTGGCTCGGCTTCCACGTCTGCGACCAGGACACCTATCTCGCCATCGTGCGCGGGTACGCCGAGCGCTACGGCCTCAAGGCCAAGGGACTCGATCTCGATCGCGAAGCGAACGAATGGGCGGTAACGCGCGGCAGCCGCTCCGGCCGCGTCGCGTGGCAGTTCATCCAGGATCTCGCCGGCCGCCTCGGCAAAAGGCTAGGCTGAATCTTTCTTCCTTTGGGCGTAGTTGAGTACGCCTTCCAGGATCGCCGCGAACGCCGCGTCCAGGCGCCGCTGCCCGTCGGCGTCGCCGGGCGCGACACCGTAGAATTCGCCGCCGATCCGCCCGCGCGCGGCCAGATGATCGGCGGCGGCGGCCAGCACCGCCATCACCGCCTCGATGTCGACCTTGGCCGGCACCTTGTGGCGGCGGAACAGGCGGAGGGTGACGTCGCGGCGCCATTCGGTGCGCAGGGCGTCGAGCCGCGCGCCGAGGGCGTTCTTCTCGCTCATGTCCCAGGCGATGGCTTCGAGCGTGGCGGGCCGGCGCCGGAGCGCCGCGATGTAGCCCCGGATCAGGGCGGCGAACGCGGGCGCGAGATCGCTATCGGACCCCGCCTCGGGCGCGGCGGACATGGCTTCCGCGACCGTCGGCCAGAGATCGGCCTTGGCCGCGAACGCGGCGAGCAAGCCGTCGAGCCCGCCGAAATAGCGGTAGATCAGAACCTTGTCGACGCCGGACCGGGCGGCGATGGCGTTGATCCCGATGCGGCGCGAGCCGCCCGGCTCGGCCAGGATCGCGCCGACGGCGGCGAGAATCTTTTCTTCGGTACGGGCGCGATCGCGGGCCATGGTCCCTCGTGTCACCCTCGGGTGACCGTAGAGAGCCGATCCGCCGCCGTCAATCGGAAGCGGCGACCTGTCGCGATCAGCTTTTGCCGAGATACGGCTCCGGATCGACGGCGCGACGACCCTGGCGCACCTCGAAGTGCAATTGCGGCGACGGCACGCCGCCGGTGTTGCCGACCCGCGCCACGATCTGTCCGCGCGATACCGTATCGCCGCGCTTGACCAGAATCTCGTCGGCGTGGGCGTACGCGGTGACCAGGCCGTTCGCGTGCCGGATCAGAAGCAGGTTGCCGAACCCGCGCAACTCGTTGCCGGCATAGGCGACGGTGCCGGATTCGGCGGCGCGGATGGGCGCGCCCTTGGGCGCGGCGATGTTGATGCCGTCGTTGCGCAAGCCCTTTTCCTTCGCGCCGTAACCGGAGATCACCCGCCCGCGCACCGGCCAGGCGAGGCGCCCCGATCCGCCGACGGCGGCATCGACGGTTTCGTCGGGCGCGCGCGCGGGTGACGCGGCTTGCGGCGGATCCGGCGCGGGCGGCGCCGGCGATGGCGCGACGGACTCGGGCGGCGCCAAGGATTCCACCGTCGGCGCGCGGGGGCCTTCGATCGGCGGCCGCTCCGCCGCCGGGGCGGAGCCGGGGCGCGGCGCGAGCGACGCGACGCGCGCGTTCGGGATCATCAGCTTTTCGCCGATCTTGAGCGTATACGGCGGGCGCACGCCGTTGATGCGCGCCAATTCGTAAGGATCGCCGCCGTAGCGGGCGGCGATCGTATGGATGGTTTCGCCGGCGCGGACTTCGTGTTCGGTCCCGCTCGGGATCGTCAATCTCTGGCCGACCAGGAGCCGGTAGGGCGGCTTCAGATTGTTGGCCTCGATGATCGCGCGCGGCGGCACCTTGTGGCGCCGGGCCAGGCCGAACACGGTTTCCCCGGCCTGGACGGTGATCGCCGGGCCGTCGGCCACGAAAATGCGCGGCAGCGCCCGGGCCGCCGGCGTGGGCGACGGCGCGTGTCCGGGCGGCGGCCATTCCGCCCACCCGCACCCCGCGAGCCCCGCCACGGCAATCATCACAGCCAAGCGTTTCATGGCGCCGATTATCGACAGGGATGGTTATCCATCAACTAACGGCCGGCTCGCCCACCAGCGGCACGAACTTGACCGGCCCCAGGTCCTCGGTTTCCGCGCCGCGATCGGTGCGGCGGACGCGCACCAGGTGCTGAATCGGGTCGTCCGCGCCGATCGGCACGATCATGACGCCGCCCGGAGCGAGCTGATCGACCAGCACCGGCGGCACGTCGGCCGCCGCGGCGGTGACCAGGATGCGCTGGAACGGCGCCTGCTCCCGCCAGCCGAGGCTCCCGTCCCCGGTGCGGGCGGTGACGTTGGTGACGCGGAGCGCCGCGAGGCGCCGCTCCGCCTCGCGCCGCAATTCGCCGTGACGCTCGATGGTGTAGACCCGGCGCGCGAGCCGGGCCAACACCGCCGTCTGGTAGCCCGAGCCGGTGCCGATTTCGAGCACCTTCATGCGGTCGGTCAATTCGAGCGCCTGGGTCATCAGGCCGACCACCAGCGGCTGGCTGATGGTCTGCTCGAAGCCGATCGGCAGGGCGACATTGTCGTAAGCCCTGGCGCGGAACGCCGGCGGGACGAAGCTCTCGCGCGGGATTTCCGCGATCGCGTCGAGCACCGCCTTGGCGGTGACGCCGCCCGCGCGCAGTTCCGCGATCAACGCCGCAGGCACCCGGGCCTTGCGCGGTTCGCCGGCCATCACATCACCCGGCGCAAGGCGGCGAGGGTCGGCCGGTGCGTCAAGTCGAGGGTCAGCGGCGTCACCGCGATCGACCCCTTCTCGACCGCGTCGAGATCGGTGCCCGGCGGAACCGGCTGATCCTCGCGCGCGCCGCCGATCCACCAATAGGGAATCCCGCGCGGATCGACTCCGCGCACCGGATCGCTGCCGCCTTCGCATTGCGCCTGCGGCACCACCGCGACGCCCTTGACCGAGGACGCCATCACGTCGGGGAAATTGACGTTGATCAGCACGTTGAGCGGCCAGCGCGCGCGCAGGATCCGCTCGATCACGTCCCGCAGCCAATGCTCGGCCGTCGCCCATTTGACCTTGTGCCGGTCGTCGCACACCTGGCTCAGCGCGATCGCCGGCAGGCCGAGCAGCGCGGCCTCCATCGCCGCGGCGATGGTGCCGGAATAGGTGATGTCGTCGGCGATATTGCCGCCGCGGTTGACGCCCGAGACGACGAGGTCGGGCGGCGTTTCGCGCATCAGCTCGCGCGCCGCCAGCAGCACGCAGTCGGTCGGCGTGCCGTTGACCGCGTAGCGACGAAGCCCAAGCCGGCGCACGCGCAACGGCCGGCGGAGCGTGAGCGAATGGGCGACCGCGCTCTGCTCGCTTTCCGGCGCGACCACCCACACCTCGCGCGCGCAGCCGGCGAGCACCTTGGCCAGCATGCGGATGCCCGGCGAATGGATGCCGTCGTCGTTGGTGACCAGCACGCGGGCCTTGGCGAGCCGGAGCGGCGCGTGGCGGCGGGAATGGACCGGAACGTGCCGCGCGCCGTTTCCGGTCCTCTCGGTTCGCGCGCGCGCCATGTCAACGCTTCGCCGCGGCAATGACGTCGAACCCGCCCATACAGGGGCGCAACGCGTCGGGCACCCGCACGCTGCCGTCTTCTTGCTGATAATTCTCCAGCACCGCCACCAGCGCGCGCCCGACCGCGACGCCGGAGCCGTTGAGGGTATGGACGAAGCGGGTGCCCTTTTCGCCGGCCGACTTGAACCGGGCCTTCATCCGCCGCGCCTGGAAATCCCCGCAATTGGAGCAACTCGAAATTTCCCGGTAACGCCCCTGGCCGGGCAACCACACTTCGATGTCGTAGGTCTTGCGCGCGGCAAAGCCCATGTCGCCGGTGCACAGCACGATGGTGCGGAACGGCAGGTTGAGGCGCTTGAGGATTTCCTCGGCGCAGCCGGTCATGCGCTCGTGCTCGGCCTCGGAATGGTCGGGATGCGCGATCGACACCAGCTCGACCTTGGTGAACTGGTGCTGGCGCAGCATGCCGCGCGTGTCCTTGCCCGCCGCGCCGGCTTCGGAACGGAAACACCAGGTCATCGCCGTCATGCGCATCGGCAACTGCGCCTCGTCGAGGATTTCGCCCGCGACCAGATTGGTGAGCGGCACCTCGGCGGTCGGGATCAGCCACATCCCGTTTTCGGTGCGGAACAGGTCGGTGCCGAACTTGGGCAGGTTTCCGGTGCCGAACGCCGCCGCGTCGTTGACCAGCGCCGGCGGATTGACCTCGGTGTAGCCGAATTCGGAGGTGTGCACATCGAGCATGAAGGCGGCGAGCGCGCGTTCGAGCCGCGCCAGCGCGCCCTTCAGCACGACGAAACGCGAGCCGGAGATTTTCGCCGCGCGCTCGAAATCCATCAGCCCGAGCCCTTCGCCGATGTCGAAATGCTCGCGCGCCTTGAACGGGAACATGGTCGGCTGGCCGAAGCGCCGGACTTCCTGGTTGTAGTCGGCGTTGTCGCCGTCGGGAACGTCGGCGGCGGGGATGTTGGGCATCAGCGCGAGCCGGGCGTCGAGATCGGCCTGCAGGCGCTCGGCCTCGGCCTGAAGCCCGGCCTCGGTTTCCTTGTCGTGGGCGACCTCGTCGAGCAGGTCGTCGGCGTTCTCGCCGCGCGCCTTGCGGGCGCCGATCTCCTTGGCGAGCCGGTTGCGCTTGGCCTGGGTCTCCTGGGCGCGGGTCAGCGCCTTGCGCCGCGTTTCGTCCAGCGCGATCAGCTCCGCCGATTGGGGGGGCAAACCGCGCCGCTTGAGGGCGCCGTCGAAGGCGCCGGGATTTTCGCGAATCCACTTGATGTCGAACATGGCTAAATCTTATAGGCCGCAGCGCCCGGTTTCGTCCATGCGGACCAAACCGCGGACCGGCTCAGGGCGTCCGGGCGAGGTCCTTGGACGCCGATTGCCCGCCCCCGCCGCCCGATTCGCCCTCGGTGTCGGTTTCGTCGTCGTCTTCCTCGCCGCCGCCGCGCGCGCGTTCCATCAATCGCACCGACAGGATCGAAATTTCGTAAAGCAGCATGATCGGCACCGCGAGGCCGATCTGGCTGATCGGATCGGGCGGGGTCAGGATCGCGGCGGCGACGAACGCCAGCACGATGGCGTAGCGGCGCTTTTCGCGCAGCCCCTTGGAGCCGATCATGCCGAAACGAGCCATGAGGGTGAGCAGCACCGGCAATTCGAAACTGAGCCCGAAGGCGAAGATCAGCTGCATCACCAGCGACAGGTATTCGTTGACCTTGGCTTCGAGTTGGATCGGCAGGTGGCCGTTGGCGGCCGGGGCCTCGAAGCTGAGGAAGAACGTCCAGGCCATCGGGAACACGAAGTAATAGGCAAGCGCCGCGCCAAGGAAGAACAGCACCGGCGTCGCGACCAGGAACGGCAGCAGGACCCGCTTTTCGTTCTTGTAAAGTCCGGGGGCGATGAACAGCCACATCTGACCGGCGACGTAGGGGAACGACACGCAGAAGGCGGCGAAGAACGCGACCTTGAGGTAGGTGAAGAACGCCTCGTGCAGCGCGGTGTAGATCAGGCGCCGGTTGAGATTGAGCTTGTCGAAGACGTCGGCGAGCGGCTGGACCAGAAAATCGTAGATGTCGGCGGCGAAGTAGTAGCAGGCGAAGAACGCGACCACGAAGGCGACGGACGAATGCAGCAGCCGCTGCCGAAGCTCGATCAGGTGATCGAGCAAGGGCATTTTCTTGTCGTCGGCGGCTTCGGTCTCGACCGGCTCGGCCACGGCGCCCTACCCCGTCCCGGTCGGCTTGGCGGCGGGCGAATCATTTTGCCGCGGGGATTCGCCCGCCGCAGGCGTCGGTGCCGGCTCGGCCGGCGCGGCGGACGAGGACGCGGCGGGTGTGGTCGAACCCGCCGAGGATTCATGGGTCAGCGCGCGCGCGGACGAATCGAGCGATTTCTCGATCCCGCTCAGGTCGAGGTCCTTGGCCAGCTCGCCGGTCGGATCGACCACTTTGGCGATTTCGGATTTGGCGTCGGTCGACTCCAGGCTTTGGATTTGCTTGCGGACGTCCTGCAGGTCCGCCTCGCGCACCACTTCGTCGATGCCTTGCTGGAATTCGCGGGCGAGCGCGCGCGCCTTGGCCGCCCAACGGCTGACGGCGCGAATGGCGGCCGGCATGTCCTTCGGCCCGATCACCAGCAGGGCGACGACGCCGATGACCAGAAGTTCTTGCCAGCCGATGTCGAACATCGCAAATCGGCGCCTACAATGGCGTCAGGTCAATGACGTCGGGCGAGGCGTCAGGTGGGGCGCGTGTTCCCCGACGCGGGCGGCGCGGCGCCGGCGCCCGTCTGCGCCGGTTGCTGCGGCGGGGCCGTGGTTGTCGTCGTCGGGCCTGGGCCCGGCTGGGCCTGGACGTCGATCGTCTTTTTCGCCTCGGTCCCTTCGGCGGTGGCCTCGCCTTCCTCGCCCTCCTTGAGATTCTTCTTGAAGGACTTCAGGCCGCGGCCGAAGTCGCCCATGAGCTTGGAGATCTTGCCGCCGCCGCCGAACAGGATCAGCACGACCGCGAGAACGATCAGCCAATGCCAAATGCTGAAGGTACCCATGAAACCACCCGCCAACTCATTGTAAACCAAGGATAAGCCGCCCGGACGCCGGGCGGCACCGTCGATAATGGCAGAAAGGAGGGGGTGCCGCAACGCGCCCGCGCGGAACGCGGTTATGACTTAGATCGCTCGGAAACCCCGTGGACGCAAGCGCTCGGCGTTATTCTTTCCCGGCCGCGCCGTCCTCGGGGTCGAGCGGCTCGGGCGTCTCGTCCTCGGCCGGGGCGGGCTCGGTATCGACCAGTTCGTCCTCGTGCGCGAGTTCGCCGCGCGCGCGATAGGCGTTGAGCGCCGGCCGCGCATCGAGCAGCCCCGCCGCCGCCAGTTCTTCCATGCCGGGCAGGTCCTTGGTGCTTTCGAGCCCGAAGTGGTCGAGAAACGCGTCGGTCGTCAACCACGTCACCGGACGACCCGGCACCTCGCGCCGGGGGCCCGGCTTGATCCAGCCGCGCTCGAACAGCCAGTCGAGCGTGCCCTTGGAAATCTGCACGCCGCGAATTTCCTCGATCTCGGCGCGCGTCACCGGCTGGTGGTAGGCGACGATGGCGAGCGTTTCGACCGCCGCGCGCGAGGGCTTGCGCGAAACCTCGACCTCGACCTTGAGGCGCGCGCCGAGATCGGGCGCCGTGCGGAACGCCCATGCCTTGCCCACCGGCACCAGATGAACGCCGCGGCCGGCGTAATGCTCCCGCAATTCCTCGAGGATCGTTTTCAGCTTCACCCCTTCGGGCAGATAGCGCGCGAGCGCGCGCTCGCCGACCGGATCGGCGGACGCGAACAGAAGCGCCTCGATCACGCGCGCGTGGTCGAGGGTCGCGGCCGAATCCGGGCTCGCGGATTCCGGCGGCGCCTCGGTTGTCGGGTTGGGGCGCAAATCGTCGGACGTATCCGGCGCGACAGTCATATCGTGGCCGTCGTCGGGAACAGTCATGATCGGGGCGTCTCCGTCGAAACGTCGGGCGAGGCGTCGGGCGATCCGTTCGGCGGCGAGGGATCGGCCGTGCGCATGAAAATCGGGCCGTAGGCGGAATCCTGGCGGATGCGGATCAATCCTTGGCGCGCGAGTTCGAGGCTCGCGGTGAACGTGGACGACACCGCCGAGCGCCACACCAGCGCGCCGCGGACGTTGCGCGGCAGGTAGCGCCACAGCACCTCCCAATCGGGCACGTGGCCGACGACGCCGCGCAGGCGTTCGAGCGCGTCCTCGACCGTGAAAATCTCGAACGCCTCGATGTGCAGCACGCCCTTGCCGCCGGTGCGGCGCGCGTCGCCGTAGGCCTTGAGCATCTCGTACAGCGAGAGGTCGATCACCGTGCGCAAAGACGGCGCGATCGGTTCCGGCGCGCCGCGCGCGTAGAACCCGTGGCCGAGCCGGGGCCGCGCCATCAGGCGGGCGCCGGCCTCGCGCATCGCCTCGAGCCGGCGCAACTGGAAGGCGAGCGCGGCGGCCATTTCCTCGCCGCTCGGCTCTTCGCCGCTTGCTTCCTTCGGCAGCAGCAGCTTGGACTTGAGGTAGGCGAGCCACGCCGCCATCACCAGATAGTCGGCGGCCAGCTCGAGGTCGCGCCGACGCGCTTCGGCGACGAAAGCCAGGTACTGGTCGGCAAGCGCCAGGATCGAAATCTGGGCGAGATCGACCTTCTGCTCGCGCGCCAGCATGAGCAGGAGGTCGATCGGACCCTCGAAGCCCTCGAGCGAGACGACGAACGCCCCCTCACCGCTCGGCGCCTCGACCCGTGGCGCGTCCTCGAAGTCGGAAACCTGCATGAATCCCCGTTCCTCGGCGTTCGTCAGCGCACGCCGGCGAGCGCGAACGCGATTTCCACAAGATACCCCGCGGGCGCGCCCACCAGCCACCAGAATAGATTGAGGTCGATCCCGATCGCGCGGCCGAGCCACGGCAGCAGAAAAAGAGCGCCTAGAATCGGGAGAATACCGTGGCGCTCCAGGCGCGCCAGCGCGCGCGCGGGCTCGGGCGGCAGCACGCCGACCGCGATCCGCCCGCCATCAAGCGGTGGAATCGGGAGCAGGTTGAACAGCATCAGCACCGCGT
>Ga0194121_10008721_pt1 | contig 12751 bp, 10 predicted proteins | sample TA2MahCa50mmetaG_FD_148609 | JGI IMG/M metagenome (GOLD analysis project Ga0194121, IMG submission 148609) | Freshwater microbial communities from Lake Tanganyika, Tanzania - TA2015020 Mahale Deep Cast 50m | ecosystem: Environmental > Aquatic > Freshwater > Lake | place: Tanzania: Lake... | reverse complement strand
AGCACCGTCAGTTGAAGGCAATCCGCGACGAGCTCGATCGCGCCCACGCCCAGCGAACCGCGCCGGTCGTGAACGCTACCGTCACCGCATCCCCAACCCGTTTATCCAGCAAGAACCGGACTTGACCCGGGATCTGGGGGTATTTCAGTATTTTCATTGAATCTCTTGACCTTGCAGTTGAATTGTTAGAGATTACCTTCACGCTTGCAGCCGATTTTTACCATCCGCAAGCATTGTCACGGGCTCGAACGACCGGATCGCCCTAAGCGCGGGCCGGACAATTCGAAAGAACGAGTGAGCCGCACCCGCGGTACCAATCCGCGGCTGCACGGATCGAAGCGGGCCTGTCGCTGACCAGCTGAGCGGTTGACGGGCCCCAGTGCGAAGGAGGGAGTCATGCTCGGCAAGTTGCGCCAGTTCCTCGCGCCGGAAGAGCAGGCTGCGAATTCGTCGCGCGAGCGTCGCGGATCGCCGCGAGCCGACGGCGGAGGCACCACGGTCCGTATCGACAGCAAGGTCTATCCGCTGTCGAACTGGGATCCCACGGGCTTCATGATCGATGGATTCGAAGGCAGCCTGGTTGTGAAGCAGCGCTTCTCCGCCGTGCTGATGCTGCCGGAAGGCGACAAGACCATCGAATACCGCACCGATGCAGTCGTCGTGAGACAGGACGGCCGAACTCTCGGGGCCAAGTTCCTCTTTCTCAGCCCCGATGCAAAGCGCGCGATCGAACTGCGCACGCGCCGCGCAAACTGACCATTCGAGCGACGACCATCTGCCATTTTGCGGCGTGATGATGACGACCCGGGCGGCGATCGCCCGGGTCGTCTCGCTGTTGGCGGCCATTCACCGTTCGCCATGAGGCGCAGACCGGATGCCGCGCGGCCGGCGCGCGCCGCGAGCGAGCTTGACCGCGCCGCCGAGCTGACGCGTGCCGGGCAACGCGATGCCGCCGAAGCTGCCTACCGGCACGTCCTATCCCGGGCACCCGACAGCTTTCGCGCCAACCATGCGCTTGCCTTGCTGCGGCTCGAGCGCGGAGATGCCGAGCAGGCCTTGGCGTTTGCCGAACGCGCCGTCGCGCTGGCCCCAAGCAACCCGGGCGCCCTGCTCAATCTCGGAGCGGCGCTGCGCAGTCTCGGTCGGCTCGACCGGTCAATCGCCGCGACCCTGCGCGCACGCGCCCTTGCCCCGCAGATCGCGGAGACGCACTACAATCTCGGCAATACGCTGGACGAGCGGGCCGGCGAGCAACCACGACCGAGTGCCGAGGTCGAGCATGCCTATCGGTGCGCGCTGGCGTTGCGACCGACCTATCTCAAGGCTCTCTATCAGCTGGCGCAGACGCTCATCCGCAGCCATGAGCTCGCCGAAGCGCTCGGCTGGCTCGACCGCGCTTGCGCGCTCGAGCCGCACAACGCCGCGCTACATGCCGCGCGCGCCGTCGTGCTGCGCCAGGTCGATCGGCTCGAGGCGGCGGAAGCGAGCTATCGCCGCGCTGTTGTGCTCGATCCGTCGGCCGCAGCTGCGCTCTTCAACTACGGCAATCTGCGCCTGGCGCGCGCCGATCCCGCAGGCGCGATCGCCTGGTACGATCGCGCCCTGGATTTCAATCCGTCCGACGCCGAATATCATTGGAACCGCTCCCTGGCTCTCCTCTCCGCCGGGCGCTTCGAGGAGGGCTGGATCGAGTATGAGTGGCGCTGGCGCTGGCACGGCTTCTCCACGCCGAGGCGCGATTTCGAACAGCCGCTGTGGGATGGCAGTCCGCTCGGGGGCCGCACCATTCTGCTTCATGCCGAACAGGGACTCGGCGATACGATTCAATTCATCCGCTATGCGAAGCCGATCCGCGCGGCCGGCGGTCGCGTCGTGGTCGAGTGTCAGCCCGAGCTGGCGCGACTCCTGGCCGGCGCCCCCGGTATCGATGTCCTGGTCGCAGCCGGCGCGCCGCTGCCGGCGTTCGACACGCATGCGCCGCTTCTATCGCTGCCGCGACTGATGCGGACCGAGGTCGCGTCGATTCCCGCGGCCACACCCTATTTGCAGAGCCCCGGCGGCTTCCGACTTCCCCGGCCGCGCCGCTTCAACATCGGCATCCAATGGGCGGGCAATCCCAAGCATGCGAAGGACAAACAGCGTTCGATCACGCCCGATCGATTCGCATTCCTCCAGTCCTTGCCCGGCGTTCAGGTCTACAGCCTCCAAGTCGGGTGGCCAGGCGACGAGCTCGCGACACAGCGATCGACCGCGGCCATCATCGACCTCGCGCCCCAGCTCAAGGATCTCGGCGACACGGCCGCAGCGATCATGAGCCTTGACCTGGTCGTCTCGGTCGACACGGCTGTGGCGCATCTCGCCGGTGCGCTTGGCAAGCCGGTGTGGACGCTGCTGGCCTATGCGGCCGACTGGCGCTGGCTGCTCGGTCGCGAGGATACGCCGTGGTATCCAAGCATGCGGCTGTTCCGGCAGCCCTCGCCCGGCGATTGGGATGCCGTCATGCAGACAGTGGCGGCGCATTTGAAAGCTCGCGTTTTTCGCGAGCGGGACCATGTCAGCTAAATCGGGACGGACCGGGAATGTCAGCCGCACATTCCACATCTATGTCACGCCCACGTCCATGTCACGCCATCGTCCGCAATGGCCGACGGCGAGGAATCCCGAGGTTCGAACACATTGCTCCGCTACGTTGTCAGCGTGGCTCTCGTCCTCGCGCCTGGCGCCTGCAGCACGTCCAGGGAAACCTCGACGCAACGGTCGGGGACTGAACAGCTGTTGATCTCGCGCGCCGTCGACAAGCCGACCGAGCGGCTGACGCTCGATATCCCAGAAGGGACCAGGATCTTCGTCGACGCGAACAACGTCGAGGGATACGACAGCAAAGACGCCGTGGGTGCCTTGCGCGACCGCTTGCTCAAGATGGGCTGCTATCTGATGGGAGACCGCGCGAGCGCCGACACGATCGTCGAGTTGCGGGCCGGGACACTGGCAACCGACGAGGACGCGATTCTGCTGGGCTTCCCGGCGTTCGAAATCCCAGTTCCCCTCGCCGGCCCCGTCAAGACGCCGGAGCTGGCGCTGTTCAAACGGGCAGACCGGCGTGGCGTCGCCGAGCTCGCCGCGACCGGCTACGGCGTCAGGTCAGGAGCGCTGCAAAGCTCGTCGAACATCGAAATCGTCACGTCGCACCGGACACGGTGGGTTGTCCTCTTGATCTTCTCGTGGACCACCACCGACATCGAAGACGGCACGACGGCCGACTTCGCACTGGCCGGTCCATGAGGCGCGATCGATCGCGAACCCGCCGCGTCCGGCAGTTTCCGCGCGCTCAGCTCAGCTGCTTGATGTACTGCGCCATGAAATCGCAATCGACGCGCTTCGAATAGCCGTCGATCAGCCGCTTGGTTACCGGACCCGGCACCTTGCCATTGCCGATCACCTCACCAGCAACGCGGGACACCGGACAGATGCACAGGCTGGTCGAGGTCAGAAACACCTCGTCTGCCGTGTAGGCGTCGTACGGATCGATGTCCATCTCGACGACCTCGATGCCGAGCTCGGCGGCGATTTCCATCGTCACCTGGCGCGAGACCCCCGGCAGAACGTAGCGCGGCTTCGGCGTATAGATGACGCCGTCGCGCACGGTGAAGAAATTGCTGCCGATGCCTTCGCAGATATTGCCGTTCTCGTCGAGCAGGACGCCCCAAGCGTCCTTGTCCTGTGCCTTGATCTCCATATCGCCCATGATGACGTTGAGATAGTTGTGCGTCTTCGCGCGCGGGCTGAGCGAGTCCGGCGCCGTACGCCGTACGCTCGGAAACAGTACTTTGATGCCGTCGCGATAGAGCGATGCGCGAGCCTTGAGCGGCAATGGCGTGCACTCGACGATCACCGTGGCGCCGTCATGCGCGTCGAACAGACCGCCGACCGGATCGACGCCGCGCGAGATGCGCTGACCGACCCAGAAATCCTCGCCGGGGCTCAGCAGATGGCGGTTGCGCGCGAACGTCTCTTCGGTGGCGGCCGTCATTTCCTTGGGCGAGAGCCCCGGATCGATGCGAAGGTACTTGAGCGAGCGATAGAGACGATCGATGTGTTCCTTGAGGAAGAAGATCTTGTGGTTGAAGCTCCGAGTCATGTCGAAGGCAGCATCGCCATACTTGAAGCCCCGGTCACGAAACGACACCGTGACCTGGCTCTCAGGCAGGAATTTGCCGTTCAGATAGGCAACTCGTTCGTTGGCCAATGCCGTCATGACTTCGTCTCCTCTAACCGCGCCGACCGGCGCGCGGCGCGCACCTTATCAGATCAGCGCCGTCGTCTCTAACAGGAACGCGCGCGATCTGACGCAGGTCCAAAGTGTGACCTCGGCTCGTCATCGACCGCCCAGCGATGCAAAGCGCGCGCGCCGCAGTCGGGCGCGCCACCATGCCGCAGCTTGATTCAGTCCGTCCAATTTTTCGTGGCAATGAAGGCTATACGGCCCGTCCCCCGCTGGCATGGCCAGCGGGTCGGCCCGCCCCTCGGGCCATTCGTCCCGCGTGGGCGGCACCGTCATCGTCCGCCCCCACTCCCCGGTCCGATCCCGTTCGGCCCGGGGACCCTAGCGATCGGCCGGCCTCAGGCCGGCCCGATCCACGTCGCTTCCCGGCCCTTCGGCGTGACCTGAACAGTCATCCGAACACGCTGATCTGCGTCGAGGCTGGCAAGACCGCAACGACGCAGCACGCTCTTATGGATGAACACGTCCTTGCCGCCATCATCGGCCGCAATGAAGCCGAACCCTTTTTCGGGCTTGAACCACTTCACGGCGCCCGTAACCGAAGCTTCCTCGCCACCGGCGGCGCCCTGCGGCGCAGCGGGACGCGGCGGTACGTTGCCCACCTCGAGGATCCGCACGACCTGGGGTCCCTTTGGACCCTGGCCGACCTCGCACGTGATCTCCGTACCTTCGGCTATGGCGTTAAGACCGACAGCGCCCAGCACCGAGGCGTGCAGGAATGCGTCGGGCGAACCATCCACCGGACTGACGAAGCCAAACCCTTTTTCACCGTTGAACCACTTGACGTGGGCGGTAACCCGCGTGCCCTGCGTGGCACGGGGTTTTGAATGCATATTCATGGACACGCTGAAAACTACCTCACGAACGGGCCGTCCGACCCTGGCAAGCCGGTGCGGCTGGACCAATGGGGCCGTGACCATCAAATGCCCGATGGGTCATGCCACTTGCAGTACAGGCATGTCCCCCAGTGCGCCTGCCGACCACGACAAGGCCGCGTGTGCCGCTCCGCGCAGAGAGAAATGGCGTTCACTCCCCCACGCCGACGCGGTTTCGGCAACCTCCACCTCTATCAATAGCTTGCCAAATCTCATCGCGCCAGCGCTTTCTTGGCACCCTGGCAAGGGGCTTAGTTCGACGCGTTGAAGTCCGCTGTCAGCACAAGACGGACGACTGGACACGGGACGACGGACAGCGGCGCCGCTTGCCGTCGCCGATTTGGCCTCTCAAACACGTGCCGATCTCGCCGTTAAGAGCCTCGAAGATTTGACGATTCAAATGGGACTCCCGTCATGTGAAATGCTCGTCCACGATGCGGGCGGGGTCAAAGCGATATTCACTTCGATATATCTGATCGATATATATTGCCTTGATATAAACACTGCCATGCGCTATTTCTTCGCGCCTGCAGCAATCCGGACGAACCTCTCCATGGATACGAAAACCTTGTGCCTGGCGGCGCTCAGCCTGGGCGACGCCACCGGCTATGAGATCAAGAAGCAGTTCGAGGAGGGGCCACTCAGCCACTTCTATCGGACCGGCTTCGGCTCGATCTACCCGGCTCTCAACGAGCTGAGCGCCCAGGGCCTCGCCACGGTCACCGCCCACATCCAGGAAAACAAGCCCGACAAGAAGGTCTACGCCCTGACGGCGGCCGGCCGCCACGCGCTGGTGCACGCGCTGCTCAAGCGGCCGGCCGACGATCAGGTGCGCTCGGAATTCCTGGTCATGATGGCCTTCAGCGCATTGCTGCCGCAAAGCTTCATCGCCAGCGTGGTCGACGATCGTCTGAAATGGTACCGCAATGAGGCCGAGCGCATCGGTCGGCTGCTGGCGACCGAGACGGTCGGTCCCGGACGGCGCTTCGTGCGCGGTTTCGGCCGGGCGATCTATGCGGCGGCGGCCCGCTATATCGAAGACAATCGGCATCTGCTCCTGGCGGGCGATCCGGAGCCCAATCGGAGGACCGGGTCATGAAGGTGCGAGCGGTCACGGCCGTGCGCCGCCTGATGGCGCGCTTCGGCTCGCCCATGTCCATCGCCGTTGTGATCAGTGCTGGGGTCGTCCTGTGGGTGCTGTCGGGACAAATCGGCACGCGCAATGTCCAGGACGGCCGCGCGACGCCGCCGGCGACCGAGCGACCGCAGGCGCCGCCGCCCCTGGTGCGGGTGCTCTGGCTCGACGCCGAGCCGCGTCAGAACGTGCTCGTACTGCACGGGCATACCGAGGCGGTCCGGCGCGTCGACCTGCGCATCGAAACGCCGGGCCGCGTTGCGGCAATCGGCGCCGACAAGGGTGCATTGGTCGCCAAGGGCGATGTCGTGCTGCGCCTGGCGACAGAGGATCGCGAGGCACGGCTGGCCGAGGCGCGCGCGCTGGTACGCCAGCGCCAGATCGAAGCCGACGTTTCGCGCCAGCTGCACCAACGCGGACACCGCGCAGATACCCAGGTTGCCGCGACCGATGCGGCGCTCGAAGCCGCCAGGGCGCAGCTCGCCCGCATGGACGTGGAGCTTGCACGCACCGTGCTGCGCGCGCCATTTGCCGGCGTGATCGACCGCCGGCCGGCCGAAATCGGCGCCTATCTGAAGGAAGGCGATCTGGTGGCGACGCTCGTCGACCTGGATCCACTGCTGATCGTCGTGCACGCGTCGGAGCGCGATGTCGGCAAGCTCGAGATCGGCCAGCGCGGCATCGCCAAGCTGGTCGACGGCGCGACGGTCGAGGGCCAGGTTCGCTACATCGCAGTTGCCGGCGAGAGTGCGACGCGGACCTTCCGGGTCGAGTTCGCGATCGCCAATCCCCAGCGACGGCAGGTCGATGGCGCGACGGCTCAGCTGCATCTGCCGCTCGAACTGGGCCGCGCGCATAGGCTGTCACCCGCGACGCTCACTTTGGCCGAAGACGGAATAGTCGGCGTCAAGACGGTTGGCTCCGACCAGCGTGTCGAGTTTCATGCCGTGAAGATCCTGGGCCAAGGCGCTGATGGCATCTGGGTGAGCGGGCTGCCCGACCGCGTGCGACTGATCACGGTCGGCCAGGAATTCGTCAAACCCGGCCAGTTGGTCAAACCGGTCGACGCCGGCGCGATCAAGCCAGGGCAGCCGTCATGAGCCGTCTGATCGATGCCGCCTTCACGCGCGCGCGGGTGACGATCGCCGCGCTGCTGATGATCCTGATCGCGGGAGCGGCCGCCTATATGGAGATTCCCAAGGAATCGAATCCCGACGTCCGCATTCCCATCATCTACGTGCTGATGCGTCACGACGGCATTTCGCCGGAGGATGCCGAGCGGCTTCTGCTGCGTCCGATGGAACAGCAGCTGCGCACGATCGAGGGCATCAAGGAGATGCGCTCGACCGGCTATCTCGGCGGCGCGTTCGTGATCCTGGAGTTCGATGCCGGCTTCAACGCCAAGAAGGCGCTGGACGACGTGCGCGCCAAGGTCGATCTGGCCAAGCCCGAGCTGCCGAGCGACACCAAGGAACCGGAAATTCACGAGGTCAATTTCAGTCTTTTCCCCGTGCTCGTGGTGACGCTGTCGGGCACGGTGCCCGAGCGCACGCTGCTGCGCCTGGCGCGCGATCTCAAGGACGACGTCAAGAACGTGCCCGGCGTGTTGGACGTGGTCATCGCCGGCAACCGCGACGAGCGCGTCGAGGTCGTGATCGAACCGCTCTTGGTCGAAAGCTACGGGCTGAACGCAGCCGACGTCATCCGGCGCGTCACGGCCAACAACCAGCTCATCGCCGCCGGCGCTCTCGACACCGGCCGCGGCCGCTTCGAGGTCAAGGTGCCCGGCCTGATCGAGTCGGTCGAGGATCTGCTCAACCTGCCAATCAAGGTCACGCGGGACGCCGTCGTCAAAGTGCGCGACATCGCCACGGTGCGGCGCACCTACAAGGATGCCGAGACCTATGCCCGACTCGGCGGCCGGCAGGCCGTCGCACTCGAGGTATCGAAACGCACCGGCGAGAACATCATCGACACCGTCGAGCGCGTGCGGGCGCTGGTCGAGGCCGAGCGCGCGCACTGGCCCGCCGGCGTCGAGGTGACTTACACCCAGGATGCTTCGAACCACATCCGCACGATGTTGGGCGACCTGGAGAACAACCTCACGACCGCCGTGTTGCTGGTGTTGATCATCGTGGTCGCCACATTGGGGCTGCGTGCGACCGCACTCGTCGGCATCGCCGTGCCGGGCTCGTTCCTCGCCGGCATTCTCTTGCTGTCCGTCATGGGCCTGACGGTCAACGTCGTCGTTCTATTCGGCCTGATCTTCGCCGCCGGCAATGTCGTCGATGGCGCGATCGTGGTCAGCGAGTACGCCGACCGCAAGATCGCCGAGGGCATGGCCCGGCGCGATGCCTACGCGCTTGCGGCCAAACGCATGGCCTGGCCGATCATCGCCTCGACCGCGACGCAGCTCGCCGCCTTCGCGCCTCTGCTGTTCTGGCCCGGCGTGGTCGGGCAGTTCATGAAGTTCCTGCCGATCACGCAGTTCGTCACACTGCTGGCCGCACTGGCGATGGCGCTGATCTTCATTCCCGTGCTCGGCGCCTTTATGGGCGGCAAGACGGCGCAGGAGCCAAGCGAGACACGGCCGGCCGTGGATAGCGGAGCGTTCACGCGCCTCTATCTGCGGCTGCTCGGCCGGGCGGTCGATCACCCGCTGAAGACCCTGGCGCTCGCCACCGCACTCCTCGTCGGGGTTCAGTGGACTTACGCCAATCACGGCCAGGGCGTGCAGTTCTTTCCCGACATCGAGCCCGAGCGCGCGGTCATTCACGTCCATGCCCGCGGCAATCTGTCGATCGGCGAGCAGGACGCCCTGGTGCGCGAAGTCGAGGGCCGCATCCTCGACATAAGCGAGCTCGCCTCGGTCTATGCCCGCACCGGCAAGGGCCAGAAGGTCCAGCAGATCGCCGAGGACGTCGTCGGCGTCATCCAGATCGAGTTCGTCGACTGGCAGCGGCGCCGGCCGGCGCGCGAGATCCTGGCCGAGATCGAGCGGCGCACGCGCGATCTCGCGGGCATCCAGGTCGAGGCTCAGAAGGAGAAGGCCGGCCCGCCCGTGGGCAAGCCGATCCAGGTCCAGATCTCCGCGCGCGAGACCGAATTGATCGTGCCGGCGGCTCAGCGCCTCGCCCGCAAATTCGCCGAGACACCGGGCTTGACCGGCGTCGAGGACAACCGTGCACTGCCGGGCATCGAGTGGGAATTGCGCGTCGACCGCGCCGAGGCGGCCAAATACGGCGCCGACGTCGCCCAGATCGGCAACTCGATCAAGCTGATCACCAACGGCATGAAGGTGACGGACTATCGGCCGAGCGACGGCGACGACGAGGTCGACATCGTCATCCGCTATCCTCAGGACTGGCGCAATCTCGACCAGCTCGACCAGATCCGCGTCCAGACCGATCTCGGCCTCGTGCCGATCACGCCCTTCGTGCAGCGCACGCCCAAGCCGTTGACCGGCACGCTCTACCGCGTCGACGGCAAGCGTGTCATCACCGTCCAAGCCGATGTTGCGCCCGGCGTACTCGCCGACGACAAGGTGCGCGAAATCAAGGCCTGGCTCGCGGGCGAGACATTCGATCCGCGGCTCGATTTCCGCTTCAAGGGCGAGGATCTGGAGCAGAAGAAGGCGCAGGCCTTCCTGTCCAAGGCCTTCATGGTGGCGCTCTTCCTGATCGCCGTGATCCTGTTGCTGCAGTTCAACAGCTTCTACAGCGCCGGACTGATCCTCACGGCGGTCGTCATGTCGACGATCGGCGTGTTCATCGGCCTGATCGTGACCGGCCAGCCCTTCGGCATCGTCATGACCGGCATCGGCGTCGTGGCGCTGGCCGGCACGGTCGTGCAGAACAACATCGTGCTGATCGACACCTTCGACGAATATGTCAAGGTCGAGGCGACCGTGCGCGATGCGGTCATGCGCACCGGGCGCGAGCGGCTCAGGCCCGTGCTGCTGACCGCGCTCAACACCGTGCTCGGCATGGTGCCGCTCGTCATGGGCATCAACATCGACGTGATCGAGCGCTCGATCACGGTCGGCGCCCCCTCGACGCAGTGGTGGATTCAGCTATCCACGGCCATCGTGTTCGGCCTCAGCTTCGCCACCTTCCTGACGCTGCTGGTGACGCCGGCCGCGCTCATGGCGCGCGGCAATGTGCAGGCCTGGTGGCGCAACCGGCGCGCCGAAAGCGTCACAGCAAACGATTCGCGGCGGCTCCGGGCGGCGGCGGACTAGTCGCCCCGCTACTCTGCAGGCTGTGCCGCCGGCTTGGGCGCCGCCGCCGGCGGGCGCAGCTCGCCCGGCAGGACCAGCACCGAGATCGTGGTCAGTGTCGCCGCCAGCGCCAGCACATAGAACAGCCAGGCGAAGCCGCCGGCGCTGCCCTGCAGATAGGCCACCAGCGGCACGGCGCCGGCGCTGAGCGTGAAGGTGAGCACGTACTTCACTGCGTAGACACGGCTGCGCCAGGCCGAGGTGGTGTAGCGTGCGATCAGCGCGTCGTTGATCGGGATCTGACCGAACACGAGCAGCATGGTGGCCAGCGACGCGGCCATCATCGTTCCGCCCTGCGCGTTGGAAACCAGGAGCAGAAGCGGGATCTGCAAGCCGCACACGGCAAAGAAGATCGGCTTGATCGGGTGCTTGTCGATGCCGCGGCCGACCACGAGCTGGGCGAAGGCGGCGATCGTGTAGACGATCATGGCGAGCGTGCCGATCCCGGCCGTGCTGGTCGTCCATTCGAGCATGCGCTCGGCCAGCACCTTGGGCAGGCCGACCGTGGTCGCCTGGAAGATCACGCTGCTGAACATGGCGGTCAGCACCATGGCGACGAAGGCGCGGATCTGGGCCTGGCGCGTGTATTGCGGGTCGGGCTTGGCCGCCTTCTTGGCGCCGCTGCCGATGGCGATGCTGCGTTGCGCTTGTGCGAACACGACGCCGGTCGCGATCGAGAGCAGACCCGGCAGGATGAAAGCGGCACGCCACGACCACCAATCGGCAAGCGAGCCGGCGATCAGCGCGGCGAAGGCAACACCGAGATTGCCCCAGATGCCGTTGACGGCTAGCACATGGCCGACATTGTCGCGATCGGCCACCACCATGGCGATGCCGACGGGATGATAGATCGCAGCAAACACGCCGATCGCGAAGAGACCGATGCCGATCTCGATCGGCGAACGCGCGAAGCCGGTGGCGACCGCGGCAAGGCCGATGCCGATATAGAAGATGATCATCATGCCGGCTCGGCTCCAGCGGTCGCCGAGCCAGCCCGCGACCAGCGAGCCGGCGCCGAACGCGATGAAGCCCGGCGTGGCGAGCGGCAGAAGCTCGCTATAGCGCATGCCCCATTCGCGCTCGAGCGCGATCACCACGGTGGTGAACAGCAGCATGAACAGGTGGTCGTAGAAGTGGCCCAGGTTCAGGCAGAAGAAGGTCACCCGGTCGGCGCGCATGGCATGGCTCCGCTTGGTCGCCCTCTCATACTAGACGGGAGCGGCCTTGCGTGCTTTCTATAGTCAGCCAATGACTGTCGCAAATCGGACAAAGGGCATCGACCCCAGAGTCGTCGAATTGCAGACTGTGCCGCGCCCGGTAGCGGCCTTTGCCGTCGACTATCCGAACGGCCATGTCATCCCTTGGCACAGTCACCCGCGCGCCCAGCTGATCCACGCGACGCGCGGCGTCATGACGGTCGGCACCGGCGACGCCACCTGGGTGGTGCCGCCGCATCGGGCACTATGGATGCCGGCTGGCGTCGAGCACACGATCCGCGCGAGCGGCCAGCTCGCGCTGCGCACGCTCTACATCAACAGCGATGCGGCACCCGACTTGCCGGCCGCCTGCCGGGTCATCACCGTGACCCCGCTCTTGCTTCAACTCATTCTGCGCGCCATCGATCTGCCGACGCTGTACGACGCCAACGGTCCGGAAGGTCGCCTGGTCCAAGTGATGATGGACGAGATCGCGCGCCTGCCCGAGGCGCCGCTCAACCTGCCGGCGCCGACCGATCCGCGCCTCAAGCGCGTCGCCGATGCGCTGATCGTGGCGCCCGGCGACAGTCGCTCGCTTGCCGCCTGGGGCCGCGCCGTCGGCGCCAGCGAACGCACGCTGGCGCGCTTGTTTCCGATCGAAACCGGGCTCAGCTTTCGCCAGTGGCGCGAGCGGGCGCGCCTGATGCATGCGCTGTCGCGCCTCGCCGATGGCGAGGCCGTCACCTCGGTCGCGCTCGATCTCGGCTATGACAGCCCGAGCGCGTTCACCGCCATGTTCCGCCGCGCGCTGGGTGCGCCGCCCAGCCGCTACTTCGCCGCCGCGGCGAGCTGAATGCCCATCATCTAAACTGAACTTTGCCCGAATTTTGACCAAGCCACTGATGTGACTCGCGTTTGTCTGCGGGTCCTGACTACAGGCTGGGCTTGACGGCGAGCAGATCGAGTGCGCGGCGCTGGATTTCG
>Ga0194121_10008719_pt1 | contig 12753 bp, 14 predicted proteins | sample TA2MahCa50mmetaG_FD_148609 | JGI IMG/M metagenome (GOLD analysis project Ga0194121, IMG submission 148609) | Freshwater microbial communities from Lake Tanganyika, Tanzania - TA2015020 Mahale Deep Cast 50m | ecosystem: Environmental > Aquatic > Freshwater > Lake | place: Tanzania: Lake... | reverse complement strand
GGAGAACTCGCCCCCGACTTCGTGGCCGAGGCGCTCACCACAGTTCGCGTTGAAGATGTCCCCACATGGATTGCGGAAACGGTCGGCGACACCATGCAATCAGTCCGCAGAAGAGCATTGCCTCGTGCACCGTCTCGCAAGTCAGGAACAGAAGCCGCCGAGCCCTTTGCTGATACAGGATAGAGATTTCTACAGCCTAGCGCAGACCCACTGACCGCCTGGCTGGGAAGTTACGCCTGCTCCGTCGGTTATATACGCAGGGGTATAGCCGCACAGATATTTTAGAGCTGTTTCGCTTTTTTGACTGGATCATGGTGTTGCCTCAAGAGTTGGACACGCATTTTCGGACAGAACTGGTGCGTCTAGAGGAGGAAAACCGGATGCCATATATCACGAGTATTGAACGGATGGGAATCGAACAGGGTCTGCAGCAGGGACGTCGTGAAGGGGAAGCCACCGTGGTGCGGCGCCTGCTGACACGGCGCTTTGGTCCCCTGCCTGCCTGGGTGGAAGCACGCCTGGCGCAGGCGAGTCTGCAGGACTTGGAACAGTGGGCCGACCGCATTCTCGAGGCACAACAGCTCGAAGCCGTCTTTGGTGCAGAATAAGGCAGGCTCAGGAGATCGTGAACCATGGGCTCTGCTGTCTCTTGCATACAGCCTGTACAAGTCGATGACTGTATTGGCACTGTTAATCGCCCCGGGGCCCATGGCCGTGGTACCCACATTGAGCCCGGCCTTCTTGACAACAGGGCCATGCAAGGGTAGGGATGGAAGCTGGCTGTGGGCCACTTGCGTACGCGATACGGCTAGGAGATGCCGCGTGTGTTGTCATGGCGGCGTTGTCCCCCACACTGCTGTATAAGACAGCACCCCGGAGGCTCACAATATCCACGCTTACACGCCCCAGACATGGATCGTTTTATCTTGATAGCTCTCCTCGCAGTGAAACAGTTTGTCTTCCCAAGATATCTCCGGCCGGCGGTCAAAGAGCATGAGATGTCCTTCGCTAGCACCGCAACGATCCATATAGCCCCAGGTTTGTGCGACACCCTGTTGGATGAGGTTGGCCAAGTCACCACGACGCAGTTTGGTTTCGATGACAACGCGCTGGATGCCACCGTTATAAGGCCAAAGGATGAGTAGATCTGTACGACGTCGCCCTAAGCCGTACTCGCGTTCGACGCGTCCACCGCCATTGACAATCCTTTGTAAAAAGGCTTGCAACAACAGCTGTGGACCAGCTTCCTTGTAGTGGAAGCGCTCTACCCAGCTTTCTGCCTGCTCGCGGAAGAATTGTTGAAAGGCGGCCAGGAGTTGGGGCATATCGAGCTGCCGATCTGCCTGGCGCAGGTACCAGACGGTGTCATGACTGATCATCAGCTGCGTGGTATAGGTCAAGGCGCGCGGAATGACTTCCCGGTAGATAGGGTTGGCAATGCGTAATTGTCCATGGGTGGTAATCAGGCCAAGATCGGCGACATAGTGCAGGTCATTTTCTGACACCTGGCCTGGAGGGATCTCGCCGGTGAGAATGGGTTCCAACACGGCACGGACACGTTCCTCCTGCAGCTTGTCGGCGAGCTGGTCAAGGTGCGTCTCACGGCGTAAAATCAGCCGTTCTTTGGCTTCTTCCAGCAAGGCGACAGTGATGGGTTGGGTGCGATTACGACCTGCAGGCATACGAAAGCACACTTCATACCCCAGGGCATTCACCAGCCAGGGTTGTCCCTGCGTGAGTTCCCAGACCAGCTCGACTACTCCAGGGGCAAAGTCTTGCCCGGTTTCTGCGCTGTGTTGTTGGTAGAGAGCGCCTATATCAGCGGCGCTGAAATCCTCGATACGAAACGTTTCGGCTTTGATGTTAAAAGCACTGCCGCCAGTGATGGGGTCCTGCGTATGACTGGTGTGGATACGGTAGTCACGCACATCGCGTACCCCACACAAGATGACGCTCTGCGGAAAGCGTTGCGGACGTTTGGGATAGCCAGCGCGTAATTGTCGTAAGACGGCAATGAGTGTGTCGCCTACCAGGGCATCAATCTCGTCGATGAAGAGCACCAGTGGCAGCGCACTACTCTGGGACCAGCGGGTTAATACCTCGCCGAGTGCGGCATCCCCACCACGCTGTTCGAGTACGCTTGGCCATATCGTTTCTAGAAAGTCATCGTGGAGATAATCGCGTGCCATGGTACTCAGTTCGCCCAAAATGGCCTGCATGCCGCGCGCTACGTCGTCACGAGCCGTTTGGGCTACTTCGACATTGACATAGACACAACGATATTGCCCATGCTGGTTAATATAATCCATTAAAGCAAGAAGATAGCTCGTTTTTCCGGCTTGCCTGGGGGCATGGAAAACAAAGTATTTTTTTTGTGCGATGAGCCCGAGAATGTCTTCCAAATTCAACCGTGATAACGGCGGAATACAATAATGATCGGCGCTGTGTACTGGCCCAGCTGTATTAAAAAACCGCACGTTGCTTCCCTTTCCTCCCACACGGGCCACGATGATTTGATGGGTGGAAGCACATCTGGCGCAGGCGAGTCTTCAGGACCTGGCCCGGTGGGCCGAAGGAGGGCGACCCGCCGGTCGCCCCTACAGAGGCAAAGGCTGGCGCATGGCGCATGACCTTTGCCATGGCCATCTACACATCCTCGACCGGCCTGGTGGCCATGCCATACGTCCCATAGAAGAAATGCGCATAATGCGTTGACCCGCCCGTCACAAAGAGCAGGTACTGTTCCGGGCTCTCCAACGCTGGAATAGTCGCGGCAGGGTCCTGGGCCAGCGCTTGTAACTCTGGGTGCGTCAGCCAGGCGCCATTGGCATCCGTAGGCATACCACGCGTCCCCACGGCGGCTTGGAGGGAAGTGCGGCAATGCTGATGCAGCCAGGCCTGGGCGTCCTGCTTGCTCATGCCAGCTTCTGCCATGAGCACCGCGCGGGACGGACTGAGGATGACGGGATGATACGGGCCGGGGAAAGTCACCCGCCGGTTGGTATGCCCGACCTGGGCGGATTGCCAGCCTCTGATCCAGCTACCGGCCCCGGCGTGGCGGTAGAACATCATCGAGGCAATGTTATTGAGCGTATCATCGGGAGTCCTGGATCCAGAGTCAATGATGGTCGTGGGGCCAGTCACCACCACCACGCTCACCGCACTATCTGCACGGCGAAAGCCCCGGTCGACGTGATAGGGCTGCCAGGGGCTGACCTCTTCATTCTCCGCCAGGCACATGCCGAATTTGGTCGGCAAACCGACAAAGTTCGGATCGCCTGCCCCGGCCTTGCAATAGCCGATATTAATCAGGCATAAGCGCAAAGCCCGTCCAATCGCCGTATTGGCACTGTTGATTGCCCCAGGTCCCATAGCCGTGGTGCCGACATTGAGTCCAGCTTTTTTCGCAATTGGGCCGTTCACCAGGATCAACGGGGCTTCGGTATGGCCAGACACTTGCATATCCCGGTGATTCATCTCGGGCTGCGCCAGGCAATCGATCGCTGCCAGGAGGATAGGAAACTGCTCCGGACGACAACCCGCCATGACGGCATTAATGGCGATTTTCTCCACTGTCGCCAGGCCAAAGCCAGGTTCCATCACCATGAGCACATCCTGCGGGGCACGCCTGGTGCCTTTCAGCATCTGCTCCACCGCTTCCGGCGTCGGGGGGATGACGGGTAATCCATCACTCCAATCACGCTCGGCCAGAAAGCGATTCACTGCGTCCAGGCCAGTGGGCGTAGCATCCATCTCTACCGTGAAGATTTCAGTCGCCGTACTACTCCCCTGTGCCCCGCCTGAGGTCCCGGCAGAAGCGGGTAAGGTGGTGAGACACCGCACCACGGCATCAACCTGTGCATCGACCATCTTGCAGATAAAATCCGTTTGCTGGCCTGTCGTGGCATGTGGGATCGTGACAAACGCTGTACTGGGTTGCCCCCATCCTTCCACACAGGCTTGCCAGGCCCGCACAAAGCTACGCGCGACAATACCAACGGCTGGTAGACCAGCCTTTTCCACCGCTACCATGTCATGGGCAAGCCACGACGTGCATCCTCCTCAATGCGCCGTGGCGCCGATGACGGCGTCGACCTCCCCAGCGATACGTGCCGCTTCGGCGTCGTCGATATGCACGCCACGGCTGAGCACCGGACGACCGGACCGACGTTCGCCCCCATAGCGCTCGAATTTGATATGGGCATAGCGCCGACTGAGGTGCTCGGCAATACGATCCACCGCGACGTCTGCCCCACCCGTCATATTGTTATACAGGCCAATCGTTTTGCCTTCCAGGCTGCTCAGGCGTGGTGCTGGAGGCACGGTAAAATCTACTCGATTGGCAGCGGGGGACATAATCTGAACCTGCATGGGTGGCTCCTCTCAATGCCAGCGCAGCACCTGTAGGGGACGGCGAAATGTCTTGGTACCTTAGACAATCCTGAGCATAATAGGCGGGTCACACAGCGTCAAGAGACGATCAATGACCTACGCGCATCATAAGACTGCCTAAGAGGCTTGACCCTGACCACAGAACAGCATATAAGCGCATAGCACAGACAACGGCAAACGTCAGACAGCTGGGAAACCCCCATAGCCCCCGAAGGGAAGCAACCTATGCCTCTCGTTGATGTCCATTGTCATCTCGATGCGCCGGTCTATGACGATGTTCCAGCCTTTTGTACGCAGAGCCGTCAGGCGGGGGTCACGGTCACGGTCGCAGCCGGCACAGGGTTGCGCTCGAACGAGCGGATCTTAGCCCTCCAAGAGCACAGTAGCGGGCAGGTCTGGGCCGCCCTGGGTTTGCATCCCGAACGCGTGGAGGCGTCCTGGGAAGAACTCGAAGCCGTCCTGACACAGGTGCAGACCCATCGTGCTCGAGTCGTCGCCCTGGGTGAAATTGGCTTGCCACACTATGCGTTGCTCGACCAGCGCATGAGCCCAGAACAAGCCAGAGAACGCGAGCAGATGCTGCATGCACTGGTGCAGGCGGCGGTGCGTTTCGCGCTGCCGGTCGTGTTGCATACCCCGCATGCCGCTTCGGCGGTGGCCCTAGAGATCGTACAGCAGTATGGCCCTCCCGGAGCGCTCTTTCACTGGCATAAAGGCTCTCCAGAGACGACAGCAGCGCTATGCCAGACGGGATATTTTCTCTCGGTAACACCAGAGGTGTGTTATCGTGAGCGCGATCAGCAACTTGTACAATCTGTTCCTCTGGAGAACATTTTGCTGGAGAGTGACGGTCCCTGGAGCTACGGCGGGGAGTTTGCCGGGCAGCGTACCACCTCGGCGCTGGTGGCGCGTGTCGCAGAAGCGGTGGCACAGTTGAAAGGCGTGCCGCTCGCGGTGGTGCAGGAAGTCACTACGGCCAACGCCTATCGGCTCTTTGGCCAGACCAGGCCACCGTCGGCGCAGTCGTAGCCAGACACGACGTTACTCCGCCTGTTTGTGCCCCTGCGCCAGCGTCTGCTGATAGGTGCGCCAGCGGGCAAAATTCGTGCAGATCGCGTCATAATGTTCGGCATTATCCACGTCGAGTGCACAGCCGCCATAGGGTGCCAGGACCATCGTAAAACGGGTTTGAAGCAGTTGGGACAGCACACTGGCAACAACAGGCATCTCCAGGAAAAACGGCCGGAAGAGACGTGCGTGTTGCCAACCCATGGTGGTCAGAAAACGTGCGATGTGGAGACAAAGATAGTACCAGCCCACGCGCAGCGAACCGTTCTGGGTGGCGCACAATTCCCAGATGACCCGCATGATGTTTCGCCACTCGCGTTGATAACGGCATTCATACATTTTTTGAATATAGTGACGATTGCCCAGACGGAGCGGCTTCACAAGATGCAAGTTATTCTGACGCGCCCGCAAGTCACGCATCGTAAAATATGCCATGCGAATGCCGGGATGGCCATCACGCGGGTAATATGCCTGTAACACCTCCTCGGTCGAGAGGCCCACGAAGTAATCATAGTGGGAGAGGTTACAACCATCGACAAAGGCTTCAAGTTCCCCGGGGGTGGCCAGCGGAATGTCTCCAGGCACAATCAGCACTGCTTTGTCCATAGCCGGGGTGTCGAGGTAGACACGCCAGTCAGTACCCGGTGTATAATCAGGCAGCGTGTGCAGGAAAGCGTTCCAGGCGTTGTCATACAATGTATGGCCTTGTTCCAGGCAATACAGCGGGCGGAGGCCACGCGCAGGGGTGTGAGGCGCGGCCAGTGCGGCTTCGAGCCGCGGCACAGCGCCCACCACAAAAATCCGGGCTGTACACTGGGCTTGCTCTACGGCACTGACCACATAATTGATAAGGGGGCTACCTTCCAGCGTTAGAAACGCCTTATTGTCCCCCAAAACTGGACGACTGGCCCAGCGGTCACCAGCAGTAATAATGACATCCAGGGGTTGCGACATGGCTACGAGTGCCATAACCTCTGCCTGTTACCTCTCCCACCATCGTGGAGCAGGTCACTAATAGGATAGGGAAGCTTATCTATATGTCGGTGCGCTGGTTGCGTACTGTACAAGGTAGCGTCGAGAAAATCAATGGGTGCTCTCGAACCTTTGGAAAGGAACAAGTGGGTGCATGGCATACGACGAAGCAGAGTGGCAGCATGTATGGCTCTCATGAGTCTGTTCATGGGCTGCACATTTCAGGCGCCCTACATGCGTGGTTGGGGCCTGGCCGAAAATATCGGGAATCGCTGGACAGGCGGCAGATTTGACGAAAAGAAACTCTCAAGCGATGAGGCCTCTGTGTACCAGGAATTGGGCACGCCTGAGGCGGTGCGCCTGTTCCGGACACCCCAGACCCGACAGCGTGTCTATGCGTGGATTTACCTGAAGCAAGAACGCCAGGTGTGGTTTGTCGAGGGAACACGGGTGGACTATGTGACGGTGGATGCCGATAATTCTTTCCTGACCAAAGAAACCCGTGAAACTCTCGAAGATAAGCTCACCACAGGAGGCATTCTTGCCGGTGTAGTTGGCGGTATCGCGGCTGGCTCGATCCTCGTTGGTGACAAATTAGGGCTGCGGGATTAACCCAGAGGAGGCTCTTCAGCATGGCCGATCTTGAACGTATGAAGCAGCTCGCCTGCCAGCGCGCTGCTCAGGAAGTCCGGGATGGGATGGTGCTCGGATTGGGTACTGGATCAACCGTCTACTATTTCTTGCATGAGCTGGGACGCATGGTCAATGAGGGCCTGCGTGTGACTGGGGTGCCGACCTCAGTGCGCACCGCCCAGATTGCCAAGGAGCTGGCGATCCCACTGACCACCCTGGAAGAGCAACCCCGCCTGGATCTGGCCGTCGATGGCGCAGATGAAGTCGACGCCAATCTGAATCTCGTGAAAGGTGCTGGGGGGGCTTTACTCCGCGAAAAAGTCATTGCAGCCAGTGCCGCGCGGTTTATCGTGGTCGTTGATCACAGTAAACCAGTGCAGCAACTCGGTGCGCGCTATCCTCTGCCGGTGGAGGTGGTACCCTTTGGCTATGCCCCTGCCATGCGTGCCCTGGAAGGGCTGGGTGCTCGTGTCAGTCTCCGCCGGGGAACAGATGGTCAGATCTGGGTGTCAGACAATGGAAACTATAACCTCGATTGCCAATTTGGCCTGATTGCCGATCCATTGGCGTTGCAAAAAGAGCTGCTAACCATTCCGGCGGTGGTCGACAGTGGCTTGTTTCTCAATATGACAGACACGGTCATCATTGGGGAAGATGCTGGTACCCGTATCTTACAGCGCTGACTCCCTCTGTCAGCGCTGTCAGGGGACCACAGCGGGTGCTTCTGGCTCCAGCAAGGCATGTAAGCGCTGGCATAGCGCGATGACTTCTGCAGCGTAGCCGGGAAACCAGGCATGCATCCACACAGGACGGTCAAAAAATGCCAGTGACGGTTGCCCCGCACGGCGGATGCTAATACGCCGGACCAGCCCGGCGGCATTGATAAAGCTGACGTCTTCGAGGATGCGTCCGGGCGCGGCAAAACCAATAGAGATGGGACACAGCGCCTGTACACTGGGAAGTGACTCGGCCACACCACGCAGGCAAAAAGCGTGGGTACGTGCCAGGACGGCCGTTGGCAGGGCCTGCAACACCGAGCGCATGGTCAGGCCAGAAAAGATGGTGTCGTCCACCACCGCCAGGGCCGGCACCGTAGCGGTTTCCTGGAGTTGCCTCTGCAGCGGTTGGGTACCCGTGCTCACCAGGGCGTAACCACCCTGGCCGTCCTCTTCGCGCGTGACGTCCACCTGCCGGATGACCGGGAACCAACCCGTACGCTCGTGCAGTTGCCGGGCAACACGTGCCCCAGCGTCACCAATCCCAATCGCCAGCGGAAAAGGAGCGTGCTCGTCCTGGGCAATCAGACGGTTCAACTGGTCTTCCAATGCAAGCACCACCACCCGATGGGGATCGCGACGTACCAGACGCAGGAGCTCCTGCGTGAGTTGGAATGCCAGGGAGTGAACGCCATGCTCCTGGCGCACAGCATCGCTCAAATCGTCGTGAATGTAGAAGATCTGAGGAATGGGCGTAGCCTCACGGCTCGGGTCTGACATCAGAGCGTCCTTCATCACAATGAGATGGCACGGGTCATCACCATGTTTCCTCACGTCAAACGCGTCAGCGAGGAATGTCGTTGTTTGACAACCTCCTGACGGCTCTATACACTTCTGGCGCATCAGATATCAAGGGATGACTGATCGCGATGGACAGCGGTAGCGTCCTCACCGGGCGTACCCAGCCACCCGGCAGCGTAGCAAAGCAAGGATAGCACGCATGGATACTGCGACAAAACCCTCTCTGGCGTCCCGCATGAGCGCCCTGGCAGAGACGGGCATGGACTTCAGGGGTGCACCAGATGAGGCCAGGACCACACTCCAGCAACTGCGGCAGGAGTATCCGGAATTGCGCAAATTCCTTGAGCAACGCTTTGCCCGCCTGCCCATGGCCCAGCAACAGGTCATCTTAGCGTTGCTCGAAGCCGCGTCGGCCCCTGAGTGGGCGCCATTGCTCCAACAGTGGAGCCACAGTGCGGCCCTGTCTCTCCCCCTACGAGCCCGTGCTGCTGCAGCGCAGGCAGAGCTCCCGAGCTCTGAGGAGATGGCCTACCGTGCCCAGGTAGCCCAGGCCGCCCAGCTCCTGCAGGCACTGCAGCAGGCCGACCCCGTCCCACTCGACGATGATGACACGCTGATGGCACCCTGGACTGAGCAACTGGCTCAGCTCCCGCTCGCCTTGCAGCTTGACGTTGCCCGTGACCTCGGCGTCGCCCATGCTGACCTGGCCCTGGCCGTGTTACGTGTGATACACCCAACGGCGCAGGGACGCGAGGCACTAGCCTTTGTCGACGCAGTGGCCGAGATTCCGCTCACGGGCAGCGCCATGCTCTTACAAGACGTCCTCCTGGAGACTGCCGATAAAGGTCTGCAAAAAGCGGTCAAAAAATCGTTGCATCGTCTCAAAGCTCAGGGGGTCCTGTTCAACGAGGTACAACCCAGAAGGCAGGCGGTGGTGTTGGGAGCCGGGATGCAGCGCCTGGAAAAATGCCTGGCCAGCTTTGTGGATGGCGCGGGGGAACGCATGCTGTTGCTGGTGCGGACCAAGGCCATGGGTGGCTACAACCTCGCCTATCTGGTGATCAATTATGGCACCGGCATACGTTATGCCATGGGTCTGCAGGCGACCAAACGCGAATTGCCCGAAATCCTGGCCAAGGTGCAGGGTCCAGCCCCATTGATTGAGCTGGAACCAACGTATTGTCAATATCAGATTGCGCTGGCGCACCAGATGAATCTGGAGACGAATACCCCGGTGCCTGAAGAATTTTTTGCGATCCGTGACATTGTTGGCGAGTGCAACACTACGTTCGAGCGCGCCATTATTTACAGTGCGCTGAGCGATGCCGATCTCGAAGCTGTCAAAACCTATGACACCTATGCCAATGAACTCCTGGAACTCCCAGAATTTGCCGGCTGGACCTTACCGGCGTCCATTATCCAGAAATACGGGGATGCCCTGCGAGAAATCGAGCAGAGTCAGATTGTCGTGAGCCCAGCCATGCAACAAGAGCGTATCTATGAAATCCAGACGCGTGCCATGGCGGAGGTGCTCGGCGAGCGCTCCCGCCGCCTGATGCGTATACGCCTGGAAGAGATGGCCTATTATCTGCTGCGGACGGACCGACGGCGCGAGGCCCTGTGGGCAGTGGCGGCGGCACAGTCGCTGGAAGATGCCAACCCGCAGAGCTTACGGCGCAATCCCTTTGCGGGTGCCCTGCTAGAACGGAGTCTGGAGATCGCCAAAGCTCGTCCGACCAGTGGCCGCATTATCCTGCCATTCTCGCAAACGCCCGCGGGCAGCAGTCCTGGCGGTGGGAGCAGTGAATCGCGCTTAATTATCTAACCCCTGAGGCGGGGTCAGAACGTCCAGTCTGAGGAATGACGTCGCTATGGCACGCCAGCAGCCTACAGCCCTCCCCGCCGCGTTGCCCTATACCCAGCTACCAGCCCTGTACCATCGCTGGAAATGGCGCGTGCTGCTAGTGTATGCGGGTTTTTATCTATTCCAGTATGTGGGCCGCTTTAATCTCTCGCAAGTTGCCCCCCTGGTCATGCATGATTTACACTTGGAGCCCCACACCATTGGCCTGCTTACCGCGCTGCTGTACTGGGGTTTTATGGCTGGGGACCTGGTGCACGGCCGGCTGGGAGAAATCTACGGCTTGCGTCTCTGGGTCATGCTCGGGGCCGTGCTCACCACCGTCTGTAACTGGCTGGCGAGTGTGAGTACTTCAGCGCTGACGCTAGCGTTACCATGGTGCATCAACGGCTTCGTCAATGCGGCCTGCTGGAGTCCTGGTATTAGCCTGCTGGCACAGTGGTGGCCGCGCCGTGAGCGCGGGCAGGCCCTGGGCATCGTAGGTATGGCCGCAGGTGGGGCGATGTTGGTGATGTGGTGGGTGACTGGCTGGGTCGGGCAGGAGTACGGCTGGCGTGCGGCGTTTCGCTATCCACCTCTCCTGATTGGTTTGACGGGGTTGATCTATTTTGTGCTTGTGCGGGACAGGCCGTCGGCCATCGGTTTGCCAGAGTATATCGAAGACGACAGCCTGTCAGGCCAGGCTGAGGCCGCTGGCGCCCAGCATCTGCACGGCCTGGGACCCTACAAAATGTTGCTGTCCAATCCCCAGTTCGTGCTTGCCTCGCAGGTCAAGGGCCTGGAGAATGTGGTCCGCTACGGCTTGGTCACCTGGATCCCGCTATACTACTTTGAAGCGTCAGGGCTCGAGTTAAAGACTACCCTGCTCGCCACGCAGGCCATACCACTGGGCTATGTGCTAGCGCCTTTCTGCGCGGGCCTGATCTCCGACCGGCTCTTGCACAGCGCGCGGCGTCCCATGGTGCTGCTTTCAGTGGCAGGTAGCGCCCTGGCGCTCCTGGGCATTGCTGTACTACCGCCAACGAGCATCTACATGGGTGCGACCTTGCTCTTCATTGGCAGTTTCTCTATGAGCCTATCGCCCATGGCGGCCATTGCCGTGGACATTGCTGGACGTCACATGTCAGGCACTGCTTCGGGCATACTCGATGCCCATGGGTATTTGTATGCTGGCTTGCAAGCGCTGGTGTTTGGTTTATTGCTCAACATGAGTGGGAGCCCCTGGCCCATGGTGTTCCTCATCATGGCTGGCACGCGCCTGCTGTGTGGTGGGCTTATTTTCTTCGTACGCGCCTGAAAGGAATGGCGGTGCTCGCGAAAGTCCTGAGCAGTACTCTACTGGGCGTGGATGCCTGGATGATTGACGTCGAAGTTGACCTGGCCAATGGACTGCCAACGTTCACCACGGTTGGTTTGCCCGACGCCTCCATTCGCGAGAGTCGTGACCGCGTCAAAGCCGCCATGGCCAATAGCGGCTTCCCCTTCCCGCTGAAGCGCATCACCGTGAACCTGGCGCCAGCGCATGTGCGCAAAGAGGGCGCGGCGTTTGATTTACCCATTGCGCTCGGGCTGTTACAGGCGTCCGGCTATATCCAGTCCGACCGGCTGTACAAATACCTCGTGGTCGGTGAGCTGTCGCTCGATGGCCGTGTCAAGGGCATCGCAGGCGCTATGCCCATGGCCCTGGCCCTGCGTCAGGCCGGCCTGGAGGGCATGGTGGTACCAGCAGAAAACGCTGCGGAAGCTGCAGTGATCGAGGACGTACCCGTGTTTGGCGTGGCAACGCTGGCCCAGGCCATTGGCTTTTTCAACGGCAGTGAACCGATAGCGCAGACGCGGTGCGATGTGCACGCCCTGTTTCAGCAGCAGGCGGTATATCACGAGGACTTTGCTGATGTGAAAGGCCAGCAGCACGTCAAGCGAGCCCTCGAAGTGGCTGCGGCTGGTGCGCATAATCTCCTCTTAATGGGTCCGCCAGGTTCCGGCAAGTCGCTCCTGGCTCGTCGTTTGCCCTCGATTCTGCCTGATATGCACCTGGATGAAGCCATCGAAACCTCGAAGATCCACAGTATTGCCGGACTGTTACACCGTGAGCGTGCCCTGGTTGCCACGCGTCCATTCCGTGCCCCCCACCATTCCACCTCTGACGCTGGCCTCATTGGTGGCGGCACCATCCCTGGCCCTGGCGAAGTCAGCCTGGCGCATAACGGCGTTCTTTCGCGGAGCAATTTGATACACCTTCCTCTGCCTCTTCTTTTGAGGGACAGAGGGCCACTGTAAGCCGCTGTAGCACCCCGTTATTTGGGAGCT
>Ga0194121_10008718_pt1 | contig 12753 bp, 10 predicted proteins | sample TA2MahCa50mmetaG_FD_148609 | JGI IMG/M metagenome (GOLD analysis project Ga0194121, IMG submission 148609) | Freshwater microbial communities from Lake Tanganyika, Tanzania - TA2015020 Mahale Deep Cast 50m | ecosystem: Environmental > Aquatic > Freshwater > Lake | place: Tanzania: Lake... | reverse complement strand
TCCCGCCGCTGCCGCCCGGCGCCGGCCCGCAGCCGCCACTTCCCTGAACGAACTAGGGTCTCAGGTTCCGCGTTTCGACCTCTAAGCCCCGAATATCTGCGCTGATTCAAGGTGATCACAGGTGGGCTTGCGTCTGTGCTCGTTTTTAATCTAGGTGAGTATTACGCAGTGCCACGCTCGCTCTTTTTTTACGGCACTATAATTTAAGGTGACTCTCCAACGCGGACTGTATTTGCCGGGCGGGTGGCAGTGTGGAAGGGTTTCCCTATGAGGCCAGCTGACGATAATCAGGCGGGCGCGCTTAAGCTCCTGGTTGGCCGTGGTTTGAGCGTAGCCTGTTTTCTGTTCGCGCAGCATGTCACTAGAACGATCAACCAATGCTATTTCATAAAATCGAGAGGCTGCCATGGGCTGGCAGCATTGTTCGTTTCGGAGCGTGTGTTCTTGAACGGTGATTCCCTCTAGCGGGTAAACTGGTGATGCCTGATCTTAGTTGCAACCTTGGCTTTCAAGCACGAGTGGCGATTGTTTTTTCGCCCTCTGGGCACGCTAGGCCCAACGGAGACCAAGCCTTGGGTCAAAAGTATCCTTGGTTCATCGCTTCTGTTCACCGACACGAGCGCCGGCTTGTTTCTTCTTGGATGCGGCGAACTGAATGACCCATCGTCGGCTTCAGCCAACCCTTCATGTCCAACGTATCCGACTTCCTCACGCCGACCGAGCTACAGAAAGTCACAAACCTCCAAGTCGTTGCGCGACTGGTGGTCGAGGGCTTTTTCTCCGGTTTACACAAGTCGCCGCACAAGGGGACCAGCGTCGAATTCGCCCAGCATCGCCAATACGTGCAGGGCGACGAAATCCGTCGGCTCGACTGGAAGGTGTTTGGCAAGACCGACCGTTATTACGTCCGTGAATATGAGGAGGAAACCAATTTACGTGCCACGCTCTTGCTCGACCTCAGCGGCTCCATGCGTTACGCGGGCGTGGGCCGCGCGCCCAAGGCCGACTATGCCATCCGCCTTGCCGCCGCACTCGCCTACCTCATGCTCCAGCAGCGTGACAGCGTGGGCCTGGTCACCTTTGATACTAAAATCCGCCGCTACATCCCGCCGCGTTCCAGCGTGCCGCATCTGCGCGTGTTGCTGGACGAACTTCAGGCCGCACAGCCGGGCGGCGAGACCGCCCTCGGTGGCGTCTTCCACGACCTCGTCCCACGCATTCAACGGCGCGGCTTGCTCCTCGTGCTCTCGGACTGCTTCGGCGATCCGAAGGAACTACTGAAAGCCCTCGCGCACTTCCGCCACGCCAGACATGAGATTCTTCTTTTCCAAATCCTCGACCGTGACGAATTAGATTTCCCCTTCACGCACTGGACACGCTTTGAGTCGTTGGAGCAACCCGGCAAGCACCGGATGATTGACCCCGCGCAATTTCGCGCTGCTTACCTCGACAACTTGGCGAAATTTCAGGACGAGCTGACCAAAGGTTGTCATCACCACCATATTGACCTCGTGCAAATGGTCACGGACCAACCTTATGCGGAAGCCCTGGCGCAGTACCTGACGCGGAGGATGGCGCAATGAAACGCCCAATGACTGAGGCTCGTGACCGTCAATTTATTGCCCGCTCGGGTGCGGCCAAGAGATCTCAATCCGACTCCACGACGCATTTGGGCTCCGCCGGCATCGTGTCGTTTTGTCTGGTCATATTCCGGCAGCCATGACTTTCCTTAATTTCCTTCTCCTTGGCGGCATGGCGGCGGCGGCCATTCCGGTGCTGCTGCACTTCTTCAATCGCTCCCGTCCACGCGTCGTGCCGTGGGGCGCGATGCACCTGCTCGATGCCGCGTTTCAGGCGCACACGCGCCGGCTTAAGTTCGAGCAACTCCTTCTACTGCTCGTGCGCTGCCTCATCCCGGTGTTGCTCGCGCTCTGCATGGCCCGACCAGTTCAAACCGGTATGCGCGCGCTGCTCGGCGGCGCGAAGACCTCGCTCGTCATCCTGCTCGATAACTCTTACTCAATGTCTGCCGGCGCGGGCGCAGCGGCGAATTTCGTGGAAGCGAAGGCCGCTGCAGTGAAACTCATTGAGCAGGCGGGCTCCGGCTCCGATGTCGCGGTCATCTTAATGGGTGGCACGCCCAGTCAACTGCTCGAAGCGCCGACGCTTGACGCTGTCCGCGTCACGAAGGCACTTGCGCAACTCGAAGCCACCTATGGAGCGGCGAATTTCCCTGAGTCGCTCGAACTTGCCGCCAACGTCGCCGCGCAGATGCAGCACGGGCTGAAGGAATTCGTCGTCCTCAGCGACTTTCAGCGCGTCAGCTTTAGCGCAGGTGAAGCGGCGGCCCGCGGGCGCGCGTTGGCCGTGTTGAAACGCTTGCCGGTCCCACCGCACTTGAACCTCCTCCACGTTGGTACTGAGGTGCCTGATAATGTCGCTGTTGAGTCGTTGGAGTTACCCAAGCTCGCGCTGGGTGTGAACCAGCCGCTCCAAGTCCGCGCCACGCTTCGCAATCTCGGCTCGCGCGCCTGGCCCGACGTGCACGTGTATTTCCGTGCTGACGGTCGCGAGCGCGGCGCGCAACAGATTGCCCTCGCGCCCGGCGAACAGCGGCAGGTGCTTTTCCCGCACGCCTTTGATGCTGCCGGCTTTCACACGCTCGAGGTCCACGCCGATGCCGACGCGCTTAAGGCTGACAACGTCCTGACCGCCGTCGTTAACGTATGGGAAAAAGTCCCTGCGCTCCTCGTCAACGGTGACCCCAGTTCCGAGCCGCTCAAGGGCGAGACCGATTACCTCGACCTTGCGCTCTCCCCTGCAATGAAGGCCGCGACCGGGGGCAGCGACCTCATCCTTCCGCGCGTCATCTTGCCCGGCGACCTCACGCCCGACGCACTGTCAAGGTCCCGCGTCGTCGTGCTTGCGAACGTCCGCCAGCTTGGCGATTCGCAAGTTGCTGCGCTCGCCAGTTTTGTTGCGAACGGCGGCGGCTTGCTCGTCTTCCCTGGCAACCGCATCAATACGGATTGGTACCATCGCACGCTGCGTGCGGCCGGTCTGCTGCCGCTGCCCTTTACCGCGCTCTCGGGCGGAATCGAGGAAGGGAAGCCACGCGCGAAAATCGTTCTGCAGCCCTTCACACATCCTGCGATGGAACTCTTCAACGACGCGCGCAACGGCAACCTCGCCGACGCTGAACTAAAGCTTTGGTTTCAGCTTGGCACGCGGCCGGAGCAAGCCGACTCCGGCCTCGCCGCGCTCGCGCAACTCAGCACCGCCGACCCGTTCCTTGTAGAAAAGAAGCTCGGCGATGGCCGGGTGCTGCAATGCGCCGTCCCGTGCGACGCTGACTGGAGCAACCTCCCCGTGCGCCCCGTCTTCGTGCCGCTGATGCAGCGGCTCGTCATTTACCTCGCCTCGCAAGCCCAGCCGCCGCGCAACGTCGAGGTGGGCAAACCATTGGCCGCATTTGTGTCTCGCGCGCACGTTGGGCGTAAGGCGCAATTCACTGCTCCAAGCGGCGAGCGTTACGAGGCAGAAATTACCGGTCGCGGCGCGCTGGGTTACGTAGAATTCGCTAAGACCGGCCTCCCCGGCACTTACACGTTCACTGCGCCCGACGGCGGCCCGACGCCGTTCGTTGTTACCACCGCGCGCACGGAGTCTGATTTGCGTCAGCTGACAGAGCCCGAGCGTAAAACGGTGGCGGAGTCGCTTGGCGCCACGCTGCTCACGTCCGTCGCCGACTACCAACAGATGGATAAAGACCGGCGCTTTGGCCGCGAAATCTGGCAGCCGCTGCTTTGGGCCGTGCTGGCGTTGTGCTTTAGCGAGCTGCTTTTAGTGCAGTGGTTTGGCAGGAGGAACAAATGACCAACGTCCAATACGCAATTCCCAATGCCGTAACGCAATCCGAGTTTGGCGGCAGATTTTTGGTTATTGGCTATTTATCGGACATTTCGCCATTGGCCTTTGGGCATTCCCGCCATGACTGACCTACGTTTCAGTGGCGACTGGCGGTTGTGGGGCGGCGTGGCCGTTGGGCTGACGCTCGCGGTCGCAACATGGCTGCTTTACTGGCGCGAGACGCGGGCGCGTGCGGGCGCGGCGCGGTGGTTGTTGCCGACGTTGCGGGCGCTCGCGGTGCTACTGCTCGTGCTGATGCTCACGGGGCCGGTGCTGCACCATCGCAACCTCATCGGTGAGGTCGCGCGCATCCTGTTATTCGTGGACGCCTCGGCCAGCATGAGCGTTACGGACCAGGAAATGGAGCTCCCGCGCAAACTTTTTATCGCGCAGCAGCTTGGTTGGCTCGCAACAAATAAATTCAACTCTGACCTTGGCGCCGCAGCCGCCGCGCTAGCCACCGCCCAAGAAACCGCCTCGCGCGCGAAGCCGAACCTCCCTGCGCCGCAGTTCCATGAATTCGTCCGGGGTTTCGCAACGAACACGGCGAATGCAACCGAGTCGCTCGGCCAAGTCGGCAGCTCAGCTTGGGCGCAAGCCGGTTCGAGCGCCGGCAAGCTCAACACGGAACTCGCCGTGCCATCGCGCAAGCTGGCCGAGGCCGCTGTGGGCCGCGACCCAAACGTCACCGAACGCGAACTGGCGAGGCTGTCGGTCATCGCCGCACGCTTCGAGGCGGAATTACGCGTTGCCTTTACGAACCACGTTCTCGCGGTTGCGCAAAAGCGCGAGACGGACGTGTTGGCCGCGTTGCAGAAATTTGATGCGCTGACACGCTGGCAGAGGATGGAAGCCGCGTTGCTCGGCAGCACGGAGGGCGTCGCACAGCGGCTGGCGGCGCAGCACAACTTGGAAGTCATCGCGCTCGCGGACAAGAAGGCCGAGCCGGTGTGGCTGCCCGGCGAGCGCAAGCGTAACGAGCCGCCCAAGCCGCCTATCGCTTTCCCGATCGGGGCGACAAATATGAGCTCAGATTTGACCGAGCCGTTAAAAACGCGCGCGCTCGCGCTGCGCGAAGGCGAGCGCACAGCGGTGATTCTCCTCAGCGACGGTCAGCACAATGCCGGCGAGTCGCCTGTCGAGCTGGCGCGGTTGTTAGGCGCACGCAACGTTCCGGTATTTCCCGTCGGGGTTGGAATGCAGCAGCGTCCGCCGGACCTCGCGGTGCTTGCGGTCAAAGGCCCCGAGACCGTCGCGGCGGACGGGCGCGTGCGCGGCACGGTGGAACTGAAGGATGACATGCCGCCGGGTCGACCCTTCACGCTGCGCGTCGCGCACGGTGGACGTGTGCTGTGGACTCAGGAGCTCACCACGGATGGTAAGCACTTACGTTCGGTGGAGTTTGATTTTCCAGTGAAGGAATTGGTTGCGGACGAGTTGAGGCGTCAGGAAAAGGATTTACGCTTTGCAAGTATGCCGCTGCACTTCACTGCCGATGCAACGGTGCTGGCGGGTGAGAAAGATAGCGCAAATAACTCCGGTGCTTTGTGGGTGAACGCGACCACACTACGCCCGAAAGTGCTGTTACTTGATGGCCGGCCGCGTTGGGAGTTTCGTTACCTCCGCAACCTGCTGGAGCGCGATGACCGCTGGGAAGTCAATGCGATGCTCGCGGGTGCGGGCGGCGAGCAAAAGTTGTGGCCGCGCGGCAAACTCGCCGGGCAGTTCCCCGCCGACCGTGAAACGTTGTTTACTTACAATCTGATTGTCTTCGGCGACTTACCAGCCAACCAGCTGCGCGCGAATGAGTTGGAGTGGATTCGCGACTTCGTCGGGCAGCGCGGCGGCGCGGTTATCTTCGTGGACGGCCGGCAGGAGCGGATGGCCTTGCTGGCGTCGTCGGCGCTTGGGTCGCTCTTCCCGGTGAGTTTTGAGGGTAGGCCATTAGATGGCGTGCCGATGAACTTTCAGCTCAAGGCCACGGGCAGTTCGCTCACGCCACTCACGCTCACGAGCGACCCGCAGGAGAACGCGCGGCTGTGGTGGTTCCTGCCCTCGCCGCACTGGCTTGCGCCCGTGCGCGCGCTGCCCGGCGCGGAGACGTGGCTGGAGGCCGTGGCCGGCGAGACGCGGAGCGCGGCGGCGGTCTTCCGGCGTTACGGCGCGGGTAAGGTGTTGTATCTCGCATTTGATGAGTCCTGGCGTTGGCGCTACAAGGTTGGAGATCTGTACCACCAGAAGTTTTGGAATCAGACCGCCAGGTTTTTGATGGAGTCGCCGTTCGCCGTGCAAGACAAGTACGTCGCGCTGGACAGTGGTGCGTTAAACTACGAGCCGGGCGCGACGGCTGAAATCCGCACCCGTATCCTCGATTTGCAGGGTCGCGCGATGCCGCGCGCGAAGGCCGAGGCGTGGCTTCTGCGCGACGGCCGTAAGGTCGCCACGCTCCCGCTCACCGCTGATGAAAACGAGACGGGCGTCTACCGCGCCCGCACTGCGCCGCTCGCGGACGGCGATTACGAAGTGCGTGTGCGCGTCCAAGGCCTGCCGGAAACGGAGATGAAGGCCCGCACCGGTTTCGCCGTGCGCCGGGCCGCGACGGGCGAGTTGGCTGAGCTGAACTGCAACGAGCCATTACTCCGCGAGCTCGCCGTGAATTCGGGTGGCCGCTATTTCCGCGAGGAGGAACTGGGTACGCTCATTGAGCGACTTAAGCCCCTGAGCCAAGGCCGTGTGGTGGAAACCGAAACGGTGCTTTGGCAGAGCTGGTGGTGGTTCGGCGCAGTCATGCTCCTGCTGGCGCTGGAGTGGGCGCTGCGCAAGCGGGTGGGGATGATGTGAAACCGGGCGGGGTGTCGAGTTAGAGCGGTTTGCCAAGCTTTAGGCTGGTTGCAACACGCGCAGCGTCACGCTCTTCACGAATAGCTTCACCTTACCCCGGTAGTCCATCATGTGTGGGGCCTTCAGGTGGGCTTCCAACGCCGGCACATCGGCCCATTTCTCGATGATGGTCACAGTATCGTCGCCGAGGTGGTTTTGCACCGGGATGCTCGTGGGGCAGTTCACCGCCGGGCCGTATTCGAGGCAGCCTTGCTCGGCGTGGACGAGCGGCATGAGCGTATGAAACTCCCGCAGGAACGCGTCCCGCTGGCCGGGGTGAAGCTCGATGGTTGCAAGGACGTGAATCATAGGCGCGTATCAGCAACCGAGTTGCGCGGCGAGTCAAGCCGTTCTCCACGCTTCGACCACGCGCCAGCGACCGTCCAGATCGCGATGGAGTGCTGCTCGCGTCCAGCCTGCGTCGGTGAACAGCCGTTCGATGGCTTCCGCTTGCCCGTCCCCGAACTCGGCTAACAAACCACCGCCAGGGTTCAACCACGACGGGGCCTCACGCGCGAGCAGCCGATAAAAATCCAAGCCATCCGCGCCACCATCTAACGCGCTGACCGGGTCAAAGTCGCGCACCTCGGGCTGGAGCGTTGCGATGTCGGCCGTCGGGATGTAGGGGGGGTTCGACACGAGGAGGTCGAAGCGCAGTCCGGTTGGCAGGGCGCGGAAGCCGTCGCCGTGATGAAACCGAATACGACCAATGAAGCCATGGCGCTCAGCATTCGCCCGTGCGAGAGCCAGGGCGGCTTCGGATACATCCAGAGCGTGGATGCACGCCGTGGGGCATTGCGCAGCCAGAGCGACGGCCACGCAGCCGGTGCCAGTGCCGAAGTCAAGCAGCCCGGGCTCCGGAGCCCCGTAGCGCTTGAGCGCGGCGACTGCGAGTTCCACCAACGTTTCGGTCTCCGGACGTGGAATCAGCGCGGCCGGGCTGACGGTAAGTTCCAGCCCGCAGAAGGAAGTTGAGCCGACGAGATGTTGCAGCGGTTCGCGCTGGGCACGGCGTTGCACCAGCGCGCGCACCACACTGAGTTCCGGTTCGGCCACCGGGCGGTCGTGGTTCAGGTAGAGTTGTAAGCGTGGCACCTTGAGCACGTGAGCCAGCAGCAACTCACTATGCAAACGCGGCGAGTCCACGCCGTGCCGTTGGAGGAACTCCGCGCCGCGCTGGATGACTTCGTTGACCGTCACATAAGCAGGTTAGCTGGGCGGTGGGGAACACCGAAGGTATTTTCTGGCTGCGACACTGGAGGTTGAAGTTGTGGCTTGCACCTGGCATGGCGGGAGGGCAAACCCTTCCAACTCGTTTCCGAAATTTTGCTCGTGAAAGACGATGCAATGAGCCGCGACATACGCTTGGGCTGTCCTGTGGGGCGGGCCTTGGAAGTGATGCGCGTGCCGGCATCTGTCCGCGGGCACGAAGGCCCTGCGCCGCGTTCGCATTATTGGCGGCAAATGACCTCGGCTAAAGTAGGCAATCCCAGTGGGGCCCTGAGTTCAAGCAGCGCGCCGTTCAATTGGCTTCCCCGTCGTGCGTCCGCCGCCTAGATTTGCGTCGTGCCAGAATCGATCTCCATCATTGTCCCCGTCTTCGAGGAGACGGACAACGTATTGCCGATGGCGCGCGAGGTCGCGGCGGCATTTGCCGCCGTGCCGAACGACTGGGAGCTGGTTTTCGTTGACGATGGCAGCCGCGATGCGACGTGGGAGAAGGTCTGCGAGGCCGCGCGCACCAACCCGCGCGTGCGCGGCATCCGGCATACGCGCAACGCCGGGCAGAGCGCCGCGTTATGGACGGGCATTTCGCAAACGAGCCGGCCGTTACTGGCCACGCTCGATGGTGATTTGCAAAACGACCCCGCCGATCTGCCGCGCCTGCTCGCCGAGTTGGAGTCGTGCGATTTGGCGTGCGGCTGGCGGCAGAACCGCCAGGACAATTTCGTGCGGCGGGTGTCGTCACGCATCGCGCGCGCAGCGCGGGGCGCGGCGCTAGGCGCGGATTTTCGCGATACGGGTTGCGCGTTGCGTGTGTTCCGGCGCACGGCATTGGCGGGCGTGTTTGGCTTTAATGGGTTGCACCGCTTCCTGCCAATCCTTGTGGCCGGCGGCGGCTTCCGCGTGCGCGAAATTCCAGTGAGCCACCGGCCGCGCGTGGCCGGCGTCTCGAAGTATGGCGTGTGGAATCGAGTGTGGCGTGGCCTCTACGATTTAGTCGCCGTCGCGTGGTATCAGCGGCGGCGGCTGCCGGTGGTGCCGGTCGAGCACACGCCAGCCCGGTGAGCTGGTTTCAGCCGGTTATGTTGCTGGACTTCACGCGGCTAAAAGCAGGCCATGACTTAGCGAGATAAGTTTGATGGCGTGCAACTCGCGAGCAGGTTTACAAACCCCAAGCGCATCAGGGAGTTTAGGCCCAAGCTGATTAACTGTTCAGAGACGGACTGGGCGCAGTCTTAATTGAAATCCAGCAGCTGCCAGATGGCCTTCGCCGCTCGGCTGTTTGCGCCTGTAGAACCGAGCGAAGCGATGATACTGGCGAGCTTACCCTGGATTTCCTTGCGTCGCTCTGGACTGTGTAGCAGTTCCAGCGCGGCCTCGGCGAGGTTCTTTCCCGTAGCGGCGTCTTGCACGAACTCGGGGAACACGGTTTCGCCCGCAAGCAGGTTGGGCATCGCGAGATGCTTGACCGTGACGATGCGCTTGCCGATCTGGTAGGTAGTCCACGAGGTTTTGTAGAGCGCGAGAGTCGGCACCTCAAAGAAGGCGCACTCCATCGTCACCGTGCCGGTGGAAGCAATGGCGAGGTCGGCCGCGCGCAACGTCTCCGGTAGTCCGCCCACTTGCACGTCCAGCCCGCGAGCTACCTGCTGGGCGAGGTTGCGCGCTTGCTCGAGCGTAGGGACTTGGATTTCTGGAAGTCCTTTTTTATCCATCGCAAACGGCCGACAATGCCGTGCGAATACCGGTAACAGTTGTGCTGAGGGCAACACCACACGGAACTCGCTGTCCACCTCTGCCCCAATGCGCCGGGCCGCCTCCAGCATCGGTGGAAGATGCCGCGTTAGTTCGCCGGGTCGGCTACCGGGCAGTAGCACGGTGAGAAATTTATGCGCCGCCGGTTCAGTTGTCGGGGCTCGCTGCTCGCGCCAAGCGGCGTGCCGGTCCAACAGCGGATGACCGACAAATTCAACCTTCAAGTCTGGCGCATGTTTCGCATACCAGTTTTTCTCAAAGGGAAAGATGGACAACAGTAGGTCATAATCGTCCGCCATTCCTGTCGCTCGGCCCGGCCGCGAGGCCCAAACCTGAGGCGAAACATATTGCACGATGCGCGGGTTCCATTTGCCCTTGCTGCGCGCTGCGCGTTGGCGCACCGCCCGGGCAAAGCGCCGGTTGAAACCGGAAAAATCTACGCACACCAGCAGTTCGGGTCGGCGCTCCTCGGCAAACTCCAATAGGTCGGCGAACATGCGCCGGAACTTGGCGTAGTTCTTGACGACCTCCCATAGTCCGATGACCGCGTGCTGAGTCAGATCCACGGCCAGTTCCATGCCGGCGGCCTCCAGCTTCGGCCCGCCCGCGCCAAAGAAGCGCAGCACCGGCTTCGCCGGGTGGCCGTGGGACTGCGCTTCCGTGCGTACCGCCTCGACCAACTCCGCCGCCAGCGCGTCGCCGCTCGGCTCCCCGGCGATAATCATGATTTTTTTTTCGGCCATGCGTTCAGACCTGTTTTGCTGCGAGGCGCTCAGCCATCGCATTACCCGCCAGCCAACCCGTCGTCCAAGCGGCCTGGAAGTTGTAGCCGCCCGTGATGCCGTCAATGTCCAGCAACTCGCCGGCAAAATACAAGCCGGGGCAAACGCGGCTCGCCATCGTCTTAAAGTCCACCTCGTCCAGCCGCACGCCCCCGCAAGTCACGAATTCATCCTTGTTTAGGCTCTTGCCCGTCACGGCGAACTCCGACTCCGTCAACTGCCGCGCCAGGGCATGTAACTGCGGCTTTGCCAACCCGGCCCATTGCGTCTGCTCGGTTATACCTGCCGTTTTCACCAACCTCTCCCACAACCGCGATGGTAGCCCACCGAGGGGTGCGTTTAGTACGCGCTTCGCCCCGGTCAGTTCGCGCTGTGCTTGAGCAAGCGCGATAACCATGTCGAAGTTGTGGTCCGGCAACCAATTTACCCGCAGGAAAAATTTATAGTCGAAGGCCGCTAGCTCCCGCGCGCCCCAGGCGGATAAACGCAAAATCCCCGGCCCGCTCAGGCCCCAGTGCGTGACAAGCACGGGCCCGGTCTCTTTGAGTTTTACCCCCACCACACTCACCGTCGCGCGCTCCACCGCGAGACCAGACAAACCTTCCAGCCGCTGGTCCGCGATGTGGAACGTGAAGAGAGACGGCACCGGCGGCTCAATCGTATGCCCAAGCGCCGCCGCCAGCGACCCCGCCACCGCTGCGCGGCAACCGCCCGTCGCCAGCAGCAACGCGTCGCAATCTAAACTCCTAGGAGACGACGTGAGGAGTCGCTTATTGTGATCCGACTTCCATGCTCCCATCGCGGGAGTGGGTTGAGGTGACGGATTACTTGCGCCGGCAGACAAGCCAAGTCTAAAACCGCCTTCCGCCCTCCGCTGCACCTGATCTACGCCGCAATTCGTTCGCACCTGGACGCCGGCTTTGCGCGCAGCCTCCATCAGGCAATTAATAACCGTCTGCGACTGATCTGTGGTGGGGAACATCCGTCCATCCAGTTCCGTCTTTAGCGCCACACCGCGCGCCTCGAACCACCTCACCGTGTCCGTTGCCTGAAACCGATGGAACGCACCGATCAGCGCCGGTCCACCACGTGGATACCGCTTCGCAAGTTCCTTCGGCTCGAAGCATGAGTGCGTCACGTTGCACCGCCCGCCTCCGGAGATTTTCACCTTCTGAAGAAACTGCGGCCCGCGCTCCAGCACCGTTACCAAGCCGCGCCCCGCCAGCGCCTCCGCGCACGTGATGGCTCCGAAGAAACCGGCCGCGCCGCCGCCCACGATCACGACGTCACGCGTTTTCACACTCATGAGTTGGACCCAGCCGCGCTGATTTGCCGCGTGATCTCAAACGCCACGTCCAGCGCGTGCTTGGCTGATTCACCGCTGACTTTTGGCGTGCGGCGTTCGCGGACGCACTCGACGAAGTGCGCCAGCTCCAGCTTGAGCGGCTCGTCCTTCGCGATGGGCACGGGCTCGCGCACGATCTTCTTCCCCGCAAATTCGCTCACGATGGCCGAGTCGTTCGCGGACAAGAGCATCTTAAGCAATGAGCTTTTTTCCGCGTCGTCGCCGGCCAGCCGGAAAATGAAGCCCTTCTGCTCGCGGTAATCCAACGATATGTAACTGGGCTGTGCGCCGCCGCTGAAGACCCGGATTTTGCGCAGCCGCTCCGGGCTGATACGGCTAGCGGTGAGGTTGGCCACGCAGCCGTTGGCGAAGCGCAGCCGTGCGTTCGCGATGTCCTCGGACTTGCTCAAGACCGGAATGCCCACGGCATCCACGCTCACCACCGGCGAGCGCACGAAGGCCAGCACCACGTCAAGATCGTGGATCATCAGGTCGAGTACGACGCCGATGTCCGTGCTGCGTGCGGGGAAGGGCGAGAGCCGGTGGCATTCGATGAAGCGCGGCTCCGGCGCGGCGGTTTCGAGGTAGCTGAAGACCGGGTTGAACCGCTCGACGTGCCCGACCTGGAGCACGAGCGCCTGGTCGTGGGCGAGTTGCACGAGTTCCGCCGCCTGCGCGGAGTGCTCGGTCATCGGCTTCTCCACAAGGATATGTCGCCCGGCTTCGAGCAAGGACTTCGCGATGTTGAAGTGCGTGGTCGTGGGCGTGACGATGCTGAGGGCATCGCTCGCCACAGCAGCTTCGGCGATGGAGGCAAAGGATCGCGTGCCGTGCGCGGCGGCATGCTTGCGGGCGGCC
>Ga0194121_10008715_pt1 | contig 12755 bp, 13 predicted proteins | sample TA2MahCa50mmetaG_FD_148609 | JGI IMG/M metagenome (GOLD analysis project Ga0194121, IMG submission 148609) | Freshwater microbial communities from Lake Tanganyika, Tanzania - TA2015020 Mahale Deep Cast 50m | ecosystem: Environmental > Aquatic > Freshwater > Lake | place: Tanzania: Lake... | reverse complement strand
GCTGCCATTCGGCGTCATGGCGGTGATGTCGGTCTATTCGAGCAATCCCGTCACCAATCCCAACGCCATCCTGACGACGCGCTACTACGAGCGCTTTGCCCTCGACACCGCCGGCATCTTCCACGACGCGCTGTGGGCGACGTTGCGTATCGGGTTCATCACAACGGTCGTGTCGCTGCTGATCGGCTATCCGCTGGCCCATTGGATGGCGCGCATGCAATCGCGGCTCGGCCACGCACTGGTGCTGATGGCCGTGATCGCCCCCATGCTGACCGGCATCGTGGTGCGTACCTTCGCCTGGATGACCATCCTGCAAGACAAGGGCGTCATCAACACCCTCCTGATCGACTGGGGCGTGATCTCCAAGCCGCTGCCGCTGATGTACAACGAGTTCGGCACGGTGGTGGCGCTGGTCCACATCTACGTGCCGTTCATGGTGCTGACGCTCACCGGCGTGATCGGCCGCATCGACGAGCGCCTCGAACAGGCCGCGCGCAACCTGGGCGCCGGCCGTCTGCGCGCCTTCGTCGAGGTCACCCTGCCGCTCAGCCTGCCCGGCATTCTTGCCGGCTCGCTGCTGGTCTTCGCCCTGTCGATCAGCGCCTACGTCACGCCCTCGCTGATGGGCGGCACCGACGTGCTGACGCTGCCCATGCTGATCGCCCAGCAGGTCGGCACCTCGTTCAATCCCAACTTCGCGGCGGCCCTCGGGGTGATCCTGCTCGCCGTCTCGCTGGTGATCGTGGTGGCCTATAACCGCATCCTTGCCCGCCTGTCGGGCGAGCAGGGGCTGGCATGAGCGCGCCGCGCAACCGCCAGCCGTTCGACATCGGCCGGGCCGCTTACCTCGCGGTGAACGGCCTGATGCTGTTCTTCCTGTTGGTGCCGATCGCCATTGTGCTGGTGTTTGCGCTCAACCCCACGCCCTACATCTCGTTCCCACCGGTCGGGGTGAGCCTGCGCTGGTTCCAGAAGTTCTTCGCCGGCGCCGATTTCATGAATGCGCTCACCCTGTCGCTCTGGGTGGCGGCATGTGTCCTCGTCCTGTCGGTTCTGATCGGTGGCGCCTGCGCCTTGGCGCTCGCCCGCGGCCACCTGCCGGGGCGGGCCTTCCTGACGGCATTCTTCATGTCGCCCCTGATGCTGCCCGCCATCCTGACCGGCTTGGCGTTGTTCCAGGCCTACCTGCTGGCCGGCATCGGCCGGCCGGTCTGGGGCCTGATCATGGCCCATACTCTCGTTGCGGTGCCTTATGTCATCCGCACCACCCTTGCTGTGCTGCACAATTTCGACCGGCGCATCGAGGAGGCGGCAGCGGTGCTGGGCGCGGGCCCAGTCCGCGTCTTCTTCGAGGTGACGTTGCCGCTGATCCGGCCAGGCGTCTTCGCCGGCGGCGTCTTCGCCTTCATCGTGTCGTTCGATCAGTTCCCGGTGTCGCTATTCCTGGTGGTTCCGAAGGGCGAGACCCTGCCGGTGGTGCTGTTCAACTACATGAAATTCGATCTCGACGGCGCCATCGCTGCGGCCTCGATGGTCTCCATCCTACTGGCGCTGTCGGTGGTTTTGGTGCTGGAAAGGCTGATCGGCCTAAAAGCTTACGTTAAGCTATAATGGTCGGGGGAACAGGAGGGGGTTCATCATGATCAAACGTCGGACGGTTCTTCACGGTACGGTCGCTGCGGCGGCGATGCTCGGCGCGCCATCGATCCTTCACGCCCAAACCAAGACGCTCAAGATCACGACCTGGGGCGGCAAGTGGGGCGAGATCATGAAGGGCACGGTCCTGCCGGCCTTCGAGAAGGAGTTCAAGTGCACGGTGCAGGCCGACCAAGCCTTCCCCTACGTGCCCAAGCTGCAGGCCAGCCCGAAGAACGATCCGCTCTACGACGTGCTGCACACCAATTCCAACGAGCAGTGGAACTGCGTCGTGCAGGGTTTGGTGCTGGACAAGATCTCGGCCAAGGACGTGCCCAACATCGCCGACGTCTACCCTTGGTCGGTGAGCGACAAGATCGTCGGTGTGGCGATTTTCACCAGCGCAATCGGGCTCGGCTTCCGAACCGACAAGGGACTGGCCAAGCCCAGCTCGTGGAAGGACCTGGCCGATCCCAAGCTCGCCGGTGCACGCGGCAGCTACATCATTCCGGTCAACAGCCTCGGCCAGTGCCATCTCATGATGCTGGGCAAGGTCTACGGCAAGGGCCTGCAGGATCTCGACGCCGCCTACAAGGCCCTGGAGCAGCTCAAGCCCATCAAGCTGGTCGATTTCACCGGCCAGATGGAGAAGATGCTGCTGGCCGGCGAGGTCTCGATGGGCGTCATCCACGATTCGGGCGTCTATCGCTATGACGGCCAGAACCAGCCGGTCGACTTCGCCAGCCCTTCCGAGGGCGTGCTGGCGCTCGAGCAGGTGCTGAACGTGACGCCTGGCTCGAAGGTCAAGGAACTGGCCTTCGCCTACATCGACTACATGCTGCGGCCCGACGTGCAGAAGCTCTTGGCCGAGGGTGTGTGGTATTCGACGGCCAACAAGAAGGTGAAGCTCGACGCCAAGTACGACGCCAAGCTGCTCACCACCGAAGCCAAAGTGGCGACGCTGATCCAGCCCGACTGGAAATGGTACAATGCGCGCAAGGAGGATATCGACGCGCGGGTGACGAGGCTTCTGAGGGGCTGACCCGCTGACCTCCGCCACCATCAAGCTCGACGATGTGACCAAGACCTTCGACGGCCGTGTCGTGGCCGTCGACGGGGTGACGCTCGATATCGCCGCCGGCGAGTTCTTTTCGCTGCTCGGTCCGTCCGGCTGCGGCAAGACCACCAGCCTGCGCATGATCGCCGGCTTCGAGCGGCCCGACTCGGGTCGCATCCATGTCGGCGGCCGCGACATCACCGACGTCGCCGTGCACAAGCGCGACATGGGCATGGTGTTCCAGTCCTACGCCCTGTTCCCGCACCGCACCGTGGCGGAGAACGTCGCCTTCGGCTTGCGTATGCGTGAGATCGCCAAGTCCGAGATCGAGCGCCGGGTTAAGGCGGCGCTGGCCCAGGTCGCGCTGACCGGCCTGGAGACGCGCAAGCCCAGCCAGCTCTCGGGTGGCCAGCAGCAGCGCGTGGCGCTCGCCCGTGCCCTCGTCGTCGAGCCGCCGGTGTTGCTGTGCGACGAACCCTTGGGCGCCCTCGACCGCAAGCTGCGCCAGCAGATGCAGTTCGAGCTGAAGGAGCTGCAGCGGCGGCTCGGCGTCACCTTGGTCTTCGTCACTCACGACCAGGAGGAGGCGCTGGCCATGAGCGATCGCATCGCCGTCATGAACCACGGCCGCGTCGAGCAGGTCGGCGCCCCTACCGAGATCTACGAACGGCCGCGCACGCGCTTCGTCGCCGACTTCATCGGCGAGATCAACATCCTGGAAGAGGGCGGCCGCGCCCGCGCGCTCAGACCCGAGAAGATCCGACTGGTGGCCGACGGCGCGCGCGTCTCGGGCACCGTCGAGACCGCCAACTTCCTCGGCGGCTCGACGCTTTTACGGGTGCGCAGCGGCGATGGTCGCTCGTTCTTGGTGCGCGAAACCCATGCCGGCGAGCGGGCGTCACGTCGCCCCGGTGACGTCGTCGGGCTCGCCTGGAGCGACTCGGACGCGGTGCTGTTGGAGGGCTGACTCCAGCCGCGCTCGTCGAGCGGCCAAAGCGCAGGCGGAACACGATGACGCTCGGAAACGGCGCATCGGTAGCGGCAGCAATGTCGGCAAAGTCCACCTTCGTCAGCGCGGCGGCATAGGCAAGGGCTCGGCGAACGTCCTCGCGTTCGAGTGCCGGAAACCCGTTCAGGACGTCGTCGAACGTCGCGTCATCGGCGATTGGCGACACGATCACGGCGACGGCGATCCGCATGCCGCGAATGCAATCGCGCCCCCCGCCCCCCATGGCGGTTGCGTTGAAGGTGATGCGATCGAGCATGGCTGGGTTGTACTGCGAACGAGCTGGCTGGCCAATGCGCGTCGAGGCGCTATGATCCCCTCCAATGTCGAGAAAACTCGGGATTGCCACCATTGGTCAGGCGCCGCGTGACGACATCGCGGCCCTGTTCGCCGCCCATGCGCCGGCCGGTACCCAAGTCGTGTTGCGCGGCGCGCTCGACGGCTTGAGCGACCACGAGGTCGACCGGCTGAAGCCGGAATCGGGCGGCGACACGCTCTATACGCGCCTGCGAGGCGACGGCAAGGGTGGCGGCCGCGATGTGAAGATCTCCAAGAAGGCGGTGATCGCCCGTTCGCCGGCGGTGCTCGCGACGCTGCGCGCCGACGGCTGCGACGTGCTGGTCTATGCCTGCACCGGTGAGTTCCCCGCCATGCCGGGCGACGAGAACGTTCTCTTCCCTTCGCGCGTGCTGGCCGGCCTGGCGGCGGGCCTGCTGCCGCGCGGCCGGCTCGGCCTGCTGATCCCGCTCGCCGAGCAGGGCGAGAAGCTCGCGTCGAAGTGGGCGCGGCCGGGCGTCGAGGTCGTGGCCGAGGCGCTGGCGCCGAGCGCCGGCACGGCGGAGATGGTGGCGGCCGCCGAGCGCCTGGCGGCGCGCAAGCCCGACCTGGTGGCCATGGACTGCATGAGCTACACGCCGGCGACCAAGGCGGCCGTGAAGGGCCCGCTCGGCGTGCCGACGCTGCTCGCCATCACCGCGACCGGCCGTGTGCTGCGCGAGATGCTCGATTGACCGCGTTGCGCACCCAGTGCTGCATCGTCGGTGGCGGGCCGGCGGGCATGATGCTGGGCTTTTTGTTGGCACGGGCCGGCGTCGGCGCCGTCGTCCTGGAGAAGCACGCCGATTTCCTGCGCGATTTTCGCGGCGACACGGTGCATCCCTCGACGCTGAACGTGATGGACGAGCTCGGGCTGCTCGACGACTTCCTCGCGCTGCCGCACCACAAGATCGGCCGCTTCACGGCGCAGTTCGGCGAAGAACGGGTGGTGGTCGGCGACTTCTCCCATCTGCCGGTCCGCGCGCCCTACATCGCCATGATGCCGCAATGGGATTTCCTCGACTTCCTGGCGGCTCGCGGCAAACGCCATCCAACCTTCACCGCCCTGATGCGAGCCGAGGCGACCGACCTGATCGAGGAGGGCGGCCGCGTGGTCGGCGTGCGTGCCACCGTCGCAGGCGCGTCGCAGGAAATCCGCGCCGACCTGGTGGTCGGTGCCGACGGTCGCCATTCGGTCGTGCGCGCGCGCGCCGGCTTCGAGCCGATCGTGCTTGGCGCACCGATGGACGTGCTGTGGTTTCGCATCAGCCACCGGTCCGGTGACACGACCGAGAGCATGGGCCGTTTCGATCGCGGCAGCATCCTGGTGACGCTCGACCGCGGCGACTACTGGCAATGCGCCTATGTCATCGCCAAAGGCTCGGCCGATGCCATCAAGGCGGCGGGCATCGAGCGCTTCCGACAGCGTATCGTCGAGCTCATGCCGTTCCTCGCCGAGCGCGTCGGCGAGCTTGCGACTGTCGACGATCTGAAACTTCTGACCGTCGGTGTCGAACGCTTGGACAAGTGGTGGAAGCCCGGTTTGCTGTGCATCGGCGATGCCGCCCACACCATGTCGCCGATCGGCGGCGTCGGCGTGAACATCGCCGTCCAGGACGCCGTCGCCGCCGCCAACATCCTGGCCGCGCCGCTCAGGGAAGGCCGGCTGAAAGACTCCGACCTCGCCGCCGTGCAGGCGCGTCGGTCGTGGCCGGTGCGCGCCACCCAGGCAATCCAGGTCTTCCTGCAGAACCGCATGATTGCGCCGACGCTCGCCGGGACCCGACCGTTGCGACCGCCGTGGCCGGTGCGGCTGATGAATGCCGTGCCGTTCCTGCGGCGCATTCCCGCGCGCGTCCTGGGGCTAGGCGTCCAGCCAGAACACGTGAAGACCAAGGAGGATTTGCGTTAGATCAAAGCGTCGCGCGCCACGTCGTTCGAGATTGCCGCCATCATGGCAGCGATCGCGAAGGCTTCGACACTGCTTTCGATCACTACTCTTACGATGATGGTGCCCATGGCGAAGGCGCAAGATGTGGCGCGCAGACAGGCGCTGGCCGAGCGTTGGTGCGCCAGCTGCCATATCGTCAGCCGCGCCGCAACCACCGGCCGGTCGGACGGCCTGCCGACATTCCCCGCCTTGGCGGCCCGGCCGGACATCAATGCTGCGACGTTGAAGGGCGCCATGACCGCCACCCACAGCCGCATGCCCGACTTTCAGCTCGGCGCGCGCGAGCAGGATGATCTGGCCGCCTACATCATGAGCTTACGGCCGCGATAGCGGCTAGCTGGAGCACAATCCACCCAGGTGGAATCAGCGGAGCGGATTGCGCTCTACGTCTCCGTCACGTCACCGTCGCCGCCGCTCTGGCCTGGCGCACAGCCAGCGCCAGCGCTGCGCCGAGATCGGCTAGAAGCTTGCCGGTCGCCTCGTCGGTGAGCTTGCCGTCGGTGAAGCGATTGGCCGCCTGGCCGATCATGACCTCCGGCTTGTTGAGCGGCCGCCCGTCGAGGAACACCAGCGTTTGCCGCAGCTGATACTGCGCGCGCGCCGTGCCCAGAAGGCCGCCGGCGGCGCCGAAGATCGCCACCGGCTTGGCGGCGAACGGTTGCGGGATCATGCGCGACAGCCAGTCGATGGCGTTCTTCAACGCCGCCGACGTGCCGTAGTTGTACTCCGGCGTCACCAGCACGATGCCGTCGGCCTCGAGCATGGCCTTTTGTGCAGCCTGCACCGTGTCGGGAAACCCGCTGGCCTGGATGTCGGCGTTGTACAGCGGCCAGTCGCCGATTTCGACGGTCGAGACGGAGCCGCCGGCCGGCAGCCGATCGATGAAGGCATTGAGCGCCATGCGGTTGAACGACGCCGCGCGCAGGCTGCCGCAGAAGGCGACGAGTTTGAACGACTCCGGCATGCTTCGGTTTCTCCTCGGTTACTGATGCTTTGTCAGCGATCCAGCTGGCGGCTACATAGGAGGGGTGGGGAGAATTGGCAAACGTCATGCCGTTGCGCGACATCACATTGGATGACATCGAATCGCTGGCCGTTGGCGCTTGGGTGCTGGGCACCGGCGGCGGCGGCAGCCCGTATCTCGGCCTGCTCAACATGCGGGCGCTGTACAAGGAAGGCCATCGCGTCCAGCTCATGCCGGCGGACGAGCTCGCCGATGACGACTGGGTGGCCGCAGTGTCGAACATGGGCGCGCCCCTGGTCGGCCAGGAGCGGCTGACCGACAGCCGCACCATCGCCCGCGCCGTCGCGCTGATGGAGGAGCATATCGATATCCGCTTCCGCGGAATCATGTCGCTCGAGATCGGCGGCGGCAACTCGATCCAGCCCCTGATGGCGGCCGCACATTTGAAGCGCCCGGTGATCGATTCCGACATGATGGGTCGGGCCTATCCAGAAGCGCAGATGACATCGGTCGCAGTCGGCGACCTGAAGCCTTGTCCGCTCACCACGGTCGACGTGCGCGGCCTGGAATCGGTCGTGGAATCGGTGCCGACCTGGAAGTGGATGGAGCGCGTCAGCCGCAAGATCTGCGTCGAGTACGGCTCGATCGCCTCGACCTGCAAGGCGCCGCGCAGCGGCGCCGAGGTCAAGAAGTGGGGCATCCACGGCACGACGACCAAGGCGATCGCCATCGGCCATGCCGTGCGCGAGGCGCAGCGCCGCCACGAGGATCCGATCGCCGCCATCCTGTCGGTCGAGCCGGGCAAGCCGTTGTTCACCGGCAAGGTGGTCGATGTCGAGCGTCGCGCCACCGAGGGCTTCCTGCGCGGCCGCACGCGCTTCGACGGCGTCGACGGCTGGCGCGGCGCGGCGCTGGAGATCAACTTCCAGAACGAATGGATCGTGGCCTGGCTCGACGGCAAGCCGATCGCCATGTCGCCCGACCTGATCTGCGTGCTCGACTCGGTGTCGGGCGAGGCGGTCGGCACCGAGACCATCCGCTACGGCCAGCGCGTCACCGTGATCGCCTTGCCGCCGCCCAAGGTGTTCCTGTCGCCCAAGGGCCTCGCCCATGTGGGGCCACGCGCTTTCGGCTACGACATCGACTTCAAGGGTGTATTCGCGTGAAGCTGCGGGAACTCTCGCTCGACGACATCGAATCGCTCGCCGTCGGCGCCTGGGTGCTGGGCACCGGCGGCGGCGGCAATCCCTACCTGCCGCTGCTCAACATGCGCGCGCTCTATCGCGACGGCCACCGTGTCCAGCTCATGGACTCCGCCGACTTGGCCGACGACGACTGGGTCGGCACCGTGGCCAATATGGGTGCACCGCTGGTCGGGCAGGAGCGGCTGACCGACAGCCTGACGCTTGCCCGCGCCGTCACCGTCATGGAGCGCCACCTCGGCAAGCGTTTCTCGGCGCTGATGAGCATGGAGATCGGTGGCGCCAACGGCGTGCGGCCGTTCATGGCGGCAGCCCACCTCGCGCGGCCGGTGGTCGATTCCGACACCATGGGCCGGGCCTATCCCGAGGCGCAGATGACCTCGGTCGCGGTCGGCGACCTCACGCCTCATCCCCTGACCGCGGTCGACGTGCGCGGCTTCGAGAGCATCGTGCACAAGGTGCCGACCTGGAAGTGGGTCGAGCGGGTCGGCCGCAAGATCTGCGTCGAGTACGGCTCGGTCGCCGCCACCTGCCAGCCACCGCGCACCGGTGCCGAAGTGAAGAAATGGGGTATCCACGGCACCACCACCAAGGCCATCGCGATCGGCGAGGCGGTGCGCCGCGCCCAGCGCCGGCACGACGATCCGATCGCCGCCATCCTGGCGGTCGAGCCCGGCAGGCTCCTGTTCAAGGGTAAGGTGCTCGACGTGGCGCGCCGCGCCACCGAGGGTTTTCTGCGTGGCATCGTGCGCTTCGACGGTCTCGACGATTGGCGTGGCTCGGCGATGACCATCAACTTCCAGAACGAATGGATCGTGGCCTGGCGCGACGAGCAGCCGCTCGCCATGACGCCAGACCTGATCTGCGTGCTCGATTCGGTGTCCGGCGAGGCGGTCGGCAGCGAGACCATCCGCTACGGCCAGCGCGTCACGGTGATCGCGCTCAAGGCGCCGCCGATCTTTCTGACGCCGCGTGGACTGGATCATGTCGGTCCGCGCGCCTTCGGCTACGATCTCGACTTCAGGAGCGTGTTCGACTCATGAAACGCATTGGCATTGACGTGGGCGGCACCAACACCGATGCCGTCCTGATCGAGGACGGCAAGGTGGTGCGCGCCGTGAAGGCGCCGACCAGCGAGGACGTCACCACCGGCATTCTGGACTCGCTCAAGAGCCTGGGCGCGACCGGTGTGCTCGCGGCCAAGCGCATCGACGGCGTGATGATCGGCACCACGCATTTCATCAATGCCGTGATCCAGCGCCGGCATCTCACCAAGGTTGCGGCGCTCAGGCTCGGCATGCCGGCCTCTGCGTCGTTGCCGCCGTTCTGCGACTGGCCCGAGGATCTCGCCGACCTGGTGCGCGGCGGCGTGTGGATGGTCGAAGGTGGCCACGAATATGACGGCCGGCTGTTCATGCCGCTCGACGAGGCCGCCGTCACCCAGGCGGCGCAGCAGATGAAGGCCAAGAGGCTCCGGTCGGTCGCCATTTCCGCGATCTTCTCGCCGCTCGATCCCGGCCACGAGAAGCGCGCCGCCGAGCTGGTCGCGGCGGTGCTGCCGGATGCCACCATCACCTGTTCCTCCGACCTCGGCCGCATCGGCCTGCTGGAGCGAGAGAATGCCGGGCTTCTGAACGCCGCCTTGGCCGATCTGGCGCGCGACACCATCGCCGCGTTCGAGAAGGCGATCGCCGATTCGGGGATCGCGGCGCCGCTCTACATCACCCAGAACGACGGCACGGTGGCCGAAGCCCACCAGGCGCGGCGCCTGCCGGTCTACTCCTTCGCCTCGGGCGCCACCAACTCCATGCGCGGGGCGGCCTACCTGTCGGGCCTCGCCGACGCCATGGTGATCGATGTCGGCGGCACGACCACCGACGTGGGCCAGCTCAAGCACGGCTTCCCGCGCGAGGCCAATTCCGTGGTCAAGGTGGGCGGCGTGCGCACGCTGTTCCGCATGCCCGATCTGCTGTCGATCGGCTTGGGGGGCGGCAGCCATGTTTCCCTCGATCCGCTCAAGGTCGGGCCGTTGTCGGTCGGTTATCGCCTGTTGCGCGACGGCATCGCCTTCGGCGGCAGGCAGCTCACGACGACCGACGTGGCCGTCGCCAGTGGCCGGCTGGCGCTCGGCGACAAGGCCAAGGTCGCCCATCTCGGCGCCGCGACTTGCGAGAAGGTGTTCGCCGAGGCCGCGCGCATGGCCGAGGAGGCGATCGACCGCATGAAGACCGAGGCGGGCGACGTGCCGCTGATCGCCGTCGGCGGCGGCGCCTTTCTGATCCCCGACAAGCTCGCCGGCGTGTCGCAGGTCATCCATGTCGAGCACGGCGACTGCGCCAATGCCGTCGGTGCGGCGATCGCCCAGGTCTCGGGCGAATGCGATCAGATCTTCAAGGACATGGCGCGGCCCGACGCCATCGCCGCCGCCCAGGGCATCGCCAATGATCGCGCCGTGGCGGCCGGCGCCGACCGCAAGACGCTCAGCACCATCGAAAGCGAGGACATGCCGCTCGCCTACTTGCCCGGCAACTCGGTGCGCGTGCGCGTGCGCGTGGTCGGCGACGTCGCGGCGTCTTAGTCTCCCGACCCGAACTCCGGGTGATCATGCGCGCGGATCGCTCTCGGCGACGATGCGATGATCTGATACGCTGCGATTGTGCAAGTCTGTGTGAGACAGGGACATGAAGCGATCCATCATTGCCGCCTTGGGCCTCGTCCTCGCCGTATCGTCGGCGTCCGCCCAGAGGCTGCCGGGCCAGAACCAGCCGCCCAACCAGTGGGTGATGAACTGCAACTACGAACGCGGCAAGGACTGCACCGCGTCGGCGATGATCGATGGCGGGCCCAACAATCTCCTGGGCACCTTCCTGATCGTGAGCTATTCGGCAGCCTACACCACCCTCACGGTGGTGGCCGACGGCATGGGCCAGAGCGCCAGTCTGCAGGTCGACAACTGGCCGTTCGTGTCGACCAACATCTGCACCGGCGGCGCCTGCTCCTACACCCAGGCCAAGTCGGCCGAGCTGCTGCAGACCATGCTCAAGGGCTCGTCCATCACGGTCCAGCTCTCGACCCAGGCCGACGGCATGGCCGGCCCCCTGACCAACACGCTGGCGGGCTTCGCCCAGCAGTATCAGCGCGCCGTCGAGGCCCAGCGCCGCTGACCGAGTAGCCGTCGTTCAGCGCTGTCGGCGGTAGACGAAGCAGTTGTCGGCCTGAGGCATCTTGATGCCTTGGTAGAAGCTCATCGCGGTCGGCGCCGACAGCAGCAGCGTCGTGGTCTGCGCGCCGCCGGCCTGCGCCCGCGTTTCCTCGATCAGCCGCTTGCCGATGCCCTGGCCCTGGCAGGCGCGGTCGACCGCGAGGTCGGAAAGGTAGCAGCAGAAACAGAAGTCGGTCAGCGAGCGCGCGAAGCCGACCAGCCGGCCGTCCTGGCGCGCCGTCACGATCAGGTTGGCGTGGGCCAGCATGCGCTCGACGCGGCCGCGATCGCCGATCGGCCGGTTGAGGCCGGATTTGGCGACCACGTCGATATATTCGTCGGCGCCGAGCCAATCCTCGCGGGCATAGACCGTGTTCATTCGGCGAGCCATCTCCTCAGGGCGGCGTTGACTTCCTCGGGCTTCTCGAGCGGACTCATATGGCCGCATTCCTCGATCACCACCAGGCGCGAGGTCGCGATGTCGGCGGCCATCTCCTGCGACCGCGGCAACGGCGTCGCCTGGTCCTGGCGGCCGACGACCACCACCGTCGGCACGTCGATGTCGACCAACATGTGACGGCTGTCCGGCCGGGCGATGATCGCCCGCTGCTCGCGCTCGAAACCGTCGGCACCGACCTCCTGGGCCATGTCGAAGATGGGCTGCGTGATCGTCGCGTCGTCGATGTGGCGTTGGTGAACGAGCTGCGGCAGCAGCGAGCGCTGCACGCCGTGGAAGCGGCCGATCTTGGTCTGCGCCAGGAGGCCGTGCCGCCGGGCCGTCGCCTCCGGCGCGTCGGGGCCCGCCTGGGTGTCGATCAGCGCCAGTCGCTCCACCCGCTCGCGGGCCCGACGCATGATCTCGAAGGCGACGTAGCCACCCATCGAGAAGCCGGCCAGCGCGAAACGCTGCGGCGCCAGGACGAGCGCTGCGTCGGCCATGGCGCCGATCGACTCGTGATGCCACAGCTCGGGGACGACGCAGTCGGCGATGCCGGCCAGGTCTGCGATCTGCCGCTCGAACAGCCGCCGCGTGTTGAGCAGGCCGGGCAGCAGGAGGAGCGTCGTTCGGGGCATTCGGCCGGCCTTGCGCTAGATCTGGACCTGGTTGCCCAGCTCGATGGCACGGTTCGGCGGGATGCGGAAGAAGGTCTTGGTCGCCGAAGCCGAATGGGAGAGCGAGATGAACCAGTCGCGCCGCCAACGGCCGAGTTTCGAGTGTTGGCTGGGCACCAGGGTTTCGCGACCCAGGAAGAAGCTGGTCTCCATCTCGTCGTAGGCGATGCCGTGTGGCCGGCAGGCGCGCAGCGCCTCGGGTACGTCCGGCTGCTCGGTGAAGCCGTAGTGGGCGATCACGGCGTAGAAGCCCTTGCCCAGGCGCTCGACCTCGACACGGTTGGCAGGCGCCACGCGCGGTACGTCGACC
>Ga0194121_10008708_pt1 | contig 12760 bp, 16 predicted proteins | sample TA2MahCa50mmetaG_FD_148609 | JGI IMG/M metagenome (GOLD analysis project Ga0194121, IMG submission 148609) | Freshwater microbial communities from Lake Tanganyika, Tanzania - TA2015020 Mahale Deep Cast 50m | ecosystem: Environmental > Aquatic > Freshwater > Lake | place: Tanzania: Lake... | reverse complement strand
CATATCTCTAGTGCTTCCCCACCCAATAGTGATAGGTAATCCACCAGTGAGGGGATCTGGATAAGCAGTTAAGTGGCAACCTTCAAATTCTTTGATGAGCTCTAATCCTTTTACAGGCACATCATATCTGCTTTCTGGAATAGAGCCTTCTACTTTTTTGCTTCAAAAATCCTTCCCCAACCATCGTTGCCCTTAGGACACCATCTACGTGATAGGTCACTACGCTTATACACTGCGCCTTTACCATTATACACCGACGTAGTATAACCGTCATTGAGACTGCCGTAAGGGTCATTAACAATGTAGTCACCTGCTGGAGTCTTACCAATGACTACAACCATGTGCCCGCCAGCAGGATTAGATAAAGGGCCGCGGTGGAGAATGCCAATAACCACGGGTCTCCCAGCAGCAAGCTCACGGTCAAGGTCAGCAAAAGATAACCCGTAACTAAAGTGTGACTTAATACCATAAGACGCCAAAACTTTGGTTTGCACCACATGGTCAGTCGTGTCACCAATTGCAAAAACTTTTCTGAGATATGCATCATCTCCTTTTGCTCCCTGCAATGTGCCTGGCTTGAAGTATTCTAACACCATAGCACAGGCAGATGAGTTACAAGTGCGGTGAGCATCTTCGTAGTTATCTGTCTGTGGAAAATAGGGAACTTCCAGCGTAGATAACTTTGGTTTTTCTGGTTGAGTTCTAAAGATTCTTACCCAGTTGGCGGAGTCATCCATTTCTTCTGGCGCTTTTTTCTCAAGCGTCTTTTCAAACTCCTCTACAGCAGCAACGTGCTTAGGATTATTTTCGTCGTAATGTTTAAAAAAGTTATGTAAATCGATTTTCATCCGATTTTCCCCCCAAATAAAGATATGTAATACTCTGCGTCTACCACCACCAATGGTTTTTTGCCATTCTTTTTCATCACAACAATAGGTTCATAGTCGCCACAGTTTGCAGATGCTTGCTCATAGGCATCCCAAATATTTAGTTTCTCTACATTCTTACACTCTATGCTGTGTGGAAACTTTGATCTGGCAGCACGAGCCATGATAAGGTCTTCGCCACCTGCTCCCATGCTACGAGATTCTATATCTTCTGGATGAATGTCAAGTGCTTCAATCAGTTTATCTCTGACCCACTGTTGCAGACGGCGACCCTTCGCTTTTGCTGAACTTGGATTCATAATAAAAAACCTCCATGATGGAGGTATTTATCTATTCAGTTGAGCCAGGGGTCGGGAAGCGTCTCTTTAGTGCTGCTAGCATGTATGCTTGAGACAGACTCTTCGGACCTTCCTTCTCCAGTTTCTCCTTCATTTTGAGCAACTTGTCTATATTTCTTTTTCTCAAAAACTTTTTCACAGTTTAAAACCAGCGAAAGTATCTTTCTTAACATCTTGTTTAATGCCTCCAATCACATACGATTCAACTTCTGTTTCTTGTGGAGCAACTTGGAGACCTTTGGAAGATAACCAATGCTGCGTCCATGGTAGAGGATTGTTTGACATAGGAGTATCAAACACAGGCTTCAAACCAATCGCTCGCATACGACGGTTGGCAATATACTCAACATAGGAGTTGAGTAGTTTATCATTCAGACCAATGATGCTACCATCCTTAAACAGATACTGTGCCCATGCTTTCTCTTCATCAACAGTTTTCTTAAACTGCTCTACCGTCCATGCCTCTTCTTCTTTAGCAATTCTGAGAATGTCTGGGTCATCTCCATTAAGCCAGTTTTTGATAATGTTTTGCGTAAGGACAAGATGTTGGCTTTCGTCTCTGGCGATGAGAGAGATAATTTTAGCGGATCCCTCCATAAGTTTAAGCTCGCCAAAAGCAAACGAGCACGCGAACGAAACATAGAATCTAATCCCCTCTAAGATGTTAACATTGATAACGGCACGATAGAGTTTGCGCTTTAACTCATAGAGAGTTTCTTTCGCTGCTGGCACACCTTCAAGTTGATGTTGCCATTGGTTGCCAGAAGAGTAATCCTGTGCCGCTTGAATGAAATCATCATATGCTTCGGTGACACTCTTTGCTCTGTCCAAAATATTCTTATCATCAAGGATAGTATCAAATACTTCTGATGGGTCAGAATAGATATTCTTAATAATATATGTATAAGAGCGGGAGTGAATCATCTCCATTGTCTCCCAGATTGTCATAGCAGATTCCAACTCAGGTAGTGAGCAGTAAGGAATGAATGCCATACCAGGACCACGACCCTGCACAGAGTCAAGCATGATTTGATACTTTAGATTAGAAGTATAAATATGCTTTTGCTCTGGGCGAAGGTGTGCATAATCTGCACGATCTTTTTGCAGAGAGATTTCTTCAGGTCTCCAGAAGTATCCCAGTTGCTGTTGAGTTAGTTTATCAAAGATAGGATACTTATAGGTGTCATATCTTTGCACTCCAAGAGGAGCACCAAAAAACATTGGTTGCTTCTTAATGTCAATGGGTTTAGTATTAAATACTGTCATGCCCCCAACTGTTGGGGTGGTCTCGGTAAGCTTAAATCTTGCAACTGTCACAGTCTTCTTCCTCCTGAGTTCCTTCTAAGATTGAGTTGAGTAAATTTTCTATTGATTTTTTCTTTTCTTCATCATCTACATCATCTTTTTTGATGTCATAAGTATTTTGATAGTAGGAAGTTTTCCAACCATACTTATATGTGTTAAGTAAGTCTTGTGCCATTACCGACACAGGAACTTCATTATCGGCATAATGCTCTGGATTATACGACCAGTTTCCAGAAATCGCTTGATCAAAGAATTTTTGCATAACAGCAACAATAGCAATATAACCGCTATTGTCAGGCATATCCCAAAGCAACGTATAGTAGTTTTTAAGAGATTGATACTGGGGGACAATCTGCTTAAGAACGCCTTTCTTTGATTTCTTAACGGACAAGAATGCGCGTGGCGGCTCGATTCCGTTTGTTTCATTTGACACAACGGAACTGCTCTCCGATGGCATCTGTGCGGACAGTGTTGAGTTCCTGAGACCGTGAGCCAGGATGGATGCTCTAAGTGCTTCCCAATCATAATTAAGTTTATGTGGTACGATATCGTCTACATCTTTCTTATATGTATCGATTGGAAGAATACCATCAGCATACTTAGTGCGGTCGAAATAACCGCACTTTTTCTTCTCGATAGCAAGTTGATTAGATGCCTTGAGCAAATAGTATTGGAATGCCTCAGTCAAATCATGCACTAAGAATGCCGCTTGCTTATCAGAATACCTCACCTGATGACGAGCTAACCAGTGTGCTAAACCAATGTAACCAATGCCCAATGAGCGGCGATTCTTAGTGGATTGTCTGGCAGCTGCTACAGGATACCTCTGATAGTCAATCAACTCATCCAGCGCCCTCACAGATAGGTCACAGAGCTCTTCAAGGTCATCAAGGTGTTTCATCTTGCCGACGTTAATAGCAGAGAGAATGCACAAAGCAATCTCACCTTCTGGGTCATCAATGTGCTGTAGTGGTTTGGTGGGCAATGTAATCTCTTGGCAGAGGTTACTCATCCAAACTTTATCTTTAAAAGATGAATGCTCATTGCAGTGGTCGATATTCATAATATAGATACGACCTGTTTCTGCTCTCTCTTTTAAAAGATCAAGAATTAATTCTTGGGCGTTGATTGTTTTGCGGGGGATAGAATCGTCTGACTCATATTGGCAGTATAAATCATCAAAGCCACTGGTCCCAAAATTCTCATAAAGGTTAGGAACATCATGAGGTGAAAAAAGCGAGATGGTTTGATTTTGAATAAACCTCTCATAAAACAACTTGCTGATTTGAATTGAGTAATCAAGTTTACGAACACGGTTATCTTCTGTTCCCTTATTGTTTTTTAATACTAAGATGTCTTCGATTTCCCTGTGCCAGATTGGGAAGTGGACTGTCGCGCTTCCGCCTCGTATGCCATTTTGCGTACAGCAACGGACAGTTGCTTCAAACTTTTTGAGAAACGGTATAACTCCAGTGTGAGCCACTTCACCCCCTCGTATTTTGCTGTTGAGAGCACGGATGCGACCTGCGTTGATGCCGATGCCCGCCCTTTGTGCAACGTATCTGCCAATAGCCATATCACTGCTAAAGATACTATCGAGGGTGTCATCGCTATCAACAAGGACACAGCTAGCAAATTGTCTAAGCGGAGTCCGCACTCCTGCAAGGACGGGAGTTGGCACGTTGATTTTGTGTTTGCTGATTGCGTCATAGTATTTCCTCACATATGACAATCTGGTTTCTGTAGGATATGCAGCAAAGATGGTGGCTGATGCCAACATATAAGCGTATTGTGGTGTCTCAAAGACACTTCCAGTGCTTCTATCTTGCACCAGATATTTATCTACAACCTGACGTAGACCAGCATATGTAAACATATAGTCTCGGTCATGGTCAATAAAACTATTAATTTTATCCCATTCTTCGTCAGTATACTTGCCAGATAATTCTTTATCATAGACACCAATACGAGTGCCTTGATACAGATGGTCTCCTATTGTTGGAAAGCCGTGCTTCCAATCATCTCCAAAGACTTGCTTATATAGAGAGAACAAAAGGAGACGAGCAGCAACAAACTGATAATTTGGAGCGTCAAGCTCAATGAGGTCACTAGCTGACCTGATAAGAATTTCTTGAATTTCTTGTGTTGTAATGCCATCATAAAATTGAATACCAGATTGTATTTCTACTTGTGAAGGTGAGACGCCAGCAAGACCGCCACACGCACATTCTACCATGTTATGAATTTTATCAAGGTTAAGTGATTCTGTAGATCCGTCACGCTTTTTAACTTTGATGCCGTTGCTCATATTTTCTTCCAGAGATTAAATTTTACTTGTGCTTCTAAACCAGAATAAGTGTTGCACTTTACCACAGATTCTACATCATGCCCAGCAAGAAACATATCATTGATATCTTTCTCTTTGATATTGCTAGGCCAAATAACTACCTTATTGTTTTGTCGTATGGTTTTGTCAATACGCTGTACGATTTGTTTGTTTCTTGGTTCGTTGTCGTAAACAAATGTGTAATCAGGAAAGAGTATCCTGTCAAGTACAACATCAGCGCCACACATCGCCAATCCATTAGACAAGAAAAGAGAGTCGAACGGACCCTCTGTAACGTAGATGTTTTCATTTTTGTTTATACGATCAAGTCCAAATAGTTTAGGGTATTGTTTATCCAGGATGGTAGTGATATAGCGAAGAGTTGCATTCTTATTAAGAGACCTTGCTTGATATCCAAATACATTTCCATCCTCTGAAATTAGTGGGAGTATAATTCTTGATTCTTTAATTGTGTTTCCATTATTCTCCCAAGCGTTAAAATCCTCTGCGTAGTAGAAGTTTGAGAAATGAATCTCTGGTATCTTTCGATTGAGCAGATATTGTTTTGCTGGGTGTGTAATATTTAGGTCTGAGAGTTTTGGAAGAGAATCAAAAATTGTTTTTTTGATTACAATTTTTTCAAACTCTGGTTTTTTAAATTCAAATGTAGGATTTGGCACACGACGACCTTTGCCAGTTGTCCCCTCCTTATATCTCTCAAGGAGATACTGGTCATATAAACCTGCACTATGGTCTTGTAAAAATTTTGCCAAACTTTTAGTTACACCACAGTTATGGCACTTATAGACATAACTATCTTTATATTCAAATAGATATCCACGCGACTTATTCTTTCTTTTTTGAGAATCACCGCAATAAGGGCACCTAAAATTATATAAAGATTTTTTCTTCTGAGTAAAATTATCAAGTTGCGGTGAAATCAAACCAATATACTTGGTATCAATATAACTCATTTCAGTTGTTCGGTAGTCGCTCCTCCTACTGTAGCACCTGTTTTTCCTGTTGTCAAGAGGTTTCCGAAAAATGTTGCAGACCCAATTACAACGATTGCTGCAGTAGCAACACCCATTGTTAACCAACGAAACTTAGAAAGGTCTTCAACTTTCTGCTCAAGTTTTGCTAACTTATTATTAATACCTTTAATTAATTCTAGGATTGCAGCATCTGCTTTATCAGATTGCTCTAATCTATTTTCGTGGCGCTCTAGTATAAGGGCAACTGCTTGGTTACCCTCACTGATTTTATCAACTGCTCTCTCAAGTTTGTCAAGCATCTCCTTGGAGAGGTCTTCATATATTTGAAACTTGGCTTCTAAAACTTCTATGTCTTTACCAACTCCAAACATGACTTCTCCTATTGAATATTGTATTGAGCAAATTGCAAAGCATTAGCATAGGTAGTTGCATTCATGTTTAACAAAGCACAAAACTTAACTCTGTTTTCATCATTGAGACCTTCATACGCAGCAACAATCTTTTGTGCATCGAAGAAACTCATTTGAGCACCTTGCCCATCTTGGAATCTAACTTGAGTAAATGAAATCTCAGGATCTCTTCCATACGCACTGCCTTCTTGTGCGATTTTATATGCCTGAGCAAATACATCTCCGTGTGCTGGCCATGGGTATCCCGTTGGAAGTCCTGCTTCAGCGATTACATCACCTTCAGGAGAGAATGAATTTTTCTGTACAGTTTTTGCAGCCTTTTGTTGCTTCTCGGCTGCTTTTTTTCTGAAATCTGTAAGACGTGCTTTAACAAGAGTATCCATCTCTTGTGCTTTATCTTGCATCTTTGCTTTAGCATCCTGACGCTTCTTCTGAAGCTCCTGTCTACTCTTCAGCGTTTTCTGCTGTTTGATTTGCTTTTGTGCTTTTTCAGTGGCAGATTGCTCTGCTTCACTAATCACACTAAGATTTTCTTCAGACATCTTTCCTTTCCTTTTTGATCTATTGGTTAGAATTCTATTTACAAGTTTACGTACACTTTTTTTACGACCATCAATTTTTTCATCTTTATTTTTTCTATTCAATACTCGGGTCTTTTTAGTATTTACAAAAACAAAAGCTGGTGGTAAAGCAAGACCACTTCCGTCACCTGCCATCATTTCATTTAAATTAGTTTGAGACTTTTCAGACATTGCTCGTCTACATCAGTGGTGTCTATGCCAGGTGGCAATCTATTTAGATAATTCATGAATGCCTTTAAAGTCCCCCAATACTTAGATTCCACTTTAAAAAATAAAAGTAATGTGGCGGCATCATTGAATATATTATACAACACAATTATATGATTTAGAATCAAATGAGTTTTCAATTCACCGTGCATCTCGTAACGTCTGAGTAATCTTTTGATGTATTTGAATCTTTTCAAATCCTCTTCAAAATCATCATACGTTACGGATGCTGGATTATTGTAATTTTTTATAGCGAAGAATAACCAATTATCCTCATTCAATTCATTGAATAACATAATTATGCATATGTAAGGGAAGCACTATCGGAAAGAATAGTTAGAGCACCTCCAGTTGAGGAAATTCTTACACGGAATTTGTAACCATTCCAGTTTGCTTTAGTAGCAGCGGTAAGAGTAAGAGTTGCTGTAGTAGCACCGCTGATTACTCCAGCGTTGCTGAGGTTTGTCCATGTTGTGCCAGTTGGTGTTTGACGTTGCCACTGATACTGTAGCGTTGCTTCACCAGCAGCAGTAACCGCGAAGGTGCCTGTGAATGGATTAGCAGCACCAGTAACATTTGCTGGTTGTGCTGAAATAGTAATTGCAGTTGGTGCAGAATCTGCTGCGACTGCATCATCAGCTTGGTCTCCAGCAGCAGCGGCAGTCTGTGAAATAGCACAAAGAAGCTCTTGTCCTCTATAGCGAAGAGTGCCATCTGATTGCTCAGTTGTAAAATATGCCCACCACCCTGGGGCATTGAAACCTCTTGCTCTGTTTACTGCTAGAGAAGCTTCTGCGTTATCAATAAAAATAATTTGTCTACCTGCAGTATCCATATTTTGCAAAGTGGTATACCACTTTGGTTTATCTGCTGCACTATCTGTTTTTCCCCATAGAGGCATCGTATTTCTCCCGTAGGTTTATATATCTAAAGAGTATTTATAAAAAAAGGGATGCCTAAGCATCCCATGTAATGTGGTATTTTTACATCAGGGAGTAAGATCTTTACCACCTCTTGCCTTCAATTGTCCTTGGACTTGGAGAATGATGAGTGAAAGAATACCATTTGACTTAACCTTAGGACTTGCTCCAAGTGCTTCTGAAACTGCAAACAATACTGTTGCAATTAAAGCTTGATTAGCAAGGGCCCATGCGACGAGTGCAGACATAGTAATCTCCTAAATGACGCGAAATTATTTAGCAGCTTTCTTTTGCTTTTTTTTCTTTCTTCTTCACGTTACCTGGATCTTTGTCGTCAATCTCAGGCATGATATTAATCTGTGCTTTTGCCTCTGCAGCAAGTTGCCACATTTCTTTTACTGTCTTCTTACCCTTTCTTGCACGTAGAATTGCAAAGTCGTGGGCATCTACTTTACCATTTTTGTTGGCATCAATTTTTTCTTGATTGCCAGGCATATCTCTTTTCTCATCTACATATTCAACTTCTTCTTTCTTCGCAGTCTTTGCTGCTTTCTTGAAAGCATCTTTTGCTGGATAATCTTCGTGCCCTGGTTTGGCAGGTGCTTCCCCACGTCTACGCTTGGCATGGATGTTAGCATACAAACCATTCTTTTCATCAAGCTCTTGCTCACCATCCATTTCGTAACCAGCTTTGACACAATTATTAACTTCTTTGCCACCCTTCATTTTGGTGCCTGCTTTTCTATATCCTTTCCAGCATGACTTAAATCCATTGTCATCCTTGCCATCCATTTTTTCAATGATGATAACTTCGCCATCTTCCATGACTACTTCATAAGTAGTGCCTACCAATTCATTTGGCATTAACTCTTCTTTACGATTTTGTTTTGAAGAATTGCAATCTGCATCTCCATGGACAGGACAGTTTGTGCCAGCGCCTGTGTGGTTGCACTTTTTACTCGCCTCAGTCATGCTGTCTGCCACTCTTTCCACCAGCATCTTAGAAAAGTCATCATTGAAATATGGTTTCATTTTTCTTTCTATCGTTTATTCTTATTTATAAATGTCTTGATTGTATCTTTTGCTTCTCCTTTTTTTTCTGTGGAGTAAGCACAATCTGATGTGCATTCAATAATATCTTTTACCCACGCACGAAACATCTTACCCTCTGTAGTCACAGCAATCACATAGTTAACACCACGTCTGTAAATCTTACCAACCTCGCCATCAGAATTCTTAACCCAATCTCCCTCAGCAAATACTTTGCCAAGCATGTAGGATTTCTGTTGTGATTGTTGTAAGATGTCTTTCAGTGATTTCATATTTTATTTAAATGTTTTTGGCAATCTTGTTTTAATTTCATTCATCAACTTCATGCAATCTGCATCTTTTAAAGCAGCAGGAACACCTTTACGAAAAGTCTTAAAATCTGCAGCAAATGCAGCTCTTCTCATTTTAGTGCCAGAGACAGCAAATGTGTCGCCATCAGCATCTCTGCTACCAGAAGATCTAATATCAATTTTTCTGAAAGAAAAATCCTGTCCATTGTATTTATGGAGAAACTGCATTGCAGATACTCTATCAGAACCCACCAAAAAAACAACTTCGTCATATCCAGCAAGCATTAAATCCTGAAGAATTTCAACTGGTTGTTTAGGTCCAGAAAATATTTTTCCTTTATGCTCTGGAAACATTTTATTCATGTAAGCAAGTTTGATATCAGGAGGTAATGGGTTAGTGCCTTTAGTATCTACAGTTTGTGATATATAAATGCGATAATCATTCTGCCCAGCTTCTTTTTTTACGCCGTCAAAATTTTCTTTGTGTCCTGTTGTTGGTGGTTGAAATCTACCAAAAGTAAAGTAGCAAACCTTTCCTTCTAACGCCATTGTTTTTGTAGGGTGAAATTGTTGTATGCAAACTCAAGACGATTGACAAACTTAATCATACTACCATCTTTGTGAAGAACGTATCCTTCAGGAGACGTAACTTTATAACCATTATCAGTTTGCACGAAAGTTCTAAACTCTTCAAGATGATCTAATTTATCTATAACCATTTGCTTGACTGCCTGAAGCTCTTTATATAATGCAATCATTGTTTTAAATTTATAAACATTATCCAACAAATAATTTTCACTCTTATAGACAAGAGTGCGTTTCTTGGTCAAGTTATCTACTGTCTTAATTTTAGCAAGTTCTTTGCTCATTTTCTCATGATAAAAATTAATCAATTCATTAATTGCTTCATCGATATTATTAATACTTCTGGCATTTTTGATTTCGCTATTGAAGAACTGTTTGAGATATGAAGAAATATGAAACTTAGAATCTCCAGTAGTGCCAAAGTTACTCACTAAGTCATCGAGAAAATCTCCACACAACTGAGACATACGTTCTATTTTAGTGATGTAATTATCAAACTTTTGCATTTCTGTTTTAGAAAAACCAACCCGATGCATAGGGGTGTCATTATCAATTACTGCTACTTCAGAAACTTTATTAAAAGTATTGATTGGTGCGCCCGCACGGGCTTGCATTTCAGGTAAAGAATTTCCAGTGTAATGCGTATGAAACACTACTCCTATTTTAGCTTTACCAATTTCTTTTCCTATTTCATGATCAACTGGTATTCCATAAGTAATAGTATTTGGTCTGAAAGTATAAAGTCTTTCTCCATCTACTGTTTCTGTGTTTCTGGTGGAATCCGTAAATAACAAATCACCTTGAATAACTCCTTTTATACCTAACTTACTAAAGTATCGCAAAGAAAATTTAAGTTTCTCAGCGAGGTCTCCATCATAATAAGAATCTACAGATTGTTCAGTAGCACACATTTTAGGTTCTGTTTTATTGAAAACAGATTTTGTACCAACAAAAAATACTCCAGATAAAGGATCAACACCACAAACTACAGACGGTGCTCCGTCCCATTTCGTTTGCATAAACCCAGCACTCTCCTGATGCCCAAGCATTTTTTTCAATTCTTTCAAGAAAGAAATTGCCGCCTCACATCCTTCCGTGCCGTAGTTCAGCATCTCATCTTCAAGATGCTCTAAATGCTTGAGTTGCTTGATGTTTGCCATTTATATACTATACACGATTTTTAAAATTTTTGGCGATAGCGTGGACAGTTTAAAAAGTGACACTATGCCTTTTCTAATCCATCAACTTAACATGAACAGATGATTTATCGGTTTGAGATCCAGCATAACAATATAATGCTTTTATAATCTCATCTGCTTTTCCAGAAGTCGAGATACAATCCAATAAACGAAGACCCATTAATTTGCTATATCTATATGACTGCGTTCTGTTACTAAGTTCCAATCTGGCTTGCACATCTCCAGGATAATTTGCAGTTGGTCTAGGAGCAGAGTATTTATTAAATAATGAAATTAGTTCATCATTAATAGCATCTTTTTTCGATTTATTTGTTGGTTTGCAATCAGACCACAATGTTCTATTATTCCATCCACTAGTAATACCTGGATAAGATACGTTTAAAGATTTTAAAATTTCTACTATACTTCCTCCGCCACATCGACCCTGAGCAGCTGACACTCCTTTTAGTTCCAATTGCCATGATGGAGAAGATGATCCACCAAAATTTCTTGATTGAAATCGCGTTGACTGTGAATTACTACCCGTCTTCCAGTAAAGATAAACATCCATTGGATATCCATCATCATCACTTTTCCTTTTATCATCTTTATATCTCGACCAATATCCAGCGAAAGAAACTTCATCTAGTTCTTTCATCTTATCATTTGAGTTATAATTCAAAACTTTTAGTTTTGCTGCCCCTTTCATTTTTTTCAAAGAAACACCAATTAATTCCCTCTCTTCATATTTCTCTTTTATGAATTCATTTATAGTATCAACTGTCTTATATTGATCTAATTCACTAGGATCGAAAGTAGTTGATACCATCCAAATATCAGCAGGATTCCATTTGTCTTCGGAAGAAAATACTACCTTAACATTAGGATCTTTCAGCATACTTCTTCTGGCTCTTTGATATGCTTTTTTAATTTGTTTATCGTCGGGACCACCACCCCTACAAAAAATATAACTCTTGCCAGTATTGTGAAATGTTTGCCATAATTTATTTGCTCCTCTAATAGAAGATATCTGCCATTCTTTAGACAATTCTTCTGGGAGGAGTTGCTCAAATGGCACATCAACATCAATTATTTTTGATGCTTTTTCAAAATCACTTAATGCAATAGGAATATCTTCATCTATTACTCCCCTATATACATTAAAAGCAAGAGCAGCATAAAGACATTGTGCCGCTTCATTCCTCGCAGTTTCGGCAGCACCGCCGCCAGATCCACCACCTTGAGGTTTAATATCAATTCTTAAAGTTTTACCACTAACATCAATGTCTAATTGATTACCAGTTCCTTTAGTATCAACTGCAGTATATCCCTTACTAGCAACATTTTGAGCAATCATAAATGCTGCTTTTGTTCTCTTTGCTCTAGGAACAATTACTTTAAGAGCAAAGAAAATTTTTGATCTGCCAGTTGGGTCAGCAATTTTTGTTACATCAAATTCATAAAAAGAAAAATTTTCATCCCCAAGGGAATCCATGACATCACGAATTGCTTTTTTAAATTGATCCCCAAACCCAGATAAATCTAATTGCTTTGCCATATGAAAAAACCTCCCTGTTAGTATTTAGCGGGAGGTTTATCATTATCGGTCGTCTGCGGCACGGTTTTCAGAGAAGTACGGGTCAAAGGTGCCCTCGGGGTATCGCCGCTCAAGTTTCTTGACATTGCGG
>Ga0194121_10008706_pt1 | contig 12766 bp, 23 predicted proteins | sample TA2MahCa50mmetaG_FD_148609 | JGI IMG/M metagenome (GOLD analysis project Ga0194121, IMG submission 148609) | Freshwater microbial communities from Lake Tanganyika, Tanzania - TA2015020 Mahale Deep Cast 50m | ecosystem: Environmental > Aquatic > Freshwater > Lake | place: Tanzania: Lake... | reverse complement strand
GGAGGAAGAAGAGAAATAAATTTGATAATTAAACTTTTTTTTCTTATATTTTATAAAAAAAAGTATGATAACAAAAAGTTTTACTCCCGAATGGAAGTTGTGGATTTGGTCAAATATCGTTGATGGGGTCGACAGAGAGTCGATATTCAATATATTATTGAACAATGGATTCGATTATTCTTTAATAAAAAATGAATTAGGTATTGAACCAACAAATTCATTGATTTGGCAACGCCAATACACACAAGAAAATTTGAATACCCAATATGAAATAGAATTATACCCATATAATAAATCTTTGTGTGATAATTCTAGGTCATATCGTATTGAAAACAATCAAATTGAAATTTACCATTTTCCTGAATTGTTAACATATGAGGAGTGTGATGAATTAATTTCAATGACCGATAAAAAATTGGGTGCTAATAGAAAAAAACAAAATACACAATCACCTCAAATCTATAAGTTAGATATGTCCACGGATTTATCTAAAACAATTAATGAAAGATTATCAAAAGTCGTTGGCGTATCGGAGGATTTTGGCGAAGATATTTTTATTCAAAAATTCAAACCTGATTTTGAATATCCCGAAACGGTTGATTATATATCACCAAATCAAAAAGATTATTTGTTTGAAACAAGGGGTCAAAGAGTATGGAGTATGCAGATTTGGTTGAATAGTCTCAATGAGGGTGGACATTTAACATTCAAATCAATTGACAGAAGTGTAAAACCAGTTAAAGGTGAGGCGACGATATGGAAAAATACACATCACGACGGTAGTTTTAACGAAAACACAAAACATATTCATAATCCCTTTAATGAAGAAAATAAATATGTTTTGTTTAAATATTTCAGAGAGAGGTTAGATGTGACCGTTGAAGTTTTAGAGAACAAAGGACCCTCTAAAATTGAATTCGATATAACTGAAATTAAATAAAATGGGTCATTACAGTTTTTCTAAAGATTTAGAGTTTGGTAATATTGGCGAAGAAATTGTTGCAAAATATTTATCCAAAAATTATGGTGCGAATTTGGTTGGGAAAAGTGATGTGAAAGAAAAAAACCATAAACTTTTTGATTTGTCTTTTGAATTTCCTCATTTTAAAAATGTAACTTATGAAGTAAAGTCTGAAGACATTTATATTGTACCAAGAAAAGTTTTACCAAATGGTACAGTATTTCCTGGTAGAGACACGGGTAATCTTTTTATTGAATACATGTGTTATCAAAACGATAGTGGTATAATGGTTACAAAGGCGGATTGGTGGGCGCAAGTATTAGTACATATCGGTGAAATATGGTTTATTAAAGTAAATGAATTAAAATTATTACTAAATGAAAATAATTACCCAAAAACAATCGGTGGAGATTCCAAAGACAGAAATGGTAATATAATAAAAAAAGAAGACAGAGCTCACGGATATTTGCTCCCGAGAAAAGATGTCGAAGAATATTTTATAATAAAAAAATTTAACATTAACAATTTGTAAATAATATATTGAAAAGATAAATATTTATCCTTATAAAAACTTACACAATGTGTCGGGGTAGTCCACATAACGAAGAAATTGTTAAATTATACTCCATAATGAAAACCAAATATAAATACATAAAATGACATCTGAAGAAATATACGAATATTATGGTTGGATGGCTTTTGAAAATGGTTTTTTTGAAGAGTGGAGAACCGAAGTCATTAATCAAATTGAAAAAACACTAAAAGAATACGAAATAACCAGAGAAAGGGCGAAAATTTCTGAAATAGTTTTTAATAAATTGTTATTAATTAAATTAACAAATAAATGAAAATAGACTCTTTGTTTTTATCAGATATTCATTTGGATTCAAAGGGTTCTAACTCGGATTTGGTCATTTGGATTCTAAAAAAATGAATTTAATGTAATTAAACATATCAAAAATGAGTTACATTAATATAAAAGAAAAATTAACAATTGTTATACCTTCTTACAATGAAGAAAAATATATCAGGAGGACAATTGGGTCAATATATAAACAAATTTATATTGAAGGTACCAGGGTTATTGTAGTTGATAACTATTCGACGGATAGAACCAATTCGATTGTGCATAATTTAACTAGAATGTATGCGGATAAATTAAATATAGAATTAATTAATGGTGGACCCGTCGCAGTATCTAGAAATTTAGGTAGTGATTTAGTGGAAACCGAATATGTTTTATTTATGGATGCTGATGTTCATTTATTTACAATCACAACTATATCCGAAACATTAAATAATATGATTGACTTTGAGTTGGATTTATTAACTTGCAAGATTAAATCGACATCTTCCGACATCAAAAGTAAAATGGTTTTTTATTTATTTAACATCATTAACTCGTTAATTAGTTTGTCAACACCCTTTGCTGTTGGAACATATTTTTTAACTCGAACTAGTTTATTTAGAAAACTTGGTAAGTTTGATGAAACATATAAACATAGTGAAGACTACGGGTTAAGTCTAAAATACGACGCAACAAATTTTATGATATCAAAAAACTATGTTGGTCAAGATAATCGTAGATTTAAAAAATTTGGTTATTTAAACACGATAAAGTTAATGATAAATTCATTTAAGAACAGAAATAATCCTCTTTTCTTTAAAAAAGATGTCGGATATTGGTAATTTAAAATATGATAAATAAAATCAATAAACGGTGAAAATAACTATTCTTCAAACCGATATTAAATGGAACGATATTAAATATAATCTTAGTAAGATTGAAAAAGGTATAATTGGATTGGAAAATTCTAATTTAGTCATTCTTCCCGAGGTGTTTACAACGGGTTTTAATATGAATCCGAGTGAAGTATTCGAAACAATGGAAGGTGAAACTATCCAATGGATGAAAAAAATATCAAGTGATAAAAATTTTGCAATTTGTGGTTCGATTATTATTAAAGAAAATGGAAATTTTTATAATAGATTCATATGGGTCGAACCAAATGGGGTAATTAAATATTACGATAAAAGACATTTGTTTTCTTATTCTGGTGAAAATATTAACTACACAAAAGGAAATAAAAAATTAATCATCGAATACATGGGGTTTAAATTTTTACCTCTTATTTGTTATGATTTAAGATTCCCTGTTTTTTCACGAAACAATGAAAAATATGATGTCATGATTTATGTGGCAAATTGGCCAACAAAAAGAATAGATGATTGGAAAAAATTATTATTAGCCAGAGCAATTGAAAATCAGTCCTATGTTTTCGGCGTAAATAGAATTGGTGAAGATGGGAATGGATTAAGTTACAATGGGTTTTCTCAAATCATTGAACCAGATGGAAATTGTATGGTTACTATCTTGGATGGTAATATCAAACACACTTATACAATTACTAAAGAATTAATTAATGAAGTAAGGTCAGAATTTCCATTTTTAAAAGATAAAGATTATTATCAGATGTATCTTCATTAGATTCGACCAATGAACACTTTTGGTTCAATACCCATCGCCGCTGCCGTCATTAATCTGGTGTTTCCTGCAATTAAATAGTATCTATCATCGAAATTTAATATAAGTGGTCTTTCATATTCTCCCGTTTCGATAATTTTTTGTAGTTCATCTGGGGGCGTTTTCATTTCGAATGAGTTTGCAATATCACTCGCAGAATCAAAATCACCTTTCTTAATTATATTGGATTCGGTATTCTCCAATTTATCCCATATTTCCCTAGTTAAGGTCGTTTCTTTAGACTTCCTAAATGCCCTAATCACATCTTTAATTGAAATATCTAAATTTTCCAATTGTTTAAGTCTTATAACCATTTCTTCTATTTCCTCAATTTCACCTTTGATATCGGGTCTCACGTCATATAATGTTTCTTCTTTTATACCCATTATTTCTTTTACTCTGGTTACTTCTTCATGTAGGGTCAAATATTTTTTCATTCAAATTTGGTTTTTATGATAAATATTCGTATATTTTATAATGACACACATAAAACAAGTTTAAATAACCACACATGAGGATAACCCAATCAATGAAACTTACTAATTGGACTTACAATCAAAAACGGAGTCTGATATCGTTTGCCATTAAATGGTGTAAAAAAAATATTGAATCTTGTAAGAAAACAAAAATACCATTATCCTATGTCGTTAAAAAATACGAAAAAGACAATGTAACTTATGGTGGATATAGTCATGACGATAATAAGATACTAATACACTTCAATAACATAAATAATTTAAAATTATTGTTGTGTACAGTGATTCATGAATACCAACACTCAGTTCAACCAATGATGATAAAATACACATCGTATTCTAAAAAATACGGATATTGGAGAAATCCTTTAGAAATTGAGGCAAGGGAAGCAGAAAAAAAACATTTTAACAATCTTTACAAATACATTAAAAAAATTTATAATGAAAACTAAGTTAAACATTTTTTTTAGTTTATTGACACAGGTTTTAATTTTCGGCCTAACCATTACATTTTTATATTCAATTTACACTCTGGTGTTTTCTTTATTTTAGATATGACACAAATCAATTCCGAATATTACGATTCAGACCCGTTTAATATGATTAGTGTGGAAAAAAGTAAATTTTACATTAAGGATAAACGTTCATTTAGTGCAAAAGCTAAAGACTTTGGACAATCTCTTCTATTTTGGAAAGGTAGGAAAAAAGGAATGATTCACACTCGTGATTTAGATTGGGATGATATTCGTTATATTTTCTTTCCCAAAAACTTTTCTGAAAAGTATGGTTATTTAGGTTCTGTGCCTGATTATAATAACTATGATAAGGCTATGGTCCCACTGGTTTTGGTTATGGATTATGAGGCAAAACCTTGGTGGTGTCCTCGTTGGTTTCTTAGATTCCTTCAAGTATTTGGTAACGATAAATCTATTGTAAGAGTTCGTAATTGGAGGTTACATAATTTACATAAGAGATTAACCAAAGGAATCACATTTTACGATTATAAAACAAAGTGGAGTTGGTATGATTTAAGAATTTCGGTTGCGGCACCTGAATATATTCAAGATTTGGCGGACGCTATTGAAGATTATTATTGCAGAACCGGTAAAAAAGAAGACACAATTAAACAAATTAAGACAATCGAGCCTGACTTCGATAAAACATATGCGACTTTAAGTGATTTGGAAGAATATTATGAAAATTTAATTAAAAAAAGTGACTCTAAAGAATTAAAAATTAAAAAATCCGTGGCCAATAAAACCAAAAGAATAAACAATGAAGAAGGAGACTAAAACAATGGCACAACAAATCAACTGGGATTTTGAGACCAATGGTGACTTGGAAATCAAAGACAAGGATGGTAATCCAACCTACTACGAGTATTCAAATGGATATTGGATAAAGTGGGAATTGGATTTTAAAGGCAATAGAATCTACTATGAGAATTTAAATAGTAAAATTATATACAACCGACCAAAACCCTGTGAGAATAAAGTAGTATAAATTGATGGAATTAAATACAAACTCATAAAAGTAAGTAACATACAAGTTTGATTCCTGTTTTGACTACCAAACTAATATAATAAATGATTAAATTTTCAACAAGAGTAGTTTTTATTTTACCAAAAATTATAATTAAATTTCCGATTGATAAGAGAGGATATTTACAAGGCAAGAATGAATTAAGGTTATACAAAAAGTATAAACATACAAACCTTTTAGGTCAACTGCTTTTTGAAATTGGTGGTATAGTTGTAATGAAAAAATATAATGTAGTTAATAAAGTATCGCAAAAAGATGTAATAAAAATCAAGACAGCAATACCAGAGTTAAATATTGAAAATTGTGATTTATACAATCCTAATAACTGGAGTAAAGGAATTTTAATCGATTATGGGATAAATGAAGAAGTTAGTCAAATGTATTAACATATGAATTTGTGTAGGCAAGATTTGGAAATACAAAAATTATTTCGTATATTTAAGTATGAAAACAATATTTATTGGAGATATACATGGCCTACCAATTTGGAAGGATATTGTGGCAAAAGAAAACGCTGATAAGGTTATCTTTATTGGAGATTACTTTGATTCCTTTGACATACCAGGTATAGACCAAATTCATAATTTCAAAGAAATAATTGAATATAAAAAAACAAGTGGCAAAGAGGTTATCCTATTAGTAGGTAATCACGACTTTCATTATATGAATGTTGGTCAAACTTATAGTGGTTTTCAAGCCGCTCTTAAATTTGATATAGAAATGGTGCTGAAAGAAAATATGGAACATCTTCAAATGGCATATTCGTTTGATAAATTTCTATGTACACATGCGGGTGTATCTTCAGTATTTATGGATAAATGGTTTAGAAACACTTGGGATTGTGATAATTTGACCAAAAAATTAAATGAAACATTTACACATAACCCATTTATTTTTAAATTTAATGGATGGAACCCCTGCGGTGATGATGTAAACCAATCACCAATTTGGATTCGTCCACGGTCTTTGTTAATGTCAAATAAAAAAAGAGGAAAAGATTCTATTAAAGGTAGGTTCATCCAAATCATAGGCCACACCCAAATCAACTCTATTGATATAAAAACAACAGATAAATCAATGGGAGGTAAATACTATATGATTGATGCTTTACCTTCAAAAGAATATTTAATATACGATGGTGAACTTAAAGTAGGAAAATTATGATATATGCAACACCAAAAGAAGAAGAAGCAATGAGGGAATGCTATAGGAAACTATATAAAGCATCCACACCACCAGCTGATTTTGATGAATTAATGAATAACGCCACTATAGATGAAAATGGGCAAAAGGTAATTGATTTTATGGCACATGAAATTTGCGAATACGAATTTTCTGAAATTGTAGATGAAGTTATTAAAAAACATAAAATTAAACCCCATAGAACAACACAATTCAAAAACTCAATTTATTTGGGTTGTAGTCCTAAATTTAAGAAAAATAATGAATAATATTATTAGCACGAAGAACTATTTGTTTTTTTTTGATGATTCAAAAATAAAAGAGGGGGACTACGTTGTGGATATAACAACAAAAAGTTTTTTTGATTTTTTTGAAGACTATTCAAAGACAAAAAATATTAAAAAAATAATTGGACATCTCCCATTAAATGGTTCACCTATCTTAAAAAAAATTTATCTTCTACCAAATTTGAATTTAAATTTAATGCCCGTATCTTTTAAATGTGAAGAAGAAATACCGTATAAATTAAAAACGACGGAAGATGTTGATGGAAAAAAAATTTTAGTTGGTGTTTATTCTTTTTAAGAAATGGGAGATTTAAGTCGTTTGATATATGGTATTTTTTTAGTACTAATTGCTCAAATTTTAACATTTTATCAATTACAAGGACCATTAAAATTTGAATCATTTAAAAACAATTATTGGTTGGTTGTTTTAATGGGGATACCACTTTCAATGTTGTATATTGAATCAATTAGACAAATATTTACGTTTTATAATGGATTAGTTTGGCCAGGTAGATTGATTTGTTTTTGTATTAGTGTCATTGTTTTTACAATATTATCATATTATATTTTTAATGAAACACTTACAACGAAAACAATTATTTGTTTAGTTTTGTCCCTTTTTATAATTTTAATACAAATTTTTTGGAAATAAGGTTCAAAATATTAAATTTAGTTTAACTCCTTACGACATTTAAAAAAAAATCAGTAAATATTTGGTTTTTTAATTATTGTTCTATATATTTTGAATATAAAAAAAATACTCATGAAAAACTTAATTATGTTTTTGGTACTTTGTGGTCTAACATTTACTGCATGTTCCAACAATAGTGAAAACAACAGCGAAACTCCTGTTGAAACACCACAAGATTCGGTATCAACTACCGATACGGTTCCCGATTATATCGACACCACTCGTCCTTTGTAAGAAAGGATAGTCAGGTATTGTGTAATATCAAAGAGGCCTATGATACCCTATATAAGGTTGCAACGTCACGGGTTCGAATCCCGTCCTGACTGCTAATAATAAAACATTTAAAATGAGAAAACATAAAACACTTATTGTCGGACTAATTCTATTTGTTATGGGTATTTTTATATCTTTTACCATACCTTCCGCAATTATTCTTGGTCAGATATGTTCGTTTTTTGCGGGATGGTTTATAGGTGATTCATTTTATAGTTCCTATTATAGAATTTAATTAACTAACAGGGATGTATCTCCTCATGCTTATACCATGTAGAAAGGGTAATTGGTAACATGTGGGTTCAAGTCCCATCGTCCCTACTAATCAAACTATTAAAAAATGAAAAAAATACTTATACTTTTGTCCTTAATGTTTTTGTCATTAGTTTCATATTCACAAAAACCAATGGTTGGTTTTAACGAAAGTGACATTAAAACTTACAATAGAATTAAATTCGGGACCCAGTCATGGGATAAAGATTTCAAATCAGATTTTTGGTATTTGTACACCACCAATTCAAATTTTAATTTAGGTAGTTTTTATTGTTTTAAGTATGGTGAAACAAAAAATTCATTGTTTATACATGTAACAAATGATAAAGATGTTGCATCGAGAATTGTAAAAAATTTAAGAGAAGACCATATCTTTATTGGAAACAATAAATATTTTAATAAAGAAAATGGTCTTACGGTACATTGTGTTTACCATGAAGAAGATGAAACGTTTACATTCACTTACTTTTTTGAGTAAAAATGATTGATAATATTGAATTAATTAAACCATAGAAAAATCCTACTTTATTGTATTGTCCAAAAAGTTTATATTAATATTTATTTTATATGGATTTAATTTGTGCAGTATACTCTCATACGGATTTTTTATCAATTTTAAAAATTCAGACTGATTATATAAAAAAAATAAAAGACATTAAAATTGTTCTTTTTATAAATGAAACCGCTAAAAACTTTGATTTAGATTATTTATTTAACTCATATGATAATGTATATTTTTATGATGATACATATCCCTATGCTCACAGATTAAGTGAGTGTATTGATAATGTCAATTCAAAATACATATTATTCATACATGATATTGATATTTTAATTAGTTACAATGATGTAATGTTTAAAAAATTATTTAATATCGTAGAAGAACAAGATATTGATAGATTAGATTTAAAAATTTTTGGAGGATGGGAAGGTGAAACGAAGAATCTTGTTTTCACTCTCTATAAATCAGACGATGAAAAGATTTTTTTTGATGAAAAAACAACATTAATAAGACAAACAAATACCAATTTGTTTATTTATAATGTAAATCCTTCTATATGGAAAACAACCGCATTTAAAGAAGTGCATTCTGAATTTATTGATAGAGATTATAGGAATATTGAAAATGGAGATGTACAAGGTTACTGTACTAAGTATAAAATTTATAAATTATCCACTGAGGATTATATAGAATCCGGTTATTTCACGTGTGCTAAGTTTTTTATATACTTACACATAACACATGGTGGGGGGTTATTACCTAATACTAACTTATTTGGTCACGGTAATTTTAAAACAGAATTTGGTCAAAGATTTGAAAATTTATCTGATGAATATATAAAAATAATAGAAAAATATAAACTAAAAGAAACCAAACACGGTATTGGTAGAATATTATGAAAAACGCTTCAAATTTTGTTAAAACCATTCAAGGTAAACGATAAATGGTTAAATTAATTATCACAAATTCATTTAGTCATCATGTGGACTGGTATTGTTATTATGTTATGGACATTATTAAAAAAAATATCAAAGACGACATTGACACTGTTATTGGGTTTTATTTTGATTATAACTTAAGAGGATTAAAAATAGGTTTTCAGATTGAGCACACAATTATTCTTAATGAAAACAAATATTTTTGCGATGTTCGTTTAATCCATAATCATTTAGAAAAAGATATTATAATAGAATATAGTAAACCAAATATTGCACATATCAATAAAGAAATTAAAAATAATAAAGAAATTAAAAATAATGAAGGAGAATATTGGAGTGAACACGCTCTTTTAGAGTCGGAAAAAAAAATCAACTTATTAAATGATTACATTCAAAAAGTAGTTTATGTATCACCATTAATACATGAATTTAATTTTTCATATAACAATAGAAGACACATTGTTTTAGTTTATAAACATAATAGTAGGAGAGAAAAAATTAGAAACGAAATTAACAATAGAAATATTGAAACGATGTTAATTCATGATTGTTATGACACAGAAAAATTAAAAAAAATATATGATTGTTCAAAGATAATGGTAAACATTCATCAAACCGATACACACCATACATTTGAGGAATTAAGGGTTTTACCTGCATTATCTAGAGGTGTTATTGTGATTAGTGAGTGGTCGCCGTATGTTGAAGAAATACCATATGGGGAATACGTTATATGGTGTGAATATGACAAAATATCTGAAATGGTTTTAGAAGTAGAAAGAAATTATAAATTTTATCAAAAAAAAATTTTTAATAAAAATTTATTGAATATATTAAAAAAAATGAAAAAAAATAATGAAATCGAATTAACTAAAAAAATAAAAAATCTAATCATATAATTTTTTTTTATAATTTTTTTTACTTATATTTTAATTATCAAAAACAAAAACCATGTCAGAAATTAAAAAATATAAATCAACAAATTTAATTGACCTTGAAAAAATTTACAAAACATTTTTTCATGGTAAAAAATCAAAATACGTTAATTTATTTGTTAATCTTAGTAAAAAATCAATTAACGCTGAATTTAATGAGGATATTGAAAGTATTGAAAAATTTAAAGGTAGGATGATGGAAATATATTCCCTTAGTAAAGAACAAATAGATGAATTTTCGAATATAGATTTATTGTTGATTTGGAGTGTTATTGAAAGTGGACATATTTTAGGTTCTAACAAATCTAAAATATATAATGGTTTTATATCACTTAACGAAAGGGGTTTGGTTAAAAATAAAGATTTATCAACATACGATGATTTTGAAAAAATACAAAGTGCCGTTTCAGTTGCGGAACTTAAACTCATCGAAAAAGAAATGGAAAAGGAAGTTGTAAAAATATACTCCGATGATGAGTGGTTAATATTACGACCCTTAACCACACTTTCTTCCGAAAAATATGGATATGGTACTAAATGGTGTACCACGATGAGTACCGAATATTTTTTAAATTATTCAAGATATTCAATATTAATTTATATTATTAACAGGATTAGTGGTGTAAAAATTGCTTTTCATTACTCACTTCAAGATAGGTCAATAAGTTTTTGGAATGCAGAAGACCAAAGAATCGATTCAATGCAGTCGAATTTACCTAAGTTTATCATTGATATAATTCAATCAGAAATGAAAATGGGTAAAGACAATTTTAGTTTTCTTTCTAAAGAAAAGCAAGATTTAGAACTTAAACAAGTGGAGGAATTAAAAAAAGTATCAATTGTAGAACGCCAGCCACCTATGGGTGGAGAACCACAAGAACCCATGGAAAACGACCCGCGGTATGTAAATTCCGATGGGAATTATATCGGTGGGGTTGAAATAGAAGAAAGAACGGAAGAAACACCAATTGCAACGAGATATGGAGGTATTGAGGAGGGATGTTTTACAACTATAGGATTGTGATTATGGAACCAAAAGAATCGAAATCAAACACTCACTTTCAGTTAAGTTTAGTAAAGTCCGCTTTAAGAATATTAGGTTGTGTATATTTAATTTTTGGATGTTTAACCACGTTTGCTCTGATATTTATATTTGCTGAAATTCTTGGTATTTTAGAGGAATTATTATGAACACATTGCGGGGAAGAGCAATGGACGTTCACTGGGCTTATAATTCATAGGTTGTGGGTTCGAACCCTACCCCCGCTACCGTAGACTTTTTGTGGAATAAAAAAAAATCATTATATTTTTTTATAAAAATTTTGATTTTTAAAAAATTTCATATATATTTGTTTCGTACTTAAATTCATTATACCATGGAAAATACCCAAAGAGAGAATTCGTTACTTACAAGTAACCACAAAATCGAGTCCATTTTAAATAAAAACGGGAAATTCTCGGTTCAAGTTATCAAGTTTATCCGTTCAAATAAAGGTGAACCATCGTTAATCGAATACTCCTCAAGTGGTCTCGGGGAAACCTATAATGAAGCGTTGTCGGAAGCTATCAAGAATTTGTAATTACGTTTTTTATAAAACTAATTCGTATTTTTTATATGAAAACAAAAATTCACGTCAATCAGCATCACATTCGTTCCAATAAAACCAAAGGAACTGATTTGCCGGTTATCACTGTGAAACAAGGTAGAAAAAATACTTATTGTAATGAGGTTGAGATTCTGGGTCCAAGTAAAATTGTTTATTGTGGGTCGGGAGTTGAAATAAAACCATTAATTTCATGCGGGGCAAGAGTTGTAATTGAAACTGAATCTGAAGTAAAAATAATAAAATGAAAAAAACTGAAGAACCCTTGATTGTTATTGAAGGTGAAAACTTAAAAATTAGAAAAACAAAGAATATCGGTCAATTTGAAATAATTGACCAATGGGATAAGTTATGTTGTACCATAACCCTTAATGATTTTTTGGATTGGGTCGATGGTCGTTTTGAAGTCATGGATAGCTCAAATCAAAAATGGGTTTGGAATGAATATAAAAGTTCACAAAACAAATTAAAAGATATTGTTAATTTTATTTTGGAAAGTTAATGATTTTATCTTATCTTTGTATTGTGATTGAAGGGTAGGTGGGACGAGTTAGTTCTTTGACATATTAGAAAATAGG